>ENA-OQCE01001276-OQCE01001276.1-human-gut-metagenome-genome-assembly--contig:-NODE-1276-length-10362-cov-2.028920_pt1 | contig 10362 bp, 12 predicted proteins | sample MGYA00242495_ERZ504572 | MGnify/ENA primary metagenome ERZ504572 (study PRJEB26092, sample SAMD00036228) | human gut metagenome | host: Homo sapiens | study: EMG produced TPA metagenomics assembly of...
TTCGTATGAGAATGAGGAGCCGATTTAATCTTATCGAGTAAATACAGAATCTCAGTTTGGACATCGAAATTATATCTTTGGTAGTCTGATAGGTGGGCATCAAGTCCGGATAAAGTGTGTGGGCACACCGGTCTTTGCCCGGAAAGCATATTTGTATGGAGTTGGAGATAGAGCCTTGCATGCCGGTATAAGGTAACCGGAATAAGGTTTGTTCCATATAGGTATTGGGGGCTTGTCCACTGGGTATTCCTACAAGGGTAGCACCCATTTTCCACAGATAGAAAGTGTAGTGGAAAGCTGCACTGAAGGTACGTTCGTTGGTAATGACGTAAATGTGTTCCGGAGTATAGAGCGCCTTTCCTTGTTGCTTTCTCAGTTCTTCCGGTGCACTGGACATACAGTTCTCGATGAAGTCGGCCCGTCGCTGTTCTATGTTTGTGGTATCTGCTTCGTCCGTACTAAAAGTGTAGTCACCGTAGGTATAGTCTGTTCCGTATGTTTGGTTGAAATCCTGCAAGTTTGTCTGTAGTTTTTGCATGTAGAGGGGAGAGATGATACGATAGAATTTTATATCCATATCCGTTTGCAGGAAGTGGTCACCGAACAGTTGGTAAAGTGTGGGTAGGACAATCGGAGTCCAGCCGCCGCTATTGTTGCGCAAATCTATGATGAGAGTGGAGGAGGCTTCCTTCTTCATCTCTTTCAACATATGGGCGAAAACTTCGGAAAGGGACGGGAGTTGCCGAATGGCTTGCAGGGTATCGGCGGGCATATCTTGTTTCAAGATATCCCGATAATAGAATCCTATTTGCCGGTATAAATCTTTCAGCCTTGTTTTTGCATATACTCAAAATTATCCCGTGCCATGATACTGTTGATATTGATGAGCATTATTTGCTTGTCGTTGTCTACGAACTGATAGGTCAGTTGTTTGTCTGTATAAGCTTTCCAACTGTTATTGTGTTGCATGGGTGTGTTTTGCACTTCCTGCCTTGACAATAAGGGAAGGGTTAATCCTCTTGATTTGCCGTCGGGAGAGTAAGAAGTGAGAGGTGAAGGTTGTCTTTCATTTCAGGGAAAAGCTGTCTCAAGAAATGTTCCGTAGGCATGGACTTGCATAGATTGGCATAACGGTCATATAGGTTTTCACTGGCTTGGATAGCGGCAGTGCGGGCCAGTACCTCTTCTAAAGAATCTCCGTTGATGGTTGTGATACGGCTACCTAACAAGTCTTTGTACGTTTCAGGGATTCCTTGAAGTATAATGCCGTCGGGGATGGTGCGTACTTCCAGTGCCAGGTAACGCTGCTTTGCTTGTTGATTGGCTGTGGGAGGTAAAAGGTAGGTGTGTCCGTCTTGCAGATTGGATAGGAAAATGCTTACCTTGTCAAAAAAGGTCTGTTTCGTACTGGGAGTCCGGCGTAACTCGTTCTCCAGATGGAAAGCTTGTTCGTAGAAGAATACTTTTCCTCCGAAGCCGCTGTAAGGGTCAGGATGGGTTGCTGTCAGTTCTTTTACCAGATACCGAAGTCTGAAGCAAGGGAATCCCCGTTTAGGGCTCTTGGGCGCTTGCCAATAGGGAAGCCAGACAGAGAAGGAAGGATAGATGAATATGTTTCATATTCTTGAAATATTAAGTTGTATGTTAGAAGGGGAAAGTAGAAGGAGAGGTTGTAGTAGAATAAAAAAGGTGGAGTTCGTATGTCTCCACCTTTCATGACAGATTCTTATTTTTTTAGCTGTTCGTTCATCGCTGCTGCTGCCTTTCGTCCGTCTCCCATGGCAAGGATTACGGTAGCACCTCCGCGGACAATGTCTCCTCCGGCAAAGATGGTCGGGATGGACGACTGCATGTTATCGTTGACGGCAATCGTTCCTTTCCGGCCCAATTCCAGTCCCTTGATGGAGCTTGGGACAATCGGGTTGGGAGATACACCTACGCTGACGGATGGCAAGGTCAATGTCGATGGTTTCCGTGGCTCCGGGGATGGGTACGGGACTGCGGCGTCCGCTGGCATCCGGTTCACCCAGTTCCATTTTCTGAAGCACCACTTGTTTCACTTTTCCTTGTTCGTCGGCAATGTATTCGATTGGGTTGTGGAGGGTCAGGAATTCTACACCTTCTTCCTTGGCATGTTTCACCTCCTCGATACGTGCCGGCATTTCTTCTTCCGAACGACGGTAGATAATTAGGGCGCGCGCTGCACCGAGGCGGCGTGCAGTACGCACGGAGTCCATGGCAGTATTACCGCCGCCTATCACGCTACACATTTGCCGAAGGGAACCGGTGTATCGGAATCTTCACTTGCCGCATCCATCAGGTTGACACGGGTCAGGTATTCATTGGACGAGAGGATATTGATGGAGTTCTCGCCGGGGATGTTCATAAAGTTGGGCAGTCCTGCACCGGAAGCTACGAATATGCCTTTGAAGCCTTCCTCTTCCAGTTGTTCCACGCTGAGCGTCTTGCCGATGATACAGTCCTTGACGAATTCTACTCCCATTTTGGCAAGGTTGTCAATTTCTACATCCACCACTTTGTTGGGCAGGCGGAACTCAGGAATGCCGTATTTCAATACACCACCAATCTCGTGCAGTGCTTCGAAAACAGTCACGTCATAGCCATACTTCGCCATATCTCCGGCAAATGACAGACCGGCGGGACCTGAACCGATGACAGCTACTTTGATACTGTTCTTTTCCTTGATTTCAGGTATGGAGATTTGTCCGCTCTCTCGTTCGTAGTCAGCGGCAAAACGTTCCAGATAGCCGATGGCTACCGGCTTTTCGTTCATCTTCAGATGGATACATTTGGATTCGCACTGTTTCTCTTGCGGACAGACGCGACCGCAGACGGCAGGCAGCGCACTGGTTTCTTTCAGTGTCTTGGCCGCTTCGAGGAATTCACCGCGCTCAATGTTCTTGATGAAGCGGGGGATGTCGATACCTACCGGACAACCTTCCGTACATCCGGGGTTGGCGCAGTCCAAGCAACGTTTGGCCTCTGTCAGCGCTTGTTCTTTCGTTAACCCTTGGTTGACTTCCTCCTTGCGGCTGTGCGAGCGGTATTCTGCATCGAGCTCGTTCATCTCCACGCGTGGAATGGCAGTCCGTTCTTTGGCTTTCATGGATTTGCGTAACTCCTGACGCCATGCAGCATTACGGCTTTTCTCATCTTCCATGTTTTCACCGGTAGCTTGGCAGGTCTGAGGTTCTTCCAGCTTGTGCATCTCCTCGCGTTCGATGCTTTTAAAAGCGCCCATACGCTTCAGCATCTCATCGAAGTCCACTTGATGTCCGTCGAACTCAGGGCCGTCCACACATACAAATTTGGTCTTTCCTCCGATGGTGATTCGGCAGGCGCCACACATGCCGGTACCGTCAACCATAATCGTATTCAGGGATACATCCGTGGGGATTTCGTATTTCTTTGTCAGCAAACAAACAAATTTCATCATGATGGCGGGGCCGATGGCGAAACACTTGTTCACCTTCTCGCGCTTGATGACTTCTTCTACGCCTTCCGTCACCAGACCTTTTCGTCCGTAGGAACCGTCGTCGGTCATGATAATGACTTCGTCGGAGCTTTCGCGCATCTCCTTTTCAAGGATGATCAGTTCTTTGGTACGTCCTGCCAGTACGGTGATGACGCGGTTGCCGGCAGCTTTCAGCGCTTGCACGATAGGGAGCATGGGAGCTACGCCTACACCACCTCCGGCACAGACCACAGTACCGAAGTTGTCAATGTGCGTAGCTTGTCCCAACGGGCCGACAACATCCGTAATGTAATCGCCTTCGTTCAGTTCGCAAAGACGGGTAGAGGAGAGCCCGACTTCCTGAACCACCAGTGTGATGGTTCCCTTTACCGGGTCGCTTCCGCAATGGTAAGCGGCATACGTTCGCCTTTTTCGCCCACACGTACAATGACAAAGTGCCCTGCCTTACGTGATTTGGCAATCAATGGTGCTTCAATGACTAACTTAAAGACCTTTTCAGAAAAGTGTTCTTTGCTAATGATTTTATTCATTATCTAATAATTTTGTTGGTGTAATTACGCAATTACTGTCAGATTGATAGATTTTGCAAAGATAGGGGTTATTTGGTAATATCAAAAGAAGAATAGGGTAAAACTGCATGTTGTCACTGGATAACATCCCTTTGTCACTATAATTTGTTCACTTTCTACAGCCTGCCTACTTTTGAAATAAAAAATGAGGAAGAGTATGTATCGAAATGTTTTTTTAGGGGCAATTTTATTGAGTATGCCTTTGGTGGTTTGGTCGCAGCAGGATACGATTGCCGACCAGCGTTTGGAAGAGATTATGGTAACTGCTAAACTCCCGTTGGTAGAAATATCTGCCGGTAAAACAAGTTATCGGATGGATGCATCTGTCACTCAAAGTACGGGCAGTCTTTATGATGTTCTTGCTTCCCTGCCGGGAGTCGTGATAGATTCCAATGGCAATATTTTGTTGAACGGACAAAGCGGTGCAACGATTCTGATGGATGGCAAGCCTACTTATCTTTCGGGAGATGAATTGATGAGTCTGTTGAAATCTACTCCTGCAACTAATGCTGATAAGATAGATTTGATAACCCAGCCTTCCGCACGCACGATGCGGCGGGAAGCTCCGGTTGATTGATATACGTACAAGAAAAATAAGGCTGCGCGGTGTGAATCTGGCCTTGAACGGCAATGGCAGTCTTGGACGGACGGGTGGCGGTTATGGCGGCGTTTCCATGAATGTCAGGGAGAATAAGTTCAATCTTTATTTGAATTATTCGTATTATCAGGGAAAGGATGTCATAGACTTGTTTATCGACCGTGCGTTCGAACGGGATGGAGGAAGAATGATGCAGGACTCTTACCGGAAGCGTAGGAATTATTCGCACTATTTTCGTACCGGATGTGATTATTATCTCAATGAACGGACAGTTTGGGGAGTCTCGTTGGGTGGAAACTTTTCCCGGCAAAAGGAAAATGCAGGCATGTTTACGGAAATCCAAGAAATCGGAGTTGCGGGAAATACTTATAGCTATGCGGAGCAAAACCGGAACAATCTTTCTGCCGGGACCAGTATGGTGCATAAGCTTAAAAGAGAAGGGGGAGAACTCAGCGCTTCTTTTGATTATTTCCATTATTACCGTGTTGGAAACCAGTTGATGGATAGTTTTAAGCCCGATACATTGAAAGGGACATGAAGGGAAATACAGACTTATATGTCGGACAGATAGATGCGGTTTATCCATTAAGTGAGGTTTGGAAGTTGCAGGCCGGAGTCAAAACCTCATTTGTTACGATAGACAATACGGCAGGTTATATGCGTCCGTCGGCTTCCGGCTGGCTGCCGGACGGGGCGCTTGGTTCCCGATTTGTATATGATGAAAATATCAATGCCTCCTATCTGCAAGCCGGCTATGAGAAAGACCGCTTGAAAATCTCAGCGGGTCTAAGGTTGGAACATACCCATGTACACGGGGACTTTGGAGGAAATACACAACAGAAAGACTCTTCGTTTACAACGAATTACTTCCATTTGTTTCCTACCATTGCTTTGCAATACGGTTTGACTTCGGAACATTTGTTTCAGTTTTCGTATGGCAGGCGTATTACCCGCCCCAATTATGGTGATTTGAATCCTTTTACCTACATATTCGATGACTATACCCATGAAGGAGGAAATACAAAACTGCATCCTTCCTTTTCTGATAATATAGAGTTGGGGTATGTGTATCGTGACTGGTTTCAGACGGTTCTCTTTTTCTCGTATACAGATGATGCTATCATGAAGAGCTATCGCGAACAAGAGGAACGGCGTATCTATGTAATGCCTCAGAATCTGTCTTCCTATGTACAGACGGGTGTGCGTGTACATGCTGCCAACCTCTCACCTGCTTCTTTTTGGAAAGTGAATCTGACCGCTATCGGTATTTATAATAATTATGGTTGGACGGAACAAGGGCAGAAAATGAAAAACCGTATGTTTACCCCGATACTCGGCTGCATGAACCAGTTTGCTTTCGCTTCAGTATGGTCGGCCGAACTTTCGGCAAATTATAATGGGCGAATGGCCTACGGACAAGCCACTGTACATCCGGTGCTGGAGGTGAACATCGGTATCCAAAAGAAGATGTTCCGTAACAGATGCACCGTTACCTTGTTTGCCAAGGATGTATTCAACACCAATTATCAAAAAGTAGATATTCGGTCTCCCGGTGTGCAGGCGTTTGTTGACGAACGGCACAACAAACGTGTGCTGGGTATTGCTTTCTCTTGGCGTTTTCAAAAAGGCAGCGATACAAAAGAAAGCAGAAGAAAAAAAAGAAATAGATGAAGCAAAAAGAGTAAATTTGTAACTACTATGGGCAGACTGTGGAACAAATGGCTGATGCCGGCATTATTTGCGTGATTCTTTTTCTATGTATTCGTGTGGCGAATGATATTCCGAAACATGAATACTATTGGGAAAGCAATGAGTGGAATTTCATGTTGAAGGATATGCTTGTGGTACTCTTCATGTCTTACCCTATCTTTTTTCTATTGAAGTATTGGCTTTGTTTGTGCCGGAAGCGGAAGCTGGTGTGGTGGCAGGAATACGGGGTGGTTGTCCTGACAGCTCCCGTCTGGTGTCTTCTGACGATGTGGGTTATCCGCTTTTTGATGGGGGTAAGTCTTGATTTATACGATGTGCCTATTCCCGCCATAGTCAGTATGTTGCTTGGCGGCTTCTTCTATATATTCTTGCGTAATCAGATGATACAGAAGGAAAACGAAGCTCAACGCCTGCAATTGGAGAAGATAAAAAATGACCAGCTCCAGACAGAGCTGAAATTCCTTAAAGCGCAATATCATCCACATTTTCTTTTTAATGTACTCAATACGGTTTATTTTCAGATAGATGAGAATAATGAGGCTCCACGGCATACTCTTGAGCAATTGTCCGATTTGCTTCGTTACCAATTATACAATGATGGGGAGAAAGTGCAGGTTCGTGTGGAATTGGAATATCTGAAACAATACATCAGCCTATGTAAACTTCGTGCTACGAAGCGGCTGCAGTTGCAGGTGCATTTCGATGAAATGGAGGCGCAGGTTGAGATTTATCCATTGTTGTTTGTACCGTTGGTGGAGAATGCTTTCAAATATGTGGGAGGGAACTATTTTATAGCTATGGATATGTGTCTGAAAGAAGGCAAGTTGTGTTTTAGTATTGAAAATTCTATACCGGAACCATTAGTGCACCAGAAAGGAAAACATGGAATCGGCATAGAAAATCTGAGGCGCAGGCTGGAGCTGCTATATCCGGAGCGTCATACGCTGGACATAAATAGAGGAGATACTTTGTTTAGAGTAAAACTTGTGATAGAATTATAGGATGAAACAGGTAAAATGTGTAATAACCGATGACGAGCCTACTGCATGTGAAGGATTGCAACGCTATGTGGAAAAGGTGGATTTCCTTTCTTTAATGGGTGTATGTGAAGATGCTATGCAGTTGAACACTCTTTTGCAGACTGAGCAGCCGGACTTGTTGTTTCTGGATATTGAAATGCCTTATCTTTCGGGGCTTGAACTCTTGGCATCTCTTGCCCATCCGCCTCATGTGATTATCACTTCCGCTTATGAGCAGTATGCATTGAAAGGTTATGACTTGATGTTACGGACTATCTGTTGAAACCGATTTCGTTTGACCGGTTCCTGAAAGCGGTGAATAAAGTACATGGTCTTTTGCAGCAGGAGAAATGGCGGATGAAGCTAATAATTTTATATTTGTCCGTTCAGACCGTCAGATGCATAAGGTGTTGTTTAAGGATATTCTGGTGGTAGAGGGGCTGGAAAATTACGTCTGTATTTATACGGAAAGCACAAAGCTGCTTGTACGTTCTACCATGAAGCGTATGATAGAGGCTCTTCCTGGTGGAGTATTTCAGCAAGTCCATAAATCATATCTGATAAATTTGGAAAAGATTGAGATGATAGATGGCAATCGGATTATAGTTGGGAGGCATACTGTTCCGGTGGCACGTAATTTCCGCGAGGAGGTGTTTGCACGTATTTTGAAGAATACTTTGTAGTTGCGCAGGAGAAGCTTGTCATGATAAAACTCTGGGCACAATTACATGAATTTCACAGTTGCGGTTAGCAAAAAACGTGAAATCCATGTAATTCGTGCCCGAAAGAAACGTGTCAAAGGCGTAATTGCTGCAACGTGACTATTATGGCCTTAGTCTATTATTTCAAATCCCGTATACGGAACCAATGCCTTTGGTATGCGGATTCCTTCTGGAGTCTGGTTGTTTTCCAGCAAGGCGGCAACGATGCGTGGCAGAGCGAGTGCGGAACCGTTCAGCGTATGGCAAAGCTCTGTTTTCTTTTCTGCCGTACGGTAGCGGCATTTCAGACGGTTGGCTTGATAAGTGTCAAAATTAGAGACGGAACTTACTTCCAGCCAGCGTTTCTGTGCTTCGGAATACACCTCAAAGTCAAAACAGAGGCAGCCGTGAAGCTCATATCGCCACCGCAAAGGCGCAGGATGCGGTAGGGGAGTTCCAGTTTTTGAAGCAAACCTTCTACATGGTCCAGCATTTCCTGATGAGACTGTTTGGAGTGTTCCGGCTTGTCGATGCGCACCAGTTCTACTTTGGAGAATTCGTGCAGACGGTTCAGACCACGTACATCTTTTCCGTATGAGCCGGCTTCGCGACGGAAACATTGAGTATAGGCGCAATTCTTGATGGGCAACTGTTTTTCGTCCAGAATCACATCGCGGTAGATGTTTGTTACCGGAACTTCGGCTGTAGGAATCAGATATAAGTCGTCCACTTCGCAATGGTACATTTGTCCTTCTTTATCGGGAAGTTGCCCCGTGCCATAGCCAGAAGCGACGTTCACCACTGTCGGCGGCATTACTTCTGTATAGCCGGATTTGCGTGCCTCGTCCAGGAAGAAGTTGATGAGCGCGCGTTGCAGTTGTGCACCTTTGCCTTTGTATACGGGGAATCCGGCACCGGTAATCTTAACGCCCAGGTCAAAGTCTATCAAGTCATATTTCTTGGCCAGTTCCCAGTGGGGCAGGGCATCTTTGGGCAATTCGGTTTCCATGCCGCCCATCTTCTCTACCACATTGTCGTCGGCACCGACGCTTCGGGCACACTGTCATAGGGAACGTTGGGGATGGTGTAAAGTAAAGTCTGCAAATCGTTGGCAGCCTGCTCCATATTGGCTTGCAAGTCTTTGTTGACTTCTTTCAGCTCGGCCACGCGGCTTTTGGCGGCTTCTGCTTCTTCTTTCTTACCCTCCTTCATCAAGTTGTCCGATGGATTTGGAGAGTGAGTTGGCTTCTGCCAAGTTTTTATCTAAGATGGTTTGATTGGCTTTTCTTTTGTCATTGAAGTCCAGCACTTGTGCAATGGTTTCTTTCGCATTCTTGAAGTGCTTCTTTTCCAGTCCGCGGAGAACCGCGTCGGTATTTTCTGTAATTTGTTTGATGGTAAGCATATCTTATACTTGTTTTTATGTTATTCGGTTTTGTGAGTGCAAAGATATGGAAAAAACAAATAAAGTGTTGCTTTTGACATGAAAGAAAGGGATGCAATCCATTCGGATTACATCCCTTTTCCTTATTTCTTGTTCGGAAACTTATGCTTCTGCGTTTTCTGCGGGGATAACAGAAACTGAACGTCTGTCTTCCTTGCCTACTTTGAACTTTACAGTTCCGTCTACTAAAGCGAAAAGAGTGTGGTCTTTTCCCATGCCGATGTTCTCACCCGGGTGGAATTCAGTACCTCTTTGACGAACGATGATGTTACCTGCCTTGCAAGCTTCGCCACCAAATATCTTAACGCCTAATCTCTTGCTCTGTGATTCGCGGCCGTTCTTAGAACTACCGACACCTTTTTTATGTGCCATTTCTTCTTACTGTTTTAATTTGATTAAGCTACTACTTCCTTAATTGTTAACTCTGTGAATTGCTGACGGTGACCGTTCAGTTTGCGATAGCCTTTTCTTCTTTTCTTGTGGAAAACAAGAACCTTGTCGCCTTTTACCAAACCGGAAACAACTTCGCAAACTACCTTTGCGCCTTCTACAGTAGGAGCACCTACAGTGATGTTGCCGTCTTTGTCTACCAAAAGAACTTTCTCGAATTCTACTGTTGCACCGGCTTCAGCGTTTTGCATGTGGTGTACAAACAGTTTCTTGCCAGCTTCTGCTTTGAATTGCTGGCCGTTGATTTCTACAATTGCGTACATTTCTTATATATAATGTATAAGTTAGCTCCGTCGGGTGGCCTCTAATCACTTAGAATACACTTAATTAAACCCGGTGCGGAATAATCGGGCACAAAATTACCTCTTTTATTTG
>ENA-OQCE01001278-OQCE01001278.1-human-gut-metagenome-genome-assembly--contig:-NODE-1278-length-10345-cov-1.981014_pt1 | contig 10345 bp, 9 predicted proteins | sample MGYA00242495_ERZ504572 | MGnify/ENA primary metagenome ERZ504572 (study PRJEB26092, sample SAMD00036228) | human gut metagenome | host: Homo sapiens | study: EMG produced TPA metagenomics assembly of...
CTCTTGTACTACTTGTTGATATGTAATGCTTTCAAAGAACTTGCGCTATCGTTTCGATTGCGGCTGCAAAGGTAAGAACTTTTTTCTAACTGACAAACTTTTCAAGGAAAATTTTGAAAGTTTTTTTCCAAAGCCCCCGGATGGTCGGATATTCGCTTAGCCTAGCTAACCTCATCCTCGCTATCACTGAAACTACCTCATCATCATGTTAACTGCCAACCTTCTCGCTCGAATGCGGGTGCAAAAGTAATTCTTCTAATACAAACTTCCAAATGGTTTGAAAACTTTTTTTATACATTCCGCTCTGGATACATAATACTCTATTTTAAGGTACGCAAGAAAAAATATTGGGATATTATCATGATAAAAGGAAAAAGTTCCTTTCACCTTCGCCCGAAAAAGTCTGATTTAAGTGATCGCAAAGATTTTCTTTCCGGAGCAAAATCGATCAAACACTGGTCAACCAGTCATTCTTGAACGTATTCGGAAAAGCAGCCGCTTTCCTACTAGTAAAAAAGGAGAATGCATCCACACGGACACATCCTCCTTCTTCTCTTATAAACTATATACTCTCTATGTCAACTATTCAAGAACGATCACTTTATATTTCGGAACCAAAATCTTCATGATAGTCCAACCTATCAAATAAGCGACGGCACATACGCAGAAGATAATGAAATAGCCGGCAGGCTTGCCAGTGAAGCCCATAAATGTCATCTGAGTAGCATCTGCATAAACAAACAGATTCCCAGCCACCTTCTGCAAGATCATGGAACCGACACCACCGGCCATACCTCCGATACCCGTAACGGTTGCAATAGCCGATTTCGGAAACATGTCACCGACAGTAGAGAAAATATTGGCAGACCATGACTGGTGAGCTGCACCACCGATACCAATCATGATAACCGGAAACCACGGAGAAATCGTACCCAACGGCTGCGCCAACAGTACCAACAAAGGAAAGAAAGCAAAAATCAACATCGCTTTCATACGAGCGGCATACGGTTCATTCCACTTCGGTTAATAAAAATCGTCGGCAGTTTGCTCCGTAAATAGACAACATCGTGATGGCATACAAAGTAAAGATCAACCCCATGCCCAACGGATCGGAGGTCTTGATACCGAACTGCGTATTCAGATAAGAAGGAGTCCAAAAAAGGAAAAACCACCAAACCCCGTCCGTCATGAATTTACCGACAACAAAGGCCCAAGTCTGTTTAAACGTGAAACATTGCAAGAAACCGATCTTCTTCTCGTGTTCTTCTTCAACGACAACAACGTCTTTTTCGTTTTTATCCTGTTCAATATACTCCAACTCGGCTTTATTCACATGTTTGCTCTTGTCCGGGGTCGTGTACATGAATACCCACAAACCCATCCAGACAAAACCGAGCGCACCGATCACGATAAAAGCCATTTCCCAGCCCCAAGCTTTTGCCAACAAGGGAATAGAGATAGGAGCGACCAAAGCCCCAATAGAAGCACCGGCATTGAAGATCGAAGTCGCATAAGCACGGTCTTTCTTTGGAAAGTATTCAGCCGTAACCTTGATAGCAGCGGGGAAGTTACCTGCTTCACCCAATGCCAGAATACAACGGGCAGCCAGAAAGAAATACATACTCACGGTTGCCAATATCACAACAACATCTCCTGTCGCTGCAATCAATTCGGCTGCACTATTCATTCCGACATAATGTTCGGTTGCAATACCACAACCGGCATGGAGACAGGCTCCGAACGACCAAACACCGATAGCCCAAAGATATCCTTTCTTCGTACCCATCCAGTCGATAAAACGGCCGGCAAACAGCATACAGATTGCATACACAATTGAGAAAACTGATGTTATCGTACCGTAATGGGATTCATCCCAATGGAACTCCGGTTTGATAAATTCATCCCAGGTCAAAGAAAGAACCTGGCGATCGAGGTAATTCACTGTTGTTGCAAAAAATAACATCGCACAGATTGTCCATCTGTAATTTGTCATTTTCTCACTTGCTTTTTGAAATGTGTTCATGATATTAATATTCGTTTTTCATAATACGGGGCAAATATAAGGCATTTTTTTTTGTTCTACACAAGTTTGTGTGTGCGAATACACGAAGTATTTTTATTTCTTTCACATCCCACCCCTGATTCTTAGAGGTTTGATTTGCATAAAATAAGCATTTTATGTACGTTTGCCCCTCCAATGTAAACTTTATAAATACCATAATTATTATGAAAAAGATTATTTATCTGGTACTTCTGTCCCTGATAACCGGTCTGGTCGCCCAGGCCCATGAAAAAACAGGCGAATGGAACGGATGCGACCGCTACGATTTCACCTTCAAGGATCGCCAGGCAACCATTGTCGTTCCTAAAAAAGCAGCCAAAGGAAATCCGTGGATCTGGCGTCCGGCATTCTTCGATGCTTTTCCAAGCGTGGACAAAGCGTTACTGGAAAAAGGGTTCCACATTGTTTATTACGATGTAACTCATCTATATGGAAGTCCAAGGGCAGTTTCTCTGGGTACCGAATTCTATGAGAATATGACGGATCTTTATAATCTTTCCGAAAAAGTCACGCTGGAAGGATTCAGCCGCGGCGGTTTGTTCGTCTTCAACTGGGCGGCTCAAAATACAGAGAAAGTGGCTTGTATATATGTAGACGCTCCTGTTTGCGACGTGTTTAGCTGGCCGGGAAGAAAAAACACGGCTTTGTGGAATGATCTGTTGAAGGAATGGAACTTGACAGATGCCGGAATGGAACATTTCAAAGGGAACCCGATCGACAACCTCGCCCCGATTGCAGCCGCAGGTATACCGATCATCAGTGTATGCGGCGACAGCGATCAGACCGTCCCCTACAAGGAAAACATGGATGTCGTACGTTCACGCTACCTTGCGGCAGGAGGCCCGGTGGAAGTCATCCTAAAAAAAGGGTGCGACCATCATCCACATAGTTTGGACAATCCGGAACCGGTAGTAGACTTCATCCTTCGCCAGCAGCCGGAGTACGAAAAGTATATACATTACAATGTACGTGGCAGCTTGCAAAACTCGTTCCGTAAATTCGAGAAAGAACGCCGGGCGCGGGTTGCCTTCCTGGGAGGTTCCATCACGGAAATGGACGGATGGCGCAATATGATAGAGCGACAACTACAGCAACGTTTCCCTTATACACAGTTCGAATGGGTAGAAGCAGGCATCGGTTCGACCGGGACGACTCCGGGTTCCTTCCGCCTGCAACATGACATCCTTTCGAAAGGGAAAGTCGACCTTCTTTTTGTCGAAGCCGCCGTAAACGACGACACGAACGGATTCAGCGCCCTCGAACAGGTACGCGGCATGGAAGGGGAAGTGCGCCATGCTTTGGAAAGCAACCCGGAAATGGATATCGTCATGTTGCATTTCATCTATGACCCGTTTATCCCGATGATCGCCCGCCGCCAGATGCCGGATGTTATCCTGAATCACGAACGGGTGGCGAATCACTATCTTATTCCTTCGATCAATCTCTGCCAGGAGATCGGCGAACGGATGCAAAACGGCGAATTTACCTGGGATGAGTTCGGCGGCACTCATCCGAAACCTTTCGGCCATAAGTTTTATGCTGCCGCTATCGGCCATCTTTTCGACGAGATGTGGAAAGGAGTTTCGCCGGAAGGGACAATTGCGGCACACGACATTCCGGCCAAGCCGCTGGATGCCTACAGTTATTATAACGGAGACTTCATCGCTCTCGAAAAAGCCCACTTGAACAAAGGTTGGAAATTAGTAGACAACTGGCATCCCGACAACAAGGCCGGCAAGCGGAACGGCTTTGTCGATGTTCCTATGTTAGAAGCTACACGTCCAGGAGACCGACTAACACTGGATTTCCGGGGGAAAGCGATCGGTATTTTCTGCGTCAGCGGACCTTCTGCCGGAATCTTGGAATATAGTGTCGACGGCGCCCCGTTCAAAGAACTGGATACTTTCACCGAATGGAGCCACAATCTTTATATTCCCTGGGTCTACATGCTGGAAACGGAACTGAAAGACACGGATCACAAACTGGTTCTCCGCATATCGAAAAAGAAGAACCCCGCCTCACAGGGAACGGAATGCCAGATACGAAATTTCGTGGTAAACGATAGATGATTACGAAAACAACTGTCATACTATCATACTTTGCTTTTTATAGTATGAATATCAATATTTACACGAAATGATAGTAGACATGATAGATGTTTTTTCAACTATCATACCATCATGGATGCGATAGCTTTTTACACGTAGCATATTGCTTATTTTCAGCAATATAGTTATATCTTTTTATTGAGACCCGGATGTCGGACACCTGCAGACCCGGGTCTCAATATCCTTCAGATGGAGGTGTAAATGGCCTGATACAGGCATTTTGAGGAAAAGATCTAACGTCTTTTTGTTAAAAAAGCAACGTGTCCCGGCAAAAAAGCTTATGCTTTCCGGAAAACAGTCTGTTTTTAACACTTTCGATGTGTTTCTATTTCGGGTAAAACAGCAAAAATGATGGTTAAAAGCTGATTAATGATAGTTGAATGATAGTTAAAAAGGGGACTATCACACCTGCATACTAAGATATTCAATCTCCACATAAAAAAATATGATGGCATGATAGTTATTTTAAATCTATCATTGAGGTTCACATCCGAGTTTTAAATCATAAATAAAGAACCAGGTTCGCGGATGACACAGATCGGGCGGATCTTAAATGTTTCCACGACAACTGTCTTCACGACGACGAAGACGGTCGTCGTGAAAAGTTCTGCGCACCTCACACGAACCTACTTTTCTTTCAGCAACTCCTCCAAAAGCGCGTTTTTCTCTTTCTCTATGGCAAGCATCCGTTCGTAAAGAGAGGCTTGTTCCTTGTTTAAGGCCATTTGTTGATCGACAGGATGATTCACTATATTGTCCCTCTGATTTTCCACCATCCGACATTGCTGCTTCCCGTCTGAAACGTATTACTCTCAATCACCCTCTTCTGTCCCAAGCAGGACACGCTTTGCTAGTTCATCCCCAACATCTCGCCAAAGGTCGTCTGCTTCATGCCGACTAACTGACGTAACTTCCTGACATTAGCACCCTGATACACATTTTTTATTTTGATATTTTCGGTTTCCATATTCTTCTGTGTTTACAATGTGTGAAACAAATATAAGAACTTTTATCTCATTTTGAAGAAATAACAAAACGACAATATGAACAAGACAGGAAAAAGAGCTTGTAAAAAAAACACTTCTCGTTGTATTTTACAAGGATTGGGAATATGCGCCCCTTTAGCAGTTCTGCCTTTCTTTGCAAAAAACATTCCATGAAAAAATCCATACACTAACATGCATCTTCCTAGCTTTTCGCATGATACCGGCCATAAACTCTTACAGGTAAAAAAGGGAGGAACCATGCTGCATCACCTATCAGGTATCCACACATGACCCGTACCCGCACAAACTGTTGATTTCCTATCAAACGGAAAACTCGTTAGAGGCTTTCTTCTGCTATGAAAGGAAATGGGAAAAACAGGTTTATTTATCATCAAAAGAAAAGGCTTCGATCTTTGTCCAAGACATTTTCGAACCGGAGAACGGCTTCATCTACCTTGAAAACGAAAGAGACTCTTCCTCCCGCGAATGGGACATCGCCCCAATCTCCGTCCGCATTCTCCACAAAGCCCAAATCAAACTGACTTCGGGAAGGAAGTTTCTCCGGTTGCAACTCTGAACAAGGACTCATGGTCAAAAACAAAAGCTACAACCGGATTCCTTCTTTAATCATTTAGAATTCATCACCAATATCCAGTCGTTCCCAATACCCGAACTTATTGGTTTAGCCTATAAATTCCTTTTGCCGAAACCTCTCCTATCAAAGTATATTGTCCGGTACGGGGATTATACCATTGTAATGTCAAGGTTGTAGCCTCCGGTAATGTTTCTAGACAAACATCCACAGGATTACCGTTCGGTAAATAAACAAATGCATATCCCTTGCCTTGTACCGCAACTGCCATATCTCCGATCACCAGCTGCTTCGTCAAGATTATCTCAGGAGCAGGACGACGGCTGAAAAAGTCATACTTCTCGAATAGTCTGCGAGCATGTATCATATTTCCAGCACCCGGCAAATCCAAGTCATCATACCAGTTATTGAGCACATTGCCCGCCGGCTCATAAACAGGTGACATACATTGCCAAATCGGATGACAACCATACGTATGTCCCGCTGCTCCTGAAAAAAGGCTCCAATATAAGGCTTGCCGAGTATTTGTATCGTCGAACCAAGTGGTAGAGGTACAGATGTCCCCCCTGACAGGATGGTCTTCATAACAAGGCTCCATATTAATACACGGTTTTACTGGAAGTTTGTTATATCTCCGACAATCAGATTTTCAAATATATCGAAACTGCAATTGGCATGTCCGGTTTGGCTGCTGTTAAAATCAAGCCAGTCAGCATTGTGAAACCATTGGCTGGAAGTATGGCGTCCATAAGGATGAAATGTCATCAGATGATTCTTGTCTATCGACTTGATCGCATTTGCCAGCGCATTCCAGACAGGCATATTGGCATCGCTCCATTCCGGTCACCCCCGATTATCCAAATGATATTGGGATAATCTTTATAGCGGTTTGCCAAAAAACGGCCATAACCGGCAATATTCCGTTCATTAAAAATAACGGGACCGATTCCCCATTGTTTATCAACTTTATCACCCCAGGTCGGCAACAATCCCATATATAACCCTTTCGCCGCAGCCTTATTTATGATCCGATCCACCCAGTTAAAATAGGCTTCATCAGGCTGAGCCGGATCATTATTCACCAATGGCCGGTTACCATTCCGATCCGGTGTATTCAAGCCATCCAATTCTGCTAAAATCACCGCTTGTATGACATTGAACCCCTTTTCCCGCCGGTTTTCCAGATACCGGTCTATCTCTCTTCTGTCAAACGATGAAATAATTCCCAGGCAGTGTCGCCCATATAAAAAAACGGAGTTCCATCCGCATGAACCAAAAACCGTTTATTCTCAGAAACAGCAAGAGGCCCATGTGAAAAGTCTACAGATTTGCCAACCCAAGGGAGATACGAATAATCAAAAATGTTTTTCCCTAACATCAAATCCGTTATCTTCCCGGCTAACTCCTTAACATTCACCTCCGGCCTAAACCGTACGATAAATTGATTTCCTTTCTTACCGGATATCCACCGATTACTACCGTCCGCTTCAAGCAAACAAGAGCCGGCATTATCCAATTCTAAATAATGGGAAGCCTCATCAGCCAACAAAAAAGCAGTAACCTGGTCCCAACTGGCGCGCCCTTTAAAGTCGTTATATAATTCATAAGCCCTGTACATGGGATTTTTAGGGTTTAGCTCTGCTTTCAATGCCAGATCGCCCGTAATAATCCGTTCACCAATCTCCCATCCACAAAATACGACTTCTTTTGTCCAGTTAGCCAAACAAAAATACTGTTGCCCCCGGATCAGGTCGTGAAAAATTAGCTTCTTTTCCTTCCGGAAACAATCCCCCCATACAATACCATCTCTTAACCTTCGCCTCGACTAATTGTTTCCCGTTAAGATGAGAATACTGGTCTGCCGGTGATTGAAGTAGCCTCTGCAAACTGCTCAAATGACCAATTGTCAAAATTACAACAGAATGATCAGGCTTCCGGCCAATAATTTTCGATAGGTATTAGTAGCTGTTTCCGCATCTTTCCAAGAAGGAAGGTCGTGCGGAAACTCTTCCGAAATCTGCCGGGTGTAACGAGAATGGTTTTTCAAAAAAGATTGTCCTTTCAGAAAGCCCAACGGTAAGTCACCCATTCCATAATACGCATTGAAAGCACTCACACAAGTTACAGCAAAAGGATCATCGCTGGTCACAATAGTCCCCAACAGGTTTATCTTATGCTGCTTATGCAAAGTATAAAGCATTGCCAAGGTCCCGGCATCATCCACATCCGAATCGATATCGGTATCCACAATCACCCTTTGCCGAGCCACAACTAACAATGGCAACAATAACATCACAAGTACAGAAATCAGTCGTTTTTTCATATTTCATTCAATGTTTATCCGGTGGTATTACCATTAAATCTTCCAGAATCCGCCCCAATCGTCCACGATCCACCTTTTGTATGATATATCGTTGATTTCCTTCGAAATGATCCTGCCACACAAAGCTACAATTATTTTTAATATCTATATATCCACATTCGCTTAAATCCCAATAATTTAATATACCCCTTACCGCCAGCAAAACCGCAGTCGGATCAGCCGTATGATGATTCCAATGTTCGGCTTTCGCTCTTTCCCTGTGCAGTTGATAAGCACGCCGAACCGGATTATCAATAGGTGTATCTTTTAAGCGATCTCCTACAAATATCGTATGCCCGATTTCTCTACCCGCAAAAACTATTTTTCCAGGCCAATGAGTAATTGCATACACTGCTGATTCTGGATCACGTGTAAAATTCACATTATCAGACGCATCATCAGCAGGGAAATTACCTCCCATACAAACCCAAACTTTCACTTTCTTTCGTATCAGCTCCATTCCGTTTAGTGCAGAATAACGATCAGGGGCACTTTTTAAAAGAAGTGCCAGATTAGACATGTAACCGACTGTCAAAATAACCACCGATGAATCTTCCTGCCCACTCAAAATCTTCCGGTATAAAGTTACGGCATCAGGAGCTTCAGAATTAGATTTCAACCGATGCGGAAATTCAGCCGCAACCGAATCCAAAAAGGATGAATTATCCCGATAAACCCCGTAACCTTTTTTCGGAACCCCGATTGGAATATCCGGCCTATTATAATATGTATTTATAACATCTACCACCGGTGCAGACATCGGATAAGAAGAAGTTACCATCGTAGCCAATATCTCAGTTTCTCCAGCGTCGGCCAATTTATGCAGGATTCCCAAAGCTGCCGTATCATCACAGTCGGTCAACATATCTGTATCAAAAATGATTTTAACACAAGCGCTCTTTCTTTTCTAATGCGAAAACAGAATACATATTCAGCACTAAAAAGAAGAAGTATCCACATAAACGCCTGGGTACTTCATTTTTCTATTATTAATTGCCATAACCTTCATTCTGTGGAAAATCTTCCGGATTTGATATACGGGCCAACTGGTCTCTCGGAATCGGGCGAAGTACATGATATTTCTGGAATTTACCGGCTACAATCTCATTCATGTCCGGATTATTCATGCGCTCATACAATTTTCCTGTCCGTTTCAAGTCATACCAACGGCAAAATTCACCTGCCATCTCACGCGCTCTTTCATCCAAAATGAAATCAATATTGATCTGGTCTGCCGTTATCTCTATCTCTTTTTCCTTACCCGGTATAGCCGCACGCTTACGAATTACATTCATATATTCAGCTGCTTTTTTATTGTCTCCCAACAAATGGCACGCCTCTGCAGCCAGCAAATAAGTTTCTCCTAAACGGAAGACCACAATATCACGGACTCCTTTCATCTCATTTGCACTCGGACGTAATGGATCTTGCAGCTTTATCAAAGTCGTATACATCGTTCCACTCTGGAATTTCGTATTGGAAGGCCACTCTCCATTCGGATTTGTTTCCGATTGAACCTTATCCTGCAGTTCCTCTCTCATCTCATCCGGCATCCACACCCAAACCGGCCAAACAGCCTTCACCTGCTCTTTCGTCCAAGGATGTTTCGGTATAATCATGACAGAATCTCCTTTTCTCCATACAATCTCTTCCTCTTTTTCGAATAAGCTGAAACCATATCGGTTGCCTCTTCTTTATTTACACGCCAGAAAGTACGATAGCAATCTTCCCAACGGCATCTTTTGTCTCATCATATAATTCCTGCAAATAATAAGTAGGACGAATACGACTCCAAGGACGTCCATAAGTCAAATCACGTTCCAATACTTTCGGATAGTGATCCGAATAGGAAGCTGTAAACATAACATGAAGTTGACTGTCCTTCCCCGTTTAACTCCGTATTTGTAGTAAAAAGAACAGGAAGTAGGACTTCCGGATTACGCATATTGTCAGTATTCCACAACTCTTCATGAGAACTCATCAAAGAATGAGAAGAAGCAATAACCTCCTCGGCTAACCGTTTTGCTTCTTTAATATCCTCATCATTACGTTTAACGGTCAGATAGACACGTGCTAAATTATGTTTTACCGCTTCTTTGGTAATACGGCCATAGACATTCTGATCATCCGGAAGATTTTCTATGCAATATTTCATTTCGTCTATAATAAAATTCCAGATTTCAACTGCGGGTGTCTTATAAGCCTCCGTAACCAATGCCTCGGTAGGTTCTGTTT
>ENA-OQCE01001279-OQCE01001279.1-human-gut-metagenome-genome-assembly--contig:-NODE-1279-length-10345-cov-1.234292_pt1 | contig 10345 bp, 12 predicted proteins | sample MGYA00242495_ERZ504572 | MGnify/ENA primary metagenome ERZ504572 (study PRJEB26092, sample SAMD00036228) | human gut metagenome | host: Homo sapiens | study: EMG produced TPA metagenomics assembly of...
ACCGCCGCTTCGATCTTCGGAAGCATCGATCCTTTGGCGAACTGCTCCTCGGCAATATATTTCTTTGCCTGTTCCACGGTAAGGTCGGACAGCCATTCCTGATTTTCCTTTCCAAAATTGATAGCAACTTTTTCAACCGCGGTCAGGATCACCAGGTAATCTGCCCCGATCTTAGATGCCAGGAGGCTGCTCACATTATCCTTGTCAATCACGGCGCTGACGCCGACAAGCTTTCCTCCTCTGTTGATTACCGGGATACCGCCGCCGCCGCAGGTAATTACAATATGTCCTGCTTCCATCAGCGTCCGGATTGTTTCCAGCTCCCGGATTCGCTTTGGCATCGGGGAAGCTACCGCTACACGGTAGCCTCTCCCCGCATCTTCCATGCAGTGGATGCCCTCAGCTTCTTTTTCTTTTGCTTCTTCTTCTGTCATAAATCTTCCGATTGGCTTGGTCGGGTGGGCGAATGCCTCGTCGTTCTCATCAACCTCCACCTGGGAAAGTATGGTAGAAACTTTCATATCAAGGTCTCTTTTGTATAGCTCATACTTAATCGCATTCTGCAAGTCAATCCCGATATATCCCTGACTCATGGCCACGCTCGTCGGAAGCGGAACTTTCTTGGATGCCGCAAGATCTTTGTCAAAGTTGTCCATTGCATTCTGTATCATTCCGACCTGCGGTCCATTTCCATGCGTCACGATCAGATGATGTCCCTGCTGCGCCAGATCGACGATCACTTCCGCCGTCTTCGCAACTGCCTCTTTCTGCTCTTCCACATCGTTGCCCAGTGCGTTTCCGCCAAGGGCGATCACAATCTTTTTCTTTTCCACGGCTTCCTCCTATTCCGGCTGTGATACTTTATGAAGTAAAGCCCAATTTTTCCGCATAAGCTTTGATTGCTTTTTCAAAACATTCGATCGGTGGATGCACCGTACCTGCTCCGATCTGTCCGTAACCGGCAATTTTATGTGCGATCCCTGTATTGATCACCGGAGTAATACCCTTTTCCACTACTAGTCTTGCGTCGATTCCAAGACAGGTTCCCTGGAAATTCCAGTTTGGGATAATAAAGTTCGGGTTCCGGTCAATCGTGATTTCTGTCATCTCTGTACTGGTACGAAGCGCATCCTCATATCCTCCAGCGCCGACAAATCTTGTAACGGCAGGAGCCGCAATCATGGCCATGCCGCCGACGCCAACAGTCTCTGTAATAGCGCTGTCCCCCATATCCGGACATGCGTCTTCTCCGTCATATCCTGTAAAGTACAGCCCCTGTGGTGTGTTGACCGGACCTGTAAACCACTGATCCCCCATTCCCGCAATGCGGATACCAAATTCATAACCGTTTCTGCACATTGCGGTGACAATCGTTCCTCTCTCGATGGTACGCGCCGCATCCATCACTGCTTTTCCGGTCGCCATCATAATATTGAGGAAGAACTGGTCTGTATCGGAGAGGAATTTGATGACGTCGTAACGGTCTTTTTCATCCATCTCTATCTTTGTGATCGTCGGCGCCACTTCCTTTAAGAACGCAAGGGACGCCGCAATATTTCTCTGATGGAACTCATCTCCCATGGCAATCGCTTTTGCGATCAGCGGATTCACCGCAATACCGCCAAGCTTGCGAATGGCTTTTCCAAGGGTCGGTCCCAGAATATCTCTCATCCATCGCAGCCGGTCAACAACTTCTTCGGAGTATGCTCCGAAGCGCAGTACTTTCCCGATTCCCTCATTCATGGTGCAGTATGCTTCATTTCCGTCTGTCATATTCTTGACAACAAAAACTGCCATATTCGGAGAGGTGATACCTCCCATCGGCCCAACCGCCTTTACATGATGACATGGGATAAAGTGAATTTCACCTGATTCGAGAAGCTTTCTTGCGTCCGCTTCATTGTCAGCCCACTCTTCAAAGAGAACGGCTCCCACACAAGATCCCTGCATCGGATCCGGCATATTCTCATATGCAACCGGAGGTCCTGCATGAAGAATCACTTTTCCGGTATTCAGCTCCGGGATCACTTCCTTTGCTCTGACATTATCGATAATCACCGGCTGGCTTGCAACAACCTTTGCAATGACCTCACGATTTGCCTCATCAATATCCAATCCGTCGTAGTGACGCAGGAAATTAAGCACTTTGATCAGCTCCACATTTCCTCCTGCCGGCGGCATCCAGTCGTACTGTACGACTTCGCATCCAAACTGTTCTACGACTTCCGCAAAACTCTTGAGTCCGACGTTGATAATCTTTGGTTTCTCAGAGAGAAGTGCACGAAGCTTCTCGGATGGAACTCCTTTCGGAGCGTCCACAACTTCTTTTACACGTACTTCCTTTTCTGGCTCCACAAAATCCCTTCCGATGGCGCGGATCGCCGTACGCATGCCAGTTTATTATTTTCGCAGACAATCACACCTGCCTCTCTTAATTTATGGACTGCCTCGTCATACCCCTGGTAATCTCTTCTCGTTCCGCATACTGTGGCAATAAAAAATACCTTTCTTCCGGCATTCTCTGCCTTTGCTTTGAGCTCCCTGATCGTCGGAAGCAGCGCTCCTGCCATATCCTCATGGGAACCGTATCCAAGCATAATGTCCAGAAGAACCGCGCCAGTCGTCTCGTCATCAACCGCTTCCTGCATACATTCAATTCGCTTTGCAGGGTCGATCATCGGATGCGGCTTGCCCTGCGTATAGGCGTCGTCACCGAGATCCACGACGATATTGCCATCAAGCTGAAGCATATATCCTTCGATATCTTCCGGCGGTACTTTGACACCATGCGTCCTTGATGAGCATCGCCGCTTCATTCGCCAACGTCCCACCTGAATAATAAGCTTTGATTGTCTTATGATCTTCTGCTTTATAGAAGGTGCTTTCATCTACATCAGCAGCCGCTTCTGGAACCTTCTCGCCTCTTACCAGCCGACCGCAAGTCTTGCCGCCTCATCCAGCGTGTATGCATGGTAGAAGTTCTCCTCATGGTATTCTGGCTTTTCTCCTACGAACAGCGTCACAATCGGTTTGCTGAAATTACTCAGTCTTGCGGCAATCTTGTCACGTACTTCTTTTGCCGGTGGCTTGGAAACGATGATGACCACTTTCACTGCATCGTCGTCCTCCATAGCGTCGATCATGTCCATCATGGTAATCCCACCTACGCGGCGTCAAGTCTCTTCCTCCGATACCAATGGCATTTGTCACACCCTCGCCCAGACGGTCGATGATCGTTGTCAGTTCCTGGATTCCTGTCCCCGACGCCCCGATAATACCAATGGAGCCCGGAGCTACATTATTTGTAAATGCAATCGGAACACTCTGAATGATCCCCGTACCACAGTCCGGTCCCATCACAGCCAGTCCCTTTTCGTGCGCCTTCTGTTTCAGCTTCACTTCGTCTTCTAGTGTCACATTATCACTGAACATGAAGACATTCATGCCCTCGTCCAGGGCACGATCCGCCTCCAGGCAGCATATGCGCCCGGGATGGAGATGACGGCCAGATTGGCGTCCGGAAGCTTCTGAAGCGCCTTATCCCAGGATTTCACACTTTCGGCGCCTTTTTCTCGCCGCTCTTGGCAGACTGCTGACGGAAAAACTCTTCTGTCTGCTCCATAATCGTATCCAGAAGCGCGTCATCGTCAATATCCGCGACAACAACCATGTCGTTTGCGGAAGCTGCCATCAGCTCTTCAGTATCAAGCCCACTTTGTTTGAAAATGTCTTTGTTAGCAGGCGTTGCATCATAATAGAAACTTTTTTGACACCTTCGATTGCCGAATCTTGTTTGTCAGAAGCATTAATACAACCGAGTCATGGTAACTGCCCTTTTTTACTACTGTCTTTAACATTCTTCGTATCTCTCCTATTCTGCAAATCTGTTTTATGATCGTTAACGATTATAGTGAATATCGTCACTCTTGAGATATTTGTAGATGGAATCCACAATCTCGATTCCACCTGCCTCGTACGCTTTCTTCTTTCTCATTACCGCACGCTCGCCCGGATAGTATACTTTATCATATCCTTCCGCCGTCGGCATCGCATTTAATTCGTCGCAGGTAGCGGACATATTTTTCTTAAATGTCTCCAGTCCTACGAAGCGGTTCGGATCCATAACAATATGCATCTGTCCAAGCTCTCTTCCCTTGGAGCAATCGTGGTACATGGAGCTGACATGTTTGCCAAATGGTACTCCCGTCAGGATTCCTGAGAAAATGTCTACCATCATCATGAGTCCGTATCCCTTTGCTCCCGCAATCGGAAGCAGAGCATTAACCTTATTCGGATCCGTCACCGGATTTCCCTTTTCATCTACTGCCCAGGTATCCGGAATAGACTCTCCCCTGGATCTCTTGTCCAAAATCTTCCCCCACGCCTGTACTGTCGTTGCCATATCAAATACGACTGTTCTGTCATCTGCTGTCGGAGCCGCAAAGGAAATAGGGTTCGTTCCGTAATATGGTTCTGTTCCGCCCGGAGGTACTGCCATCGGGTCTGACTGGCAGAAAGAAATCGCCACAAGATCTTCCTTGGCTGCCATCTCCGTATAATATCCGATAGATCCGCTGTGGGAAATATTACTGATACCGATCACTGCGATTCCATTCTTCTTTGCCATCTCGATTGCCTTATCATCGCCTCTTTTGCCGCAGCGTATCCGCAGCCATTATCTCCGTCAAACATCCCTGAACAAGGTCCTGTCTCTTTAAATGTAAAATGCGGATTTGCCGTAATACCACCCTTTGCAATTCGCTCGCTGTAGTATTCTACCCGAACTGCTCCGTGTGAATGGTATCCTCTCTCGTCCGACCAAGTCATAACCTCCGCCGCGATATCGGCATGTTTCTCGTTCAGTCCGGCCTTTACTAGTTTGTTCTTCATCAGGCCTTTCAGTTCTTCCCTCGATAGTTTCATAAATTCATCCTCTCCTTAAATTTCGTTCCCTTCTAAAACTTCATGATTTTATTATCCCAATTTACCACTCTTTTTTCAAGCAGGTATGTAGATAAAGTGCGAAATCATTTTTATCTACTTTTGTGCATTTTGTCTGTTTTTTATCAATTCCTGTTCTTTCACTCTGTAAATTTGTATGACTTCCTGTCGAAATGATACGCAAATTTTGCCGGACAGTACGAAATCGGCATTATCCAAAATGGATAATGCGATTTCAGCGCAAACAAATTTATTTAAACTATAGGGAACTGCCTTTAATCAGTACTGCCTAGAGCTGTACGTCCCTGTTGCAGTCTTTTGAGTAGATGTAGATCAGATCTTCCTCTTTTCCTACCCCGTAGCAAGCCTGCGGGCAGTAACAGTCCATAAACACATAGTCGCCTTTCTTTAACGGAATCCAGTCGTCACCGATTCTGTACATCGCCTTACCCTGAAGGAAGTACATACCGTGCTGCTGGATATGGGTTTCGATATATCCATGTGATCCTCCAAGTTTGAATTTCAGCAGGTGCATATTCATATCAAAGCCAAAGTCCCCTGCTGCCGGAAGAAAAATCTTTGCTATGGCAGTTTTCCATTCCCTCGTATGGCATCCACGGTGTGTCGTTGATATTAGCGACAACGGTGTGCGCACTGTATCCATCTACAGCCACATATCTGCGTTTATAAGCGAACAATGTCGCGTCGCCTGTGCCGGCATGTTTGATCGCGATCGTATTGCCGGCCGGAGAGTAGATGTATCCGCCCTCTGTCAGAGTCGCTTCTTCATCCTCGTTCTTTACTGTAATGCTACCTTCTACGACATAGATGAAAGATTCCAGTCCTTCTCCGCCAAATGAAGGGTTGCCCCCGTTCTCATGTACGGTAATCAGGTAATCCGCAAAAGATGCTCCCATAGACGGTGATCCAAGGATTGTCACGTCACAGTTTTCGTATCCAGGAATTGCGTTCTTTACGATTCCGTCCGGTTCGATCACCGCATAACTTCCCATTTTCACAACGGATCTTGTATTCAGAAGATCTTCACGATAGCCTGTCTGACCATTTAAGTAGCTCATAACATAACCTCTCTTTCATTTTTCATCAACGACCATTTCAGTCTTTCTATGTTTATTATTGCAGTTCTTCTCTATTTTTTCAATCAAAATATCAGATAAAATCCTGTCTTTTTTTTATCCATGTTTTCCGTTTTGACAAAAAATTCACGACAGATTTCGTGTTATAATAAAAATCAATATCATATTTTTAAGAAAGGAATCCGATGATGATATCAAAGAAAGAATTTTACACTCAGGGAAATACCTGTCCGGTCCGCGTCGTTCTGTACGACAATCCGGACGTTGTCCCAAAGGCATGTATCCTCTATTTTCATGCGGCGGCCTCCTCTACGGCCACTCGGAGGATCTGCCACGCACACACCTGAAGCGGCTCACAAGCGCGGATACCCGGTGGCCTCATTTGAGTACCCGCTTGCTCCGGCCGCAGATCTGCGTATGATCCTGTCCAGCGTGACGTACTCCATCAATCATTACCTTTGTCATCCCGAACAGTATGTATCCCACAAGCTTCCGTATGTGCTCTTCGGCCGCTCTGCAGGAGCCTACCTCTGCCTGATCGCCGCTGCTCACGGAGTTCTGGCCGAAAAGCCCGCCGGAATCCTCTCTTACTACGGATACGGCTTTCTGTGCGACAACTGGTTTGAGACAAAAAGCAGCTATTACGCCTCTCTCCCCGCGGTATCGGAGAACTGTCTGAAAGCCATTCCATCAGAAATCCACACATCCGGGGATCTGGATACCCATTACAGCGTCTATGTATACGCCCGCCAGACCGGGAAATGGAAATCCCTGATCTACAAAGGCCGGGAAAAATTTTTCTATCTCGATTACTCTCTGCGGACGTGCGATTTCCTGCCGTGTCCGCTGTTTGCTGCCCATTGCACCGGCGATCCGGACGTACCGTATGCGGAGTTTCTGGCGCTTTGCGATAAATATCATCCATCCCGCTTTCTCTGCGCCGGAACACCCACGACTTTGACCGGGATGAGACTTCCCCGGATACAGCAAAGCTGCTGGACGAGACGCTGGCCTTTCTCAAAAAAACAGTCAACTAGTTATCAAAAATCTATAAAACGCAGCCATTCAACCATTTACAATCCGTAAACAGTTGAAGTGGCTGCGTCCTTTCTATAAAATATCCGGCTTCCAGGAGGGTTTAATAGTGGCCGCCGTCTCTGCGATTCTCCTCCATATTGAATCGAACTTCATCAAAATATATTTTTACATTGCCCACTGTGGCTGACGATTTAAGAACGGATGTAGGTGAGATGCCCTCCAAGCTGTCTCCAGCGCTTCCCGCTCGGCCGCAAGAAGTACTTCTTCCTCGTTCACAGTCGTGGCTTTTCCGTCCCGAAGGACAATCTGTCCGTCAACAAGAACAAGATCCACGTCGGATGGATGTCCGTTTCCAACCAGAGTATCTATAATATTGATCCTTGGCATCAGTCTAGGATTCATCAGATTGATCACAATGATATCCGCTCTTTTTCCTACCTCAAGAGATCCGACTTCTTTTTCCATGCCGACACATTTCGCGGCGTCTATGGTCGTCATCTCCAGAAGTTTTTCGCATGGCAGATAATACGGATCATTCATTGCACGGCGGAATATCATCTGAGCTCTCCTCATGGCGTCGAACATATCAAATCCGGATGACAGCATGGAACCGTCCGTTGTAATAGCAACCGTCGCCCCCAGATTCAGAAGTTCGATCACCGGCGTCCGGTTCACGATCTGGCCCATACCAGGCGCAAAGCTGACGTGGGTATTTGTCTTTGCCAGAATCATCGCCTCATCAAAGGACAGCCCGGTACAGTGCTGTAAATGGACGTCTGGTCCGAGAAGAGCGTTTTCCTTATCCTGGTATGCCAGGTGGATCATTCCCCCAAATGCGTCCGTATGAATTCTTGTACTGTATTTCTCTGCAATCCGGCGCATTTCTTTTGCCTGACGGATATCATGGTCCGTAAGCTTCACACAGCGATCTGCCGGCGTCGGTGCGGAAGGATCCACACTGGTTACAACGCCAAATGGCGTCACGTATGCTCTCGTGCGGTCGTCGTTTGCATGATTGAGCTCAGATATCACTGTTTCCAGGCTCTCCAGCACTTCTTCATAGCTGACTTCCCGCATGTTCCGCACACCGTCCACATACCGGCTGAACCGGTGCGGCCACGGTGTATGGCAAGGTCCTGTACAGACAATGTCCTTCACCCCGACTTCCGCATATGCCTTCGCATTGTTTCTAGCCGGTACCGGAGAGTCGCATCTTGGTTGGGAACCAAGCACGCACACTCCGGTTGTCACGCCCGCATGAAGCCGCTCCAGTGCGGACAATCTTCCTCATTGTACCAGAACTCGTCAGTGATATAGTTTTTATATGCATGGGTCATAACCGGCATCCAGTAGCTTGTGTCCTCCACAATCGATTTGAAAACGGAGTGCCCGCCATGTCCATGGGCATCTACGAATCCTGGCATCACGACGTGATTTTTACAGTCGATGACTTCCTTTACCTCCAGGCTTTCTGCTTCCTCACTTGTTCCCACAAAAGCAATCCGTCCATTTTCGATTCCTACCGCTCCGTTATCAAGAACCCGGCGTCTTTCATCATCGTAATAACGGTCGCATTTGACAGTAATACGTCGTACATGATTTTCCTCCTCTATCTCATCGGGAATGACGGTCGGAACAATTTCTCCACCGGCAGATGCTGATAATCCCGCTCCATGTAACCGAGGCTTCATTTTATTATAATAAATCTGTCCTTTCGCCTTGATCTCCTCCAGATCACGCCTTCTATCTGCTGGTCTTTCATAACCGTACGTCCATTGATAACGGAAAGCTTTACATCCGCTCCTGAACCGCACAGGAAGATCGTCCGGATCGGATCGTCCACAGCCCCCATATGGAAACTGTCAAGATCCACAGCGATCAGATCCGCCTTGGCGCCTTTGCAGAGCCGTCCAAGATCCGGACGTCCCAGATATTGCGCTCCGCCCAGTGTGACCGCATTGTAGATATCCGCGTAGGAAGCCCCTTCGGCCGTTCCGCTCACCATCTTGGCATACATGGACGCAACACGGATATTCTGGAAGAAATCCGGTGGAAAAGTATCCGTTCCGATGGCTACATTGACGGATGAATTCCGGTATTCTGGGAATGAATCCAGATATCCGCCGCTTCGTCCGATGATAACCGGGCAATAGATAGCGGTAGCCTTGGTTCTTGCCAAGATACCGAGATCGTCCCCATCGTCTGAAACCCAGCGGGTCCCTTTCACAATGTAGCAGTGCGGTATCCCCACTTTATCATCCAGAAAGTGGATACCGTCCAGATACTCGATAGGGCTAAGTCCTGTTTTCTCCTTGATATACCGATACTCAAACAGCCCTTGTGCGGCATGAAGTTTAATGGGACATTCCAAATCATCCGCATACTGTTTTGTACGGATCAGATTTTCCTCCGTCTGTACTTCGATCCTTTCCGGAAGCAGTGCTCCACGGATCAGGCCGCCGTAAGCTCCATCGTATTTCCGAATGAAACGAACCGCCCGTTCCAGTCCTTCTTCTCCTTCACCTTCCAGGAAACGAACCGTCATCGTACCGTCGGGCTGGACAACATTAAATCCACACTGGTAACTTGGAGAGGTATAAAGACGAAGCCCAAGCTTCCCTGCGTGGTGTATGCCCGCTTCCTCCTCCTCATAGGTGTCGGCCCACCGTTTATAATAGGTGGATGTGATTGGCATCGCTGTCGTCACTCCGTTCATAATGAGCTGAGTATAGGCAAACAGTGATTTAAATGCCTCCTCCTCCGGTGTCATCCATTCATATGGACCTTTGTCAAAATATTCTTCTGACGGGCTCAGGCTTTTGCGTACATCCGGGTATACTTCCAGGTGAATAATATCATGGTCAATATCTCCAAGAGCATTGAGATCAATAAATCCCGGCATCACAACCGCGTTACCCATATCCTCTGTCCTATCCACCGCTTCTTCGTAATGTTTTCCAACATAGAGAATTGTATCGTTTTCATACACTACCTCGCCGTTGGTGATGATTTCATGTCCTACGCCGTCAAATCCAACGACGTAGGCAGCTTTTATTTTTGTAATCATAGTGTTCCTCCCGGAATCTTTCTGTCAGGTTCTTATTCAATATCCACTTTGTCCACAAAAATGGCTGGAAGCCTGTGTTGGAACAAAATTCTTGATGTTGCTACGGATTCCGATCACCTGCTTTGTGTTCGCAAGCGGGATAACCGGAAGATTCTCCCTTAGATATTTCTGGATATCTTTTATAAGCTTTTCTCGCTCCGGT
>ENA-OQCE01001280-OQCE01001280.1-human-gut-metagenome-genome-assembly--contig:-NODE-1280-length-10334-cov-1.686000_pt1 | contig 10334 bp, 10 predicted proteins | sample MGYA00242495_ERZ504572 | MGnify/ENA primary metagenome ERZ504572 (study PRJEB26092, sample SAMD00036228) | human gut metagenome | host: Homo sapiens | study: EMG produced TPA metagenomics assembly of...
CAAGCTGACTTCCAAAACAGAAATCACACTCGATACCCTGTCCGGCATCAAGATTCTAAAACTACACGCGACAGGCGATAAAGTAGACACTGTAACCGTTGACATGGGTATTCCGTCTGACGAACCCGTGAACTATGACGGCAAGGGGAGCAAGCCGATGACAGAACATCCCATCGAAATAGACGGCATACGCTATACGGTACTACCGTATCCATGGGAAACCCGCATCTGGTAATCTTCGTGAACGACATTACGAAGGCAGACCTCTCCTCTATCGGCCCCAAACTGGAGAATCACCCTCTCTTCCCCGACCGCATCAATGTGGAGTTTGCCCAAGTATTGGAAGAGGGAAAGATAAGGATGCGCGTATGGGAACGGGGTTCGGGCGTCACCCAAGCCTGTGGAACAGGAGCCTGTGCCACAGCCGTAGCCGCTTTCCTCACAGGACGTGCCGGAAGAAAATCAATCATCGTCATGGATGGAGGAACACTCACCATTGAATGGGATATAGCCACCAAGCACGTCTTTATGACGGGAGAAGCAACCAAGGTGTTCGAGGGAGAGATGGAGACGGATGAAGAATTATGAATGAGTATACGCTTTTGTGCCACATGGCAATTCTTCATTATTAATTCATCATTATTAAATAATTAAACCAACAGAGATATGGCATTAGTTAATGAACATTTTTTGAAATTACCCGGAAGCTACTTATTTTCGGACATAGCTAAGAAGATTAATACTTTCAGGATAACGCACCCTAAAAAAGAAGTCATCCGTCTGGGTATCGGAGACGTTACCCGTCCGCTGCCGCAAGTTTGCATCGAAGCGATGCACAAGGCAGTGGATGAGATTGGCTGATGCCAAGACATTCCGCGGATACGTCCTGAACAGGGTTATGACTTTCTGATTGATGCCGTTATCAAACACGATTATGCGACACGCGGCGTTCATTTCAGCCACAGGAAATCTTCATCAACGACGGAGCCAAGAGCGATACGGGAAACATAGGCGACATACTCCGCCATGACAACAGTGTGGGAGTAACCGACCCTATCTACCGTCTACATTGACAGCAACGTAATGTGCGGACGCGCCGGCATATTGGAAAAAGACGGCAAATGGAGCAATGTAACCTATATGCCTGTACGGCCGAAAACAACTTTATCCCCGAAATACCGGACAAACGCATCGACATCGTCTACCTCTGTTACCCCAATAATCCTACGGGTACTACCCTTACCAAACCCGAACTGAAAAAGTGGGTGGACTATGCCCTTGACAACGACACGCTTATCCTATTTGATGCCGCCTACGAGGCTTTCATCCAAGAGGACGATGTGCCCCACTCCATATACGAAATAAAAGGGGCGAAAAAATGCGCCATCGAGTTCCGCAGTTTCTCAAAGACCGCCGGATTTACAGGCGTGCGCTGCGGCTACACCGTAGTACCGAAAGAACTGACCGCCGCTACGCTGGAAGGTGAACGTATCTCCCTCAACAAACTGTGGAACCGCCGCCAATGCACCAAGTTTAATGGTACAAGCTACATTACCCAGCGTGCCGCCGAAGCCATCTACACCGCAGAAGGCAGACGGCAGGTAAAAGAAACGATTGGCTACTATATGAACAACGCCCGCACCATGAAAGAAGGACTGGAAACATCCGGGCTGGAAGTGTACGGCGGTGTGAACGCTCCATACATCTGGCTGAAAACCCCGAACGGCATAAGCTCTTGGCGGTTCTTCGAACAAATGTTGTACGAAGCCAATGTAGTGGGTACTCCGGGTGTAGGCTTCGGGCCAAGCGGTGAGGGATATATCCGCCTGACCGCTTTCGGCAAACACGAAGACTGTGTGGAAGCCATGAAACGCATCCGCAACTGGCTGAAATAAAAGTGAAGAATATAAATATCCTACTATTTAATAGTTCAAGCGCAATACTATACTAACAGAACCGGACTGATCATCCGCAATTTTCTAACTAAAAAGGTAAGAAGGTATGAAAACAAGAAACACAAAATTAGGAGTAATAGCAATAACGTTACTATCAGCTGCAATGCCTTTCACGGCAAAGGCACAGGACAAAGTAAAAGCATCCGTAGGCGCAGACATCGTAAGCGGCTACATCTGGCGCGGACAAGACTTGGGCGGTGTAGCTTCAACCCAACGCATCCATCGCCTATAAAGGTTTGTCTTTGGAAGCATGGGGATCGGTAGGTATTGAAAAGGACAGATGCCGACGGTTACGATGCTAAAGAGTTCGACCTCACACTGGGCTACTCCACCGGTGGTTTTAGCGTATCAATCACTGATTATTGGTATAATACCGGAGCAGGTTACTTCCACTACGGTGCCCACAATACAACCCACCTGTACGAAGCCCAAGTGGGTTACGACTTCGGACCGGTAGCAGTAACTGGTACACCAACTTTGCCGGAGACGACGGTGTCAAGGAGAATGGTGACAGAGCCTATTCATCCTATATCTCCATAGCCGCTCCGTTCAAATTGGGCGGACTTGACTGGACAGCCGAAGTAGGCGCCACTCCATGGGAAACGGACTTCTACGGAGCAAGCGGATTTGCCGTATGCGACGTCAGCCTCGGAGCTACAAAGGATATCAGGATAACCAATTCATTCTCCCTGCCACTCTTTGCCAAAGCTACTTGGAATCCCTGTTCGGAAAGAGCATACTTCGTAGTAGGATTAAGTTTTTAAGAACAATAAAACACTTAAGGTATGAAAAAGATTGAAGCTATCATCCGCAAAACCAAATTCGAGGAAGTGAAAGACTCACTCCTCGAAGCAGATATCGAATGGTTCTCTTATTACGATGTAAGAGGTATCGGAAAATCCAGACAAGCCCGTATTTACCGTGGTGTACTGTACGACACCAGTTCCATCGAACGTATCCTCATCTCTATCGTTGTACGCGATAAAAACGCAGAAAAGACAGTACAAGCTATCATCAAAGCCGCACAAACCGGCGAAATCGGCGACGGCCGTATCTTCGTCATCCCCATTGAAGACGCTATCCGCATCCGCACCGGAGAACGGGGTGACATTGCCCTCTATAATGCCGAACAGGAAAGATAACCGGCAGCACTCAACCCACAGGATTTTCATTGAGCGGCGTGCTCAGTGAAAAACAAAATACAAGTACAACTAAAAACCCAAAAGATTATGGACAAATATATGAAACGCAGTTTCACAAAACTGCGTACGGCCCTTGCTATACTCATAGCTTGCTGCCTCACAACAGATATGTATGCACAAACCGCCGTAGCTACGGATAGTGTGGCAACCGATACCGTCGCCCAGTTGGTTTCTGGTGTCAACACCGTCTGGATGTTACTTGCGGCCATGTTGGTATTCTTTATGCAACCGGGCTTCGCATTGGTGGAAGCCGGTTTCACCCGCACCAAGAACACCGCCAACATACTGATGAAAAACTTTGTGGACTTCATGTTCGGCTCACTTCTTTACTGGCTGGTAGGTTTCGGCATCATGTTCGGTTTAGGCGACTTCTTCGGAACTCCTCACCTCATGAGCCTGTTGTTCGATAGCAATGGCCTGCCCGACCCCGCTTCATTGCCTACCGAAGGTTTCCTCGTATTCCAAACCGTATTCTGCGCCACTTCCGCCACAATTGTTTCGGGAGCTATGGCGGAGCGTACAAAGTTTTCCATGTATCTGGTTTACACAATCTTCATCAGCGTACTGATTTATCCCGTTTCCGGGCACTGGACTTGGGGTGGTGGATGGCTGATGAACGGTGAAGCAGGTTCCTTCATGACGGAAACATTCGGAACTACCTTCCACGATTTCGCAGGTTCTACCATTGTACACTCCGTAGGCGGTTGGATTGCATTGGTAGGTGCAGCTATCCTCGGTCCGCGCATCGGCAAGTACGGCAAAGACGGCCGGTCAAAAGCCATCCCCGGACACAACCTCACCATTGCGGCACTGGGCGTGTTCATCCTATGGTTCGGATGGTTCGGTTTCAACCCCGGCTCTCAGTTGGCGGCAGCCACTACCGAGGATCAGGTAACTGTCTCGCTCGTATTCCTCAACACTAACTTGGCAGCTTGCGCTGGTGGTTTCTTTGCCCTGGCCGTCAGTTGGCTGAAATACGGCAAACCGTCCCTGTCACTCACGCTGAACGGTATTTTGGCGGGATTGGTAGGCATTACGGCAGGATGCGACGCCGTTGCTCCGCTGGGTGCGGTCATCATCGGCGCCATCTGTGGCGTACTGATGATATATGCCGTAGAATTCATTGACAAAGTACTGAAAATTGACGACCCCATAGGCGCATCTTCCGTACACGGCGTATGTGGTTTCACGGGAACGGTACTTACCGGACTGTTCTCTACCAGTGAAGGTCTGTTCTACGGTGCGGGTGCGGGCTTCCTCGGAGCACAGATATTCGGTGCGGTAATTGTCGGACTTTGGGCGGCAGGTATGGGCTTCATCATCTTCAAAGTACTCGACAAGATACACGGCTTGCGTGTTCCGGCTCGCGTGGAGGAAGAAGGACTTGACATCTACGAGCACGGAGAGTCCGCTTACAACTAAAAACAAGTTTTTTTATTCTATCATATATTTATAAACCAACAATTACAACTCTAAGGTATTATGTCAAAATTGAGATTCAGAGTAGTAGAAACGGCGTTTAAGAAGAAACCCGTTGCAGTGGCAGTCCCGGCGGAACGTCCGTCGGAATACTTCGCCAAGTATGTATTCAACAAGGAAAAGATGTTCAGGTATCTGCCGAGCAAGGTATATGCCAAACTGATTGATGTAATTGACAACGGTGCGCCGCTGGACCGCAGTATTGCTGATGAAGTGGCGGCGGGAATGAAGAAATGGGCGCTTGAGATGGGAGCCACCCACTACACGCACTGGTTTCATCCGCTCACCGAAGGCACTGCCGAAAAACACGACGCTTTTGTGGAACACGACGGCAAGGGCGGCATGATGGAAGAATTCACAGGCAAGTTGCTTGTGCAGCAGGAACCGGACGCATCCAGCTTCCCCAACGGCGGTATCCGCAACACGTTCGAGGCACGCGGATATTCAGCATGGGACCCCTCTTCTCCCGCGTTCATAGTAGATGATACGCTCTGCATTCCTACCATCTTCATTGCCTACACGGGTGAATCTCTTGACTACAAAGCGCCGTTACTCAAAGCACTGCGTGCAGTGGACAAGGCAGCGGTAGACGTATGCCGCTACTTCAACCCGGACGTAAAGAAAGTAGTGGCGTACTTGGCTGGGAACAGGAATACTTCCTGATTGACGAAGGCCTTTACGCCGCCCGCCCCGACCTGTTGATGACCGGCCGCACACTGACCGGACACGATAGTGCCAAGAACCAACAACTCGAAGACCACTACTTCGGCGCCATCCCTCCGCGTGTGGCAGCTTTATGAAGGAGTTGGAAATCGAAGCGTTGAAACTCGGAATCCCTGTCAAGACCCGCCACAACGAAGTAGCTCCCAACCAATTCGAGTTGGCTCCTATCTTCGAGGAATGTAACCTTGCAGTAGACCACAATATGCTCATCATGGCTCTGATGCGCAAGGTGGCACGTAATCACGGCTTCCGAGTACTGTTGCACGAAAAGCCATTCAAGGGTGTCAACGGCAGCGGCAAGCACAACAACTGGTCGTTGGGTACGGACACGGGCATCCTGCTCCATGCCCCCGGCAAACTGCCCGAAGACAACCTACGCTTCATCACCTTCGTAGTAAATACCTTAATGGCAGTCTACAAACATAACGGATTACTGAAAGCCAGCATCTCCAGCGCCACAAACGCCCACCGACTGGGAGCGAATGAAGCGCCTCCTGCAATCATATCCAGCTTCCTCGGCAAGCAGTTGAGTCAGGTTCTGGAACATATTGAGGAAAGCACTAAGGATAACCTCATCAGCCTCAGCGGCAAACAGGGCATGAAGCTGGACATTCCGCAGATACCCGAGCTAATGATAGACAACACCGACCGTAACCGTACCAGCGTTTGCCTTTACGGGCAACCGCTTCGAGTTTCGTGCCGTAGGTTCGGAAGCCAACTGTGCCAGCGCCATGATTGCCCTGAACTCCGCTCTTGCCGAGCAACTGGTAGAATTCAAGAAGGATGTAGACAAACTTATCGGGAAGGGTGAACCGAAGATTTCGGCTATCCTCGACGTTATCCGCAAATACATCAGGATATGCAAGCCCATTCACTTCGACGGTAACGGCTACAGCGACGAATGGAAAGCCGAGGCCAAAAAACGCGGTCTGGACTGCGAAACCAGTGTACCCCTCATCTTCGACAACTATCTGAAGCCCGAAAGCATCCGTATGTTCGAGTCTGTAGGCGTAATGACGCAAAAGGAACTGGAAGCCCGCAACGAAGTGAAGTGGGAGACCTATACCAAGAAAATTCAGATTGAAGCCCGCGTGCTCGGTGACTTGGCGATGAATCACATCATTCCCGTAGCCACTCAATATCAGACGGATTTGATAGACAATGTCTACAAAATGAAAGACCTCTTCCCGGTAGAGAAAGCTGCAAAACTGTCTGCCAAGAATCTGGAACTCATCGAAGAGATTGCCGACCGTACCACCTTCATCAAGGAACATGTAGATACCATGATAGAAGCCCGCAAGGTTGCCAACAAGATTGAATGTGAACGCGACAAAGCCATCGCTTATCACGACAACATCGTACCGATGATGGAAGAAATCCGCTATCACATCGACAAGTTGGAACTCATCGTTGACAACCAGATGTGGACATTACCGAAATACAGGGAACTGTTGTTTATAAGATAAAGAGCTATTTCAGACATACAAACTCTGAAACCGGAAATTATCTATTTCTTTTGTTGGTTGTTTTAAGTTTGCAGGGGAAAGAAGTGCCGTGATGGTAGTTCTTTCCCCTTTTTTATCCGGCAGACAGCAGCCTGAAGAGGAAAACAGATTATCTTTGTCCCCAATTACAAATAAACACATTATGAAAGACCTGCGTACACGCCATACAGCATTGCTGCTGTTTACATTCTTGCTGGCATCGGTATCCTTATCCGCACAGACCGGCTTACAGCAGAAACTAAGTGAGATTTCCGCCATAACGGAAGCCCAACCGTTGGAATCTACGAGTTTTCGGAGAAGTATGTAACCTATTTCACCAGCCGCTCGACCACCGGCATCCCAAGAAAGGAAGTTTCCGCCAGCGGGTTATCGTGGCGCATGCGGGCTTCGATCGTCCCACGGTCATTATAACCGAAGGATATGGAGCCGCCTACGCGCTCAAGCCCCAATATCGCGAGGAACTTTCCAGGCTCCTCAATGCCAATATGGTATTTGTGGAATACCGCTATTTCCTGGAATCCACTCCCGAACCCAAAGACTGGCGATACCTTACAGCCGAAAGTTCCGCCGATGATTTGCACGCGGTAACAACCGCATTCAAAAACATATATCCCGGAAAATGGATTGCTACCGGTATCAGCAAAGGCGGACAGACCGCCCTGCTCTACCGCACATTCTATCCGGACGATGTGGATGTATCCGTTCCTTACGTGGCTCCCCTCTGCTACGGAACAGAGGACGGCCGTCACGAACCGTTCCTCAAAAAAGTGTCTACGGATGAAGACCGTAAAAGAATTACCGACTTCCAGCTGGAAATCCTGAAACGCAAAGCGGCCTTACTCCCCCTTTTCGAGAAATACTGCACCGAACAAGAGTATAAGTTCCGTGCTCCTATCGAAGAGATATACGACTATTCGGTACTGGAATATTCATTCGCGCTCTGGCAATGGGGTACTCCCGTCGGCAGCATTCCGCTACCCACAGCCACCGACGCAGAACTCATAGCCCACCTGCTGGCCATCAGCGACCCGTCCTATTTCACAACCGACAGTACCAACGCCTCTTTCTTCGTACAGGCCGCACGCGAATTGGGCTATTACGGCTACGACACCCGTCCTTTCAAAAAGTATCTCTCCATCAAGTCCGGCAAAGGCTACCTGCATCGCCTGATGCTTCCCGAGGAACTGAAAGATATGCCTTTTGACAAGACACTCAGTAGGAAGATTAAGGGATTCTTGCAAAAGAACGACCCGAAAATGATATTCATCTACGGTGAAAACGATCCCTGGACGGCTGCCGGAGTTACCTGGCTCAAAGAGAAAAAGAATATTCACGTATTCATTCAGCCGGGCGGCAGCATCTGGCACGCATCTCCACACTGCCCGAAAAGGAGAAAGAAGAAGTGATGAAGCTGCTAAACGAATGGTTGCGGTAAACGCACCCGTTCTTTCGCAGCATCCTGTTTCTGCCGCATAAGGGAAAAGACACAAACGGAAAAGGGCTGCCTCAGCGATTGAGACAGCCCCTTTTATATCAAACATACCACTCTTACCACTCAAGGAACTTTCCCCTCTCCCTGCGCTTCTGCAACTCCTCTTTCAGGAAGCGCTGACGGTCTTTGGCTATATAACGGCGGGCAAAGATGTTGGGAACGGCTACCCCCAGCGCAATGCAAAGGATAATCAACGAAGCGTTGATACCGTTGGACACAGCCACCGTGACCTCGCCCACCACTCCGTGCATATTAATGAGGGCCACCAGCGCACGGTACATCAACACTCCCGGAATCATCGGAATGACGGAAGGAATGGTAAGCACGTGATTGGCACATGAAACCAGTGGACTGCCTTCACCGCCACCAGACTCACCACCATGGCTCCCATGAAAGAACCGATGACCGGACCGAGCCCCAACTCGAAGTTGACGAAATTACGCGTACACACGGCAAGGATTCCCCCTACTGCAACCACCCACAGCAGGCGGCGCTGGATATTGAATATCATGGAGAAGCCCATCGCGGATATGGCCGCCGCAATAGCGTATATATAATAAGGATCGTGCGGAACCATGCTCAGTTCGCTGAACTTCTTGTCAATCACCACATCTTCCATAGCCAGCAGGCGCATGGCCATCACAATGCCGAACGCCATGGCACACACCATGAGCACCGTATTGACGCACGCACGATGCCCACCTGTATGTAGTTGTCAATCATGTCGTCCACAAAGTTTATAATGGGAACTCCCGGCACAATGAACAGCGCGCACGCCAGCAGCGGATGGTAAGGCGTGCCCGAAAGCCCTGTAAAGGTGGTGATATAAGCCAGACATGTGGACACCAGCGCCGCAATGGTGATGCTCATATACAGATTGATACCGAACTCTATGCAGCGCGCACGGACACGGAAACCTGCAAAAGCGGCGATGGAGGCAAACAGAAATGCAACCCAGTCGCTACCGAACAGCTTGCAGAAACCGCCGCAGGCAAAACCCGCACCGATGGCAACGAGATAGGGAGTATAGTTCCGCTTCTTGCTTTTTATCTTCTCCAGTCTTCCTCGTAGCGGTCGAGCGAATAGTCTTCCTCAATGGCACGCCAGGACAGCTTGCTGATTTCGGATATGGCCGTCATGTTGATACCATGTTTCTCGCACTTCTGAAATTTGGAATAAGAGTGCGATTCGTCACTCAGGTTTACCACCAGCATTGTATAAGTCACGTCGATGTGAAGATTCTCCTCAGGTAATCCCAAATAAGCCGCCACACGATTCATATTGCGTACAATGCGATTGGTATCGGCAGCACTCTCCACTAATATTTTCCCTGTACGAAGCAATAAATCAAGCTTCCTGCGCAAGATAATCTCTTGCTCGACCATTGTTTTGTCCATCAAACTTTCCACTAACTAATATCTGATTTTTACCTATTTTCAAAAAGGAGTACAAAAGTACATAAAAAGCATGAGTTTCCTACACCGGCATAACAAAGAAATCATTTTTTCTTTAGAAGAAAGAAAGGCAAAATAGGGAAAAGAATTTCATATCTCATCGGAAACCGATACCTTTGTACACATTTTCGGACAAAAGAAAACGGGCAGAGCGAATGTTTATCATATCTCCCGGAAACAAAAGCTGACTTATATGGAAACATTTTGGAACACCATCGCACAGTATAATGAAAGCACCTGGTGGGCGCAGATTCTCATTACCGCAGCGGGCATCCTGCTGACTGCATTGCTATACCGCCGTCCCACCGTCTGGACAAAACGCTCCATGAAAATATATATGGTATTCCTCAACGGCTGGATAGCGCTGGTGTACTACGCAATGTACTGCGACACGCGCAACTATCACTACGTTCTCTCCGCATTCTGGGGAACCGTCGCATTGATTTGGCTGTGGGATTTATTTACCGGTTACACTCCGTTCGAGCGTAACCCCAAGTACCTATGCTGCAGGAGTGCTCTACGCG
>ENA-OQCE01001287-OQCE01001287.1-human-gut-metagenome-genome-assembly--contig:-NODE-1287-length-10287-cov-2.356004_pt1 | contig 10287 bp, 13 predicted proteins | sample MGYA00242495_ERZ504572 | MGnify/ENA primary metagenome ERZ504572 (study PRJEB26092, sample SAMD00036228) | human gut metagenome | host: Homo sapiens | study: EMG produced TPA metagenomics assembly of...
AAATAAAATCCCTTCAGTCTTATTTGGTCCGTCTTCACCAAGGTGAAGACCTTGCTTCGGTTCGTCGGGAATTTGAAAAGGATTTTGCCTCGGTTTCAACTGAAGACATCATGGAAGCTGAACAAGACTTGCTTCAAGCAGGGAAACTCAGTGAGAACATGGGACATCTTTGCGATCTGCATTCCTGCCTTCTTCATGGCAAGATGAACCATGGGGGAACAGTTTCCGGAAGGTCATCCCCTACAGCTCTTTTTGAAAGAAAATGAGGCCATTGAAAGTCATCTTGATCGGCTTTCAGCCGTGATGAATGGTCCATTTTTAGCAGCAGATGTTCTATCAGTCCTCGAAGGGCTGCTTCCGGTCAAAGCCCATTACGACAAAAAAGACGAAGTTCTTCTGCCCATCTTGAGTCGCAAAGGCATGCCGGGACCAAGCCGCGTCATGTGGAATGCGGATGGGGAGATTCGTAACAATCTCCAGGAGCTGATTAAGATGCTAAAAAAGAGGATCCTCAATGACCGAAAAAAGTGATGACGAAACACTGCATCAGGCACTTTCTGGACTCCTCAACAGGATGCGGGAGATGATTTTCAAGGAAACGGAAATCCTTGTTCCTATGGTACAGAAACTTGTTGATCAAAATGAGTGGCCTCTTATTGCAGGAGATTTTCCTCGATTTGGATGGGCTTATTTAACCGATGTGCCGACATGGAATTCTGAGTCCCTTACTAAAAGCACGCTGAATCAAGGTCTGAAAGATCGGTGTGGGACCATTTCCCTTCCCAGTGGGGAACTGACAGTAACCCAGCTTGAGGGTATCCTTAGGACCTTGCCTTTTGAACTGACTTTTGTTGATGCAGCCGATACGAATCGTTTTTTTTTGGAATCCACACCGCTTTTTCCTCGGCCCTTGACCGCCCTAGGGCATTCTGTCTATGACTGTCATCCGCCGAAAGTTGTCCCCATGGTGAAAGCTCATAGAGAAGCTGCGCAGCGGGGAAAAAGATTCGCTTGGATTTGAAACCGTCAAAAAAGGGAAAAAAGCCCGTGTCCGCTATCTTGCTGTACGGGACCGCGAAGGGCCTATTTGGGAACACTTGAAGTCGTGGAAGAACTTTCCTGATGGCACAAAAAAGACGGGTGTCCTTATGGGCACCCGCCTTTATTACGTGCAGTTATTTGACAAAAAGGTCATCAACATCGACTTTCTTATCCATAAGCTTGGAGCTGACAAGAAAATCCTGCGTCTTTTTCAGGGACTCAATGGCTTCCGGCGTAATTTCCATGCTGAAATCATAGAGACCGTACATGGAGTCAACGGCTTTTTCATCAAGTCCGGTCGCTTTGACGGCAGCTGCCAAGGCTTCTTTTTGATGATCTTTCATGTAGGTCAAGGTCTCCTTTTGGACGGATAGGAAGAGATCCACCAACTCTTTGTGTTCTTTATAGAACTTCCCGCTCGTTGCCGTGACTGTAAGACCTGAAACAAGGCCGTCACCAGTTGTAACAACATGCATGCCTTTCTGTTCTTCCTGATAAGCCAGGGGCCGGCCAGAAGGGCACAGTCGGCACTGCCGTTTTCAAGGGCCGCACGGGCTTGCGGAAGCCCCATGGAAACGAATTTTACGTCTTCTATGCTAAGGCCGCCCTGTTTGAGATAAGCTGCAAGGAGCTCATGAGGATGGTCCCTTTGGGACCCGCGATGGTTTTCCCTTTCAGTGACTGAGGTGAGGTGATGGCAGCATCTTTGGAAAAGAGTTTGAAGGCTTTAGGGGCTTGGGAGTACAGGCTAATGATCTTGATATCAGCCCCATTGGCTGCAGAAAGAAGGACGGAAGAGCCTCCAACACAGTTGAGGAACTGGATATCGCCAGACGCAAGGGCAGCTGTTTGGTCAGCTCCGCTCGTAATCGTGGAATAGGTCACGGGGATGTCTTTTTCCTTGAATTTTTTTTTCAAAGGATGATTGGCCTTTTCAACGATAGATGGCACATTGAGGGGCGCCTGGACGTAGGTTATACTGACTTTTTCAGGTTTTTTCGGTGTGGCTTTTTTGGTATCCTTATTGGTAGAGCAAGCGGTTAGGGTAAGCCCGAGAGCCAGCATGCCTAAAAAAACTGCTATCTGTTTGATCTTTTTGTTCATTGGTCATTGACCTTCCTTTCTTGGAGCAGGAGCAGAAAAGTGCTCCCCAAATAATTATATTTCAAGGGCTTCAAGAATCTGCCTCTTGATTGCGATATAAGGTGCTGAAAGAAGGTCCCGCGAAGCGGCCTCTTGAAAAAGCACTTTTTCATAGATGAACCTGCCGCCTTGGAGAATAAGGATCCTGTCACCTAAGCGCAGGGCCTCATCCACATTATGGGTAACAAGGAGAACACCAAAGGGACGTTTTTTTCGCATGGCAAGAAGTTCTTTTTGAATGTGTCCCCGTGTGAAATAGTCCAAGGCGGCAAAGGGCTCATCCATGAGGATAAAATCATTGTCCTGGGCTAGTGTCCTTGCTAGGCTTGCTCGCTGCTGCATGCCGCCTGAAGTTCATGAGGATAGCGGGAGGCTGCTTCCTGTAGGTGAACCAGTTTGATCAGCTGAGACAGTTTCTCTTCTGGTAGGTTCTTCTTTCCTAAGGCGATATTATCCCGGAGGGTCAAAAAGGGCATGAGCCTTGCTTCCTGAAACATCATGCCAAGACGAAGGGTGGGGGACTTCAAGATCTTTCCTTCGGCTTTTTCAAGGCCCATGATGAGACGCAGCAGGGTGGTTTTCCCGCAACCGCTCTTTCCTAGGATCACTGAGACTTCCTTAAGCGGAAAGGAGTAGGTTAGATTGTCAAGAATGGTGTTTGGACCATAGCATTTTCTGATATGGTCCAAGGTAAGGGAGTCCATCAAGAGTTTCTCCTTTCATAAGGGAAAAGAACGTAGGAAAAGAGACTGAAAAGGCCGTCCAAGAAAAAACCTATAAGTCCAATCGCCAGAATCCCTACAATCACTTTATCGCTTCGACTCATGGTTTGGGCATCCAGGATGAAATAGCCGAGGCCGCGATCGGCCGCAATCATTTCTGCTCCGATGATGGATCTCAGGCTGTAGCCCATACCAATCCGCATCCCTGTGACAATGGTCGGAAGGGCAAGGGGCAGACGAATCTTCCATAAGGTCTCTCTTTGTGAAAATCCAAGGGTCTTTCCTACTTCCAAAAGCTTAGGGTCCGCTCTTAGTAGGCCATCTTCCATATTCAGATAAATCGGGAAAAAGGTTGCTAAGATGATGATCAGAAATTTGGGTGTTTCGCCGATGCCAAACCAGAGAACCAAGAGAGGAATGAGGCTAAGCGGCGGAATATGCTGAATGAAGACGAGGAGACCATGGTTCATTTTACGGAAAAATGGAAGGAGAAGGCTGAGGGTCACAAGGAAGGCAGCAAGGAGGAAGGCACAGGAAAATCCTATGAACACGCGCATCAGGCTGAGTGCAGCGTGTTCCACGAGCTGTCCGTTCTGAATCATGATGAGGAAGGTCTCCCATACCCGTTCAGGCGGGGGCAGGATATAGGCCGTCCAAAGTTTGGCCGAAGTGACGAATTTCCATAAAAGCCCTAAGACAATAAAGGGAATCAGGGGCGGCACATAATTATGCTTCATGGTTAGGGAGCTTTGCGTAGGCAATCTTTGCGGTCACACCGGACAGTTTCCCGATGAGTCCGCTCATCCTGCTGATTTCGTCTTGGGGAGCATCGACGACGACACTGATGATGTTGATATTACGGGCGTGATAGGGAATGCCCATACGTCCGACAATCCAGCGGCTTGATTGATGAAGGATCTGATTGACTTTTTCCACGGCATCGGGATCATCGATGAGGATGCCAATGAGGGCTACACGGGTTTCCATATAAGATTGTTCCTTTCTGAACTTTGTCTAAAAGAGAAAAAGCCACATCCATCCGATGCGGCTTAGAAAGTGACAGGCCTCTTTCATCGCAATTAAATTTTGATGTCAGATGGGCAAATTCATTTTGTTTTTTTACTGCCCTTGTAGAGCTTGACAAATAGTGGGGATAAAAGGGACAGCAGGCTTAGTGCAATGAGCACTTGGCAGATGGTCGTTGAGAAAAGGACACTGATGTCGCCGCCAGAAAGGGAGAGCTCCGGCGCAGCCGCGCTCCCCCAAGGGGCCTAAGATGAGAGCCAGGACAACAGCGGCCGTATTCATATTGACCTTACGCATAATATAGCCCACAATGCCAAACAAAAACATGACAACGACATCAAAGAAGTTGTTGTTGATGGCAAAGGAACCGACAACGCAAAGGACAAAGATGCTTGGGATCAAGATGGCATCGGAGATACGGGCAATCTTGGCAAAGAGTCGAGAGCCTACAAGCCGATGGCCAGCATAAAGAACTGAATAAAGACAAATCCACCAAAGAAAGTATACGTCATGTCTGCATACTTTGTAAAGAGCTCAGGTCCGGGCTGAAGCCTTGAATGATGAGCCCGCCCATGAGGACAGCTGTAACGCTCTCGCCAGGGATGCCCAAAGTGAGGGTAGGGATGAGGGAACCGCCCGTAACAGCATTATTGGCCGCCTCAGAACCGGCAATCCCTTCAATGGAGCCATGACCAAACTCTTCTGGATGCTTTGAAAAACGTTTGGCTTCATTATAGCCCATGAAGCAGGCAATGGAAGCCCCGGCGCCGGGAAGGATCCCGATGATGTTGCCGATGATCCAGCTGCGCAGAACCGTTGGTGTAATCTGTTTGAGTTCACTTTTTGTCAGGATGATGGAATCATCAAAGTGAGCGGCCCTAGCCCGTTTGACAATGGCTTTTTCCGCAAGGATGAAAGCCTGGGATAGGGAGAAAAGGCCAATCAAGGCACCTGTAATATTGACGCCATTATAAAGGGCATCCTGGCCGAACATGAACCGTTCCACTCCTTCCATAGGGTCCATGCCGATGGTGGAAAGAACAAGGCCAAAGGCTCCGCTCATAAGCCCCAAGATCATGGAGTCGGAGTTGATGCCTGCAATGATGGTAAGGCCGAATAAGCTTAACCAAAAATATTCAGGACTGCCAAATTTCATGGCAAGTTCTGCTAAGATGGGAGCAAAGAAATAGAGGGAAAGACAGGACAACAGGCCGCCAAAAAAGGAAGCCGTGCAGGCTGTTCCCAAGGCCTTGCCCGCTTTTCCCTTGAGGGTCATGGCGTAACCGTCAATGGCCGTTGCAGCAGAAGCTGGGGTTCCGGGGGTGTGAATCAAAATAGCAGAAATTGAGCCGCCAAAAATGGCGCCGCAGTAAATCCCGCCCAGCATGATAAGTCCCGATGATGGCTCCATACCGAAGGTCAGGGGCAGCAGAAGGCTACGCCCATAGCAGCTGACAGTCCCGGCATGCAGCCAATGATGATGCCCATTGTAACCGATAGGAGCATGACAATAAGGTTGGTTGGTGTCAAGGCATTGAGGAAGCCCGCCATCATTAATGCATATTGATTTTCCATTCTGTCGCGGCCTCCTTAAAGAATATCATAGAACAGTTCGCCTACTGGCAGCGGTACATTCAAGGATTCACTGAAGACTCCGTAGATAAGGGCCAAAAGGACTGCTGTGGTCAAGACGATATACTTTTTTTCAATCTTGAAATAGTGCATCATAAAGCCCATATAAAGAATAGCCGTCAGATAGAATCCAATGAAATACATTCCCACGAAAAAGAGGATGGACGCAAGGAAGAAGGTCACAAATTGACGAGGCAAGAAATCCTTCCAAACGACATCAGCATCGCTGACGAGGGAAAAGTGCCCGTGGCAGCCAATCAGCATTTTGACCAGCTGCAGCACGGACAGAACCGCCAGGAGCGAGATGACAAAGAGCGGATAATGCTGTGCTTTTTCTGGAAGCAGCAACGTTTCATGATAGAAAAATCCGCAAAATGCCAGCATAAAAAACACTATGGCAAGTTCTGATTTTTTCATAGATGAATTGACTCCTTAGGATTATTTGGTGTAGAGCTTGGAAACAACATCCCGGCAGAATTCGAGCTGCTGGCTGATCAGTTCCCCAAGCTGTTTGTTGTCAAGATAGTCCATGGTAAGACCGGCATTTTTATGGTCACGGATGGTTTGTTCATCAGTCATGACAATCTTGAAGATATTGACATAATAGTTGATGATATTATCCGGCGTCCCTTTTGGAGCCACAAGCGCGCGGGCCGTACCATACCACTTGTTGTAATAGCCCAATTCACCCAAGGTCGGGACATCCTTCAGATTGTCCAGCCGTTTTTCCGAGTAAACGCCGAGCACGCGAAGCACTGGGGAAGCCCCGCCAATCAGAGGTTCAACGTCGCCAACCTTGGCACAGGAAAAGTCCACTTCGCCTTGGCGCAGGGCAAGGAGCTGATCGGCCGTGCCGCCGTAAGGAACGGCATTGTATTCGAATTTAGCCGATTTTGCAAGGAGCTGGGCAGCCGTGTGATTGGATGCCTGTACCCCGTTGGTGGAAGCTTTGAGTTTTCCGGGGTTTTGTTGGGCGTCTGCCACAAGATCCTTCAGCGTCTTCCACTTGCTGTCCGCACGGACGACAACAACACTCGTTTCCTTCAGATGATTGGCAATGGGCACGATACTCTTCTCATTGAAGGCGGATCCTTTTTGCAGGGCCAGGGTCGTATAGTCGGTAGGTTGATATAGCCAATGGTGTATCCATCCGGCTTGGCTTTGGAGAGTTCTGTCCAGCCAATTTTTCCGTCTGCTCCTGGTTTATTATCAACAATTAGGGTCTTTCCAATATGTTTTTCTGCATCCTTGCAAAGAATACGGGCACCAGTATCCGTACCGGACCCTGCTTTGTAAGCAACAATGACATGGATGTCCTTTTCTGGCTTCCAAGCTCCGCCTGATTTAGCCGCTTCCTTTTTACCGCCGCAAGCCGCAAGAGCAAGGGTCATGGCACAAAGAGCGGAAGCTGCGAGCAATCTTTTCATTTTCATCGTAAAACTCCTCCTTTATGGAAAATGTAAAATCTATGTAAACTAATTGTAACATATTGTGCAGGGAAAAAAGAGAATTGCCTGATTTTTTCAGTCAACTTAGAAAAGAGACGCTTTTTTCAGTATAGCTTTTGAAGATTCTGCAAAATGACGGGAACTATGGTAAAATAGGGGGAACCTTGGATGATTTCCAGATTCCATTATAAGAAAGCACCGGTAGAATCCCATGCAGAATAAACAAGATAAACGCACTGAAAAATTCCACGAGATGCTGGAAGCACCCGTGGATCGACTCATTTTAAAACTTGCCATTCCTTCCATTTTAAGTATGCTGACCACTAGCTTTTACAACATGGCCGATACGTTTTTTGTGAGCAAGCTGGACACTAGTTCCACCGCCGCGGTGGGTGTGACCTTTGCCAGCATGTCCATCATCCAGGCTCTTGGTTTTTTCTTTGGCCAGGGATCGGGAACCTACATGGCCCGAGAACTGGGAGCTCAGCGAATCCAAAATGCACGCACCATGGCAAGTACGAGCTTCTTTTATGCTTTTATTTGCGGTCTCTTTCTTTTGCTCATTGGGCATTTCAATGCGCGGGACATTGCCCAGTTGACAGGGTCCACGCCAACCATCCTGCCTCATGCTGCTTCTTATCTAGCCATCATCATGTGCGGAGCGCCTGTCATGATGTGTTCCCTTCTTATGAATAACCATCTGCGGTTTCAAGGAAACAGTGCCTTTGGGATGGTGGGCATCATGGCCGGAGGGGTCCTTAATATGCTCCTTGATCCTCTATTTATCTTTTTCTTTGGCCTTGGGGTATCAGGGGCTGCATACGCGACGGTCATCAGCCAATGCTTTAGTTTCTTTATCCTTCTTGTCATGACCCACAAAGGCGGCAATATTCCTATAAGGTTCCGCGATTTCCATCCGTCGGCCGCCCTTTTCAAGGAAATTACGGCCGGCGGTCTGCCCTCTTTATTTAGGCAGGGGACGGCAAGTCTTGCAACGATCAGTCTTAATGTGGCAGCTGGGGCCTTTGGGGACGCCGCTATCGCGGCCATGAGCATTGTCACGCGGCTTGCTTTTATTGGTGCGTCTGCCATCATTGGTATTGGGCAAGGGTTCCAGCCTGTCTGCGGTTTTAGTTATGGCGCAAGGTCCTACCAACGGCTGCGGGACGGATTTGCCTTTTCTCTTCGCCTGAATACAGCGGTTGGACTTACGGCAAGCCTTGCAGGCTTTTTCTTTGCCGATCCCATCCTCCGTTTGTTCCGAGACGATCCCCTCGTCATTTCCATAGGGACTCAGGCGCTCCGGGCCCAATGCGTTACATTTACCACACTGGCTCTCGTAATCATTGCCAATATGCTTTTGCAGGTCACAAGACGCACAACTGGGGCTGTCCTTATTTCCATCGGACGGACAGGGCTTTTCCTGATTCCTTTTGTTCTCATTGTGCCTCGCATCTTTGGCCTTACGGGGTTGATCTGGTGCCAATCCCTATCCGATTTATGTGCTTTTTGTCTATCCTTGTACCTGACACGGAAATTTTTCCGATTCCTTCCCCATAAGGATGGACAGGCGCCCCAATAAGCCCAAAAACAGCTGCTCGAAAGGGCAGCTGTTTTTTGATTAAAGACGATGGGAGGAATTAAGGACGTCCCGCATTTTGTGGGAGACCATATCCTTGATGGCCTGTCGTCCAGCCCCTAAGTAGGAGCGGGGATCGAAGTCTTCTGGATGTTCTGCCAGGTACTTGCGAATGGATGCGGTCATGGCAAGACGCAGGTCCGTATCGATATTAATCTTACAGACACCGTATTTGCCTGCTTTAAGGAGCATGTCTTCCGGTACCCCTTGAGCTCCGTCAAGCTTGCCGCCATAACGGTTGCATTCTTCTACGAAGGCGGGAATGACCGTGGAGGCTCCGTGAAGGACCAAGGGGAAGTTTGGCAGCAGGTTGGAGATTTTTTCAAGACGGGCGAAGTCAAGTTCCGGCTTTCCTTTGAATTTGTAGGCACCATGGCTTGTCCCGATGGCAATGGCCAGGGAATCGACACCCGTTCTTTCCACAAATTCAACAGCTTGATCAGGATCGGTGTAGGTTGCATCCTTCGTATTGACCTTAACGGCGTCCTCCACACCGGCTAGTTTTCCCAATTCGGCTTCCACGACAACCCCTTTGCTGTGGGCATAGTCGACAACACGTTTTGTCAATTCGATATTTTCCTCGAAGGGATATTTGGAACCATCAATCATGACGGACGTAAAACCGCCATCAACACAGGCTTTGCAGATTTCGAAATCAGCACCATGGTCAAGATGGAGGGCAATGGGCAGATCCGTATCTTCAAGGGCCGCCTGGACGAGGTGAAGCAAATAAGCGTGCTTGGCATATTTACGGGCACCAGCGGAAACCTGAAGAATCAGCGGGGATTCTTCTTCTTTGGCGGCATCGACAATCCCTTGGACAATTTCCATATTATTGACGTTGAAAGCCCCAACCGCATAGTGACCTTCATAAGCTTTCTTGAACATGTCTTTCGTAGTTACAAGTGGCATAATACATCCTCCTATCAATAAAAGTCGTCCTCATTATATCATATTCCCTTCATCTTTCGTCCTTTTTTTTGGAAATACAGGGGGCAAAAGCCTTATTGGCAGGTAAGAAAAAAGGAAGGGACGGGTCCGTAATCTTCACGTCCTTTCCTGATAAGGGATGGCGGAACTGGAGCCGCATCGCGTGCAGGGCATGGGCTTTTTGGGACCCCTTTGCGCCATAGAGAGTATCGCCCAGGAGAGGATGCCCCATGAATGCCGCATGTACGCGAATCTGATGGGTGCGTCCGGTATAAAGATGGAAAGCAACCACGCTTTTCGCTGCATCCTGCCACAGCACGCGGTAGCGTGTACGAGCCGGCTTGCCCTGGGGCGCGACACAGCGCTCGATAAGGGAGCCATCCTTGCGGGCTATGGGCTGAGCGATGACCCCGGAGAATTTTTCCCAAGGGCCATGCGAGAGGGCAAGGTAGAGCTTTTTCATGGGGGCCTTAGTGAGCATATGATGGAGTGCGGCGTTTTTTGGCAAATAGGACAATGCCGCTTGTTTCACGGTCGAGCCGCGAAACCGGATGAAGGGCGGCTTTAATGCCATGTTCCTGTAATAGAAGAGAACACGGCGGGATAGGGAAGACTCGTTGGGTAAGGCCGCTGTTGTGGACAAGCAGTCCTTGCTCCTTATGAACGGCAAGGAGAACCTCATCTTCATATAAAATCGTGAGGGGCC
>ENA-OQCE01001288-OQCE01001288.1-human-gut-metagenome-genome-assembly--contig:-NODE-1288-length-10286-cov-1.635791_pt1 | contig 10286 bp, 8 predicted proteins | sample MGYA00242495_ERZ504572 | MGnify/ENA primary metagenome ERZ504572 (study PRJEB26092, sample SAMD00036228) | human gut metagenome | host: Homo sapiens | study: EMG produced TPA metagenomics assembly of...
TACTGAGGTACGTTTACTTTATCAAGTATTCCAGGTGGAAAAGATGCCGTATTGGTTTTTTCGTTTATCGGTTTTAGGTCCCAAGAGGTGAAAGTGGGAAATCAGACGTTTATTAATGTCAAATTAGAAGAAGATACCGAGCAACTGGAAGAAGTTGTTGTTATCGGTTATGGAACGGCTCGGAAAAAAGATCTTTCCGGCGCAATTTCAAATGTGCAGATGACAGATGAACTTGCTGCTCTGCCAAATCCGAACGTAATGGGGTCCTTATCTAGTAAAGTGGCAGGTTTCCGTTACTCTCCTACCAATAGTGCGGGGGGAGATAACTTCAGTAGTCTGAATATCCGTGGTAAGAATGCAATTCCTGCTGATGTTTCAGCTGGCCAGCAAAGTGTCAATCAGCCGTTGTTGATAGTCGATGGCGTGATTAGTTTTGGTTCAATCAATGAAATCAATACGAATGACATTCAGAGTGTAGACGTGCTGAAAGATGCTTCTGCTGCGGCAATTTACGGTTCACGTGCTGCTAATGGTGTGATCATTATTACGACTAAAAGAGGATTGAGCGAAAGGCCGGTAATCAATGTGAACTCGAGTTGGAACTTTTCCGGTTGGTCTCGTATGCCGAAAATGGTGACGGATGAAGAAAAATTCTTCCGCAACCGTTTCTATGCAAAACAGGCAGGCGGTAGTATTCCTTCTGATGCTGTCTGGTCATCTGATTTTGATAGAGCTCAGTTGATGAATACGGTTGAGTATGATGCTTATAATGAGGGTGTTTATACAGACTGGCTGGATGAAATCTCACGTACCGGTTGGCCAAAAGTATGACGTGAGTGTTTCCGGTCGTTCAAAAATTGTGAACTATTATATTTCAGGTGATTATACGCGCCAAAAGGGTATTCGTAAAGGGGATGATTATGAAAAATATAACATCATGACCAAGTTGGATATTCAGGCAAAGGAATGGTTGAAAATTGGTTTGAAGGGGAATTATTTAGGTGCTAAAGAATGGGGAGTTCCTGCTCGTATTCAGAACGCCACTTGGATGACACCCTATTCTTATACGCATGCGCGTCAGCCGGGGTACGAGAATTGGCCGAATTCCAGACCTGACGGCAATTCTGCCAGTCCGTTTTGGGGATCTGGTGCTGGTGACTCTCATTTGTGGACAGATGATCAGAAGCGTAATTATAACATCAATGGTGTTGCGTATGCACAGGTAGATTTTCCATTTCTACAAGGGTTGTCTTATCGTATTTCATTGAATGCCCGCCGTAATTCAGCTATGCGTGATGTTTTTAATGATCCTCGTATTTGGGTGAATACGGACAATACTGCTGATATGGACAATCCGGATAAATTTGGGGTGAATGTTGAAGGTTATTCCTATACACAACTTTCTTCTACCTGGAACGTAGATAACATCTTTACATATACGCGTGATTTTAAAAACCATCATGTGGATGCCATGATTGGTTATACACGTGAAGCATCCAACAGCGAATTGCTCCGTACCGATTTTAAGGGATTTTCTGTTCCAACTACGTTAGGGGTTTATAAACAGGACTTGCTAATACACGTACAATTCGCCGTGAACGTACAAGTAGTTCTGCCATAGGTATATTGACTCGTGTTAATTACAATTATAAAAGTACTTACTATGCGAATTTCACGTTTCGCCGTGATGGTTATTCAGCCTTCTCTGCTGGTAACAAGTGGGGTAACTTCTATGGTGCCTCTGCAGCTTGGGTGTTGAGTAACGAAAATTTTGTCAAAGACAACGCGGATTGGTTGGATTATCTGAAGCTCCGTTTCTCTTGGGGACAGAACGGTAGTCGCTCCGTTTCTCCGTATGCGACGATTGGTTCGGTTGGAACCACTTATACTTGGTTTGGAGATTCTGCTTCCGGTAGTGCTTTCGGACTGGTTCCTTCTTCCTTGCCGAACCGTTCTTTAACATGGGCGACTGTTGAAAAGTTTAATGTAGGTATTGATTACAATGTATTGGCCGGTCGTTTGGGAGGTGCCGTTGATGTATATGCGGGTAAAACGACCGATATGTTGATGGATCGTTCTGTTCCGTATCCTACCGGTTTCCAGACTGCTAAAGCAAATGCTGGTAAAGTGACGAATAAAGGTATTGAAATCACATTGAATTCTGTGAATATTGATGGTGATGGTAAGGAAAAGTTCCGGTGGGAAACTAATGTGGTATTTGATTTGAACCGTAACGAAATCAAGAGCTTGTATGGTAAGAACTACAAAGGTGAAGAAGCGGATGATGTGGCCAATGCGGTTGCCTACGGTTTTGATAGTTACTATGCTTTAATTATCGGCAAACCGATCGGTGCAGCATATGATTTGAAGAAAGTTGGGGTTTTCCAGAGTCAGGAAGAAGTTGATAATTATGTGGACAAGGATGGTAATAAGATCATGCCGAATGCGGTTCCTGGTGATTTGAAGTTCGAAGATTTTAATGAGGATGGCAAGATTGATGCCAATGATCGTCAGTATTTGGGATCAATGGACCCGTTGTTCACAATTAATTTAGGGAACACATTGAGTTATAAAAACTTCTCTTTGTATTTCAACTTTCGTTGGATGCAGGGCAATGATACTCATTTCTTAGGCTATAATCCGCACGCTTACAGTATAGGTGGTAGTGGTGCCCAGCTGGATGCAGTTGATCCTTGGACCCCGACAAATCATACCAACGATTATCCTCGTTATGGATACAATAACTCTTTGAACTATCAGTACTGGAGTCCGCGTTCCTTCTTAAAATTGAAAGACTTGGTATTCTCTTATAATTTTGATCAAAATTGATTAAACCTTATGGAATCGAAGGCCTTCGTTTGTATGTCTCCGGTACAGATTTGTTTACAATCACAGGCTGGACAGGTTTGGATCCTGAAGATGGGGGTACGATTGCGGGTGGCCCTACATCCAGCAGTATGGGTAGTAAAGGTACCTATCGTACATTCACAGCCGGCATTAACTTGACATTCTAATAGTAAATAAAAAAGAATTACGTATGAAACTCACGAGATATTTTTTTTGTAGTAGCTGTTAGTACAGCATTGGCAACCGGTTTGACCGGGTGTTTAAGCCAAGATGAATTTTTGGAAGAGCATTCTTATAAATTCGATGACCAGACATTTTATCAATCAGAATCAGATATGGAATTGGCTCTTAACGGTTGTTATCGCCAGATCCAGTCTTTGATGATGGGGCAGACGCATGGAGCTCACTCTTGGATGATTGGGGGAATCGGATTGGACACATATAGTCAAAAAGGAGGAAATGATCATTTTTCAAATTGGAATACATTGACTTCTGAAAGTGGATATACACGTCATTGGTATGATAATTTGTTCAAGTTGATCAACCGGGCCAATACTGTCATTGATATGATAGACGAACGTGTTAATATCCAATATTCTTCTGAAGAGAAGAAACTGGCTATCCGTGCAGAGGCTGTATTTTTCAGGGGATGGGCGTATCGTGTATTGGCCGGTATGTATGGCAATGTGCCTATTCTGGAACACCATGCGACAGAAATTACTACGGGATATACACCAAGTAATCGTCAAACTGTATGGGAATTCTGTAAGAAGGATTTTGAATATGCTGCAGTTAATCTGCCAAAGACAGCCTCTAAACCGGGCAAGCTTACACGAGCTGCCGCTGATCATTATTTGGCGGAAATTAGTTTAGCATTAGGGGATTTTGATAATGCTGTGGCTGCCTCTACTCGTGTTATCGATGGTACGGACGGAGATATCACTTGATGACGACTCGTTTTGGTTCTCGTGCTGGAGAGGCCACCGATCGTTATGGTAATTCATTGGCTGCTCCCGCTGGTGCTTATTGGGATCTTTTCCGTGAAGGTGGCAACCAGAACTCAACAGATAACAAAGAAGCTATTTGGGTTTGCCAATATAATTATGGAACTTACTCTACCGGTGGCGGCGGTAATGAATGGTGGCGTATTAATGCCAATAATATCGAGTCGGTTTGGATGTCTACGACTGTTCGGAATGATACGAAAAAACGCACTTTGTCAAATGGAACTCAGATATATTTATGGGGTGACAATGTGGCTTGTTTTCAACCAGGTATTATGGGTAGTGCGAAATCGAATGTACCGAGTGCGAAAGATCGCTATGAAGCGAATATTGCCCGTGACTCGATGGGGGGGAATGTGGCTTATCAAGGAACCGGTATTATTCCAACCTATTATGTACGGGATCGTTTATGGGAAGAGTCTTGCAAAAATGGTAAGGTAGATTTTCGTGGTTCTGAGGTCATGATTCAGCGAAACTGGTATACGCCGGGGGGGAACGCGTTGGCTGGATGAAAAAGCTGCTGCTTATGCACGGGCAGAAAAGGCTAGAGGCACGGCCGATGAGGCGGCTTATGCTATTACGGCTTCTGATACAGTTGAAATTTTCCCTCGTTTTTGGAAATTTTCTGATGACAGACATCCGAACGGTGACAACAAAGCCTATGACTGTGATTGGTATATGTTGCGTATAGCTGAAACTTATCTGATTCGTGCAGAAGCTTATTTGGCATTGGGAGAAAAGTCGAAAGCTGCTGCTGATATCAATGTATTGCGTGATCGTGCTAATGCATCTTATTGTACAGCTGCCGATATCGATATTGACTATATTTTGGATGAACGTGCTCGTGAGTTGTTGGGAGAGGAAAACCGTTGGATCACGTTGAATCGTTTATCTGTCAATCCGAATGTAACGTATATTAGCGATTGTCATCCGATTCAGGATGAAACGACGGGTAATACGATGTATGATCGCGCTCGCAAATATGCTTTCGGGTATGAAAACTTGTCTGGTTCTAATCAACCGCGCGAATGGGATCCAGTAGAAAAACGGTATATTTCCAACTTCCATCCGTATAATTATCAGTATCCGATTCCGACGCAGGTAATTCAGTCTAATACAGGTATTGAATATCCGCAGAATACTGGATATTAATAAATTGGAAAATAATAATATTAGAAAAGAAAGGGTGGTAAAAATGCTGCCCTTTCTTGTTTATGTTGAACATCGGAAAAGTGAATACAAGTGGGAGATGTATATGTGGATGTTGTGGATAAAGAATAGGAAAAAAGAGTTTTTGGAATATCGGTATGTTTTTCTTTGGGACTCGTTCTCCCTGTTAAAAATATTAGAAAATGAAGCGAAAAAAAATAATTGTTGGAAGGATAGGATTTATTGCAATAGGTTTGTTCTTGCTGAGCCTGTATCTAAAAGAAACTTTTCAGTATGCTTTTTTAATCGGGAACAGCAACAATTATTTCTTTTTGATTCCGATTATGTATCGGGCCTGCTTTTGCAGCCAGGTGGGGTGGCACTTTGCTTGTCCCGTTTTCTTGTCCAGTTTTTTTATTCAACTGTTTGGAGTGTCTCTTTGACTGCGCTTTTGCTTCTTTCTATCATCTTGGCAAGTATGGGGATTTTGCGTAAGTTGGGAGGAAAATGGTTTTTGGCCCCTCTTGCGTTTTGTCCGGCGGGGACTTTGATTTTGTCTTTGTTTGATCCTTGCTTTTTTTATGAAGGGCTGATTGCCTATGCTATGGCTATGGTTGGCCTTTATCTTTATTTGTCTACAGCCAGAGAAACTTTGCGAATGCGATTGTGTCTGGGGGGGGCGATTGCGTTTATTCTGTTTGGGTTGGCAGGAGCGGTTGCCTCTTTGTTCGCATGTTGTGCCTTTTGCTGTGATTTGGCTGGAAAGAGCAAAAAAAGTCTTTGTTCGCTGTCTTATGTTCCATTTACATTGTTATTGGCTTGGGGAGCTGTGCGCAGCGGCGTGATGGCTCAAATGGAACGAGGATGTACTTCTGCCAATTATTATGAATGGACATTAGAAATGCCTGTTTTCCATCATATCAGTTGGGTGGCACTGTTGCTTCTTCGTTGGGTGTGGTGGGCGAATGTCGCTGTTGCATGGTAAATGGTTGCAAAGGATTGTTTTCTTGTTGCTTTTGACAAGCGAAATAGGACTTTTTTTCTTCTTGCAGGATCGGAGGATGAATCAGGTTCGAGTTTCTTTTGAACAATATCGATATGAATATTATACTGTTACGAAACAATGGAAAGATCTGCAACGGGAAGCTTCTAAGCGTATTATGCACTATCATGATGCGAATTATTTGAATCTCTCTTTGGCAGAGCAGGGAGTGCTGCTTGACCATTTGTTTACTTATCCTCAATATGGTCCGCAATCGCTTGTTTATATCCCGAATAATAAATCAGCCGATGTCCGTTTGGCTCATTTGTGGTTTGCGATGGGAAATATAGCTGCTGCTCAGAATGTGGCTTTTAACTCTTTATTCGCGTTGAATGGATATAATCCGACCATGCTTCAGATGTTGGTGCGGATTGAACTGATGCGAGGGAATTATCTGGTTGCGTTGAAGTATATAACCTTGTTGGAAAAAACAGTGCATTATGCCGGTTGGGCCACTGCTCAACGTCGTTTTTTGTTTGATGATGAAGCTGTGGAGCAAGATCCTTCTTTAGGCACTGGACGTGCCTCTTTCCCCTTGGATGATTCATTTGTTCTTTTGGCGTCTCCTATGGACGATCTTTATAAAATCGTAGCGGTTAATCCTGCGAATTCAAATGCGATGCAATATGCACTTGCTTATTTGCTTTTGGCGAAAGACTTTAATCATGTGCAATCGTTCGTCGATACTTATTATGGAACTCCGGCTCTTCAGTATTTGGCCGAACCGGTACAGGAGGCCCTGCTTTTCTTTTCAGATTATTATCATACATTGGAGGAGGACTATGCTCTCCGACATGGTATCTCGAATGAGCAGTTATCCGCTTACCAACAGGTTGATTGGGAATACTGCAAGGCACATGGTGTCGAATCGTCCACATTGGATCGGTTTGTGCAGTTTAAGAAAGGATATGAACAAGTACGACAAGGAGCTCCTCGTTCCTTGTTGGATGGTTTCAAGCATACATTTTGGTATTATTTACTTTTTGCTGAGATTGGATGATGGAACAAAGATTAATTGGATGATATGTCTGCTTGCAGGACTGTTGTTTGGAGCCTGTAGTGGAAACAGACCCGTACAAATACAAGGAGTGTTGGAGCTGACCCTGATATATTTCCGGATTATAAGGGTGTGACGGTTCCGATGAATATCGCCCCATTGAATTTCTCCTATTTAGGGAATGAACCTTGCCGGTTGGTCGTTGAAGTGGCAGGGCATGAGCTGATGCAGATGGAGGGCAGACGAGGGCTTTTTTCATTTCCGGTTCCGATTGGAAGGATTGGATGGGTCGATACGCTGGTGACTCGCTTCGTCTGACTGTTTTAGCGTATCAGTCGGATCAGTGGAAGCGTTACCGCTCTTTTTCAATCTATATAGCCCCAGATTCAATAGATTCTTATCTTTCTTATCGATTAGTTCCTCCTGGATACGAAGGTTGGAGGGAAATGGGAATCTACCAGCGTGACCTTTCTGATTATGAACAACGTCCTATTTTGGAAAATCGTCTGACAAAAGGTAATTGCGTGAACTGTCATGCCTATTGTGAGCGTGATCCGTCACGTATGATGTTCCATGCGCGTGCGGATTTGGCTGGTACGTTGATTCTGCAGGACGGTTTGGTTGAAAAGCTAGATGTGCAAACAGAGCAAATGGGTTCTTTTGTTTATCCGTATTGGCATCCTTCGGGTGATTATATTGCTTTTTCCATGAACAAGACTCGCCAAAATTTCTATAGCCATGATCCGATAGGGTGGAGGTCTATGATACAGCCTCGGATGTGGTGATATATAGTGTGAAAGATCATAAAATAATGACTTCTCCTTTGTTACGATCTACTTGTGCTTTTGAAACATTTCCGACTTTTTCACCGGATGGGCATTTTTTATATTTTTGTTCAGCGGTTGCGGTCGATTCGCTGCCCCAGAATTGCAGGCAAGTGAAATACAGTCTTTGCCGGATAGCGTTCGATTTCCAAAACGAACGTTTGGGAGAAGTTGTCGACACGCTTTACAACGCGCGTATGGAAGGACAAAGTGTTTCTTTTCCGCGTTTGTCTCCTGACGGACGTTTCTTGGCTTTTACACTTCATGATTTTGGTAATTTTTCTATTTGGCATAAGGAAGCTGACCTGTATATGCTTGATTTGCTTACTTCCAGAAAATATCCTTTGGATGTTTTCAATTCGGAAGAGGCGGAGAGCTATCATTCTTGGAGCGGTAATGGTCGTTGGATGGTGTTCAGCAGCAGGCGGATTGATGGACTTTATACACGTCTTTTTATTGGCTATGTTGATTCGGAAGGGGTGGGGCATAAACCGTTTTTGCTGCCCCAGAAGGATCCTTTAACCTACTATGACGCGTTAATGTTTTCGTATAATATACCGGAATTGATGCGGTCAGCAGTCACAGTGGACGCCTGTCGGCTAGCCGGTTGTTTGAGAAGCGGAAAGAAATCAAATTTGAGGTGATAAGTGAATCGGTGGAGTGTTTGGGCGAATATAGTTGTAAATGCCGTGCTTGCTTCGGAGAAAATTTCTTGTAGTGAATAATATGGCTCTGTTCAGGAGTTTCGTTTCAATGAAGAAGGCAAATATGGAACTTTGTAATTGACAAACACTCATTTCTTTGTCCTTTGCAGCATTGATGCTGAAATGGCAGACATAGAGAGAAAAATGCGGTTATAAGATCCGCCTCTTTAGACATCGGTAGAGTGGTTTCCTATTTTGGGGATTGGGTGACGGCATATAATTGGTACTTGCTTGTTTCGCTTATGTCATTCGATATAGACATGAAGGAGGTCTCTTTTTGCCAGAAATGTAATGATTAGTATCAAAAGGATAAGGCGAACTGTGGAATATTGTGGATAATTTTGGCTGTAATGTTACTAATGCCATTGAATAATATATAATGATATGGAAATAATTTGGAAAACAATTCAATTGAGTTGTCTCTTTTTTCTTTTGCAGAGTTTTTTGTTCAGGACAAAAGATTTTTTAGTGAGAGACTTTGGGGCGAAAGCGGATGGAATTACGTTGAATGTGGCGACAATTCAGAAAGTTATTGATTTCTCCCATGAACAGGGCGGAGGTCGTGTTGCGTTTACTCTTGGTGATTTTGTGACAGGCTTGATCTATCTGAAATTAGGTGTAACAAAATGTGAAGTTGTCCGCAAAAGAAAAAGACTATCGTCCTGCGATTGTCCTTGATGATGTGCACAATAGAACATTTAAGAATGTGAGCGCTAACGTTCCTGGATAGAAACGTTATTATTTATGTTCGTGACAATTTTTCAAAAATCAGGAAATTATTTTTTATCTATAAATTTTTATTATCAATAAATGAAGAAGTCTGTATTTATATTAGGATGTACATTGTGGGGTGTCTCTTTGTCCGCACAAAATGAAAATGTACAGTATCAACTGCTGGAGGGATATTCTTCCTCTCGTGCTTTTAATCCGAAACACATTGCAGTGCCAGATTTGCCAGGATATAAAACTCTGAAATGTGATTTCCATTTGCATACCTATTATTCGGATGGACATGTCACTCCTGAAATGCGTGTATTGGAGCTTGGGCTGAAGGACTAGACGCTATTTCAATCACAGATCATCAGCCAGTGCCTCGTTCTCACACGGAAACGAAGGATTGTAATGTCTCTTACAATAAAGCCTTCCCAATGGCTGAAAGTAAAGGAATTACGCTGATAAAGGGGTTGGAGATTACAGGGAGCGATCCTGTTGGACACTTGAATGTCCTTTTTATCAAAGACTGTAATGACTATATGCCGAAAAAAAGAAATTTTTCAGAGACTGAAGCTGACAGCCTGATTGAAAAAGCTGCTGCGGAGGGCGCTTACATTACAACGAATCATCCTGGGTGGCCAGATAAGAACAGCGAATTGCCTGCTTATATTGTTTGTCATATCGAGCAAAAGCGGATTCAGGGTATTGAGATATTCAATAACGAAGAGTTTTATCCGCGTGCTATCGATTATGCAGACCAGTATAACTTGGCTTATATTGGAGCAACGGATGCTCATTATCCAATGGATTTCCTGTTTGACTTGAAAAAGAAATTCCGTACATTGACGTTTGTTTTTGCAAAAGAAAATACGCCAGAAAGCATTAAGGAGGCCCTTTATGCGGGTCGTTCAATCGCCTATGCTGATCAGAAATTGGCAGGAAAAGAGAACATGTTGAAATTGTTTTTACGTTCTTCGTTGAAAGTACTTTCTTATGAGGAAAGGA
>ENA-OQCE01001290-OQCE01001290.1-human-gut-metagenome-genome-assembly--contig:-NODE-1290-length-10258-cov-2.101767_pt1 | contig 10258 bp, 10 predicted proteins | sample MGYA00242495_ERZ504572 | MGnify/ENA primary metagenome ERZ504572 (study PRJEB26092, sample SAMD00036228) | human gut metagenome | host: Homo sapiens | study: EMG produced TPA metagenomics assembly of...
GGTGACTCCGGCTTCAGACCTTATGTGTAACAAAAATTAGTAAGTAAGCTCTGGATATTTCTCGGTAACACCTTTGTAGAATAACTCTAATGCTTCGTCCTTGGTTGCCTTTCCTTCAAAGTAATTCTTCATTGCTTTCTGGAACTCTTCGTTGCAGCCCTGGTCATATGCGGAAATGTTGCTCAGATCCAGTGTCTCAACACCTGCGCAGTACATAGACAGTGGGTTCTGTCCTCCAAGGATCTTGCTGCTATATTCTTTTCCGTCTTTTGCCTTAATCGATCCGTCTGCCAGTCCGTTCATAACGGTGTTGTTGTTTACGAAATCATCATCATCTAAAACAATGTCTTTCATGACGTCATCATCGGTTGTCATCTTTAACATAATGTCTTTTACAAGACTTGCATTATCTGTATCCTGTGCTGCGCAGATCCATGTACCGCCCCAGAAGAATCCCTGTGTCCCTGGGCTGCACCCCATCCGCCGTTGTAACCGATAGATCCTTCGGTATCAGCTGCCATAGAGAAGTTTACAAGCCATGCCGGTCCAAAGTAGCAGAATACTTTTCCGTCCGGATAAAATCCCTTTGACCAGTCATCGGACCACATATCAAAGGTTCCTGCCTCTTTTGCATCTACAAGTTTCTTGGAATCGTCCACCCATTTCATGATATTGTCATCTACCTGTACTTTTCCGTCTTCTACCCACTTGCTTGAGACATTGTTGGAGTATACACGGTATGTATCATTTACAGATGAAATCATCTTGTAACCTTTTGCCTGCATTTTTGCAGCAGTATCATTGAAAGTATCCCAGTCACATACATAATTCTGTACTTCATCCGGATCATCGGTTCCCAGTACATCCTTTGCAGCCTCTCTGTTATAGAAAAGAACACCTGGACATCCCTGCCATGAAACTCCTTTTAACACTCCCTTGGAATCGGTTACGATATCCTTTGTGTACTGGTACTGCTTGGAAAGATCCGCATCGGTAATTCCAAGATCTTTTACCGGTGCTGTGTAGTCCGTATCTACATACTTTAATGCATTGTCTGCTTCTACCAGGAAAATATCAATCTTGTCATCTGCCGGAGCATCCTGCTGATTTAACAGTGCTGCATCCAGGTTGTTCTGATATGCATTGTCATCACTCGGTGTGATGTTCCATACAACATCCACATCTCCGATTTTTCCGTGTGTGCATCCACTTCCTTGTAATCCGGATAGTGTGCGGTAATACGGCTCTTGAACTCCTCGTTCCAGCAGTAAATATTTAATACCTTTCCATCATCTTTCAGATTTGATGAAGCACTTTCTGTTGCGTTTGACGCATCCCCCTTGGATGTATCTGACGGTGTACCGGAATCACTTCCTTTTCCGCAACCTGCAAGCATTCCTGCTACCATGGCTGCACATAATAATGCACTGACTGCTTTCTTTTTCATAGTAAATTTCCTCCTTTTCTTTTCTGCCTTAAGCATGGTTTTATTATAGAGTTTTCCAATGGGTTCTGATACAAAAATGCTTGCAAATATATCAGATTCATGACATAATCTACAGATATAAACAGGAGGTCTTGCCATGCTGAAAAATCAATGGAGCAAAAAAGAAATCGAAGACAGCGAATACGAAATCCATCATCGTGCACTTTCCGAGGAATATTCCTTTTTTGAAGCTGTAAAAGACGGAAACATCGAAGCAGTCAGTAAAAATTTAAAGGAAGAAGCGTTTACCAATCCCGAAGGCATGGGAATTCTTTCCAAAAATCCCCTGACAAACTTAAAATATCATTTTGTTATTACCGTTGCACTGGTCACACGGTATTGCATTGACGGCGGCATGGAAACAGAGCAGGCCTACCGTCTGAGCGATTTTTACATTATTCACATGGATGCCTGCAGCACCATTCAGGAAATATCAGATCTGCATCATGAGATGGCTCTTGACTTCACCGGAAAAATGCGCCTTCTGCAGAAGAATACCGCATTATCCAAACCGGTTGCACAGTGTATTGATTATATCTATGCCCACATCAGTGCAAGAATCACCGTGGAAGATCTTGCGGTCTGCACCAATTTGTCTGCCAGCTATCTGTCCCGGTTGTTTAAGCAGAACCTCGGTGTGTCGATCAGTGATTATATCCGCGAAAAAAAATCGAAAAAGCGCAGAATCTTCTACGCTTTTCCGATTTTACCTACATTCAGATTGCAAACTATTTATCATTTTCTTCCCAGAGTCATTTTATCCAGACATTCCAGCACTATGTCGGTATGACCCCAAAACAATACCGCAGTTCCAAGTACAAAAGCACATGGTAAAATTCTGCTATCCCAGAACAATCCGAAGTGTATGGTTTTCTTTTCCTTCAAGTACGGCAAACGGAATGCAGATGCCTGTATTTGTTTCTCCGGCATACCGCTGACCATCCAGCCATACTTCCGTGATCCGGTAATCCCCATATTCTTTCTTTTGTGGATTCTGGTAAACCACTGCGTATGTCTGTCCACGGAATGGGAACTGTGCCGAATAATTGCCACTTTCGTCAAACTGACGCAACAGAATTTTGGGTTCTAGTACCAAATCTCCCCATTCTCCGCGGAATCCAAAAATCTGTGTAACCATTGTCATCATATACCAGCTGGCTGCCCCGGTCAGATACGGATATTTGCCTTTTCCGTCCGCATCAAAATATTCCGGAATTCCTGGATACATCAGGCTCACCGGTGTGTTCATGGCCTGTTCGAGCAGAGTGTACAATGCCTTGTATCCTTCCTTTACAAAACCTCTCTGATACAATGCATTTGCATACATCACCGTCATATGGGAAAAAACCGCACCATTTTCTTTTTCGCCATAAGCAAATCCAAACATTCGTCCCAGATCAAATTTTTCTTCCTTAAAATCCGTGTTCAGCCGGTAGCCTCCCACCTCTTTTTTATACAGATACAGGTCTGCACTTTTTATAATCGCAGCGGTCTGTGCATCATCTGCGACATTTCCCATAACAGAAAATACCTGACCGGTCAGCATCATACGGACATGATTATCCTTTTGCCTTCCACCGGTCTGCCGTGATTATCATAATATCCGTTAAACCAGCCATTTCCGTTTTCATCCGTTACCCATTCCTGCGTACGGATCAATCCGGTATACCAGTCAGCACGCTCCCGCAGATTCTGCACCAGAGTACTGATATCCACAGAAATCTGTTCTCCAGAAATATTATGCACACACTGACTCACATAATTGTTTAAAACAACATTCCGTTTTTCTGCCGAATCATACGATGTGCGGTCCTGTCTGATCAGAATTTCCATCTCTTTTGCCAGTGTAATCTCTTTCTTTCCGCTTGCCGCTTCGTATTTTTCAAGGGTATCTGCCAAATCACGAAGATTTCCGATATACGCACAGGTAAAAGCCACGCTTTCTCCTTTTTCCGCTGCCATATCCAGTGCATCATTCCAGTCAGCACCACGAAGACGCATCATTCCATGTTCTCCCGCCTCGTAGAAAGCGCACAGATTCTGCAAAAGCAGATGTTCTAAAACCGTGCCCTCGTAAATATTGCCATTTACATCTTTCTGGCGCATCCCATATGCCGGTGTCCACTCTGCGTCCCCGGCAGTTCCACGCTTTGCCTGCGGATCCTTAAAATACGCCACTTTCTGATCCAGAATATCCAGATCTCCCGTCTGGTTCAGATACAATTTTGTGGTAACAAACGGCCAGTACGCATGATCCATCCAGACTCTTGTAATATTGTTGCGGTCTGCAACAAATTCTCCCGGCTTATCCCCGATAATTGTCGCATTGGTCCCGTCAAAACGGACACCCGCAAAGCTGTTTAAAATCATGGAGCGAACTTCCTTCGGGTCGAGAATCAGAAGGGAGAGACAATCCTGCCACAGATCACGCCAGCCCCTGCCACCTCTGCCATAATCATGGTACGGCAAAAACGAACATCCGTAGATTCTGCGAAGAACCGGCTGGAAACAGATCCATTTCAGATAACTGTCTTCTTTGGGGTTTCCGGTTTCAAAGGAAATATTGACCAGCCCATTCCAGTAATTTTTTGCCTGTTCAAAGGCAGCATCTGCCTGTTTGGTCGTGCAAAACATTTCTGCTGCCTGTTCTGCCAGCTTCGGATCCTCTGTCATGCCACCAAGCAGAATATAATCGACATGTGCTCCTGCTGCAAGGGTAATCTCTGGAAATGCCATCGCCCCCATTGCTTCTTTTCCATCCACGGTACAACCGGCCGGACAGCCTTTTCCTTTATTTTTAAGCGCATCCGGTGCCAGAAATGTTCCGGTTTCTCCGATAAACGATTCCACCGTTGGGAAGAACGATTCCGGTTTTGTTCCATCTCCCTGACTGCCCATCTCAAATAATCATATGATTTTTCTGATGTCCGCGTTCATCAAATGACAATACCGGTTTACAGATCACGCCGCGTCCGGTAGTACGGATCCGGTGAAGCAGGGAAGTTACATGGCGGTGATCGCGCAGATTATCCGCGCTTCTGCCGTAAATTGGGATAGCAGAAGTCACGCGCACACACATATCCATATCCGATTTATTGGTAACGCGCACCTGCATCAATTCTGCCGGTACTCCAAGCGGAGCAAAGATCCGCACGGCTGCCTCGATTTTCTGTTCTTTTAATTCCCGCTTCGTCTCCTGCCACATAAATCCGGCATCGAATGTCACTTCATCCTCTTTTCCAAGGAAATGTGCATATTCTGCCTGCGCCGAAACTCCGGTCAGTGACACATGTTCCTTCCGGTTGATTGTACACCAGACATTGCGGGTACTTCTGTTATTGTGCAGATTTTCGATGCTCACCGGTTCCAGCAGAAAATGGTTCTGATCCAACTTACAATCGCCGCCGAAGGTCTGCGTCACGCTGCTTTTGATTCCCTCTTCATTTGCCACCGGAAAATTGAGCTGTGTTTTTTCAACCATATGACGGATTTGAAATTCTCCGTTTTTTCCTGTAAACTGCATATCGTTTTTCATAACTTCTCCTTTCTATGCCATCACAAGGCGTACCTTCGTCTGATCGGTCATTTTTTCTACCGGAATGTAGTTGTCTTCCATCTTTTCCTCATTCACGTACAACGCTTTGCATCCACTCTGTACATGCTCTGGATTTTCTACCACAATATGAAGATGTTTTCCCCGGAAATCCTTCTCAATGGTAAACTGATCCCAGTCCGCCGGAATGATGGTGCAATACGAAGTCCTTCAAAGTCCGGACGCATGCCAAGGATTCCTTCCACACATCCTACCATTACAGTGGAAGCAGTTCCGGTCAGCCAGTGCACATGGGAACGACCAAAATGCGGGCTGTCTTTTCCTTCCGTAAACTGTCCATAACAGTATGGCTCCAGTTTCCGGATCTCAGCACGATCGTTCTGTGCAGACGGTGCATTTTCCATAAAATAGGTAAATGCCTGATCCCCATGCCCCAGCAATGCTTCTGCCAAAATCAGCCATCCTGCGACTGGGAAAAGATACCGGCATTTTCTTTTGTACCGGGATTGTAAATCACAGCCAGTGCTCCGTCAAATGCATGCAGGTGATATGTGGATCCATCAGAATCGCTCCATACTCTGTGTTTAACCGCTTTCTTACATTTTCCATGGAAGTTCTGCCTGCTGCTTTGTTGCCAGTCCACTGATCACAGCCCAGCTCTGTGGATTCAGCCACATATTTGCTTCCGGATCCGTGCGTTTTCCAATCACCTCTCCGGCTTCCGTAAATCCACGGATAAAACGATCCTCATTCCAGCAGAGATTGTTAATTAATGTTCCAAGTTTTTTCTGTTCTTCTTCCAGATAATCCATATATGCCTGATCTTCTTTGTATGCGGCAAACTGTTTTAAAATCGTCATTGCATAATAAAACTGCAGTGCAACAAACGAGGACTCTCCATTTTTGCCCAGACGCAGACAGTCATTCCAGTCCGCATAAAGTCCTGCCGGAAGTCCGTGCGGTCCCAGATGATTCACAGAAAACGCAAGTGCTCTCTTCAAGTGCTCGTATACCGTGGCTTCATCTTTATTGGCAAACGGAATCACTTCATCGATAAATGCCAGATTTCCGGACTCCGCAATATATTTATATACCGTTGGAAACAGCCACAGAGCATCATCCGCACGATATGCCGGATGCCCGGTTTCCTGTACATAGGAAGCATCATCCGGCGTATCCTCATGTCCGGCATTGTGTGTAAATTTGACAAGCGGAAGTCCTCCTCCGTTATCCACCTGTGCCGAAAGCATAAACCGGATCTTTTCGAGTGCCATCTCCGGTGCAAGATGAATCACACCCTGAATATCCTGCACGGTATCGCGGTATCCGTAACCGTTTCGCAGACCACAGTAGAAAAACGACGCCGCACGTGACCAGATGAATGTCATAAAACAGTTGTATGCGTTCCAGGTATTGATCATGGTATCAAATTCCCTGCTTGGTGTATGTACCTGAAAATGTTCCAGTTTTTCATGCCAATAGCCCGTCAGTTCTTTCAGTTCCGTCTCACACTGTGCTGCCACATCTGCATAGCGGTTACAGATTGCTTCTGCTTCCTCATGTTCTTTCATTCCGACAAGAAATGCAATTTCCTTTGTTTCTCCCGGTTTCAGAAGCATCTGAGCTGCCAGTGTCCGCACCCGTTTTCGTTGTAGCACATTTCCCCGGATAATTTTCCGTTTTCCACCCCCACCGGATTATGATATCCGTGATAGCGTCCAAGAAACGATTCTTTATCTCCACAGTAACTGTCCACCGGTGCACCGGTCAATGCAAAGAAACGGGAGATTGCAAGCTTGTTATCCACTTCCTCTCCTTCTTTCACCCAGTCCAGATTACCGTGAATAATATGCCGGATACGGTTGGTCTCAAATACCGTACTCGTGATGAACTGGGAATACTGCAGATTTACCTGATCCTGTTCATAATTATTGTTGTTGGTAAATTCCGCATAACCGGTGATGGTCAGGTTTCTTTCACACGCTGACGCATTGGTCACTTTCAGATGCCAGACCTCATATGTCTGATTCAACGGCACATAATAACATACTTCAGAATGGATTCCACTGTAATCTGCAAGCATCTTTGTGTATGCTGTTCCATGATGACACTCACTTTTATAACTTTCCAGATCTTTTCCTACCGGCTGCCAGGATGCAGACCAGTAGTCTTTGCTCTCATTATCCCGCAGATAAATATAGCGTCCCGGCTGATCAAACTGGTTAAAAATATAACGCAGGATTCTTCCGTTTGCACCAGATCTGGCAAAACTGTATCCTCCTGCATTATTTGAAATCAGCGCACCATACTCCGGTGACCCCAGATAATTCGCCCACGGCGCTGGTGTATCCGGGCGTGTGATTACATACTCTCTTTTCTCATCATCAAAATATCCAAAATTCATGTGAAACCTCCAACCTTTCAATTTTCAAGCCTTTTACCCTATTGTAACGGATTCACAAATTTATGAATATCAGAATCACAGGATTTATACCAGATTCATGACATAAAAAGAGTGCCGGAATTTTCCGACACTCTGTGTTTCTTTTAAATATGAAAATACCCGATTCCTTTTACCAGTTTATCAGAAATCTCACGCAACTGCTCGGCACTTACATATACCTGCTGGAACGTTCCCACAACTTCCTGTGTTCCATCGTAGGTTTTTTTCGTGCTTTCCACATTTTCTTCCGCAATTCCGGACAATTCCCCAACTGCCTGAACGACTTCATTTCTGGAATCTTCCAGACGTCTGGTACTTGCTTTGATCTGTTTGATGCTCTGCATGGAACTGTTAATTTCGCCCAGCACTTCTTTTACAATATTCTGCGTTTCTGCCATGCTCTCACTCTGGCTGGTAATAATCTGCTGCATACTCTGCATACTTTCCACAGCAAGGGAAGAATCCCTGATCAGCGTTGACGCTATCTGCTCAATTTCCTGACTCGACTGATCCGATTGCTCTGCAAGTTTTTTAATCTGACCTGCCACCACAGCGAATCCGCGGCCGCTTTCTCCCGCCCGGGCAGCTTCAATGGAGGCATTCAGGCTCAGCAGATTGGTTTCCTCTGCAATAGAAGAAATGATGGTTGTGGCCTGCTGGATCTTCTGTACAGAATCGTTTGTCCGGTCGGTCTGCTGCTGAACCTGTGCCAGCATCTGCTCCACCTGTTCATTGATCCCACAGAGTTTTTCCAGCGTTGCGGAAGCATTTTCGCTGGAAGAATGCATAAATGTGGCATTTTGATCCAGATTTTGTACCTCTGCTGTAGTTTCCGTGATATTCTCCCCCATAATTTTCATATGATCCGAAGTATTTCTCGAATTTTTCGCCTGCTCACTGGAATTATCCACTACAAGGCTGACCGCCTGCTGTACCTGTGACATTGTTCCATTGGTGTTGTCTGCTGCCGTACCCAGAATCTGTGACGTTGAAAGCAGCTGCTTTGCATTTTCTGAAATATCCCGGATTACGGACTTCATGGCATCCCTTAATGTCATGGTTCCGCGAGACAGATCACCGATCTCATCCTTTCGTTTCAGAAGTTTTTCATCTACCCACACATTTAAATCACCATCTGCAAGTTTTCCTACAACAGCAACACTGTTTTTGATATTTTTACTGATAGAGGCTGCCATGCGCATCGCCGTAACAATGCACAAAAGCATCACTACAAGCAATGCCATCATAATACTTCCAAGGATTTTATTGACAATTGCATCTTTTCGTGCCTTATTGGTTCCGACAAACACCATACCGATAACCTGATCTGTCGTTCCATTCTGATACACTGGAATAAAATATCCATAATTTCTCGTCCCATCCAGTGAAACATTTGTACTGAAAAACGGCTTTTTCCCTTTGATCACCTGATTCACCACACGCTCTCCGGCTTCTGAACCAAGGATACGGTTTCCTTTTTTATCCAGTGCAGATGTCATAATCCTTTTGTTTCCATAAAAAAAGGTTACATCCATACCGGTATTCTCTTTGATCCGGTCCACAAGACTCTCCGACTTTGATATATTATAGCTTCCTTTCCAGATATCCCCATTGGTACTTTCCAGATAATCCCCGGTATTCTGGTCATAGGCGGCAAGGGTGGCTGCCGCGGTACCTTTTAATGCATCCTGTACCTCATCCATCAGGGAGCTTTTAACCATCGTAAGCATAAAAAGCAGGGTAATTACCCCTAATACAAGCACCGGCCCTATGCTGATTGCAAGAATTTTCTTTCGTATACTCATATATGCCCCCCTATTCTACCACTTCAACGGTTTTAAAATACCAGTTGATTCCACCTGTAATTGTGGCATCATCCAGCGTTTTTCCTTCTTCACCAACCGTTTCCCCGGTATTTGTTTCAATCACACCGTCAAACACACCGTTTTTCCCGGATAAAATATCTTCTTTTGCAGTATCCACAGCCTCCTGTGTTCCATCTGTGCAAAAATCAGAAAGTGACGTAATCCCTACCAGATTTTCATTCATACCGCCATAATAATTGCTTCCATCCAGGTACCGTCAATCACGCTCTGCACCGCTGCTGTATAATAAGCACCCCAGTTCCAGATCACGCTGCACAGACAGGCATCCGGAGCATTTTTGCTCATATCGGAATTGTACCCGATACCATACACCCCTTTTTCCTGTGCCATTGTCTGTGGATATTCTGTATCACAGTGCTGCGTGACCACATCACAGTCCATATTTAACAGGGTTTGTGCTGCTGCTTTCTCCGCATCCGGGTCAAACCAGCTGTTCGTGACTTTTACATAGATTTTTGCTTCCGGTTTCACGGAATACACCCAAGTGCAAAGGCATCAATACCTCCTGTCACTTCGGAATTGGAGGAATCCATCGCTGCCACATATCCCAGCTTATTGGTTTTGGTATTCATTCCCGCTACGATTCCGCTTAAATATCTTGCCTGATAGATTCGCCCGAAATAGTTTACAAAATTCTTTCCGTTGCTTTTGTATCCTGTTCCATGTGCAAAATATATATCCGGATATTTTTCCGCCATCTCCTCCGTAGCATCCATATATCCCCAGCTGGTGGTAAAAATAATATTGCATCCATCATCCACACACTCCTGAATCGCTTTTTCGGTTGCCTCTTTATCGGAATCATCAACATTTATTTTTCTGTCAATCTGTTCATCTGATAATCCAAGATTCTGCTGCATTGCCTTGAATGCCGAGATCATGTGTATAGG
>ENA-OQCE01001291-OQCE01001291.1-human-gut-metagenome-genome-assembly--contig:-NODE-1291-length-10258-cov-1.260586_pt1 | contig 10258 bp, 15 predicted proteins | sample MGYA00242495_ERZ504572 | MGnify/ENA primary metagenome ERZ504572 (study PRJEB26092, sample SAMD00036228) | human gut metagenome | host: Homo sapiens | study: EMG produced TPA metagenomics assembly of...
ATTCGTTCGATCTTCGTCGGCGAAGGACTCCTGATCGGCGGTCTGGGGGCGTCGATAGGAGCCGTGCTGGGCGTAGGCTTCTGCCTGGCACAGCAACATTTCGGAATGATTCGCATCCCGGTCGATACGTTGTTGTTATACAGCTATCCCGTAGAGATGCGCTGGAGCGATTTGCTGATCGTTGCGGCGGCTTTCGGGGCGGTAATTCTGGCGATTTCGGAGCTGACCGTGCGGAGTGTGATGAAAAACAACAAACTATGATATGAAACGATTGATCCGTCTGTTTTGTCTGATCGCGGCGGCAACCGCCCTCGGTTCCTGCGCCCGGGACAAGGTGATCCCCGACGAGGAGCTGGCCCGGATTTTCCGGGATGCCTACCTCATCAACGCCTACGTTTCGGACCGGGGAGTGAAGCTCGACTCGCTCGAACTTTACGAACCGGTTTTCAGCCGTTACGGTTACACGGCCGAAGATGTCCGCTATACTATCGGCAACTTCTCACGGCGCAAAAGCGCCAAGCTGAGCGACGTGGTCGAACAATCCATCCGGCTGCTCGAAGAGGAGAGCGCCTACTACAAGTACGAAGTCGGCGTACTCGATACGATCGACAACGTGGCCCGTCGCCGTTTCACCCGCACGGTCTATTCCGACTCGCTGATCCGGGTCACCCGGATCAAGGACACCGCACGGCTTCGGGTTCGGATTCCCGACACACGTCCCGGCGAATACCGTGTGTCGTTCGACTACCTGATCGACTCGCTCGATGAGAACCTCGCGCCCCGTATGCGGGTATGGCTGGTGGAGGCCGACAGTTCCCGCAAGGGCGAATCCTCCTCGATCCTGCGGAAGTCGAGCCGGGAGCGTGTTTCCCGGATACTCCAGGCGGACAGTTCGGCCCGTTCGCTCGTACTCTCCCTGTACGGGACCCGCGAAAAGTTCAGGCGTCCCGACGTGACGATATACGACCTGAAAGTATCCTATACGCCCGAAACCGCAGAGGCCGTGGACAGCCTCTACATCGACCAGTTGGGTCTTAAAATCTTCGCCGATGAATTCTTCTCCGTCTTTTCGCCGGATAGCCTCCAACTACCTCTTCACGGGGAGGCATCTCGTTAAACACCCGCTGGTGACGGTTCGGGCCGACGGACGCATCGAATCCGTCGAAACGTGCGCCGCGCCGGACGGCAGACCCGGTGTCGAATTTTACGCGGGAGTCTTGGTTCCGGGACTTATCAATGTCCATTGCCACCTGGAACTCTCCTACCTGCGGGGCGCTATTGCCCAGGACGGCGCTTCGCCGCTTTCGCCCGGTCGATGGGCCGGGTGCGGGGACAGTTCAGCGAACAGGAGCGGGCTGCGGCCATCGCTGCGGCCGACGCCCGGATGTGGGCGGAGGGGATGCAGGCCGTAGGCGATGTAGCCAACGGAGATTCGGCCTTTGCCGTAAAAGCCCGCAGCCGCCTGTCGTACCGTACTTTCGCCGAAGTCTTCGGGCTGCATACCGACTCGACGGACGAACAGCGGCGTCTGCTCCGCTATCCCGAAACTTCGCTGACCCCTCACTCGATCTACTCCGTGCAGGATGCCCTTTTCCGGGAGATCTGCGCGGAGGGCGACGAACCGCTTTCGATCCATTTCATGGAAACGCCGGCTGAAGCCGAACTCTTCGAACAGCGCGGCGAGTTGTGGGAGTGGTACCGAAAGGCGGGTTTTACGTGCGATTTCCTGCATTACGGCTCTCCGGCAAGGCGGATCGTGGAGAGCGTTCCGGCCGACCGGAGCGTTATTCTGATTCACAACTGCTGCGTGAATCAGCAAGATATCGATTTGATAATGAATCATTTCACGGCTCCGGTCTGGTGGTGCCTGTGTCCCGGCTCGAATCGTTACATTTCGCGGCTGGTTCCCCCGGTGGAATTGTTGCGCCGCAACGGGCTGAATATCTGCCTCGGAACCGATTCGCTGGCGTCCAATACGGCGCTTTCGCTGCTCGGCGAGATGCAGCATCTCGGGAAGATACCTCTTGCGGAACTCCTGACCTGGGCCGCACCGAACGGAGCGCGTGCACTGGTTTTTCCGAGCTGGGCGAGTCGCTGCGGGCAAACGGCCAGGCTGGCGGTGCTGTCCGGACTGGATTACGACTCGATGACGCTCACGCCCGCATCGTGCATCGCACGGATTCTCTGATCGGGCGAATGCAGGCCTCTATTTCCGTCGGCAAACGCTCCGAATCAGACCGGGAAAAGGAGCGACTCCCGAAAAAAGACAATAACGATAAGGGACGGAATTCCTCGTCCCTTATCGTTACTGTTCCCGTCGATTACAGCGGCAGGTACTTTTCGACCGTATCGCGCAGGTGATCGCCCTCGAGATGGGTGTAGATTTCGGTGGTCAGGATGCTCTCGTGCCCCAGCATCTCCTGCACCTGACGGATCGAAGCGCCCCCTTCGAGCAGATGCGTAGCGAACGAATGACGGAAGGTGGTGGGGACTGATGTGCTTGTCGATTCCGGCCCGGTGAACGGCTTCGCGCAGGATCGTGAAGACCATCACACGGGTAAGCTGCGTCCCCCGGTTGTTGAGGAACACGACGTCCGATGCGGACGTTTTAGTCGCCCGATCGTCGAGGTAACGCTGAATCTTTTCACGAGCCGCCCCGCTGACCGGTACGAGGCGCTGTTTGTCGCCCTTGCCCGTCACGCGGATATACCCTTCTCCGAAGAAAAGGTCGCCCAACCGCAGCGAGGTGAGCTCCGAAACGCGCAGCCCGCACGAATAGAGGACTTCGAGCATCGCGCTGTCCCGCCGTCCCTTGACCGTAGAGGTATCTACGGCGGCAACGATGCGATCGATCTCTTCGACCGTAAGAATATCCGGAAGGTGACGGCCGAATTTGGGCGTATCGATGAACTGGGTCGGGGTAGAATCGATCACGTCGGTCAGCATCAGGTAATTGTAAAAGCTGCGGATACCGCTCAACGCCCGTGCCTGCGAGGTTTTCTCCCGTCCTTGATCGTACAAGAGGGCCAGGTAGCGCTCGATCATCGGAGCTTCGACCTTGCGGGGCGGCACGTCGTAGAACCGGAGGATGAAGTGGGCGAACTGACGCAGATCGCGCATGTAGGATTCGACGGTATTCTCCGAGAGCCGTTTTTCCAGTTTGATATAAACGCGGTAACTACGGCTGATTTCTTCCCATTTTTTGAGAGTTTCTGCCATTTTTATTTATCTTTGTAGAAGATAGGATACGCCTCGGAAAACTGCGAGCAAGCTCCCGTTTTCTTCTCGGCTTTCAAAGATAAGACGCAGCTCGGACAAGCTCGAACGACCGACGCTCGAAGCATACGCAGAGGACACTTGTGAACTCTGCCTGCAAGGAGGAGGGAAACAGAAAGTTAAGTTTGGCTTGCCGCTTGCCTATCATTATCTTTGCAGAAGATAAACTTCGCCCCGGCAAAGTCCGCATAAATTCGGCACTGCGCCCGGCCCAATTGTCTTCTCAGAGGCGAAGATACAAAAAAATTTTACATAATATTATTTCGAAAGACTTTTTGCCGGTTCTTTCGACCGAAAAACGATATACCGATATGGATTATGTGGAGTTGACGTCCGGGTCACGGATCCCGAGTTGGCCGAAATTCTGACGGCCGAATTAGCCGAGCTGCCCTATGAGAGCTTCCAGACGGAGGGCGAGGTGCTGAAAGCCTACATCCCCCGCGAGCGGCTGGCGGACTGCATGCAGCAAACCGACGACCTGCTGGCCCGCTACGGCATCGCCGACCGGCGTTATATCGCCATCGAGTCCCAGAACTGGAACGCCTTGTGGGAACAGAATTTCACGCCGGTCGATGTCGATGGACGCATCCTGATCCGGGCGCCGTTCCACGCATCGCAACCCGGATACGAACTGGAAGTGGTCGTCACGCCCCGCATGGCTTTCGGCTCGGGACACCACGCAACGACCTGCCTGTCGCGTCGGCGCTCTGCGATCTTTCGCTGACAGGAAAACGCGGACTCGACATGGGCTGCGGTACGGGCGTACTGGCCATCGTGGCCGCCAAACGGGTGCCGCGACGGTCGATGCCGTCGATATCGACGAGTGGGCCGAGGCCAACTGCCGCGAAAACGCGGCGGCGAACGGACTGGCGGAGCGGATCGCTCCGATGCTGGGCGATGTAAGCCGCATCGCGGGCCGGAAGTACGATTTCATCGCGGCCAACATCAACCGCAATATCCTCACGATGGACATGCCGGCCTATGCCGAGGCGCTCGATACGGGCGGCGATCTGCTGATGAGCGGATTCCTGGAGGAGGATGTACCGGTCATCGAGGCTCGGGCTCGGGCCTGCGGGCTGGAGCCGGTCGAAGTGCGTAGGCGCGACGGCTGGGCGATGGTGCACGTAAAGAAAGCGTGAGGTGCCGGGAACGCTCAAGACATACAAGGCGCGGGGAATCGTGCTCAATTCGCTCAAGTACGGCGACAGCGCGATGGTCGTGCACCTGCTGACCGACGCGTTGGGGCGTCAGAGTTACATGGTGCAGGGTGTCCGCAGCAGTCGGGGACGGGGTTCGAAACTGGCGTTGTTCCAGCGATGTTCGCCCTCGAATTCGAAGGGCTGACCTCTTCGCGGCAGCAGATGCACCGTTTTCGGGAGGTGCAGAGCGGAATCGTCCTGCAACGAATGCCTTTCGACGTGAGGCGCTCGACGATCGCCCTGTTCATGGCAGAGGTTTTGTACCGTCTTGTCAAGGAGAGCGAGCCTGACAGCCAGTTGTTCGATTTCGTGTGGGAGAGTATCGGGGCGCTGGACAGTATGGAAGAGGGCGTGGCCAATTTCCACCTCTGGTTTCTGGTGAACCTGAGCCGTTCCTGGGATTTTATCCGGGAAACGAATATACGTCCGGCGCCTGGTTCGATGCCTGCGAAGGATCGTACACCGTGCAAAAGCCGCCGCATGCGACGGTCATGACTCCGGAGAACGCTCGTCTAATGAACGACTTCGTGGAGTGCGACGTACGCTGCCTGGCCGAAATAGGACTCAACCGTGCGCAGCGGAGCGCTTTCCTGGAGGCTTTGCTGACCTACTACGGTTATCACCTGGACGCGATCCACGCCGTGCAATCGGTCCGCATCCTGCAAGAGGTGTTCTGACCGGGATACCGGGGATCTCGAAACGACGGACTTTCCCGGCAGGCGACGACGCAGAGCGCTTCTCCGGCATGCCAGGTATGGAAGCGAATGGGGAAATTCTGCAAAGGCGAACCGGAAGTTTCGCCGGGTACTGAAAAACGAAAGAAAACAGTTCGAATACTATGAAACGAATTTTGTACAGCCTGCTTTTCGCGAGCACCGTATGGACGGCCGCAGGCCAGAATCCGCCCGAAATCAAAACTCCGGACCGGAAAACGGCCGAGCGGATCGAAGAGTATTATCTGTCGAAGATGCTCCCGGATTCGGTGCAGATCAAAGCACCCTCTCTATCCGGCGGACTATTTCAGCCCTTCGACACCATGACGCCGGTGATTTCGATGAGTTCGCTCATGGAGATCCGAACCAAATACGCACTGCGCCGCATAGATATCGTTCCCTACAAAATACGCAGCGGCTGGTTCTCGATTTCCAACGGCCAGGCCCAGAACTGGAGTCCCTATCCGGACGGACACCTCGACGCCCGGACCCTCTCGTTTCCCTTGCCACGGTAACGATCGCACTCCTGCCCCGTACGGCACGCCATCGAGGACGACCGTACCGTTTTTCAAACCGACATCCCGTTTCCCGAAGCGAATCTGCTCCGGGAAATTTTCGTTTCCGACTCCCCCATCCGCAAATTTGGGTATTTATGCGTAACGGATTCCGGCAAAAAAATCGCTTCTTTGCACACTCGTTAATATATAATTTATGAAGTAAAAAGTTTGATTCGACAAACTTAAAAGCGAAGACTGGGTGATCGTCGGGGCCGGCGTAGCGATTCTCCTGCTCGCCCTGCTGTTTCCCCGCTGGATGCCTGCGATGCCCAAAGATCTCTCCTCCGTCGGAAATTGGATGAGCGCCGGAGCGATGTTCCTCTTCCTGCTGGTTTTGACGGGCGTCTGTCAGCGGATATTGGGCCGTCCGCTGCGTCGTTTCGCCGTTTCGCTGCTCGCCATTTTCGGCGTGGCTCTGCTGTCGCAAGCCGTGGCTTCGATCCCCGCAATTAAACGACTGGGCTTCGAGGCGGTTTTCTTCTCGGTGATCTTCGGCCTGGTCATCAGTAACTTTTTCCGGGTGCCCGAGTGGTTGAAACCGGCGATCCAGAGCGAGTTTTACATCAAGATCGGCATCGTCTGCTGGGTGCAACGATCCTCTTCGGCGAAGTGCTCCAATCGGGTGTTTACGCACTGATCCAGGCTTTCATCGTCGTTTTCACGGTGTGGTATTTCGCCTTCTGGCTGGCCCGGCGGATGCGTGTGGACGAGGAAACCTCGACGATGCTCGCCAGCTCGGTCAGCATCTGCGGCGTTTCGGCCGCCATCGCCACCTGCGGCGTGATCCGGGGCGATAACAAGAAACTCTCCTACATCATTTCGCTGGTGCTGGTCTGCGCCGTACCGATGATGTACTGATGCCCTGGCTGGCCGGTCTGCTGCTGCCGACTGTGGTGGCGAATCCCGAAACCGTGCAGGAGGTCGCAGGCGCCTGGATGGGCGGAACGATCGACACGACGGGTGCGGTCGTGGCGTCGGGTGCTCTGCTGGGTGAAACGGCCGAACAGACGGCCATCATCGTCAAGTCGTCGCAGAACGTCCTGCTGGGTATCGCGGCGTTCGTCATTTCGCTGTATTGGTCCTACAAGGGCCAGAATAAGCGCCAGCGTCCCAGCGTGCGGGTGATCTGGGAGCGTTTCCCGAAATTCGTCGTGGGTTTCGTCGCCGTATCGCTCCTCTTCAGCCTGTTCTTCGCCGGCAGCGAAGCCGCGCCGGCCCGCACTTCGGCCAAGATGTTCAGCAATACGCTCTTCAGCATCGCGTTCGTCTGCATCGGCCTCGAAACCGTTTCCGGGATATTTTCTCGAAGGAAAACCGCCGCACGTTCTGGGCTTTCATGACGGCCCAGATGTTCAACATCGTAGTCACGCTGATCGTGGCCTACCTGCTGTTCGGCGTGTTGAAACCCTATCTGAATTAGGATCGGGGAATCCGAAAGGTACAGCAATCGGCGCTCCCAAAAGAGTGCCGATTTCGTTGCCGGGCTATCGTTTGCGGCGGAAGAAGTAGCTTTTCTGTCTGCGTTTCTCCTCCTGCGAGCGGGCGACATAGACCTTTTCGCCCGTATAGGGGTTTTCGCCCGTGTAGAACATCACCGACGAAAAGGTCATCGGTGTAGGGGTCAGATCCTGTACTTGCTCCAGGTCGAAGTGGAGTTTGCCCAACACCTTGTCCGCCAGCGAGCGCATGTCGCGCTCCGTGCATCCCGGGTGCGAGGAGATGAAATAGGGAATCAGCTGGTACGGCAGCCCTTCGCGGCGGCAGATCCGGTTGAAGTCGGCGTTGAGCGTTCGAACATCGCGAACGGCGGCTTGCGCATCAGTTTCAGCACAGTATCCTCGGTATGTTCCGGCGCCACTTTGAGGCGGCCCGAGGTATGGTGCGGATGACCGTATCGAGGTAATCGCTGCCATCGAACAGGTCGTAGCGGATACCGCTGCCGATAAAAGCCTTCTTGACCCCCCTTGACCGCCCGCACTTTGGCATAGAGATCGAGCAACGGACGATGGTCGTTATCGAGGTTGGGCACATCTTCGGATGCAGACACGACGGACGGCGGCATTTGCTGCACAGCTCCCGGTCACGGCCGCCCATGCGGTACATGTTGGCCGAAGGCGCTCCGATGTCCGAAAGGTAACCCCGGAAATCGGGCATGCGGGTCACCCGCTCTACTTCGCGGAGGATGGATTTTTCGCTGCGCGAAGTGATGAACTTGCCCTGGTGGGCCGATATGGTGCAGAAGGAGCAGCCGCCGAAACAACCCCGGTGGATATTGACCGAGTGTTTAATCATCTCCCAGGCCGGAATGTCGCCACGATCCGGTAGCGGGGGTGCGGCGCCCGTTCGTACGGCAGATCGAACGAATGATCCAGCTCCTCGGTGGTCAGCGTGGCGTTGGGCGGCGTGATGACCGCATAGCGGTCGCCGACACCTTCGACGAGCGTCTCGTCCGGCTCCATCAGGTTACTCAAGGTTTCGATGCGGGTGAAGTTCTCCCCGAAGGCCCGCTTGTCGGCCACGCACTCCTCGTAGGAGTGCAGGCGGATCGTTCGGGCCGGATCGAGCCGCTCCACATAGCTGCAGTCGGCCATGAATCCCACCTGTCGGATATTTCGCAACAACTTGGCGTTGAATCCGTTGTTCATCGCCCGCGCCACCTGTTGAATCACCCGCTCGCCCATGCCGTAGATCAAAAGGTCGGCCCCGCTGTCGGCGAGGATCGAGGGATGGAGCGAATCGCTCCAGTAGTCGTAGTGGGTCAGGCGGCGCAACGAAGCCTCGATGCCGCCGATGACTACCGGCGTACGCGGAAAGAGCCGCTTGAGAATCTGCGTATAGGTTTTGACCGCATAGTCGGGACGGAATCCGGCTTTCCCGCCGGGCGTGTAAGCATCGTTGCTGCGCAACCGGATGTTGGCGGTATAGTGGTTCACCATCGAATCCATCGCCCCGGCCGTCACGCCGAAGAAGAGGCGCGGAGTGCCGAGTTTGGTGAAATCCCGCAGGTCGTCCCGCCAGTTGGCTGGGGCACGATCGCCACACGATACCCTTCGGCTTCGAGCAAACGCCCCATGACAGCCGCGCCGAACGACGGGTGGTCGATGTAGGCATCGCCCGTGAAGAGGATCACGTCGAGTTGATCCCAGCCGCGTGCGCGGACTTCCTTGAGGGTGGTGGGCAGAAACATTTCAATCTCGATTTTTATTCTTCCGCAAGCCCCGCAGCGGCATAGGCGTCCCACTTAGCCAACACGGTACGGAAATCTTCCGGCAGTTCGCTTTCGAAATAGACCTGTTCGCCCGTAGTGGGATGCTGGAAGCCGAGGCTTTTGGCATGGAGTGCCTGCCGGGGCATCGCAGCGAAGCAATTTTCGATAAACTGTTTGTATTTGTTGAAGGTCGTACCCTTGAGGATACGATCACCGCCATACCGTTCGTCGCCGAACAAGGGGTGTCCCTTCCACTGCATGTGGACGCGGATCTGATGCGTGCGGCCCGTTTCGAGGCGACATTCCACAAGGGTTACGTAACCGTAACGCTTCAGCACCCGGTAGTGGGTCACGGCGTGCTTGCCGTCCGAGCCGTCTTCGAAGACCCACATCTTCTGCCGGTCTTTGGGGCTGCGGCCGATGTTGCCGGTAATGGTGCCTTCGTCCTCCTCGAAATTTCCCCACACCAGCGCCACATACCGCCGCGTGATCGTATGGTCGAAGAACTGTTTGGCGAGCCGAGCGTGCGCCCGCTCGTTTTTGGCGATCACCAGCAGCCCCGAGGTGTTCTTGTCGATGCGGTGCACCAGTCCGGCCCGCATATCGCCCTCCTGGAACAGGGGCAGATTCTGCAAATGGTATGTCAGGGCGTTCACGAGCGTTGCGGAGTAGTTGCCGTGACCGGGATGGACGACCATGCCCGCAGGCTTGTTGACCAGCAGCAGGTCGTCGTCCTCGTAGGGAATTTCGAGCGGGATGTTTTCGGGAATGATCTCGATTTCGCGCTTGGGATAGGGCATCACCAGCGAGATACGGTCGCCGGGTTTGACCTTGTAGCTCGACTTCGCGGGTTTGCCATTGACCAGGATATTGCCTGCGTCGGCAGCCGTCTGGATGCGGTTGCGCGAACAACGCTCCATGTGGATCGTCAGGAACTTGTCCAACCGCAGCGGGCTTTGCCCCCGGTCGGCCGTGATGCTGTAATGTTCGTACAGCTCGTCCTGCTCGCCGGCAGCGTCGTCCTCGAGTTCGTCCGGATCGGGTATGTATTGCGATTCGCTCATCGGACGTGTGCGTTATTGGAAAAATTCGTCTTCCGCTGTCTCTTCGTCCGGGAAAAGCCCGTCGTCGATGACCGGCTCCGCTTCGACGGGACGGTTGGCCAGACTGTCCAGACGAACACGGGCCAGCGAATCGGCCGTTTCAGCGTCGAGGCGGCGCAGCTCTTCGGCGGCTTTTATCATCTCCTTATCGGCCGCAGCGCTCTGGGCGGTGACTTTGGCAGCATCGAGGGTCAGCTTCAGA
>ENA-OQCE01001292-OQCE01001292.1-human-gut-metagenome-genome-assembly--contig:-NODE-1292-length-10255-cov-2.381319_pt1 | contig 10255 bp, 17 predicted proteins | sample MGYA00242495_ERZ504572 | MGnify/ENA primary metagenome ERZ504572 (study PRJEB26092, sample SAMD00036228) | human gut metagenome | host: Homo sapiens | study: EMG produced TPA metagenomics assembly of...
TTTAGTCCCGTACATCATGGTATATTTCATCAATCAGGCAGTAAAAGAGACTATCAGCGTCCGCAAAGTATTCATAGTTTCCGTCTATTGTCTGGCCGAACTACTCCAAATTTTGAGGACACCAAGAATATCAAAATAATGATGCCCATGAAATATACGAACCAAATGCCCGTAAAACATCATCGATTTTTTCCATCTCTGTCGCCTCAACAAAGACTTTTCTCGGCTTCATTTCATCTTCGCGGGCTGTTGATGCAAGCAATCCCAAAATCAGTTCTTCTCTCGACAAATTTTTATATAGGTCTATCCCCAACAGTGTCTCTTTCGTATTTTTGTCCATTGTGTTGCACCTTTCTAAATTGGAGATTTTATTCAGATGTGCCCGGTGAGTTTGGAAGAAAACTCATTACGGCATTTTAGACTTTGCTAGAAAGTTGTAGAAGTCAATCCCTGCACCCGGCGTTGACTGTATCTGATCTCCTGCATCAAATTGAGGGCTGTGTTCTCCGTCTCCTGAACCATAATTGGGGAAGAACTTCAGGACTGCATTTTCCAGTGCGGCACGGTTGATCCTCGGCCCCATGAATTTCCATCATAATCAATCATCTCATAAATAGGGAGACAACTCACTTTATAAGTAAAAAAAACGGTAGCCGCAGGTGTTGTCGATACCATTTTCTTGGTCATACTTGTTTAGTGATGCAAGTTCCAAGTTTCAGGCCAATCCCGCTACAGAGGGATAGCGATTGCCAGTATCCATCCGACCTCCGCAGTTTCCAGCCAATATAGGCCATTGCAAAGGCGGTCGTGCCGCAGAACTGGTCCCCATGGAGTTTCTTCCGGAATGGGAAACTCGCCAAAATATTCCGGACAAACTTCCATTCCAAATGACTTGTCACTGTCCAAAGAGTAGCCCTTCGGCAAAGGAAGCCCATGTTCAGCAAGGTATTTATGGGCCTCATATTCTACAACATGCCGCCCCTTACAGTCATAATCGTTATCATATAAATATACTCGGGATGATTGGTAGTTGTACGCCATAGGCCCGCGCTTCCGAAGAGATTGCAGGGGAGTCCTCTGTTACCGCAATATATTCCGTTAAAAAATGAGGACTGATTTTATTGCCTTTAGTTCCAATATAGTACACGCCCGGACAAATGGTTTCCGCAAAATGGATTGTGCCGTACTGATTTTCAACGGTATGAAAATCAAACGGAAGTTCTGATACCGGTATCTGCTTTTCGCTGGAATCCCCTTTTACGACCACTGGCACAGGAATGTGCCTTTGAGATTCGGGCGGAACCAGTGCGGCGATTTCTGGCGGTAGTTCCCGCAGCCTTGTCCCGCACTCAGAACAAAAGAATGCTGTATCACACATTTGTTTCTTGCAGTTGGGCATCGTAACATTGTAAATTTCCTCCATTAAGCCTGACACTTTGACTTATTTAGATTGGAAGTATGGGTTACTTGATGGAGCGTATCCACCAACAGGCGTTTGATATGATCACATGATAACTGAACCGTCTTTCTTTATGGGATTCGACTCCCTATATCTCTGATCTCTGTATCTCCATGTATGTCGATGGTGTTTTTCTGCGAATAAATTATACTTCCTAGAACACTATAAGTCAACGATATAACGAAGTATAATGTTCGTATCAACGAAGGAGCGCGGACGGACAGAATTATGAAAAATGTACTTGCGGAAATTACAAGATTACGATTAGAACGTGGTTGGAATGAATGCGAGTTAGCAAAACACTGTGGGCTATCGCAGTCAACAATATCAACGTGGTACAGAAAAAATCAGACACCTACAATCCAAACTCTGGATAAAGTCTGCAAAGGACTGGGCATCTCATTATCTCAGTTTTTTGCAGAGGGGAGTGATGCAGTATCACTTACCCCAGAACAAAAGGATATGTTAGATAACTGGTCAGCGTTAAATATACAGCAAAAACAAATTATTAGGGATCTGCTTAAAAATATGCGTTAAGCGTTATCACGTTAAAAAGATACGGGAAGGCCAACTGACCATTTGTTTTTTGTCGTATTATAATATTCGTAGAATAGCACTAAATATGGGGTGATTAAGATTATAAATATCCTTGACAGAATCACCCAACTTCGTTTAGAACGGAAATGGTCTGAATATGAATTAGCGAAGTATTCTAACATTACACAATCGACAATATCTACATGGTATCGTGAAAACCAACTCCCCACAATCAAGTCGCTTGATAAAATCTGTTCAGGGTGTGGCATCACGTTATCTCAATTTTTTGCTGAAAATGGTGATGCGATTTCGCTTACCCCAAAGCAAAGAGAGATGTTAGATAATTGGTCATCGCTGACAGAAATTCAGCAAGAGCTGTTCCTGAAGTTATTTAAATCAATTCCATAGCAGAGACTAAATGATGTGTAGGTCTGCGATTGATCAACAAGGAAAAGCTAAAAGCCCCTGCAAGAAAATTGAATCTTCCAAAACTGTCCATTGTTTTCAAACTGTGGCTTATTCTTCATACTTTAAACTGGTTCCAATGTCAAGGACAATTTTTTGACAGTAACAGATACAAAATAACCACCGTTACTGGTGAAAAAAAGCGTAAGCACAGCATGGCCGCCATATTAATGCCGGCCATGCTGTGCTTATATAATAGGGGGTTGTTTTTTTTTGCAGATTTACTAAGTCTGTTGCGGCAACGGGGTTACTGGGTTCACTCTATCGCATTGATAAGTATCACAAAGGCGAATAGAGAAAGTACCTTAAAAAAGTTCACGCATTTTGTAAATATAAGCGAGTTCTGGATGGGCTCCCCAGTTTTCTCCATTGTATAGCTGCAAAATCAGGTCAGCTGATGCGGTCATCAAATAGGCCCTTGCTTTTTGGGATAGTTCAAGAATTTCTCTCAGATGGGATATCTGTTGAAGCGCAAGTTCTTTGGAGCGGGTCCACTTCGCTATTTCGCGGCGCAAGATGCGTTGATCCCTTGCTATGACGAATTCTGGGTCCTTTTTCTTTCCTTGAGCCATAGCGCGTTTCTTTGCGCTGGCCTCTCTGTACTTTTTGGCCTTCTCCTCTGCCGCGCGGCGACGGGCGGCTATCAACGCCTGGATTGGCATAAGTTCTGTCGCCTTGATGCCGTAGTAGTTGTCCACCGGGTAGATACCAGTGGTAACATAGGTGTAGTATTCAGATGGAGTTAGCCCCGCCAGCGCATATTGGTAATGTCGATGGTTATAGGCATCAATATAGCCGCTGATCATCCGGCTTACAGTTGACGCGTCTGGACATAGCGCCACGAGGTCAAGCAATTCACATTTCAGCCGTCCGAAAAATGATTCCATGGGGGCATTGTCCTGAGAATTGCCCCTATCGGAAACAGACTGGAGAAAACCGTCATCTGACAGCAGCCTCTGGAATGTGGTCGAGAGGTACTGAGAACCTTGGTCGCTATGGATCACACATGCAGCACCTCGCAGTTCGTGTCCATGGTTCTCCATCATAACGTCATAGGCGGACTTGACAAGCGAGACTGTCATGCGGGAGGACACGCAATGCCCCAAGATCTCTTTTGTATAAGCATCCTTAAAAGCGCAAAGATAAATCGGTGTACGCACAGGGCCATAATACAAATAAGTGATATCTGTCAAAATAACTCTGCGGGGACCAACGGAGAAATTCTGTTTCACCGCGTTTTTCGGGGAGGAATATTCGTGATTGTGTGTGGCCTGATTCTTATAAGCGTCCTTCCTGGGTCTGTTGGCCACGAGATTCATTTCTTTCATAACCTTTCGACAGCGTTTTATACTGATACTGATATTGAACTCGCGCCATAGATGGGTCTGAAAGGTCCTTTTTCCCGGAACATATCCAAGTTTTCTCACGATTTTCCTAAACTTTTCTTTCAATTGCTCCTGTTGTTCTTTCTTTGCGGCACAGGAGCTGTCTATATCTTTTTTACGCCTGACCCACGAATAGTAGCCGGATCTGGACACTCCAAATATGTGAAGGCATTGCACGATAGACAGACCGTCCGCTCTATCCGCTTGTCTACGGATAAAGGAATCTACCATATAGAAACGGTCGGCGCTTACACCTTCGGATTCAATGATATAGTTGTGTCCTCCAATGCGGAACGGAGTTTTTTTTGAGCTGCAACCAGCTCCTCCAAATAGGCATTTCTGGCTTTCAGATAGGCCAGTTCTTCCAGAGGGGACATGGCCCCCATAGCCTCTCTGGGTACAGAGCCATCATAGCTGGAGGGATCTGCGGTGAACAAACGACCCTCCCGGCCCAACTGCATCGCCCGCTTTCCTGCGGAATTCGCGCGGTCCTCTCCGAGTACAGCGGTGGAAAACCCAAGGCTGTTATACGCTGCCACATAGGTCATATGCTCCTCGGAGATCTTCTTATACATGGCAACATAAAAGTCCTTCGTGTAAATAATATCCCGCCCACGAAAATCCTTTAGGAACGGATTATCCAGAAACGGCTGAATCTCCTCTGGCGGCTGCCTGGTCATTCTGTTTTGTTTCATATTCCCTCATCCGCCCACCTTTCTCATACTCCTAAATTTTTTGCCCGTTCAATGGCTCGTTGGGCAGCTTTTTCTTTCATCTGCTGATACTTTTCTTCTTCCTTTGCGATGTAGAGCGAGAATTCAGCTTCGTTCATGGCCAGAAGATACTGCTCGTACTCGACTGGCGTCATGCGGCCCTTATCCCACATGCGGCGTTCATAATTGTAATACTCTGCATATCGCGCGACAAGTTCCCTCAACTCCTCGATATCTTTGCATTCCGAATACGGACACTCATCTTTAAAATGTCCAAAGAAAGACTCTTGTGGGGCGTTGTCCTGGCAATTTCCTCGTTTGGACATCGATTGTGTGTAACCTCTTTTGCTTACTTCCTGCTGGAATGCGCCAGACAGATAAACTGTCCCCTGGTCAGAATGATAAAGTCCACCGCTGACACATGGGTGAAGATCTGATTGACGCAGTGTGGCAAGCGCCAGTTCCAAGTCATTGTGTTCGCTGACTAAAAACGCAACTAACTTGCTGGTGACGGGATCGAGCAGTGCTGAGCCATATGCCTTGCATCCGTCGCCATAGAGAAGATGTGTAACATCTGTCAGCCGTACTTCATTGGGCCGGTAAAGGCGGAATCTGCGCTGCAGCAAATTAGGTCTCACATTCTTTTTCAGTGCCGCTCCACCCATGCGCTTGGAAGGCGCTGCCTTCCGAATCGACGATGTGAGGTTGTACGTTTTCATAATACGGCGTATCTTTTTCAGCCCCATACGCTTTCCCGTCAGAGCTGGCATCATCATATAGATCTGCCTTGAGCCTTTGGCAAACCCCTTGTATTCCATAACGGTTCGAATCAGTTCGGCATCCTGCTCGTCTTGTGCGTTTCTCTGTACTACCGACTGTCCATAGGTGCCATTCTTCAGTATGGCATAATATGACGCACGAGAAATCTTCATGAGAGAGAGTATTTTTCTAACGCTATACTTTCTTCCTGGGTCTGGCGGAAGATCCCGGACCACAGGCAGAGCGATTTCTTCTGCAGAACATTCAGAGAAGAAACAATATCTCCAATTTGAAGAAACCCTTTTTCTACAATACTGTCCAATGCCCGCATCCTATTTCTAAGGATTTTCCGTGTGGGAGAGGCGTTTATTGTCTCTCCGTCAGCCGGTGTAGCCCATGCAGCCAAACTCGGCTCATGCGATATCGCTCCGTTACTGAAAATATCTCCGGGTCAATATCAAACACACGGAGGATGTCGTCGAATGCCAGTACTGCAATAGGTGCGGCAGCCTCAAAGAATGCCTTATTCAACTCTATTTTTTCACGGGTGGCTGTTTGGACATAAGGATGTTTACGATACTGCTCTACCGTGGCGGCAGTATAATAAGCTGTACGGCCCCTTGTAGCACTGCGGTTTGTGTCCTGCCCAGATGAATGTTCAAATTTTTCTTGCAGCCAGTATATTTTGTGGTAGCCCATGTCTGCTGGCGAAATCCCAGCGGACAGCAAACCATCTTCTATGGACTGTTGGGGATAGTTTCGGTATAGCTCCGCCTCAAAATCCGGATGTAAAATCAGTCTGTTGACATCCCAAACAAATTTTCCGCTTTCAACCAATTCCTCCGCAGTCATGGTTGGCATATATATTGTTTTGGCCCAGTTTGCCTGGGTTTCCGGCGATGCCTTTGAAAACTTCGGACGCCACCCCGTTTAAAAACAGATTCCACTGACTTTGTGAAGTTTAGGCCAAGGCGCTGGGTATCAAATCCGTTTGCCTCCAGCATCCTTCTGACAGTTGACCGCTCTGGCCTCCGTATCCACGCCTCATAGACCTGCTGTCTGAACTCTATTGTCAGCAGCAAACGGTTTTCCCGCACCTCCAGCACATTTGGATTCTTTTTCAGGGCTTCTATTTCTTCAGGCGAATACCGTTTGGGAACAAATTTAACAGCCATTTTCCACCCATAGCCTCTGTCCTATTTTGCACGATGATCTTGACCTCTGTCAAGGCAGTGTCTACAGCGTTTACTCTTTTGTCAAACTACTGTCTATTTTCTGTGTACCACTGTCAATCTCTGGTCTGTCTTTCGTGCTTTTTTGTCAGAGTACTGTCCTTTCTATAGGTACCATTTTACTTTCTTTCTCTGTTCTAAACGCTTCTTAGAGTGGGTCATTCTGGTTGGTTCACCACGAACCTACCCTCGGTCCACCGTCAGGGCAAAATCTCCCCCTGGCGGTGGACCTTTCTATTTTGAATTCAAACCAGCCGGTATAGATTGGAGCTGAGGCTTCCGTTCTCCCGCCAGCGCGGCTCACTTGTGACCAGCCCCGCACGATATAGGTCCTCCAGGGCCCGCTTGACTGTGGAACGGGAGAGCCCAGTTCGGCGGCTATGGTTCGGATTCCCGGCCAGCATCGCCCTTCACTGTCGGCGTGATCTTTGAGATACATATAGACAGCTCTGGCCCTGTGGCTCAGGCTGGAGCGGTAGATGTTTTGAAAATAAGCCATGCGCAATCTCCTCATGGACGCAGGCTTTTCTGCCCATCTAGTGGCTCCTGGTCGGAATGATTGTCTGGGCGTGCGTCTTGTTTCCCCTTCCCGGCAGCCGCCTTGTCAGATGCCGGGGGCGGTGCGCTCCCAACTATTTTCCGCGTGTGGTGGCGGTGCAGGATCTCCAGTTCCAGCTCCTGCTTGCTGGCATAGGCAACAGGACGGGCCGCTTTTTCCGGGATGCTGTACGGTTCCCTGAAGGTAATCCCCCATTCCAGAAACAGACGCAGATGGGTCCGCATGGGGTGGGTGCCGGTCTTCATGACGATGAAGTGACCTTTTGGGATGGACTTGAGTTCATCAGGAGTCATGAGAGGCCGCTCCATCATCTGGATTGTCTGGCTCGGGTCGCTTTTCCCTTTGCTGATGTACCCGCTCATGACGGTGCGGCTGCCCAGCGCCTTGGACAGCACCTCGGCGGTCTGGGAGTTAGGGGCGAAGCCGCCGAAAATCGTATCCTGCACATTGTCCTGAATAATCTCCGCTCCTTCACGGCCATAGTTTTTTTCCAGCTGCGCGAGGGACTGGATGATTGGGACCAGGGTCAGTTTTCGGGATCGTCCCGCAGAGAACAGGGGCAGAATATCAAAAGCGGGCATGGTGCCCAGCTCATCACAGAAGAGGACCACCCGGTTTTTCAGCTTCCCACCGTTCTCGTCCGCCACAGCGAACAGCTCACGGGAGAGCGTTTGAATCATGAGGCCGGCCATAAAGTTCTTGCTGGGATCCTCTTCTGGAGGATCAGAAAGATGGCAGATTTTCTGCTGGCAAAGACTTCGGCGTTGATGGCGCTGTCAAAGCACAGGACCTGCTCCAGCTCCGAGTCCAGGAAAGCATTGAGGCGGGAGAGAACCGTAGACATGACAGAGTTCATGGATTGCTCCGCCGTATTCAGAGCCGCTCCGGCAAACCACCGTGCCTTATGGGTATCCGGCAGCTTGTCCATCAGGATCTGAAACTCATTTTTCCCTTTTGTCTTGCTGGGAGCCAGCAGATCCTGCACCAGTTTGAACACGCTGACGATGTGCCGCCGCTCCTGCGGGGCCTTGTCTGTGGGCGCAGGTACTCTGCCAGCAAAAGGATAACGGCGGTGAGCAAGCCCTCTGCCGCGTCATAAAAGAATGCGTTCTGCCGTAGTTGGAGGCGTCCCCCTCCGGGTTGACGATGGTCTTTGCAAGGATCTTGGCGTACTTCTCCGCCTTGGCGCGGGCGGCCAGGTTCTTCTCATCCTCACGACAGACATCCATGTAGTGGTTGATGAGGGTCAGCAGATTGTATCCATTCGAGCGAGTGGGGTTGCGCAGATCGATAACCGCCACCTGATAGCCGTAGCATTGGGAGGCAATGGTCCCGTAGTTCCGGGCCAAGTCTCCCTTGGTATCCAGCGCCAGAAAGCTCATACCGCTGGCGCAGGCATATTCGAGATTGGGGTAGAGAAAGAAAGCCGTTTTGCCCACACCGCTGGCCCCGATCATCAGGCAATGGATGTCATCGACATCCACGATAGCCAGAGCGGTTTTGCTGTCGGTTTCTGCTTTGGACGCTTCCTTCTCGGAGCTCCTTTCCCTCTCCAGAGAGAGCGAACCTTTTCCGCCAGTTTTCCAGGCTTTTTCAGACCTCGGCCTCCCACGCAGCCCAGAACCAGTCCCTGGGCAGTAGGCAGATCCTCGCCCCTGCGCCACAGATCCGGCCGGAAAGGGATATGTCGGTAAGTCTTCTGGATCTCTTGCTTCGTGGCCCAGCGGGCGGTGCCGTGCTGGCCGTCACCCACGGTCTTGGACTTGATATTGTTCAGAGAGCCCACCCCTGTGAAGTGTACTGCCGCGCCGATAAGCAGGAACGCTCCGCCGCCCAGCAGGATCAGAGGGAGCAGTTCTGTCGTTGTCATAGGGTCACCCCCAGTTCCATGTTCAGCGTTGGCTGTGTTTCCCGCTGTTTTATCTGCTCCGCCTCATATTGGATGGGGACGCCCGCAAAGGCGGCGGCCAGCTCCAGCCATCTGCCGCCAGAGTTTTCTTCTCCTCTTGGGTACGGAGCCCCACGGCATCTTCCAGGGCGAGGACACTCTGGAATTGTGGGGCGAGCTCTCTATGGCGTTTTTTCAAGCTCCCCCGGTTCCGGTGGGGGCGGATCCGTTCGCACAGCAATTTGGTCAACTCATCCTCTGTGGCCGCCATCCCCAGCTGCCGCAGCTCACGGCGGCAGGCCGCAACGGCCAGCGCCGACGCCTGTTCCATGCAGTCCATGGCCTGGTCGAACCGGCCCCAGTGCAGGTGGGCGCGGTACTGTTCGATCAGCCACGGGACTCCATTGTTCAGCCGGTCCAGCTTCACCGTTGTACTCATGGCACAGACCCGTTTACAGACCTCCGGCGCCGCCATGAGCTGGGGGTGTTCCTCCGCGCTCTGCGCCTCCAGTCCGCATCGGGCTTTCACATCCTCATTCCAGTCCTTATGGATGGACTGGAGGACCGCCGTTTCAGCATAGCCCCGTTCGGCCAGAATCTCCTTCAGGCGGCCCGTGGCTCGATGCCCGCCGCGTCATGGTCCAGGCAGAGGATGGGACGCCGGAACTCCGGCGCCTGCTCCAGCATCCATAGCATTGCCTGTTCTCCCACGCCGCACAGGGCCACATAGCTGTGCTGCTGCCAGTCCTTTGGGTACAGAGTCAAAAAGGAGAGCAGGTCAATGGGCGCCTCGAATACATAGAGCCGGTCGCTGGTCCCGTTCCAGTGGAAACTGTATCTGGGATCGCTGCCCTCCACATTGATGCGGAAGGTCTTACCTATGTCGCTGGTGCTCCGCTTATGGGCATGACGGACAACGCCGTGTTCGTCTTTTCCGGCGAACACGGCGTTGTGATATTTCTCGTCCTCATAGACCAGTCCGGTCCGGACAAAGGTACTCAGCACCTCCCGGTCGATCAGGCGCTTTTTCAACAGGTAAGCGTACACCCGCCGCATCTCCCGGCCCACTGGCGGCTGGATGAATTTCTTTTTCGGTTCCTTCTTCTTAGGTGCCGGTTCATAGATCCGGCCCTGCTCACCGTCCAGCAGACGGGTGACCGCCTCCGGGTAGCTGAGTCCGAAATAATTCTGCACAAAGGAGATGGGCCGCCGCCCTCCTTGGAGCATGGTCGTACCATTCGTTGCCCCGAACGGTGAC
>ENA-OQCE01001293-OQCE01001293.1-human-gut-metagenome-genome-assembly--contig:-NODE-1293-length-10254-cov-1.724203_pt1 | contig 10254 bp, 19 predicted proteins | sample MGYA00242495_ERZ504572 | MGnify/ENA primary metagenome ERZ504572 (study PRJEB26092, sample SAMD00036228) | human gut metagenome | host: Homo sapiens | study: EMG produced TPA metagenomics assembly of...
CATCGATGAGAGTTGGATCGAGCTCACCGGCTCGCCCCTTTTGGCACATAAGACACCGGCCGAGATAGCCAACGAGATCCGAAAGGCAGTAAAGGAAGAAGTAGGCTTACCGTATCTATCGGGGTCAGCTTCAATAAGATTTTCGCCAAGCTGGGATCCGATATGAAGAAACCGGATGCCGTAACAGAAATCACGGAAGCGTCCTTCAAGGAGCAAATCTGGCCCTTGCCAGCGTCGGAACTTCTCTGTGTTGGACGAGCCACCACAGAAAGCTGCGGTGCTACGGGATCCACACCATCGGAGATCTGGCCAAAGCAGATCGTCAGATGCTTGTCCGACTGCTCGGAATCAACGGCGAGAAACTGTGGATCTTCGCCAATGGACTTGATCAGTCCCGCGTGATGCCCTGCGACTATGATCCTCCCATCAAAAGCGTTGGTCACGGCATTACCTGCACGGATGACTTGCTCTCGAAAGATGAAGTGCGCCATGTTCTCATGGAGCTTTCTCAGGAAGTTGGGCTGAAGCTCCGGAAGAATAAGCTGGCTGCCACACGGGTCCGCATCAGCGTCCGCGACAACACCCTCTCGCATCGGGAATACCAAGGAAAACTGACATTTCCAACGCAAAGCTACACGGAAATTGCAGCGGCAGGCTTTGAACTGTTCTGCAAGAAGCATACCTGGAACAACAATATCCGGTCTCTGACCATCAGCGCAATCGACCTTATCCCTCTGACACGCCGATCCAGCTCGATCTCTGGTCAGACTTTACCAAGCACAACAAGCGCCTCATCCTGGAGCGCACCATGGAAGACATCCGTCGCCGCTATGGCCTCCATTCCATCAATTTCGCCGCACTCACCACGGGGCTGAAGATGCCTGCCCATCGGGAGGTTGAATACAAGATGCCCTCTGTTATGTATCACTGAGGAGGTATTGACTATAAACGCAGCAGTTGAAACGACTCAAGCCAGACACCCCATTTTGAGCAATGGCTATGGCTCCATCCAGATCGACGGATTTTCTGGTCTGATTCCCAAAAAGTGTTTTTGCATTATGGCCGATGGACATCGTTATCAGGAGCACGGTATTTCCACCGGCAGCGTGTTGTTCTGTCAGAGGGCAGCCGAGATCAATGACGGTGACTTGATCGTCGTGAAGGAAAATGGAGCTTCGCACTCTATCTCTACCTGAAAGATCGTAAAGTCAAGGCGGACGGCAAAAAGCGCATCCTCCACAATAAGTCCAAGGCCTATGCCAAAGTTCTTGGCTCCTTCAACTTTTACCATTAAAGAGGCCTGGCAGAAAGGACAAATAATGAGTAAATTCCAGAACTACTTGAAAACCTTTGACATCACCAGTACCCTCACCGAGGAGGATATTGATAAGACCTTGGCGCTGCTCCAGATTTACGGCCCCGCCGTTCGAAGGACTGCCTCTCGCATCGGTGAGATGGAAGAAGAGTGCTATGAAGGTAGACGCAAAGCATCTCCGACTTCATCAATCTGGCCATCGACTATGACCGTGACACTGACCGGAAACGCATCGCCGATCGCCTTGCCGAGATGGGCCACTCCATGCAGCTTCTGTCCGTTATGGAGGATGCCTGGTGCTCGTGAAGGACACACCGCCCAATGGAGGCACCTATTTCAACATTCTCCAGGCAAGGTACTTTGATGTCTACTGCACCTCAAATGAGGAAGCATATCTCAACCTCGGAATCTCCTCATCTACATACTATCGGCACATCAAGCCCGCTATCCGTGCCTATGCAGCAAGCCTCTGGTGTGTCGTAATCCCCGATCTGATCATCAGGGAGCACCTGCAGCAAAGCGGTAGCGTCACCGCTCAGGTGGAAGTCTCGTGAGAGACAAATGAGAGACAATGTGGCAGTCAGATGAGAGAAAACATGATAGAAAATTGGGAGGAAATTGAGAGCCAAACGAAATTGTAGTGTAGAGACTCAGCCGGTATAATGGATTATGCTGGAGCACCTATAGCCTCTCGGGTCTATGATCCGAGGGGCTTTTTTCATACCCTTGTGCGCCAGCCAATACCGGAACAAAGAGCCGACCATTCTCCAAAACGAGAGTGGCCGGCTTTTTTGTTGCCCTGATTGGGAGCCTAATCCATGTCAAGAGCCAGCTACTGGGCCCGTGCGCCCCCTTCAAGTCGTTCGTCCGCATCCACTAATGAAACGACTTGGAGGTAACACATGAAGACAATCAAAATCAAGGACTACTATGGCATTTATCAGGAAATTCCTGTCAGCGATGAGCTGTATGAAGAATGGCGTGCGCTGCAGAACGAAACTCAGCGTATTCATCGAAAGGAAGTATATCACCGCGACTGGACCCCGATGGACGATCTGGAGGAAATGCCGCAGCACTTTACGCTTAACGAGCTTGAGGACGCTCTGATCTGGGACGAGCAGGTCGTAGAGCTCTATGCGGCGATTTCTCAGTTGACGCCCATCCAGCAGCGCCGCATCCGTATGCTCATGGATGATATGTCAATCCGTGAGATTGCAAGGCGGGAAGGCTGCCATATGAACGCTGCATTGAAGTCGGTCAACGGAGCCCTCAAGAAGCTCCGAGGTCTTCTGCAAGACCACTAAACTACACGCAGAAAAACATTTTGCGTAGTTGTTGTTCTAAGAAAACACTATGCGTAAATACTAACAGACACATCAAGCGGGGCTTCCCGCCTCGCCTTGTTTCACCGGATAAGGAGGTAAATTTCCATGATTATTTCTGTCGATCACGGCAATAAGTCGATTAAGACCCCCAACGCGCTGTTCACTTCCGGCCTGATTGTATCCGAGGGGCTCCAGGGCTTCAAAACGGACTACATCTGCTGGAACAACAAGTACTATACGCTGACAGAGCAGCGCATCGCCTATCTCCGCGATAAGACGGAGGATGAGCGTTTCTATGTCCTCACCCTCTTTGCCATCGCCAAGGAGCTGGAGCGCCGCAAGGTGCCCGAGACACTCGATCCCATTGACATTACTCTGCTTGTGGGTCTGCCTCCCGCACACTATGAGCAGCTGCACAGCCGTTTCGAGCAGTACTTCCTGCGTCGGCGCGAGATCGTAGATTTTGAGTATAACGGCAAGTACTACTCGATCCGGGTCAGCAAGGTACTCAGCTATCCCCAAGCGTTTGCGGCTGCCGTTACACAGTTCGGCACGCTGAAAGCTCATTCCGTCGCCTATATCATTGACATTGGCGGCTTTACCATCGATGTCCTGAAGCTGCGCAGCGGCCATCCGGATCTGGCAGTGGTAGAGAGCTTCGAGAAGGGCGTCATTACCCTCTACAACGGTATCGCAAGCAAGTGTAATGCGCTCTATGCCCGGATCCTGGAAGACTGCGATATCGACGAGGTCATCCGAAACCAACCCACTGTCCTTCCCGGCGAGGTACAGCAGTTGATCCGTACCATGACCAGCGACTTCCTCACGGAGTTCTACAACTTCCTGCGTGAGCGAGGCGTTGATGTCTCCACCAGTAAATGCGTCTTTGCTGGTGGCGGTTCCTTGCTCCTGCGTGGAATGATCGAACGCGGTAACAAAGTAGCTTTCCCCATTTTTATCGAGGATATTCATGCCAATGCTCGCGGCTATGAGCTCCTCTACCAGAGTGAGGTGGCGGCAAATGGGCAGCAATAAAAAGGCCCGTGTGGTCCTTCAGTTCAATGAGATGGACTTTCGGCACCGGCGTGCTCTGGAAATCCTTCGCCAGCGACCACGCAGTATGTCTGAACTGGTTGTAAGCGCCATACTACACTACACCAGCTGCCCTGAGGTTGCTGATGAGCATAGCAAGGAGTGGATTGCAAGCACTGTGAAGGAGATCATTACCGAAATGATCTCCAGCGGCGAGTTGCAGATCTCGGCGCAAACTCCGGCTCCGGAGACAAATGGATCAAGCCTTGCTGCAGATGACCTCGCGAGCTCGGTGGCGTTATGGGAATGTTCCGGACCAAGGGGTGAGCATATGAGTAACAAACGCTTTGGTTACGCTCGCGTGTCCACCACAGATCAGAATGAGGACCGACAGGTTCTGGAACTCCTGGAGTCTGGGATCGAAGAGCGTGATATCTATGTGGACAAGCAGAGTGGCCGCAGCTTTGAGAGAACCAACTATTTGGCCCTGCGCAACACCATCTTGCGAAAAGGAGATGTGTTAGCTGTCAAAAGCATCGACCGCTTCGGTCGCAACTACTCTGCATCGCGCGGAATGGGAGTTTCTCACAAAGACTCTTGGTGTTGATATCGTTGTTCTGGACACCCCCATCCTCGACACCACCCAATATAAGGACCTGCTTGGCAGCGTCATCACCGATATCGTCTCGCTGTGCTCTCTTTTGGAGCACAGCTCGAGGTCGATACCAAGTCTAAGGCACAGGCAGAGGGCATTGCCGCTGCACACCTAAAAGGCGTCAAGTTTGGCCGGCCACGATGCACCGTCGAAGGCTGGGATACCTACTACCCCCAGTGGAAGCAGGGCCAAATCACCGCTGTCCAGTGCTATAAACAGCTCGGGATCAGCGCATCTACATTCTACCGTCTTGTACGGAAATATGAATTGGAGGACGAAAGCGAATGAGTCGTTGTTGCATATATTGCCGCATTGGCGGCACCGCAAATGAACCCAACCAAATAGCCATGAACAGCCAACTTGAGATGCTGCGAAAGGCTGCTGAGGATCTCGGCCTTACCGTCGTGGCAGAAGTGACTGTTTTTGAAAGTGGCACTGACCCGCAGCGGCAGAGCATCAAAACGCTGATCCGAGATGGAAAACACGGCGCCTATGATTGCGTGCTGATTGTTGATCCATCCAGATTATCAAGGAGCACTGAGGCTACACCTTGATTGGCCAGAAGCTGAACCGGCATGGGATCAGGTCTATACCCCTCAGGGAAAGATCCAGCTGCCCCCGCCTCACGCCTTCTTCTATTCCAGATACCATAAGGAAGGAGAAAACGATTTTGGCCCAGGAAAGTAAAAACGAGAATCGCAAGCAAAGGATCCGCGAGGCGTTCCATGATGGGAAACAGGTAGAGCGAATGCCTGCCCGAGAGGACATGGCTCCTCAGCATTCCGACGATGTTATCTATCGGGTTGCTCCGTACTGCCGAGTCAGTACGATGTCCGAAATGCAGGCAGAGAGTTTTGAAATCCAGCAACAGTACTACAACGAGTACATTGCCAAGCACCCGAATTGGACGCTGGTTCGCATCTATGCCGATGAAGGCATCTCAGCAACTTCGGTGAAGAACCGCAAGGACTTCAACAACATGATTGAGGACTGTAAGGCTGGCAAGATCGACCTCATCGTCACAAAGTCTGTCAGCCGTTTTGCCCGTAATGTCGTGGACTGCATCAAGTACGCCCGTGACCTGAGAGCCCTATCGCCACCCGTCGGCATCTACTTTGAAACAGAGAACATCAACACGCTATCCCAAAATGGCGAACTGCTCCTAACCGTTTTGGCCGCATTTGCACAGGACGAGAGCGTCAACAAGTCCATCAGCGTTGCCTGGGGTATCCGACAGCGATTTGCTAAGGGCATTCCCAAACTGGTCAAGCCCTACGGATATCAGAATGTTGATGGCAAGCTTGTCGTGGATGAGGAGGAAGCCGGTGTAGTTATTCGGATCTTCGCCTTCTATCTCGGAGGTAAAACCCCATATGAGATCGCAAAGATACTGACGCACGAAGGTATCCCCACTCCCACCGGAAAGAAGCCGTGCTGGACGATCTCTTCCGTCACCTACATTCTCGGCAACGACCGATACTGTGGAGATGTGATTATGCAAAAGAGCCTATGTGTAGACCTGTTCGCTCACAAGCGCGTTCGCAATCTGGGCCAGGTGGAACGGTACCGGATGCGTGATGTTCACCCGCCTCTGATCTCCAAGGAGGAGTGGCGTGAGGCAAAGAACCGGATCTCTATGCCCGATCGCGAAGCTGTTATTCTCGAAGAAATTACTGGAGAGGGAATTCTCTCCTCACTACATCCGATACTATTCAAGGAGGACATTGATGTATGAATGCCTGCATGTCTGAATTCCGCATTGTCAACCCGACCCTTCGCACCTTCAGCGCCGCTGAGGCGCGCATCGCCCACTCGAGCATCCGGTTCAATAATCTGAGTGCCGCTGAGTTGGGCTATCCGGAGCATATTCGTCTGCTGATCAGCTCGGATGGCTGCACGCTGGCCATTCAGGCCTGTGATCCGAAGGACAAGTGCGCCGTGCCCTTTATGGCCGGTCGCACTGCCGATGATCTGAAAGGTCAAAAAAGTGGACGACTGTGAGTAACCGGATGCTCACCCACATCATCCGGAGCAAGCTGGCTGGGAAACCGCGAAGACGCCGCGCCGGTTCTATGGCGTGCCCTGGCCTGAGCAGGCGCGATCATCTTTGATCTGACCAAGATTGCACCGCCTCGTACCCGGACCCCGAACCTGTCTGCGGAAGATATGCTGCGTGCCTATGAACTGGCCGAGTCCGGCTCTCTGCTTCCTGTTATGGCCCCCGCATGGTCCCGACAGCCCTTTGCTTCCGTGCCTCCCAGTGAAGTCATCGAAACTCAGTATGTGCAAGTGAGCTAACAAGAAGTCCCCCGGCATCCATAACGATGTCGGGGGCCTTCAACCTCTTGATAGTGAAGAGGAAAAATGGTATTGTAGGGTATGTCCGTTCTATTGGACAGCGAGTGCGATATCTTTAGGTAAGCTGGACCTTTGGCATCCGATCCTCCATGAGCTCTACTTTCCTGAGCATCAGGTCGTAGATCATGCCACGGAATTCAGAATCCGATATCGACTCGTTATTTGCCTCATGACAGACCTTCAGGAGCATTTCATCCAGTCCGCCAACAGTCTGTGCTTTCGGATACTCCTGCATAATTTCCTTTGTCACCATCAGCAGGAACTCGAAACCGGGCAATACGGATTGGTTCATCTTCTCTACTCCTCTTTCGTGTTCTTTACAGGCGATTATAGAGGGATTTCAAAACAAATCAAGTCTTGACTTTTTTCAGAAGGAGGCATCGCAAGTGATATATTGTATGTCCGACATCCATGGCGAGTTGGATCGCTTCAAGGCGATGCTCGACCTGATCAATTTCTCTTCAGACGATACGCTATACATCATAGGCGATGTGATAGATCGCCATCCAGGAGGCGTGGAGATCCTCAAAATCATCAAGGACACACCGAACATGTTCATGCTACTAGGCAACCACGAGCAAATGTGTCTGGATACCTTGGCCCCAACAGTGTGTATGGAAGCAGACGGTTATGGCTAGAGAATGGTGGAAGTAATACATATCGAGAGCTGCTCTATGTATGTTCGCTCGCTGAGCGAAGCAGGATCATACATTTCCTGAGTACGCTGCCGGATCATTTTGATGTTGAGGTTGGCGACCGCAAATTCCATCTGGTTCATGCCATGCCGTCAGATGACCCGGATGATCGAATTTGGAGGAGGCCTAAACCGGATGATCCTCCGTACTTCGAGGATCGTATCGCAGTCGTCGGCCATACGCCCACCTGCTACATGAGTGGCGATATGGAAAGTCCCTTCGCCGTCTGGCATGGAAACGGGCTGATCGATATCGATTGTGGGTGCGGGAATAAGACAGAGCTGCGGCGCCTCGCCTGCCTTCGACTGGACGATCTGAAAGAATTCTACATCTAATAACCAATCAACATGAGGATGCCTTCTGCTTATACTGGTAGAAGGCGTCCTTTTTCTTGTCAGCGATAATTCCTGCAATCGTACTAATTTGGTATTATCCGTACTGTTCTGCTCATTTTTGAGTCGCCGTTAATCTCCTATACTTAAAGGAAGATAATGATAGGTAGGAGATGTTCAATGAGCACCAATTTACATGTAATGGGCAACCGAATACGGACTGCGAGGCAATTCAGGAAACTGACTGCGGAACAACTCTCTGAGCAGCTTGGCATTGCCACGGAGTCTCTGCGCCATATCGAAAATGGTACCAGACGACCCAGTTACGCTCTGTTAGACAACATTTCGGATATACTCGATGTGTCCCTGGATTACCTCGCCGGTAAAACTGAACTTCCCCTCGAGCGCAGAGTACGCCGGGAACTTGAGAATATGGGCCTGACAAAAGCCCAAGAGGACGCTTGTGTGGAGATCGCACTCAATGCGATACCTGTCATAAAACGAATCTGCTAAGCCATGCACCTGCCGGTTTTCGGTAGGTGCATATCTTTTTTTGCGCACTCCCCATGATTCGACAAGTTTTGCGCTTACTTCCCCTTATTATGTACTTATCTGGTACGATTAGTATCAATATAGTACAAAGGAGATAGTAAAAATGAGCGTAGCAAGTATGCTGGAAAACATGAAAAGGCGTGCCCTCGACTCCACCTACGACGCATATATCTGCGAGGAGTACGATGCATGGGCAGTAGAGTCATTCGCAACGGAAGAGGGCGAGTATGATGCGGCAAGATTGGAGTTGCCCAAAGTGCTCAGTTCCGAGCAAATGGAGAAGTTGAAGACGATGGAAGAGCGCTATCGGCAGAATCGCAAATACGCTCCCACTATGGGTTTGAAGCGGGCCTGTTCTCTGGCTTCCAGTTGTTCTTCAGTGGGAATGGGATAACAGAGGATGGCTTCGATCGCTACCTCATGAAAAGCCTTATGGAGATGCCCGGTATGCAGCGCCATGTAGACTACTACGCCCGCAACGACGAGATTCTCCGCCTGGGGAAGGAGCTGGGCGAGGAGCTGACGGATGAAAACAAGGAGCATGTTGTCTCGTTGGAATGCGCTTGGGGCCAACGCATTCACTCCTTTGCCTGCCACGCTTTCTATTGTGGCTATCGTGCGGCGCTGAGGGTTATTGACGCAGTCGGAGGGCTTGAGAGCATGAGTATGATCGACACACGCTTCTTCTGGAATACAGACTTGGGTACATCGGCTCCTATGAACAGGTTGAACGGGAGCAGGAACGGAAGAAGAAAACCGCATAATAGCGAAAAGGGGCAGGCCGCAATGGCCTGTCCCTTTCGCATAAGCTCTCGCTGTAATTCTGCTCGATATCGAATCGCAAAACGGAACATCCGCTTCTCTTCCAATGCAAGGATCTCGTTCTCCGCTTTATCAAGCGCAGAAATCAGCTCTTCCGGCACGCCATATTGTCGCAGGGTTTCTGCAATCTTACAAAGTTTTTCCACGCTACCTCATATTCACAAGATGAGTTCCCGCCATGCTCTGAAACAGGAATGCATTTTCCTTGAAACAGCTTTTGCAATATGTTCATTTTGATCCCCCATATATGAGACACCAAAACAGAGAAAGTGCAACATAGTTTTTGAAAAAAACACGGCGTTGTACTGTAATTACTACCTCCCCGCAGGGTACACATATGTGCTGTCCGTTCTTTTGGACACCCTCTATTGTATGCTATGGCCATAATCCGATAGGTCTCACAAAGGAGAGGTGACAGAGATGTATGTTCTGATCGATATGGAGTGGGTTACAAATCGCCATGGAAACCACTGGCCAACACAGCTTGCGGCAATCCGTGTAGATGAAGAATGGCAGACGGTGGATTCCTTCTCTGTACTCTTTCGGCCCAAGGATATCACCTTCCAGAAGTGGGATCACATGGCCTTCTCCGGTTGGACTCGTGACAACTTTCTGAATGCAGATTCGCTCTATCCGGCACTTGACGCCTTTGAGCACTGGCTACAGCCCGAGGACATTCTCTGCTGGTGGCACCAGGAGGCCTATGACCTCTATATCATGTTCACCAAGGTAGCACAGATCCGTGATCGGGTCTCTATGGTAGTATTCCTCTCCGACTACATCTACGGGTTCCTGGCCGGTCAGAAAGGTGCCGTAGGAAGTCCCTACAAGATTTGTGCGGCAAGAGATATCACGACGCCAGAGCCTGCACACTGTTCCATCAATGATGTTTTGGCGATACAGTCTCTCGTTCAAAGCATCGATTTCCAGCAAAGAAATCTGCAGGCGCCACCCAAGAAGTGGGTAAAGGACACCACTGCTCTGAAAGGATCACCGGTGTTTCCGCTTCTCTACGATACCTCAACCCAGCTGCTGCACCACTCTGATTGCGAGCTGCTTCCGGATAACCGTTACCTGCCGGCATACACTTCGTTTAAGGCACCGATCCGGAAGAGGTATAAACTGCGCCTGCTGCCATGATGAATTTCTGGATGCGATGCTTTGGGAT
>ENA-OQCE01001294-OQCE01001294.1-human-gut-metagenome-genome-assembly--contig:-NODE-1294-length-10245-cov-6.159122_pt1 | contig 10245 bp, 8 predicted proteins | sample MGYA00242495_ERZ504572 | MGnify/ENA primary metagenome ERZ504572 (study PRJEB26092, sample SAMD00036228) | human gut metagenome | host: Homo sapiens | study: EMG produced TPA metagenomics assembly of...
CTAATGATGGATATGATAACAATTATCAGGTTGATGGAGGATTAAAGGTAGCCCATCAAAGCGGTTACAGGAAATTGGCCAATGTTTTTACTACTCAGACAAAACAGGGAGTATCTTCGGAGGACTTAAAAGCAGTTTCCCTGTCTATTACATCTAAAAACAAATGTGAATTATACAATAGAGATTTATACAGATTTAAAAGATAAGACAAAGCCAACTAGCGGAACAAAGCAGGAGACTGCTACTACTACAGGGCAGACAACCTATGCCGGAGTATACACAATTCCACTTAAAGCAGCGGTTAATCTGAAGCCTGGGACAAGCTATTCGGTTGTAGTGACTACTGATATACCTGCCATTGACCTTGAGGCAGCGATGGTCGGTGATGTAAATTATAATAATGAAATGGTGTGGGAGAATCATGCGTCAAGTGATAATACGGCAAGCTATTATTTCTATGGTACAGGGTTGGCATATTCCCACAGTTGGAATTATAAGAATGTGTATGGTAATTTCTGTATTAAAGCATTTACTGCCAATAATGTAGAAAAAGATTCTGAGAAGCTTGTTGGCAGAAGCCTTACTTTAAAAGATAATATTGATATGAACTACTATATGGAGCTTCCTGAAAGTATCAAATCAAACAGCAACGCTATATGGAGTTTACGGTGAATAATAGCCAGCCATATAAGGTCAGCGTAAACGATGCAATCCCTGTTGAGAAAAACGGAAAGGTTATATATAAGTTTGCATGTCCGCTAAATGCTGCACAGATGTCAGATACGGTTAAAGCCAAAATGGTGGTGGATGGTAATAGTGGAAATGAGTACACTTACAGTGTAAAAGAATATGCCACCGAGCTCCTGTCAAAATCAAACGAGTATCCGGAAGAAACAATTAAGCTGGTGAAGGCACTCTTAAACTATGGAACCGCAGCGCAGAGCTTCTTTAAATATAACACTGATAAGCCGGCAAATGCTATTTTAAGCGATACCGATAAAATTGTCGCAGTAGCTGATTTTGCTGCATATAAGGCTGTTATTAAAACAGATAGTGCAAATAGTCAGAGTAATGGACTGACATATTACGGAAGCTCTCTGATATGTAAGTCTGAGATGACAGTAAGACATTATTTTATGGTGAACGAAGGCTGTGATATAACAATTACAAGTTCAGCTATGTTAATGCATATGGCAATGAAGTCAGTCTGACACCTAAAAAGGCTTCAGATGGGGTGTATTGTGTAGATATAAACGGAATAATGGCACGCAACCTGAATAGTAATTATGCATGCAAAGTCACCGGAAAGAATAAGGCCTGTATTTTCGAGCTGGACTATGGTCCGTTCAGCTATTCACAGAAGGTTATTAATAGCGGAAATTCATCTACTGAATTAAAAAATCTGGTGAACGCGCTATATTGGTATTGGTATTATGGATATAGAAATTAAAAAGACTGCATAATTAAAACCACCGCAGAATTTAACGCTTTAATTAAGCTAAATTCCTGCGGTGGTTTCTTTTGTGCTTATCTGCTTACAATGCTAATCACGGAAGACAAGACCGCCTTTCTGACATATGGGACAAAGTAATTCACTGCTCTCTGATAAAAATATGCTGTCATTTTCTCTTAATAATGACAGTATGATGGTCTGTGGCTGGACACTCAAGATTATAAATAATTGTATGTTACAGGGTAATCCGCTATACTAGATATAAGTGTAATGGATTATTTTAGTTATGCAGAAAGAGATGCAGGGTGGTAGGTGAAAAATTATAGATTCGGGTGAGACGGATTTTTATGCAATTTTACCACTTTACTGTACTAAAATTTAATATTTTTTTTTATAAAATATGCAAAATATGACAAAAAGTACTGGACAAAATGTACTATATAGGGTAAAATGCATATATGTAATCAAACAGCACATTTGAAGGTTGTGCAGATAGTATTGTGTATATTTTACGAATTGGGGGGATTTTTCATGAGAATATATCATGCTAAGGATTATGCGGATATGAGCAGAAAGGCTGCAAATATCGTATCGGCACAGGTGATTATGAAGCCTAATTGTGTATTGGGACTGGCTACAGGCTCTACACCTATCGGTTTATATAAGCAGCTCGTTGAGTGGTTCAAGAAGGGGGATTTGGACTTCTCAGAGGTTATGACGGTGAATCTTGATGAGTACAAGGGACTAAGCCGTGAGAATGACCAGAGCTACTATTATTTTATGCATCAGAATTTGTTTGATCATGTGAATATTCCGGTTGAGAATACTCACCTGCCAAACGGCATGGAGCCGGATTCACAGAAGGAGTGTAAGCGCTATACAGAGCTGATTCAGTCTCTTGGCGGTGTTGATTTACAGCTTCTTGGTATCGGGCACAATGGTCATATCGGTTTTAATGAGCCGGGCGAGTCTTTTGACAAGCAGGTACACTGTGTGAATCTGACAGAGTCTACTATTGAGGCCAATAAGCGCTTCTTTGCATCGGCTGATGATGTTCCGAAGCAGGCTTATACAATGGGCATCAAGACCATCATGCAGGCTAAGAAGATTCTTATTGTTGCAAGTGGTGAGGATAAGGCAGAGATAGTGCACAAGGCTTTCTTTGGACCGATTACACACAGGTGCCGGCTTCTGTATTGCAGCTGCACAATGATGTTACGCTTGTAGCGGATGAGGCTGCATTGAGTAGCCTGTAAATGTTTTTTAGTTGAGAAGGTGCATGTATATGATAATAAAAAATGCAAGGGTATTTACAGAGGATGGCAGCTTTATGCAAGGTGATGTTGTCGTTAAGGATGGTCGTTTTGACAGTGTTTTGGAGAGAACAGCTGACACGGACGCGGCTACTGACAGCGCACAGCAGGAGATTATAGATGCATCAGGTCTTATCATGATACCGGGTCTTGTGGATATTCATTTTCATGGATGCAAGGGAGCTGACATGTGTGATGGCACCAAAGAGGCACTTGATGTGATTACAGCATACGAGGCTTCTGTAGGAGTGACGAGCGTGTGTCCGGCTACTATGACCATTCAAAGGGATGAGCTTTTGAGTGTCATGAAAAATGCCGGTGATTATACTTATCATGGTGGTGCACATCTTGTAGGTATCAATATGGAGGGACCTTTTATCAGCCCATCTAAAAAGGGAGCACAGGCGGCAGAGAATATCATGCGATGTGATTATGATTATTTCTGTGAGCTTCAGGATGCGGCCCATGGCTTGATAAAGCTTGTAGATATCGCTCCGGAGGAGCCGGGCGCGATTGATTTTATAGACAGGGTAAGAGGAAGTGTTGTGGTTTCAATAGCACACACAGCGGCTGATTATGACACCGCAGTAGAGGCTATTGAGCATGGTGCAAGCCATGCTACACATTTGTATAATGCGATGCCACCGCTTCATCACAGGAATCCCGGAGTTATCGGGGCTGTGAGAGATTCAGAAAAGTGTCATGCAGAGCTCATTTGTGACGGAGTGCATATTCACCCGTCGGTTATCAGGGCGACATTTGCCATGTTTGGGGCTGAGCGCATGATTTTAATAAGTGACAGCATGAGAGCCACAGGGCTTGAGGATGGCGAGTATACACTCGGTGGACAGGCAGTGACAGTCAGAGGTCCGCTTGCCACACTCCATGATGGGACAATTGCCGGTTCGGCAACCAATCTGATGGATTGTATGCGTTTCACAGTAAGGCAGGCAGGTATTCCGCTTGAGGAGGCAATTATGTGTGCTACAGCCAATCCGGCTAAGGAGATTGGCATCTATGATGAAGCAGGCAGCATTTCTGCAGGAAAGAGAGCAGATTTTGTGCTTCTCAATGATGATTTGGATATTGTGAGTGTGTATATCGACGGAAAGGAGATATCATGTTAGGTTTTTTCAAGAATAAATCAAAGGGAAAGGTAATCTGTTCTCCGTGCAACGGCAGAGTGGTTCCTATTACAGAGGTTCCGGATCCTACCTTTTCTGAGAAGATATTGGGAGACGGCGTGGCCGTGATTCCTTCTGAGGGCAGGTTTTACGCTCCGGCGGATGGTGAGGTGACAGCTGTATTTGATACGCTTCATGCTTTTACCATGACGACCACTCAGGGAGTCGAGTTGCTTTTGCACATTGGTCTGGATACAGTGATACTAAAGGGTGCTCCTTTTACATCGCATATTTCTGTTGGTGATCAGGTGAAGAAGGGCGACCTTTTGATGGAGGCTGACCTGGAGCAGATTAAGGCAGCAGATCTTAATGTCATTACTCCAGTCTTAATTGGCAACACTGCTGATTATAGTGAGATAAAGATGCTCAAAGAGGGGGATGTATCCGCCGGTGATGAGATTTTAAGTCTCGCGTAGATTTGAATATAATTATATAATAATAACGAACTTTATTGGAGTATCTCCAGTTTAGTATACATAATGTAAAGGAGGGGAAATTTATGAAATTTCTTCAAAAACTGGGTAAAGCTTTAATGCTTCCCGTAGCAGTACTTCCTATCTGTGGTATCCTCATGGGTATTGGATATTTTTTATGTCCTGCAACCATGCAGGGTGGTGACATCGAGGGTGTACGTAATTTAATAGGTCTGTTTTTAGTTAAAGCAGGGGGCGCTTTGATTGACAACATGGCCATCCTTTTTGTAATCGGCGTTGGTGTCGGTATGTCGGAAAAGAACGACGGTACCGGCGGTATTGCAGCTTTAGCTTCATGGCTGATGATGACAACACTCCTGTCTACAGGCTTTGTTACAACAATCATGCATCTATCGCTGACAGCGCTACAAAGACACTTGCATTCGACAAGATTGCAAACCCATTTATCGGTATCTTAGCCGGTGTTATTGGTTCTTTGTGTTACAACAGATTTAAGGATACAAAGCTTCCTGACTGGCTGTCATTCTTCAGTGGCAAGCGTTGCGTAGCAATTATTGCAGGTGTTGTTTCGATCCTTGTATCTGTGGTATTACTGTTCGTATGGCCATTACTTTTCGGTGCTCTTGTAGCTATCGGTAAAGCAATCGTTGGTCTTGACGTAGTCGGCGCAGGTATCTATGCATTCCTGAACCGTTTGTTAATCCCTACAGGATTACACCACGCATTAAACAACGTATTCTGGTTCGATACTATCGGACTTGGAGACCTCTCTCATTTCTGGGCAGGCGAGACATCAAAGGATGTTTCATGGAGCCTCGGAATGTACATGTCAGGTTTCTTCCCATGTATGATGTTTGGTATTCCTGGTGCTGCACTTGCCATGGTTAAGTGTGCAAAGACTGCTAAGAAAAAGGCTGCCATCGGTATCCTTGCTTCTGCAGCTATCTGTGCATTCATCTGTGGTGTTACAGAGCCTTTCGAGTTTGCATTTATGTTCCTTGCTCCTGTTCTCTATGTGATTTATGCTTTACTTTATGGTATTTTCACAATGATTACAGTAGCTCTTGGATTTAGAGCAGGCTTCTCATTCTCAGCCGGTGCGATGGATTTATTATTCTCATCTTCACTTCCGGCTGCAGCAAAGACATGGCTCATCATTCCTCTTGGAATCGCAGCTTTTATCGTATTCTACATTGTATTCTATTTCGCTATCAAGAAATGGGATCTTAAGACACCAGGTAGAGAGGACGATGATGTTGAAGAAGAGAAGAAGGCAGTGCTTTCTAACAATGACTACACAGCAGTAGCCAAGACTATTCTTGAGGGCTGCGGTGGCAAAGACAATATTGCAAGCATTGACAACTGTATCACAAGACTCAGACTTGAGGTTAAGGATATCACTCAGGTTGATGATAAGAAGATTAAATCTGCAGGTGTTGCAGGCGTTATGAAGCCTGGCAAGAATTCTGTTCAGGTTATTATCGGAACCAAGGTTCAGTTTGTTGCGGATGAGTTTTCTAAGCTTTGCGAATAGATTTGTTCTGCAATATATCAGTGTTGATTCACCTTAGGTGATTCACAAAATTTAATAATACATGATTAAAAGCCACACCGGGTGTTATGCCTGGGTGGCTTTTTTAGTTGGTTCGGGCCGTAAGCTCCGCCCGGTTGTGGTGCACACGGACTCTCGTTTTCGCTACGCTGCGCTGTTAAGATACTGTACGGATTATGCCTTTGGGTTTTTATAGGCTTGACGAAAACGTCGAAACGCGCCTTCCATGGCGCGGTTCTCCTTGACTTGCCTTCCTTGGCAAGTCATTTCTGCTCTTCATGGGCATAATCCTACAGTATCTAAACAGCTTCGCTATGCGCTCTCACGAGAGTCCGTGTTCACCCCGCCGGGCGGGGCTTACGGCCCTTACGCTGTGAATGGAATCCGCTTAGGAGAGAGTTGCGAGTTGCACATTGTTGCAACCGGCAACGGTTTTACCTACGCCTTGCCTCTACGAGGCTGCGATGGGATAAAATAAGAAAGGATTGAAAAACGAACAATTGTTTGCTATAATAAATGAAGCGAGGAAATAAAAGTATATTAGGTTTAGTAATCTAAGTATTCATTTAATTTATTGTAATTAGGGAAAATCTAATATCAATCGTTTGATAGAAAGAGTGATTTTATATGAACATATGGCTAAAGTTAAGGAAAACAGCAGCAATAGCACTTTGTGAATTACTTGCAATTGCTACAATTTTTACAGGCTGTGCCTCCACTGATTTAGCTGGCACTGAAGGTGCCGGGCAAACCGCAGGAGCTGTTGTAGCGGGTGAGGATTCATCCGGTGCTTTAGGCAGCAAGGATACGGCGGATGCAGGAAAGCCGCAGGATGAGCTGGTAAACAATAATTCCTATGTTTCTCTCGATGCGATTCCGGCATATGATGGCAAGGCGTACGTGGCCGTCAACAATAATGAGCCTTTTTTTACGGACAGCGATATGACTACCACTGCTTTTGAAAATTACAGTGATTTGGATTCGCTTGGCAGATGCGGCGTGGCTTATGCAAATATCTGTAAGGAAATCATGCCGACTGAGAAGCGTGGCAAGATAGGTATGATAAAGCCATCAGGCTGGCATACGGTGAAGTATGATGTGATAAAGGACAGGTATTTATATAATCGCTGTCATCTTATTGGCTATCAGCTTGCCGGGGAGAATGCCAATCCAAAGAACCTTATTACCGGTACGAGATACCTGAATGTGGAGGGCATGCTGCCGTTTGAGAATCTGGTAGCGGATTATGTAAACAATACAGGAAATCATGTGCTTTACAGAGTGACTCCGATGTTTTCGGGCAGCAATCTTGTTGCAAATGGTGTTCTCATAGAGGCAAAGTCGGTTGAGGACAATGGTGGCGGCATACTTTTTAATGTCTATTGCTATAATGTGCAGCCCGGAGTCGGAATAAACTATGAGAATGGTGACAGTTGGCTGGAAGGCACCGCCCCACAGGAGCAGAGCGCTCAGACGGGTGCAGCGCAGAATGGAGGTTCGCAGAGCAGCGATGGAAGCTCGGCAGGAGCTTCGGCGGGAGATACCGGCTCTTCAGGCGGTACAACAGGAAGTGCATCATCAGGCTCGGACAGTTCAGTAGCAGAAAATAGCGCTGCAGATTCCTCAAACAGTAAGACGATGGTTCATATCACCGCAACCGGCAAGAAATATCATCGGGCGGGCTGTCGAACCTTGAAAAAGAGTGACACAGAGGTTACGCTTGATGAAGCAAAATCCATGGGCTTGTCTCCGTGCGGAATTTGCAATCCGCCACAGTAGGATGAATTACCATAAACCCTTGACGATTGCAAAACCGAAAAGTATAATAGAATAGCTAATGAATTCAATATTTTAATATAGATGGAGGAAACCAAATGGCACTGAGCAAAAAGCCGGTCAACGGCATGAAGGATATATTACCTGCAGAGATGGAAATCCGTGATTATGTGACAAGTGTGATCAAGGATACATACAGAAGCTTCGGATTTACACCGATAGAGACACCATGCATGGAGAATATAGCAAATCTCACAAGCAAGCAGGGCGGAGAAAATGAGAAGCTGATCTTCAAGGTAATGAAGAGAGGCGAGAAGCTGAATCTGGAGACAGCAAAGGAAGAGTCGGATGTAGTAGACTTTGGAATGCGCTATGACCTTACAGTGCCACTTTCAAGATATTATTCAAACAATGCCAACAACCTGCCATCGCCGTTTAAGGCACTTCAGATGGGCAGTGTGTGGAGAGCAGACAGACCTCAGAGAGGCCGCTACAGACAGTTTACACAGTGTGATATAGATATACTCGGAGAGCCAAGCAATCTGGCAGAGATAGAGCTGATTACAGCAACCACTACCACAATCGGCAGACTCGGCTTCGAGAACTTTGAGATAAGAATCAACGAGAGAAGAATCCTAAAGGCAATGGCTGCTTACAGTGGTTTCGCTGAGGAGGACTACGACAGCGTATTTATCACACTCGATAAGATGGACAAGATAGGAGTGGAAGGCGTTGCAAGTGAGCTTGCACAGGATGGCTACCCACAGGAAAATATTGACAAATATCTTGATCTGTTCAAGCTTTTGGAGCAGACAAGGGATGTCACTGAGGGTGTAAATATACTTTCAGAAAAGCTCGGTGAATATTTAGACGAAGAAGTGGTTACAAATATGACAGAGATAGCTACGGCTGTTAATGCCACAAAGGGAGCAAAGTTTGAGCTCGTATTTGACCCTACACTTGTTCGTGGAATGAGCTACTACACAGGAACTATTTTTGAGATATCAATGCCTGAGCTTGGCGCAGCCTGTGGCGGTGGCGGACGATATGACAAGATGATTGGAAAGTTCACCGGAAATGATGTACCTGCCTGTGGTTTCTCAATCGGTTTTGAGAGAATTATCCTGCTTCTCATGGAGAGCGGCTTCAAGATTCCTGAGAGTCCAAAGAAGGTGGCTTATCTGGTTGAGAAGAAATATCCGGCAGACAAGCTTGTTGATGTCATGAACCAGGCAAAAGATGCAAGAGCAAACGGACAGCAGGTGCTTGTTGTGCGCATGAACAAGAACAAGAAATTCCAGAAGGAGCAGCTTATGAAAGAGGGCTACGAGGAGTTTGTTGAGTTCTTTAACAGATAGGAATCTGATAAGCAGCAGTTTAGCTGTGTAGCAGCGGTACCAAACAGTTATTAGAATAAATATATAGTAGAAATATAAGGAGTATAAAATGGCAGAATCAATGCAGGGCTTACATAGAAGCCATAGATGTACAGAGGTATCAAATGCCAATATCGGTGAGAAGGTCACCGTCATGGGCTGGGTACAGAAGAGAAGAAATTTAGGAAGTCTCATTTTCGTAGATTTAAGAGACAGAAGCGGAATACTTCAGATAGTATTCGGTGAGGAAAATGTAGGTGCAGAGGGCTTTGAAAAGGCAGGCACCTTAAGAAGTGAGTTCGTCATCGCAGTTGAGGGAACTGTCCAGAAGAGAACAGCTGCTGTCAATGAGAACTTAAAGACAGGTGATATCGAGGTTATCGCTACATCAATCAGAGTGCTTTCAGAGGCACAGACACCTCCATTCCAGATTGAGGAGAATTCAAAGACCAGCGAGGACATCAGACTTAAATACCGTTATCTGGATCTTCGCCGTCCTGATATCCAGAGAAATCTCATGCTCAGAAGCAATGTGCTTCGAGTGATGCGTGACTTTATGGCAAACGAGGGTTTTTTGGAGATAGAGACACCAATCCTTTGCAAGTCTACACCGGAGGGCGCCAGAGACTATCTCGTGCCAAGCCGTATACACCACGGACATTTTTATGCGCTTCCGCAGTCACCACAGCTCTTTAAGCAGCTTCTGATGGCTTCAGGCTATGACAGATATTTCCAGATTGCAAGATGCTTCCGTGATGAGGATCTGCGTGCAGACAGACAGCCTGAGTTTACACAGGCAGATATGGAGCTTTCATTCGTAGATATCGATGATGTAATCGAGGTAAATGAGAGACTGTTAAAGCACCTTTTTAAAGAGGTCATAAATGTGGATGTTGAGATTCCGTTTAAGCGTATGCCTTGGCAGGAGGCTATGGACAGATTTGGTTCTGACAAGCCTGATACACGCTTTGGTATGGAGCTTTGCGATGTTTCGGAAGTGGTAAAGGACTGTGGTTTTGGAGTATTCACAGGAGCTCTTGAAAACGGTGGCTCTGTCCGCGGTATCAATGTAGAGGGACAGGCAAAGATGCCTCGTAAGAAGATTGACAAGCTTGTAGAGCACGCAAAGGGCTGTGGAGCAAAGGGACTTGCTTATC
>ENA-OQCE01001295-OQCE01001295.1-human-gut-metagenome-genome-assembly--contig:-NODE-1295-length-10235-cov-1.728235_pt1 | contig 10235 bp, 14 predicted proteins | sample MGYA00242495_ERZ504572 | MGnify/ENA primary metagenome ERZ504572 (study PRJEB26092, sample SAMD00036228) | human gut metagenome | host: Homo sapiens | study: EMG produced TPA metagenomics assembly of...
AAAGGGGAAATCTGGGACTATGAACTGAAAGCAGTGTATGTGATCGGTATCTTGAATTTTGCCTTGGATGATGTTTCGTCTTCCGGCTTCCGCATGAAGTGAAGCTGATGGATGCAACTACTCATGAAGTGTTTTTTGACAAACTGACTTTTGTGTATCTGGAAATGCCTAAATTCCATAAAACCGAGCAGGAGTTGGATACGTTGTTTGATAAATGGATGTTTGTGCTCAAGAATCTGGCCCGTTTGATGGAACGTCCCACTGCCTTCAGGAACGTGTGTTCAACCGGCTGTTTGAGGCTGCCGAAATTGCTCAGTTCTCAAAAGAGAACCTTTATGCCTATGAGGAGAGTTTGAAAGTATATAGAGATTGGAACAATGTGATTGATACAGCTATTCAGAAAGGCATTGCAGAAGGTGAATGGATGAAAGCCAAAGCTATTGCAGGAAATTTGAAGAATGCCGGGCTTTCCATAGCTGAAATCGCAAAAGTTACCGGACTTTCGGAAGATGAGATAAACTCCCTTTGATTCCTCGGATAAGAGCATAAAAAAAACTCCTCCGATATAGATCAGAGGAGCTGTTCTTTTTGAAGTAAAATTGAATTATGCTTCAGCTGGAGCTTCAGTAGCTTCAGCAGCAGGTGCTTCTTCAGCAGGAGCGTTAGCGGCTTCTGCTTCAGCCTTGGCAGCGGCTTCAGCAGCTTTCTTCTCAGCTACTTTCTTGGCAATTTCTTCATTTACTTTCTTTTCAGCTTCCAAACGAGCTTTTGCTTCAGCTTTCTTTGCTTCATCCAGTTTAGCCTTCAAAGTAGCCAGACCAGATTGTTTGTTGTTCTTCCAAGCTCGAATTTAGCTTCAGCTTCTGCTTCTGTGAATGCGCCTTTGGCAACACCGCCCAGCAAGTGCTTTTTCATGTAAACACCTTCTTTTGACAAGATGTTACGTACTGTGTCAGTAGGCTGTGCACCGCACATTACCCAATGAAGTGCGCGTTCAAAATTCAAATCTACTGTGGCAGGATTGGTGTTAGGGTTGTAAGTACCAATTTTTTCAGTAAATTTACCATCACGTGGAGCTCTTACGTCTTGCGATAAACGATTGAATAAAACGCATAGCTTTTGCGTCCGTTTCTTTGCAATCTGATTTTAGTTGCCATTTCTAAATAATGTTTTTATAATTAATGATTTGAATTAATGCTAATAACCCGTATTAGCGGATGCAAAGGTAAGACTTTTCTTTTGAATCGCAAAGACTTGGATGAGATAAAATATAATTTTTATAAAAAGGTGAACGGACATAGTGTTAATCGCTAGAAAAATTATATATTTGCAACAGTTACAATTTAACTAAAAAATAAAAATTATGATTTCACAAAAATTACAAGACGCAATTAATGCTCAGATTGTAGCCGAAATGTGGTCGGCCAATCTTTATCTTTCCATGTCTTATTTCTTCGCTGCGAAAGGCTATGAAGGTTTTGCTTCATGGATGAAAGCGCAGGCTCATGAGGAGAGTGATCATGCTGATGTGTTGGCGCAATATGTGATGAAACGTGGCGGACAAGCCAAGGTGGGGGCTGTGGATGCTGTTCCTCAGGAATGGGCTTCTCCGCTGGATGTGTTCGAGCATGTATACAAGCATGAATGCCATGTTTCCGAATTGATTGACAAACTGGTAGATGTTGCTTCTGCTGAAAAGGACAAGGCTTCTCAGGATTTCTTGTGGGGATTTGTACGCGAGCAGGTAGAAGAGGAAGCTACCGTTCAGGGTATTTTGGACAAGATCAAGCTGGGTGGTGATGTGGCTTTGTATCATTTGGATATTCAACTTGGCGCAAGAAAATAAGCGAAAGAGAAACGAATGCCTGTTTTTTGTCTTCTGCAGATAAAGATGCAGGTGTTTATCGGAAATAGAAAGTGGGTGTGTCAAAATCCAGTTTTTGGAAATATGAATTTATAATTTGAGCATCCTAAAAGACTAAAGAAAGGGTCGCATCAAACTCTGTATTGGTACAACCTTCCGCGATAGCGTATAAGCTATAAAAAAGATAGCCGTCCAGATTTTGGGGCGGCTATTTTTGTGTCTGCTTCCATTTGCCCGGAAGTAATTCACGATATTTTTCTATAGAGGTATTGGGAAACCATGCGGCACAACGGTCTATAATGTCGCATAGGTATTCAAATACGTTTATACCACACCTGTGACAGGTAATGGCCAATGAATAAGTGTTATAATTACTATCTGTAACTTTTCGGAGCAGTCATTTTTGTTTTGACACATTCATCTCCTTGCTTTTTTACAGTATTTCTCTCAGCCATTTTTCTAATTCTCCCGTCCATTGGCGCTTATAGGTAAAGCTGTCGCGGAAGCCCCAGCCGTGGCCGCCGATAGGATAGGTGTGGAGGGAAGCAGGGACTTTATTCTTTACCAGCGCTAGGTAATAGCTCACGCTGTTGCTGACGGGTACAGCTCCGTCATCGCTGCTATGCATGATGAAGGCGGGAGGAGTGTCGCCTGTTACTTGCAGTTCATTGGAGTAAAGTCTCACTAGCTCTTCTGACGGGCTTTTCCCTAAAAGATTGTCACGTGAGCCCTTATGGCAGTTGGACAGATCCATGCTTATGACGGGATAAAACAGGATCTGAAAATCCGGACGCGTTCCGGCTGTATAGTGGGTGGCTGCCGTACTGGCCAGATGTCCGCCCGCAGAGGCCCCCATGATACCCACTTTTTGAATATGCCATTCGTTGGTGTGTTCTCTCATCAGCCGGATAGCCTGATGGGCGTCGCTCAACGGTACATCATGGTGTCCGTTTGGCATACGGTATTTCAATACGGCGTATGTGATGCCTTGTGCGTTGAACCAGTCTGCCATATCGTGCCCTTCGTGATTCATTGCCAGGCGTATGTATCCCCCTCCGGGACAAGCCACGACGGCCAGTCCGTTCGGTTTGGCTGCCGGATAAACGGTAAGGGTAGGCTCGCTGACATTGGAAATCCGGTTGTTTTCTAATTTCTGCTCGGGGGTGGTGATGCCGTTGGAGTTGGGGGCGCCATCGGGCCATAATTCCAACTCTACAGGTTTCTGGGCAGATAATGCGGTAGAGATTGCAAGTAAACTCATTAGTAAGATTCGTTTCATATAGCTTTTATTTTCACGGTATTTGAAAAAGGGTTATTTTTTCTTTATATGCATACTGGCTTTAACCAGCCATATGATCAGGAGGATATAGGCGGCCATTGACAGCACTTCGCTCAACGGGTTGCTCAGCCATTCTTCGTTGATCAGATTGATACCGCCAAAGCGCATGGCGGCACTGACAACCCCCATCAATGCGCCTCCGGCTATGAATCCGGATGCCAGCAAAGTTCCCTTCTCGCCACGTTCGGCGTTCACCGCCTCGTCTTTGCTGCGGGTAGTGACATACCAATTCACCGCTCCACCTACCAGCAACGGCAGGTTCAATTCCAGTGGAATGAACATACCCAGCGCAAAAGCCAGTGCGGGTACTTTGAAGTAGGTCAGCACCAATGCCAGCACAGCGCCTATTCCGTAAAGCAGCCAGGGAGCGCCTACACCGTTCATCAGCGGGTCTATTACGGCTGCCATCGCGTTGGCCTGCGGAGCTGCCAATGCGCCGGTGGAGAAGCCGTAGGTCTTGTTCAGGATCATGATGACGCCGCCCACAGTTGCTGCCGATACCAGTGTGCCGAGGAATTTCCATGTTTCCTGTTTGGCAGGAGTACTGCCCAGCCAGTAACCTATTTTCAAGTCTGTGATGAACCCGCCTGCCATAGAGAGTGCCGTACAAACCACACCACCCATAACCAGTGCGGCAACCATGCCGGTAGCGCCTTTTAGTCCAACGGCAACCATTACTACCGAGGCAAGTATCAGTGTCATCAGTGTCATTCCCGATACTGGGTTAGTGCCGACTATGGCGATAGCGTTGGCGGCTACGGTGGTGAACAGGAATGCAATGCCGGCTACGAGCAGGATGGCTACAATGCTGTGTAATACATTTCCATGCATCACATCAAAAAAGAAGAACAGTAAGATCAGCAGGATGGTGAAGATGGAACCGAAGGCGATCACTTTCATGGAAAGGTCTTTTTGCGTGCGGATGACGTTTGCTTCCACCTTCTTGCCGCCCATCTCTTTGGCGGCCAGTCCCACAGCACTCTTTATAATGCCCCATGAGCGCACGATACCGATCACACCGGCCATGGCGATACCACCGATACCGATACTTTTGGCATATTCTTTGAATATAAGTTCGGGTGACATTTCGCTAATGGTTTGTGTCAAGGCCGGATTCCATGCATTCAGCACTTGATCGCCGAACAACAGGGCCATACCCGGAACAATAACCAGCCATACCACTAATGAACCGGCACAAATGATAGCCGCGTATTTCAAGCCGACAATATAGCCTAAGCCTAATACTGCCGCACCGGTGTTTATTTTCATCACCAGTTTGGCTTTTTCGGCAACCATCTCACCCCAGCCGCATACGCGGGTGGTGAAGTTTTCATTCCACCAGCCGAATGTGGCTACAATGAAATCATACAGACCTCCTATTAGCCTGCAAAAAGCAATGGCTTTGCCTGGCTTCCGCCTTTCTCGCCGGAAACAAGCACTTGCGTACTGGCAGTGGCTTCGGGGAAGGGATATTCGCCATGTTTGTCGCTGACGAAATATTTACGGAAGGGGATGAGGAACAGGATTCCCAAAATACCTCCCAGCAGTGAGCTGACAAACATCTGAAAGAAGTTGACTGTCATTTCGGGGTATTTGTCCTGCAATATATAAAGGGCGGGCAATGTGAAGATGGCTCCTGCCACTATGACTCCCGAACAGGCACCGATGGATTGGATGATGACATTCTCACCTAACGCGTTTTTACGCTTGGCGGCTCCCGATACACCTACGGCGATGATGGCGATAGGGATGGCGGCTTCAAAAACCTGTCCACTTTAATCCCAGGTAAGCTGCGGCCGCCGAGAATAATACCGCCATGGCGATACCCCATAGCACAGACCATAGGTTTACTTCGGGATATTTTTTGTTTGGTGACATGATGGGGTGATATTGTTCCCCCGGTTTCAGAGGTCGGAACGCGTTATCGGGCAATCCAACCGATTTTTCTTCTTCTTGTTTCATGTTTCTCTATGTTGTTATTTTTGAAATTTATCATAATAAATGCCCAAAAATAGTGAAAAAATAGAGAAACATCCTCATGATTTGATTAGAATATCTGAAATTTCAATCCAAATGATAGTCTCAGATAGTCATCGGGTTTCAAATAACTGTTGTTGAACGCACTGACAACGTATAAATCGCATGTGCTGATTTCGTAGAATGCGGTGATGCTTTTAGAGAACTTCCGGTACTTTTCGGGCACATCGAAACGGACGCGTTGTCCCAGAAAGATATGGGTGCGGATACGGGTGGAAATCCGTAGTATCCACGGGGATAGCGCTCAGGTTCGCTTGTCCAGAAATCATCGCTGAATACGGTGTTGAAATAGATTCCGGTAGTCAGCGGTTCCAGCGAGAAGTCTTTGCCCAGCCAGATACTCCACGGGATATAATTCTGTTTCAAGGTCATGGTCATCTTGAAATGTTTGGATGAGTAGCGGGGGATGAAGCCCAAAAGAAGATCGGTTTCCCATTGGCCTCTTTTTCCATAATCCCAGCCTATGCCCCAGGATAACAGGCCCATTCCACCGGCGTACTGTAATTTGGTGTGGGTGGGGATCAAAGCTTCCCACGCACGCCTGTAACGGTGTACGCGCTTGTCGTATTTATGGTGCCGGTTTGGCATTTGGGTTACAATATCTTCCTCTTGGTTTTGAACGGAAGGAGAGGAGACAAGTATGCTGTCTTTGGATAAGATGGAGTAAAGTGTATTATTTTCTTGGGCTTGTGCCGTAAAAGGCAATAGTGGCCACAATAGGTTCAGAAATATCTTTTTAAAATTCAACTGTTTCATAATCGTAGGTTCCATCTTCTTTAATGGTGAATAATAAGTAGATGCGTTTGTCTATGCAGGGGCATTGGAAATACAGAACTCCGTCGTTGAATAGATCATCTACTGCGAATTTGTGTTCATGGCCGTAAAGACAGAACTGGACTTTGGGGAACTGGTTGACGTATAGTTGGAAGATTTTTGCTACATTGTTGTTGAATACAAATTCAAAAGGTTTTACGTGCATTGCGAATACCGTTTTTTCTATTTCAGGCGACAGGTTGTTCAGTTCATTTTCTATAAAATTGAAATCGGGAACCGGTTCCGAATAATCATATTCCATCGCATTGGTATTGAGGCAGATAAAGCGTACATTTCCGGCTGTGAAGGCGAAGTTGGGATCTCCATAAATGGCTCTGTATGCGTCTTCACCTGTACCCAGCAGTCGTGGTTGCCTAAAAGGCATACGTAGGGCATCTGGAATTTGTTAAATATGTCCCGCATCCATATGAATTCTTTTGTGACGCCAAAATCGGACTGGTCTCCTCCGTGAATGACAAAGTCTATGTCACCACGGGCATTGAGGGCTTTTACAACATCTTCGGTAGAGTTGTACCATCGTTGGGTATCACTGATCATGGGCAAAGCGGATTGTTTTTTTTGCCTTGCATTTTTGTTTTCTATCAACTGGATGTTTTTGTTGGTCAGTTCTCTTTCTCCTGTAATATGTATATCGTATGGATGGGTTTCCAGCATGTCACAGCCACTGAAACAGAGGGCCAGCAGGACAAAGAATAATAGCTTGTTTGTCATTGTTCTCTTAAATTTGCTGCAAAGTACGTTATTTTAATCAGAATAAGAGTGGCTTATTATTGGGGAAAAATGTTCTTTTTTTCTTATTTTTTTGTCTTTACTTGGATACAGGCAGGCGGGGCAGTGTTTTCCGGATATAAAAAGAGGATGTATCAAACTCGAATCTTCTTTTGTTTTGATACATCCTCTCTCTTATGATGTGAGAATTCTATTCTGCAACTGTGCCTTTCGGGGTCATATCACCTTCTATATAAAGACGTGTCATTTCATTTTTCCCGTTTGTGCGGATAGTGATTGATTTCTTGAAATGTCCCGGAAATTTGCCGGCTCCATTATAAGTCACTGTTATCTGTCCACTTTCACCCGGTTTGATGGGCTCTTTAGGATATTGGGGAACAGTACATCCGCAAGATGCGATCGCTTGATGGATGACCAAGGACCGTCTCCCGAATTTTTGAATTTGAAAACACAGGTAACTTTCGGGCTAGACTCGGGGAATGAACCGAAATTATTGTGTTGTTTTCTCAAAGGTTATTTCTGCTTCTCCTTGAGATTGCCATACGGCTGCGTATGTGGTTAACCCTATAATCAACAATAATGTTGAAAGCAAAATTTTCTTCATTAGTTCCACTTTTTAAAAATTATCGGGGCTAAATTACTGTTTTTTTTATAAAAGGTCTTTAACTGTTAGTGAAATAAATGGTAAATTAACACCTTTAAAAATAAGGGACAAAGATAATCAACCTATGAGGGCGGCAAAGATGGCGCAAATCAGTACGGCTCCTGCCGCTATGTCCTTTACGTCTCCGGCTATAGGATGGTAGTCCGGGGATACCAGGTTTACCAGGCGTTCTATGGCTGTGTTGAATGCTTCGGCAGCCAGTACCATTGCAAAGCACAGGAGGATGACAAGCCATTCGGTGCGTGTTATTTCAAACCGGATGCCTGCAATGGTTACGGCGATGATGGCTGTGCAATGTATCCAGGCATTGTGTTCCTTGCTTAAAAAACTACATACGCTTTCCAGGCGTATGTAAAGCTTTTTTAGTCGTTTATGCAGTTCATTCATTTTTTTAAGTTTGGGGTGAGTTTATCCTCTGTTTACCTGTTTTACTCCTTTTACTGTCTTTATCTTTTTTACTAATGATTCCAGCTTTGAAGTATCATCTACCATTACGGTCATCATGCCGCTGAACAGCCCGTCGTGCGAGTCGATACTGATGGAACGGAGCAGGATATCGTTTTCCTTATTGATAATGGAGGTGATATTTGTCACAATTCCTATATCGTCATGGCCAACGATGCGCAGCGTGATGGGGTATTGTTTGCCGTGGCTTTTCCCAGCCCAACGCGCCTTTACGATACGGTAGGCGAAACGTGATTGCAACTCCCGTGCGTTAGGACAGTCGGTACGGTGTATTTTGATTCCTCCGCTGATGGTTACAAATCCGAATACATCATCGCCATAGATAGGGTTACAGCATTTGGCTAAATTTGAAGTCCAGTCCTTTCAAATTCTGATCAATGACCAGCACGTCCTCTTTGAAGGTCTTGTCGTCCTGTGCTGTCTGCATGCTGAAATTCTCGGCGCTGCGATAGACAATATCTTCCCGGTTTTCCGTTTCCTTTTTCTTCAGTTCCAGGTATTTTTCGATGATGTCGTTCGCATCTCTTGTCTCGTTGGCTATGTCCTGGTAGAACTCGGTTACGGTTTTGTATCCCAGCTTTTTTATCAGGCGCATCATCACTGCTTCATCGTATTCCAGTTTGCGGTTCTTGAATTTACGTTCTATGGTTCTTTGGCGAACTCTGTCTGGCGGGCTTCTATCTCTTTGATGGCCTGGCGTATTTTGGTTCTTGCCTTCGAAGTGGTGACGATGTTCAGCCAGTCGCGTTTGGGTGTCTGGGTGTTTGAAGTCATGACTTCTACCTGGTCACCGCTGTTCAGCGTTTGCTTTAATTGTGCGTTCTTTCCGTTCACCTTTGCTCCGATACACTTGGAACCCAGTTTGCTGTGGATGGCGAAAGCAAAGTCCAGTACGGTCGCTCCTTTCGGCATCTTGTACAAGTCACCTTTGGGGGTGAATACGAATACTTCGTCTTCGTATAATTCCAGTTTGAACTGGTCCATCACTTCCAGGTCACTGTCGGCATTCTCCAGTGTTTCCCGGATGGAGGTCAGCCATTCATCCAGACCGCTTTCTCCTTTTACGCCTTTGTAACGCCAGTGGGCTGCCAGACCACGTTCCGCTATCTCGTCCATGCGTTCGGTGCGTATCTGTACTTCCACCCATTTGCCTTCAGGCCCCATTACAGTGGTATGCAAGGATTCGTATCCGTTACTTTTGGGTACGGAGAGCCAGTCGCGCAGACGTTTGGGATTGGGCATATACATATCGGTCACAATGGAATATACCTGCCAGCATTCTTGTTTTTCCTTGTCAACGGGAGAGTCCAGAATGATTCGGATGGCAAACAAGTCATACACTCCTTCGAAGGGACATTTCTGTTTCTTCATTTTCTGATAGATGGAATGGATGGACTTGGTACGCCTTTCATGTGGAACTTCAATCCTGCTTCTTCCAGCTTATGCTGTATCGGTTCGATAAAGGCGGCTATGTATTTGTCACGGGAGGCTTTCGTTTCGTTCAGTTTGTCCTTTATATGATAATATACGTCGTGTTCGGTATATTTCAAGGAAAGGTCTTCCAGCTCCGATTTCAGTTTGTATAGCCCCAGCTTGTGTGCCAGCGGTGCGTACAGATAGGCAGCTTCGTTGGCTACTTGGGTGCGTGCTTCTATATTGGGAGTCTCCTTTATCTGTCTCATCAGGTTCACGCGGTCTGCAATGATGATCAGAATAACACGCATGTCTTCGGCAAAGGAGAGTAGCAGGTTGCGGAAATTTTCCGATTCTATGGTAGGGCTTTTGGAGTATAGCTCATTGATTTTCACAAGACCGCGTATGATCCCGCTACATCCTCTCCATATTCCTGTTGTACAGATGCTAAGGTGCATAAATGGTTCTTTACCGATTCGTGCAGCATGATCCCCAGGATGGAAGCCCGTTTCATCCAATTTCCTCGGCCACGATGACAGCGGTCTGCATATCTTTGATGATAGGATTCATTCCGAAACAATTTCGTGGCAGGTTACCTTCGGCAACTGCTTTTATGAGGTGTATTTTTAACTTATGGCAATCACCCTTCTGCAAGGTGTCGCCGGATAATTGCAGCAATCGTTTATAGAGGGCGAACAGTTGCTCACGCTCTTTGGCTGTGAAAAATGCTTTTTCTTCCATAACACGTGAAATCTTTTCGAGGGTAAAGGTAGTTTTTTTCTTTATTTCAATTAGGTAGTGTTCTCGCATTTTTTGTCATTTTTGGGCAATTAAGTAGTGAAAGAATTAAGGTAACAAGTTTATTTAAACCATATAAAATCCATGTACTT
>ENA-OQCE01001296-OQCE01001296.1-human-gut-metagenome-genome-assembly--contig:-NODE-1296-length-10232-cov-2.903711_pt1 | contig 10232 bp, 12 predicted proteins | sample MGYA00242495_ERZ504572 | MGnify/ENA primary metagenome ERZ504572 (study PRJEB26092, sample SAMD00036228) | human gut metagenome | host: Homo sapiens | study: EMG produced TPA metagenomics assembly of...
GACGATGCTCAGATCGTAGGTGGATATACATTATTAATATGTATTGTATATGGAAAGCCCGTCGCCAATGGCAACGGGCTTTCTTTATGTTCGTTCAAACCCACAAAAAGCCGCACTCCCTATAATAAAAGTGGATGCGGCTTTTTTGTTGCTTTCCAGTGAAACAGTCTCTCGATTCCCTCTCTGCAAAGACTTTGTTAACCTTAGATCTAAAATACTATGAAAAAAACTCACTGCAAATATAAAGTATATTTACTGAATACGCAAGAGTTTGTAATTACATTTTATTGCAAATTTGCTACTTTTTGTTTTAAAATTGACACTGTGTGCGGATTCACACTGTTATTATATCAACAATCGATCGATTCTGACACTTGAGAGTCGCTTTGAAATCCGTATCCTGTATGAAATTTGTCGGGGATGGAATCCAGAATGTCGAATAATGCTTCCACTGTTTCCGCACGTAGCATGGCGACGCGTGTCTGCTTGAAGTCTGCAATACCTTTAAACAGCGGAGTTGCAGCCAAATGGCGGCGAATGTGGAGAATTCCCCGGCGCTCATCCAAACGTTCCACGCTTTGTTCCACCTGCTTTTTCAGTATGTCCAGATACCATGAAAAAGATTCGGCAGGCAATGTCTCGCCTGTATCCAGATAATGCCTCACTTCTCTGAAAATCCAGGGGCGGCCTATGCTGCCCCGGCCAATCATAACGGCATCCACGCCATATTGTTCGAAACGTTGTTTGCAGATTTCGGCGGAAGTCACATCGCCATTGCCGATGATGGGAATTTGTATACGGGGATTGTTTTTTACTTCACCGATCAGTGTCCAGTCTGCCTCTCCTGTGTACATCTGTGCCCGGGTACGTCCGTGGATGGAAAGGGCTGCGATACCGCAATCCTGTAGCTGTTCGGCCAAGTCTACGATGATCCGGTTGTCGCATCCCAGCCAAGCGGGTTTTTACGGTGACAGGGATGTTCACCGCTTTGACGACTTCACGGGTGATGTCCAGCATCAGTGGAATATTGCGCAGCATGCCGGCGCCTGCTCCTTTGCCTGCCACTCGTTTGACAGGGCAACCGAAATTGATATCGAGAATGTCCGGATGAGCGGCTTCGCAAATTTGCGCGGCTTCGACCATTGTCGGAACATCACGGCCATATATTTGTATGGCGACCGGACGTTCTTCATCCGCCACATTCAGCTTTTGCTGTGTTTTATTTACACTGCGGATTAGGCGTCTGCTGAAACGAATTCGGTATAAACCATATCGGCACCAAAACGTTTGCACATCAACCGGAAAGAAATATCTGTAAACGTCTTCCATCGGAGCTAAGAAGACGGGGCGTTCGCCTAAATCTATTGTACCTATTTTCATATTTATATTATCAATGACGGGGACAAAGGTACTGATTTCCTGCTAAAAACAGGGATAAAAGGATATCTACTAAAAAATATAGTAAAATAACTATATGATATAGTTGTGTTACTAAATAATATAGTTGTATTTGTGCATTCCTCTAACAAAAAACGGATTATGGTTAGATTAACATCAAAAGAAGAAGAAATATTGGGCTACTTTTGGGCGAAAGGCCCCCTGTTCGTTCGCGAACTACTCGACTTACAGGAAGAATCTAAGCCGCATTATAACACCTTGTCCACGATTGTCCGCTCATTGGAAGAAAAAGGATATATCGGATACAAGGTATACGGTAATACGCACCAATACTATGCACTGGTATCGGAAGACGAATACCGGCGTAATTCCTTGAAACAGGTGATCAGCAAATATTATGACAACTCGTACACCCGTGTCGTTTCGACGCTGATAGAAGAAGAGGTGCTCACGATCGACGAGTTACAGAAGCTGATCCAGCAGATAAAAAACAAATAAAAAACCAACGCTTATGGACGCTTTTCTTCTATACATATTAAAATCTGGTATTTGCCTGACAGTCTTTTATGTCTGTTTCAAGGCATTATTCAGTAACGACACGTTTTTCCGGTTCAACCGCTGGATATTACTGGTAGGGACAGGAGTTTGCATGTTGCTGCCACTTTGCCGGATCCAAACAGCCCGGCCTTTTCCTCTTAGCCGGCCAGTCAGCCAACTGGAGATAGTTTTCTATGAAGAAGAGATGAAAGCGTTTCCTGTTCCGGAAAGCAAAGAAGAAATTACGATTCCGACAGAGCAGAGAAATATATCTGTTCCCTGGACGGGAATTATCGGGATTGCTTTTCTAACAGGCAGTGGTATCTGCCTGACCACAACGATTCTGTCATTCGGAAAAATGTATCAACTAACAAGAAAAAACAGGAAACTAAAACAGGGGAAATACACGTTAATCCTGACTCCCGATCCCGTATCCCCTTTCAGTTGGGGACATTATATATTCCTTTCGGAAAACGATTACCGGAACCATCCGAACGAAATCCTCATGCACGAAAAAATGCACCTCCGCTATAACCATTCGGTCGATCTGATCTATATGAAACGATTCTTCTTCTGCAATGGTTTAATCCTGCCGTATGGTTATTAAAAAGGGAATTACGGGGCATACACGAATACCAGGCGGATAAAGGCGTACTCAGTCAAGGCATCGATGCAACAAAATATCAACTATTACTCGTGAAAAAAGCTGTCGGCTCCAGCCTCTACACTCTTGCCAACAGCTTCAATCACAGTAAAATTAAAAAACGTATTACTATGATGTTAAAAAAGAAATCAAACAATTGGGCCCGGTTGAAGCTTGCGCTCCTGGTCCCGGTAGGCTTCGCGGCCTTAAGTGCATTCGCCCGTCCGGAAACAAGTCCGCCGCCGGCAGCGACAATGACCGACAACATTCATCTATCGATTAACAAAAGTACGGTAAATCAGGAAACGATGCAACAGGATCATGCAGTTTTCCTCACCTACAAAGAATCGGGTTCGGAGGATCTGAACAGTATTGTATGCAAAACTCTGGACAGAATCAGAACACGAGTAGCGGAGGGACAATTCAAGAACGCCCTGGAAGTTACTGTTAATCCGGCCTTCGACGATATCCCGGCTTCTTATCTGGAAACAGTAAAAGATGTTTTGGAAGAAAGAGATATTAAATGCAAGATCGACATGACTGTTCCGAATACTATCATGGATGATGTTGCCAAACCTTACCGCAAATATGACGATGTGGTTTATCTGATTCAGAATAAAAAGATTGTCGCAGCACTAAGCATCAGTAAGTTTAGTGCAAACCAGAATGATCCGAGGCTGGATAAGATATCCAAATCAGCTTCCTTAATTCTCCAACCTGAAAATCCGAAAGTATCCAGACAAGAAATGGAGAAATTAAAAAACTTGTTGGACAAAAAAGGATTGACAAGCGAAATCAACATGAATATTTTCAAGATCGGAGATGCTGCGGCTCCACCTCCCCCACCTCCTGCCGGACAGGTTATTTTCAGTTACCGGGACGGGCAGCCGGACCAACAGTTCGTTTTATACGATCGCCATGCCAAACCGGGAGCCAATCTCGGACAACGCATAGACAAGATTTACAAGGACAATATTACGAAAGTAAGTATAAAGATTAACAAAAGTACTCCCAAAGACCTGTTGGAAACGGTTAAGCAAGAACTGAAAAAGAAAATCAATTACCCTGTCCAATACGAGATCCTGCAATTCGTCGATTAAAATCAGAAACACGGATTATCTATTTATCATCCTCTCCGTTTACAAAACCTGCTCCAGGGGGTAAACGGAGAGGAATATTATTATCTTTACTCCTTCAAAAGAAGGATTCAGATGATACACAATGTAAAGATACTCTTTTTCATTTGCTTTTTCACCGCCTGTTCTTCTACCGAACAAAAAGAGATTGTCACCGCCGGAGAGCTCCTTCGACAGGCTGCTTTCTATGGGGAAAGATTGCAATTTCTTCCGGCATTGGAAACCTATCAACAGGCAATCAAATTGGCGGAGAAGGAGAAAGACAGCACCGTCTTTTCCCTTGCCTACCTGGAAATGGGAAAAATCTATCGGTATCAATCTTTAAAACAAAAGGCACTACAAAGTGAGAAAAAAGCATTAAGCTATATCAAAAGCCTGCCTGCGATTCGCTACGGCTGGAACTTTACCGGGAAATAGGGGATATGTATACCTTGTCCGGACAAGCAGACAGTGCCTTTCACTATTATGAAATGGCTGGATGTCGGATAAAACAGGCAAAGATATTGCAACAGAATGGAAGCAATAAAGAGGCTGAAACTTTATTAAAAACGGAGTTGGAACAAACGATTTTCCCGAAAGAGAAAGCAGAAGTATGTCTGGCTTTGGCTGATTTGCAGATTACTTTGGGAAAATTGGACGAAGCCGAAAAGAGTTTAAGTCAGGTCCCCCCTTCCCACCCGCATCTGTATGCTGCCCTGTCCCGCATCGCCCAAAGCCGTGGAGACAGCTGCAAGCTGATTTCTACCACAAAAGCTACCTCCATCACTTATCCGTCCTGCGACAGGAAAAAGAACAAAATCAAATTACCCAACTCCTTCGTACCTCGGAACAGAAAGAATGGGAAAAACGTTTAACCGATAGCCAAAAGGCACAAAAAGAACAAATATATGTCTGGGTCACGCTACTTGTCTCTTGCAGTACCGGAATCTGGGGATATTCCCGCTACCGGCAGAAAAGAAATGTCGTTTCCCTGTCCGAAACAGATTTCTTTTCTTCAGAAATCTACCTGCGCTTCCACCGAAAAGAAGAATGGAAACCGGTTCCCAAAGACTGGGAAGAATTGTTGCAAGCTTTCAACCGGACCTATCCGGATTTCCGGGAACGGCTGAAAAGGAAAATACCAAAGTTGAGCGAACAGGAATGGCGCATGTGCTGCCTGATCAAAATGGAAGTTCCCCCTTCTACTGCCGCCATGCTCCTTTGCTGCACGAACCAGGCGATTTCGATGCGCCGCGTACGCCTGTACCAGAAAATCACAGGTGAAAAGGGCACTCCTGAGCTGTGTGATTCCTTTATTCGTGATTTTTAAGCAGATGTGAACTGATGTGAAACCGGGGAAATAGCCGTATCTTCTACTTTTGTCTAAAAAAAGCGTATGAAAAAGATGTTGTTCGGGCTTATGACAGCCATTGCCACTTTTACCGGATGCGAATCCAAACAACCCGCCGGAGAACTCCCCCGGATCGATCTGACAGCAACAAGTTTTGCTTTCGATCAAGTAGAGATTGCAGACGAAATCGAATCCATCGAATATGTTCCGTTGGAACTAACGGATGAATCCCTGATCGCAGACGTATTGGATCTGTGTGTTTCAGACGAATATATCTTCGTCTATTCTACCCGTCAGGACGGTGTCTTGCAGTTCGACCGGAAAGGGAAGTACTTGCGCTGCATCGCTAAAACAGGAAACGGGCCGGGAGAAACCGGACAGATCATTTCGCTAACCGTAGACGAAGAGAACCGCCTCTTCTGTGTCAGCGAATACTTCTCCACCTCTTTCTACTCCTTTGATGGAGAATTTATCAAAAAGATAGAGAATCCGCGCCCTTACTCGTACCAATTCTCTGTTGGCCCGAATACGATGGCGGAATTAGGAGGATGTATGTTCCCATGAACACGCCGGGCATGTTCAGTCTCGGAGTCTTTAATTGGGGCACAGACGATACGATCGCATTCCGGCATACGATCGGGGATATGGATCTGATGCCGTTGGAAGAAACGAGCCTGAAAGGTTGGATATTCAGCGGCAGTAAGGACGGCATACTATGCTATTCGGAAGGGATAGACACGGTCTGGGATGTAAATGCAAGAAATATCGCTCCGGCTTTTCTTATCAACACGGGATATTCTGTCGAGGAAGAAAAAGAAATGCGCTCTTCCAAAACCGGTAATGAGGCGGTAGACGGGAAATATAGCGTCTTCAGCTTCTTTGAGACACCCCGGCATTACTTCGTTAAATGTTTCGAAGGTTCCAACCAATCCAAATTCTATTTGTACGGCTTGGATAAGGCTACCGGTGAGTTGAAACGTGAAACTTCTCCGCTTAATGCCCAGGAATTATTCAAAAACAACTGGACGCTGGCAGGAATAGGCTTCCGAAATACGAAAGACAACGGTCTTCCTATCTGCCTTACCTGTCTTATCCCGGCAAAAAACAAATGGTACAGTTTAATACAGCCGTGGAAATCGAATATCTCAAAGAGAAATATCCTGATCTCAAGAAGCATCTGGTCCTGCAACAGATAACGGAAGATTCAAATCCGCTCATCACGATTTATCATTTGCGCTGATCTTCTCGGATATTATTCCTACCTTTGCGAACGAACCAGTAAATGTATAAGAACTTGAACGAGAAAGATTTTGAAATAATGGCGCCTGTCGGTTCGTACGAATCACTGATGGCGGCTATCCAAGGGGGAGCCGATTCTATCTATTTCGGTATCGAAGGATTGAATATGCGTTCGCGCTCTTCCAATAACTTTACGACAGACGATTTGCGCAAGATCGTTGCGCTTTGTCGTGAGCACGGTATTAAGAGCTATTTGACCGTCAATACGGTTATTTATGGGGAAGACCTGCCTCTGATGCGCGAGATTATCGATGCGGCGAAGGAGGCGGAAGTTTCAGCGATCATTGCGGCCGATGTGGCAGCTATGAACTATGCCAACAGCATCGGACAGGAGGTGCATCTTTCCACACAGCTCAACATTTCCAATGCGGAAGCACTGAAATTCTATGCCCGTTTTGCTGATGTTGTCGTCTTGGCGCGTGAGCTGAATTTGAAACAGGTGCATGAAATCTATCGGCAGATCGTCGACCAGCAGATTACGGGACCGAAAGGAGAACTGATCCGTATCGAAATGTTTGCCCACGGAGCTCTCTGTATGGCCGTTTCCGGTAAATGTTACCTGAGCCTGCACGAAATGAACGCTTCCGCCAACCGGGGAGCTTGCATGCAGATTTGTCGGCGTGCTTATTCGGTAAAAGATAAAGACAGCAATATCGAACTGGATATCGAAAACCAGTATATTATGTCGCCTAAAGACCTTAAGACAATTCATTTCATGAATAAGATGATGGATGCAGGTGTACGGGTATTCAAGATCGAAGGACGTGCCCGCGGTCCCGAATATGTCCGCCTGGTGACCGAATGCTATAAGGAAGCTGTGCGTGCCTATTGCAATGGCACGTTCGATGAAAAGAAAGTTGCCGCTTGGGACGAACGCCTGCGCAGTGTGTTCAACCGAGGATTCTGGGATGGCTATTATTTGGGGCAACGGTTGGGTGAGTGGAGTAGCAAATATGGCTCCGGCGCGACTAAGAAGAAAGTGTATGTTGCCAAAGGAATCAAATATTTCGACAAGATCGGCGTGGCGGAGTTCGAAATGGAATCCGGTAACCTGAAAGTGGGTGATGAGATCCTGATTACCGGACCGACAACGGGTGCGGTTATGCAGACGATAGAAGAAATCCGTGTGGACTTGAAGCCGGTGGACGAGACCGTTAAAGGTGAACGGTTCTCTCTCAAGGTGAACGAGAAGATTCGGCCGTCTGACCGATTGTATAAAATGGAAAAGGTTCAACTTGAAAAGGTATTTGAATAATGAAAGAGTATATTTTTAAACTGACAGACAAGGTCCGTGACTACGAATGCGACCTGCAAGGAGTGGTCAACAACTCCAATTATCAGCATTATATGGAACATACTCGGCATGAATTCTTGGAGTCGCTTGGCGAGAACTTCGGAAAGATGCACGAAAAAGGGGTTGACGGATTTGTATCGCGGGTAGAAATCCAGTATAAGACCTCGCTCAAGAGCGGCGACAGCTATATCTCTTGCCTCAATGCCTATAAAAAAGGAGTCAAGCTCGTATTCGAGCAGGATATATATAGGGCTTCTGACAATGCATTGGCGACGAAAGGAATCGTCGAGTCGGTTATCGTTGAGAACGGAAAGTTGACACGCGGTGAATATTTCGACGAAATGCTAAAAAGAATAGAACATACATGACTGACAAACGGATTTACCAAATCGGCCTTACTATGATAAACGGCGTGGGAGATATCCTGGCGCGTCATCTCCTGCAGGCTTTGGGAGAAGCAGAGGCTGTGTTTACTGAAAAGCAACAGTTGTTAGGAAGGATCCCTGGTATCGGCAGCAATATTGCTGCCGAAATCAAACGCCCGGAAATCTTGCAACGGGCGGAAAAAGAGTTGGCTTTTATCGAGAAAAACAATATTTCCTGTTATTATCTGACTGATACAGATTATCCGGTGCGCTTGAGAGAATGTCCGGATGCCCCTATACTTTTCTATTTTAAGGGAAATACTAACCTTGATGCGACCCGTATCATCAGTATTGTGGGTACTCGCAACGCGACCGAATATGGTCGGGAGCTTACCGAATCCCTTATAAAAGACTTGGCAAAAGTGATCCCGGACTTGTTGGTCGTGAGTGGATTGGCTTACGGCATCGATATCTGTGCTCACCGGAACGCTTTGTACAACCGACTTCCGACTGTTGCTGTGCTGGCGCATGGCTTGGATCGTATCTATCCTTCCTGCCATCGGAATACGGCTGTCGAAATGCTGGAATCGGGCGGTCTGTTGACCGATTTTCCCAGCGGTACAGAACCAGACCGTCCAAATTTCCTCCGGAGGAACCGGATTGTCGCCGGAATCTCGGATTGTACGATCGTGGTTGAATCGGCAGAAAAAGGAGCTCTTTGGTAACTGCCGATATTGCATTCTCTTATGGCCGGGATGTCTATAGCTTTCCAGGCGTGTCGGTGACAGCCATTCCAAAGGATGCAACAATTTGATCCGACAAAATAAAGCCGGCCTGATCACTTCTGCGGACGATCTGCTCTCCGCTCTTTGTTGGGATATCCAAGCTGGGGCTACTCCCGTTCAAACGGAGTTGTTTTTCGCCGAAGCGGAAACATTCACCTCGGAACAAAATCCGGTTTTAGCCATTATGCGAACGCGGAATGAGATTCATATCAACGAGCTTGCCTCAGTGTTGGAGATACCGGTACATCAACTCTCTATGCTATTGTTCGAACTGGAAATAAACGGGAAGGTAAAAGCGTTGCCGGGAAATCTCTATAAGCTGTCCTGACCGGCTTTTTCGTATACGATTTGTATGTGGGAGAAGAAACGGAACCTCTATAAACAATTAAAGGCTGTCTCACGACAACCCCTAACCAACTTTGTTAACCTTAAATCTAATACTATTATGAAAAAACCACATTGCAAAGATACTCTCGTCAAGAGCGTTTGTCAAGCATTTTGTTGCTAATACTTGTTAATCAGATGAGCATAAATAGCAAAAAGATTTTAATCGGCTATAAAGAGTCCTTTAAACTGCGTTATTTTGTTAAATCGAGTCCTTGAAACAGGTACGGATAGTCCGTTTCGATCACGTCGGGACGAGTGCTGATCTCTGACCGGTAACCGGCGGTTTTCTCTGTTTCCGTTTTCGCGCGATCATGTGTCGGAGCAACGGAAATCATGCACATGACTCCGTTACGGTGCAGAGCGTCATACAGTGGTTGCTGTTCAGGCTTCATCTTCGGGCCTACATAAGCCATTACCTGTTTCCAGGGGATGCCGGCTTTTTCATAATTATCGAATTCTTCCCGATTCTTACACCAGCAAGAAAACATCGCATCCGGTTTCCGGTCGAGATAATAGCGGGCTTGACTGGCGTTATGTACCGTGTACATGACGTTAACAGGCTTTTCTGTTTCTATAAAATCAGCCATAACTTCTAAAGGTACATCCTTGATATCCAAATTCAGGATTGTTTTGCCTTTGCTCCATTCCAGGCATTCTTTTAAAGTTGGAATTTTGAAGGCTGTCACGTTGCCGTTTCGGTCCACCAGATTGAATTGTTGCAGTTCTGCATAAGTGTAATCTGAAACCTTTCCTTTCCCGGTAGTTGTCCGGTCGATGGTTTCGTCGTGCATCAATACGATTATCCCGTCTTTTGTCAAACGCGGATCTATCTCGAAAAACGATTCCATATAGGACAAGGTCTTTTCGAATGATTCGATGCAGTTCTCCGGATAGCCGTCTAGCATTCCACACGATGTCCACTGATTACAATCGGGCGATCGGGAGCATACCGGAAATAGGCTTGTAGATCCCGGCTGTTCTTCACAATAGAAGCGAGTGTCGTATAAGGAGCTTAGGCTCTTCATACTTCGCCAGGATGTCTTTGATAAACACGGCTC
>ENA-OQCE01001297-OQCE01001297.1-human-gut-metagenome-genome-assembly--contig:-NODE-1297-length-10230-cov-1.719192_pt1 | contig 10230 bp, 10 predicted proteins | sample MGYA00242495_ERZ504572 | MGnify/ENA primary metagenome ERZ504572 (study PRJEB26092, sample SAMD00036228) | human gut metagenome | host: Homo sapiens | study: EMG produced TPA metagenomics assembly of...
CTTCAGTATTCATCATGAAGCCTTTCGCTGTCCCATTCCAGCGCCAGTCTCCCCAAGAGAACATACCGTTAACTTCCATCCAGCGGAAAGGCTTGGCAATAAAGTCAAGCTCTATACCATGTGGTTAGCCTGCGCACCGGTCATGTTCATTGTCCAACGCTGAGAAGCCCCGTTTACGTCTTCATAGGATCCGGTATCATATAAAGCCTTGTCTTTCCACATAGTATAATAGGCGTTTACATTGGCTGAGAAATACTGGCTACGATATCCATAACCTAATTCGAAAGAGTAACTTTCTCATTCTTAGCATCAGGATTACGCTCATGTGAACTCTGAGAATTGATGAAGGTATTATCAAAAATAGGAGCACGGCTGATAAATCCGGTATTGAAGAATACGTTATTGTAATCATCAAGGTTGTAATTCAAACCAGCTTTCACATTGCCTCCCAAATAATGCTTCTTCGAAGACAGCTGTTTGTCACCACTATAATAGAAACGGTCTTTACGCCAATAACTGGTATTTGTAAGACCACCTGAAACAAATGCACTCACTTTATCTTTATTATACTCCAATTGGGCAAAACCACCTTCGTACATCACAAAACCGTCGTAGTCACGACGAATCACATCTCCTACTCCCAACTTCTGGTTTACCCAGGAGGTGACTCCACCATTCACACTATTCTCAGCCAATACACTCTTACGGTTATAAGAGTCTACATAATACTGCCCTCCAAAAAGATCGGTAATGACATTCTTGTGCAAACCTTTATAATAGCGGAAGTCAATACCACCATAGAAATCAAAGTAATCACCAAACTTAGTGGTATAAGTAGAAATCAATCCTGTCCAGAAATGGTCGTTCGAGGCTTTGTTCATAATCATCAGCGAACCTTTATAACCGGGCATTCCACTCACATTCACCGGATTAGTATAGTTATCTGCATTAAGCTATCCACAGCATCATAATCAAAAGTACCATCAGGACAACGGAACTGAGTGTTCACCGTACCATCACTGGCCGTACCGTACCAAGAGCTGGTGTACCCCGTTACCCCCGTACCACTATAGCCCGCACCAGTACCGATAGACATATAAGCTGCTGTACTGAGGCTTGACTTATGGTTGATTTGCCACAAATGATTAAGAGACATCTGGGGCTTATGGTATTCGTTACGTGAAGAGTTCATCACTTGTCCATTGCGATAACCGAAAGTAGAATTGTAACGATAGGGACTTTCCTCACCCATCCATTGTTTTACACGCTGATACTCCTTGATATTCAAACCATTTGCCATATTACGCTGATTATGCCACTGAGGTGCTCCAAAAGCTGTAAATGAAAGTTGATGGTTGTCATTGATACGTTTTGCAATACTCATGAACCAAGTGTAGGCCTCGGATTCCGTACCTTGAATATAACCGTCGCGTTTATCTCTGGCACCCAATAAAGTAAAGGCCCAACCATCTTTTGTCAGACCGGAAGAGACACTGAACATCACTTTACTGTAGCCGTCATTACCCATGCCGTAAGAGATGAAGCCGCCTTTCTTGGCATCAGTAGTCTTGGTTATAATGTTTTGTGAGCCACCTACTGAAGGAGTTGACACCTTGCTGGCACCAAGTCCACGTTGTACCTGAATACTGCTGGCCACATCAATCAAACCACCCCAGTTACTCATGTATACTTTCTGGTTTTCCATTCCGTTCATGGGTACACCGTTAATCATCATAGCCACATATTCTGACTTAAAACCACGAATCTTTATGTTGGAATCACCAAAGCCACCTCCCTCATTAGAAGCATAAACACCCGGAGTAGATTTCAAGATTTGCGGTAACTCCTGAGAACCTATCTTATCTTCAATAAATACGGGGTCGACAGTAGATACAGCAACCGGAGTCTTGCGTGCCACAGCAATAGACGATGTAATCACTACGTCCTTCAGCATCACAGCATCCGGTTCCATTGGAATAGCACCCAAATCCACAGAAGCGCCCTTCTGCGTGATCTTCTTCTTCTGGTCTTTATAACCCACGTACTTGAATAGTAATGTCGCATTCGAAGCAACGCTTTGCTTGAAATAGCCATCAATGTCGGTCACCGATCCTTGTGTAGTACCTTCCACCATGACGGCAGCACCCACTAACGGTTCACCTGTTTCTGAATCAACAAGCTGACCTCTCACTGTAGTCTGAGCAAATGCAGCGGCACTAAATACCGACAACACTGCAACCAACAGGAATTGAATTAGATGTTTTCTCATAATTCTGTTTTTTGTTAATAGATAGTGTTAATTAAACATTAATTTATGTTTTAAGTCGCAAATATAACTAATAAAAACGAGATTAATGTTATATTTATGTTACATTTTTTGAAGGTAGAAAGGCTTTTTTGAGATATTTTTAAACAAAAAAAGCCCTGCATTCTACAGCAGAGCTTTCGTATTGTCAACAAGTAAAAGAATATACTTTCAAATTCGCACCGAAATCAGTCATTCATAAGCTTTCTATAACGTACACGGGTGGGTTCTTCTTTCCCAAGACGTTTCTGTTTATTTTCCTCATATTCGGAATAAGAGCCCTCAAAGAAGAACACATTGGAGTCTCCTTCGAAAGCGAGGATATGCGTACAGATACGGTCGAGGAACCAACGGTCGTGACTGATGACCACGGCACATCCGGCAAAGTCTTCCAGACCTTCTTCGAGAGCACGGAGCGTGTTCACATCGATGTCGTTGGTGGGTTCGTCCAGCAACAGCACATTACCTTCTTCCTTCAGGCAGAGCGCCAGATGCAGACGGTTGCGCTCACCACCGGAAAGCACTCCGCAGAGCTTCTCCTGGTCGGCACCGGAAAAGTTGAAACGGGACAGATAGCGCGTGCATTGATGTCGCGTCCACCCATGCGGATCAAATCGTTTCCGCCGGAAATGACCTGATACACGCTCTTGTTGGGGTCGATATCCTTATGCTGCTGGTCCACGTAGCCACCTTTACGGTCTCCCCTACCTCAAACTCGCCTTTATCTGCCTTTTCCAGCCCCATGATAAGGCGGAAAAGCGTGGTCTTACCGGCACCGTTAGGGCCGATGATACCCACGATTCCGTTGGGCGGAAGCATGAAGTTGAGATCATCAAACAGCAGTTTGTCGCCAAACGCCTTTGCCACATGCTTGGCTTCAATCACTTTATTACCCAGACGGGGACCGTTCGGATAAAGATTTCCAGCTTCTCTTCCTTCTCCTTCACGTCCTCATTCAGCAATTTGTCGTAGGAGTTCAGACGTGCCTTCCCCTTTGCCTGGCGGGCCTTGGGAGCCATGCGCACCCACTCCAACTCACGTTCCAGCGTCTTGCGGCGCTTGCTGGCAGTCTTTTCCTCCTGCTCCATACGCTTGGTCTTCTGTTCCAGCCAGCTGGAGTAGTTACCTTTCCAGGGAATACCTTCGCCACGGTCCAGCTCAAGAATCCAGCCGGCAACGTGGTCGAGGAAGTAGCGGTCGTGCGTTACGGCAATCACCGTACCCTCGTACTGCTGCAAGTGTTGTTCCAGCCAGTCAATGGATTCGGCATCGAGGTGATTGGTGGGCTCGTCGAGGAGAAGCACGTCGGGCTTCTGCAACAATAGGCGGCAAAGGGCCACACGGCGACGCTCACCACCGGAAAGATGTTCTACGGACTGATCTTCGGGCGGACAACGAAGGGCGTCCATGGCGCGCTCCAGCTTGCTGTCGAGGTTCCAGGCATCGGTCGCGTCGATGATGTCCTGCAATTCGGCCTGGCGGGAGAAAAGCTTGTCCATCTTGTCCTGATCCTCATAATATTCGGGCAAGCCGAACTTCTGGTTGATTTCCTCGTATTCTGCCAGCGCATCCACAATGGGTTGCACACCTTCCATAACAATTTCCTTCACGGTCTTGGTGGGATCGAGGTACGGTTCCTGAGCCAGATATCCCACAGAATATCCCGGCGAGAACACCACTTCGCCCTGATAGGACTTATCCAATCCGGCGATAATCTTCAGCAGGGTCGATTTACCCGAACCGTTCAGACCGATGATACCGATTTTTGCCCCGTAGAAGAACGAGAGGTAAATGTTCTTCAGTACCTGCTTGTTGTTCTGCTGAATGGTTTTATTCAGCCCAACCATAGAAAAGATAATCTTTTTATCGTCTACTGTTGCCATGTATTTAATGATTAACGTTCAGTGATTAATGATTAATATCAAGGGTTAATGGGGACAAAGATAAGAAAAAAGATGGTATTATTTTGCAAATTTCAAAAAAGTATCTATCTTTGCACCCGCTTAACAGCACTAAAGGATTGAATCGCTAGCTCAGCAGGTAGAGCACAACACTTTTAATGTTGGGGTCTTGGGTTCGAGCCCCAAGCGGTTCACAGAGAAAAAAGCCAGAAGGCTACAAACATAAAAAAGTCCTACAATATCAACGTATTGTAGGACTTTTTTTATGTTTCCATCTTACCACGAAAAGAAAAGATTGGACATCCAAACAGTGGTACAATTGGTACAGTAGGTACAGCGTCTCTTCTGCTTCACACACATGCGCTTATGTACATTGCTTTATAACGCGTACATTATTTATATACATGCGTGTGTGAGGCAAAAGGACCGCTGTACCCACTGTACCAACTGTACCCATCAACCTCACCTTTACACTGCTCAAGTTCACCTTTACGCGACTAAACCTCACCTTTGTTCACGTCATTTCACCTCTTCCAGATAAAGCACACGGCTCGAATAGTCGTTCTGCTTGTGGTAGTCCACCCTATGGTTGTATGGAATCTCCAGCCGTTTGCCATAAGGTAGGCACCACTGAAGACCTTTCCTTCGTAGTTCAAGGGAACATTATCTATGCGGTTCAGCTCATGTACTCGGTATTGCTTGTCGGCACAGAGACCGGCCATCTTCACACGCGGCAGATGCTGGTTACAGAAGTGTTCCGTCTTCCACCAATAGAAGACTGCCCTATCCTTCTCTGGAGCCACGTACATTAATGAAGCCACACCCTGCTTGTCATAAGGGGATATCAAGCGGTAGATATCTCCCAATTGTACCACGGGACGAATGGTCTTGTACTCGGCAATGGCATTCTTGCAAAGCGCCTTTTCCTCTTCCGTCATGTTCTTGGGTTGGATTTCCATACCCAGACGGCCACTCATAGCCACATCGATGCGGTACTTCAGAGGGATGGTACGGAATGTCTGATGGTTAGGGGCGGCACTAATGTGCGATGCCATGGCTATGGCGGGGAAGAAATAGGAAGTTCCCCACTGCATATAGACACGTTGCAGGGCATCGGTATTGTCGCTCACCCAGAACTCGTCGAAGTAAGGCAGCACTCCGTAGTTGGCACGGCCACCGCCACTGGCACATGCCTGGATGGTAAGGTCGGGGTATTTGGCACGGATGCGCTGGCACACCTTCTCAAAGCCGCGATGATACTCTATATACATGTGGCTCTGATTTTCTTTGGTCAGGTATTGGGAACCGTGGTTCATGACAGCCATATTGGCATCCCATTTGATATAGTCTATCTCAGGATAAGAAGTCATCAGATTGTCAACAACACCGAACACGAAGTCCTGTACGGCAGGATTGGCAAGGTCGAGCACCACCTGCGTACCGCCGCGTCCCAGTACGAGGTCGCGTTCGGGAGCTTTGAGCACCCAATCCGGATGTTGTTCGTAAAGTTCGCTAGTGGTGTTTGCCATCTCCGGCTCAATCCAGATACCGAACTTGATGCCGCGCTTTTTGGCATCACTCAACAGCCCTTTGACACCGTCCGGAAGCTTGTTCTTGTCCACCACCCAGTCGCCGAGTGATGAACTGTCGTTCTTACGGGGATATTTGTCGCCAAACCAGCCATCGTCCATCACGAACAATTCGCCGCCCATGGAGGCGATGTCCGCCATCATTTGGTCCATACCCTGCTGGTTGATGTCGAAATACACGCCTTCCCAACTGTTCAATAAAATCTTACGGGGAGTAGTGCCGTGTGCCAACTTGTGCAGACGCGCCCAGCGGTGGAAGTTACGGCTGCTGCCACTCAATCCCTCGTTACTATAAGTCAGGGCAAGTTCGGGAGTGCGGAAAAGCTCGTCCTTCTTCAAGGAATAAGCAGAGTTCTCTTCGTTGATTCCGGCAAAGAAATGGTGATATTCATCATCATGCGTCTCGATGCGGAGTTTGTAGTTACCACTGTAACAGAGGGCTGCGCCAATCACGTTACCCATGTTCTCCTGCGGACGGCCGTCAAGGAGAACATCACTTCCGCATGGTCGGTATGAGAATTTCGCACACCGTCCTTATTCTTGATAACCTTCATGCCCGGAGTGAGAGGTTCCTGCGTCAAAAAGCCCTCATTGGCCCAGGAACCAGAGAGATGGGAGAGCCACACATCGCCGCGGCGAATGCAGATAGCCGGAGGCGAACTGATTGAGCACTACCGGCTTCTTCTCCTGATGAGAAATTTCAGTCCAAGATTCTATCACGTCGGCATCTTGCCAGGCTCGGTAGCAGACATTGACAAAAAAGGGATACACTTTGTCTTTCAGCGCCACGACAGTCGTCACGGCATTTCCTTCCTTCTCGGTAGTCACATTCAGCACTTCAAGCTGGAGGGTCATGTTACCGTCAGCATGCTTCACAGCGAGAGCGTCTCCACGGGGGTATTCAATCCATATTCGGGATAGGCCGTGTGGCCTGCTTCTGCCGTGGCAATATTCAGCAAATCGGTTTCAGAAAGTCTGTTACCATAATACAAGTGTCTCAGTGTACCGCCTTCAGGAGCCGAAAGCACCAAAGAGGTTTTCGGAGTGGATACACATACGTTTTGAGCCAACAAACTGCCGGTCAGCAGCAGTGCTCCAAAAAGGAAATTTGTTCGTTTCTTAAAATTCATGCTTTTCTTGTTTAGATTCTATAATCATTTAGCTGTGGGCAAATGTAGACGTTTCCCCGAAGATAAAATAGTATCATTTTATCATATTCTTATACAAATTCTATTTCCGGCTGACAATTGTCCCGGTAGCCTGGTTGGCAGGCATCACCAGCACTTCCGCAATCTGGATATGCTCGGGGACGGCAGCGGCAAAATAAACCACTTCGGCTATATCGTCACCGGTCAGCGGGCGTATACCTTTATATACATTGTCAGCCGCCTCCCGGTCGCCACGGAAACGGATGACAGAGAAATTGGTTTCCACCAGTCCGGGCTTGACGTTCGTCACGCGTACCGGAGTATCCACCAAGTCGATGCGGAGTCCGTCGGAAAGGGCCTTGACGGCGGCTTTGCAGGCACAGTACACACTGCCGCCCGGATAAGCGTAGTCTCCGGCAATAGACCCCATGTTGATGACATGACCGCGTCCGCGCTCCACCATGCCGGGAACTACGAGGCGGGTCATAGCGAGAAGCGCTTTCACGTCTGTATCAATCACCACATCCCATTCGTCGAGATTACCCTCGTGCTCCTTGTCTACTCCGATGACGAGTCCGGCATTGTTAATCAGTATGTCTATCGCTTTCCACTCCACCGGAAGGGATTCGAGGGCGGCACAAGCAGCCTGCCTATCGCGGACATCAAAAGGAAGCAGATACACATCGGCTCCGAATTTTTCTTCCAATTCTTTCTTTACAGCATTCAGTTTCTCCACATTACGGCCATTGAGTATAAGCCGGTAACCGTTCATGGCAAACTTGCGAGCACAGCCTTCCCCTATTCCGGAGGAGGCTCCGGTGATGAGTACAATTTTCTTTTCCATCGTGTAATAGTTTTTTTATATCAATACTGTCAGCAAAGGTATTACTTATTATTTATTACAATCACATTTTTGAAAAGTCCTTTCTTCTTTTACAACCTCTTGCTTTATAAGTTTATCATCAATAAAAGTAAAAGCTGTTGTTATAATATACCATGTACCTTTGTTTAATTCTTCTTTATAGAAGAGTTTTTCTTTCTCTTGATTGTCTTGTATATAGGATATTTCCTTATTAAAAGGCTTTCCATATCTTTTTATGAAAAGATTTTATCTATACCAATTTTATATTTTCAGAGCTGAATTTACTTATTCGACTGGATGTATAACATGATGTCAGGGCGATTGTTACCAATGTAGTCAGAATGATATTTTTTAGTTTCATATTACTATTTATTGTTCTTTTCAGGTAACGTTTGTGTACCAAGATAATTGTATGTCACTTCTTGTATGTTATAAGGGAAGACATTATAATAACCGTCTGTTTGTACAATTTCCATGTTCAAAGCTTTTTGACCGTATGCTTTACGGAGTGTTGACCACTCGAAATCGAATGAGGTTCCGGGACGCATCACCATGGTACGTTTATCAGGAAGTGATACTGGCTGTTGGAGGATGCGCACATATACATATAGGGTAGCTGTTGGTGGCAAGGTCGCCGAGGTCATTTTACGCATGGTATAGATGCCTTGGGCAATGTTTTTTTTGCAAGGCAGGGTGGTAAATGACGGAGCGTTAGTGAAATGAAAGGCACAAGTTCCCCATAAGCAATAACCTTGTTGGGATAATTCTCTGTTCTGCTTGGTTTCCACATCGACACACGTTAAGCCCGAAATCGGAAAATGCTGTTGATTAATGTCATACATTTGGAGTTCCGAGAAACATTTGATGCGGAACACTTTATTGAAATCTGCCTTTGCTACAGCTTGTTCCAGTTCTTTCCGGTATGTTGTACGGAGTTCTTCCAGTACAAACGGGTCATTGGCTGCTTCTGCATATTGTTTGGGAGCACGGAGAGAGGCATAGGTTTCAACTGATGTTGTGTCGATAGGTTTGCCGTAAAGCTTATGTACGTAGGCGAACAAGATAGCTGGGGTAAGGTCAACAGCTCCATTCATAAGGGAAACATGATGTCCGGACATGATGTTTCCTTTGCTTAAAGCCATGTTTAGATATACGCCGATCTTGAAATCCCCTTGTTCGGCAAAGACTATTTGGGGCGTTTCCGGCTGTTGGTAAATGCCGAACTGTTGATAGAGTTCGGGCTGGTAAGTAGGTATGTCGGTAATGACGGCAGTCCGTCCGGTTGAGTTTTTCGGATCCAGACTGTCGAATTGATTATTAGCGTTTAGCTGCCTAATAAATAGATAGCCCGAAGGCAATGGTTCGCCAATACGGAGCGTGTCGCCTACTTTATAAGTACGACCGTCACAAGCATCAATGCTCTGTTGGGCTTGAAGGGGTTGGCATAACAAACAGACACTGCTTAACAATAAAGCGGTCAAATTCATTCTTTTCATACGTTTTTTTATGCTTAATTCTATAGTTCTCATATTAATAGATTCTTATAATAGTTGCAATGATAATTAGGATAATTGATGCTCGCTGAGGATTTTATGTTATTTAATAGAAACGGCATAAGAAACCACAACTGTTTTTACTCCGGCTTGCGGATATTTATTTTTGTAGTATTCAGAAAGGTCTTTATAAAGATAAGCTACATCGGGAGTTAAATCTACGTTTCTTGATTTAGCAGAACGACCCATAAACACATCAAATGAAAGATAATTCGTTTCATTTCCCTGTTCATCTGAAAAAGTCCATTTTCCATAACCAAACACATTTCCCTCTGGAGGAAGTAATTTGTAAGATTCTGGCATTTCTTCCGGAGCTTTGTTTTCGTTTTTATAATACACGGTCCCAGTGTATTATTATCGTCTTTTATTGCAATACATCTTAGGAATTTGTCTTCGCTCCGCCAAAATATATAGTGAAAATCCAAAGGAATAAGAGATTCTTTTTCCAATTCTTCTTCAATAAGTTTTTGATTATTATCTGCATCTACTACATATTTGTATTTAGGAAGCTGTACATTCTCGTAGTATGATTTAGGGATAAAATGTAAAGGCAAATTTTCTGAATCTTTCCTATTTTTAGATATTATTTCAAGTAGTTCATATTCCGTCCATGCGGGATTTTCCATGCTATAATCCAAATAATTTGTTTCACTGATTTTTACCTTATATTCATATCCTTTCTCAAACTCAAATTTACAATGACTCCAAGGCTCTCCCATTCTTGGGCATTTTCTTTCTTTACAGCATATACATCAGATAAATAATTAAATCCGTCTGACCAACAAACACCGGGTATCTTCTTTGATGCAATGGTTAGAGAATATTCCTTGTAGTCTGTCACTTTCTCACCCTCTTCATCTTTGTTATCACAG
>ENA-OQCE01001298-OQCE01001298.1-human-gut-metagenome-genome-assembly--contig:-NODE-1298-length-10229-cov-6.107998_pt1 | contig 10229 bp, 8 predicted proteins | sample MGYA00242495_ERZ504572 | MGnify/ENA primary metagenome ERZ504572 (study PRJEB26092, sample SAMD00036228) | human gut metagenome | host: Homo sapiens | study: EMG produced TPA metagenomics assembly of...
CCGCGCTTCCGGTACAGAATCCCCCTGCTGTTCCAAATCCTCGATGGCACGCTTTGCGGTAATCCGGCTGACGTGGTACTGCTCCGACAGCATTTTTTTCGGTGCAAAAGGATTCGTCAAACGAAAAGTCTCCGGCGTGAATGCGTGCAAGCAGGGCTTCTTTGATGATTTCATATTTTGGTTTTGTTTTTCTGGTCTGTGAATCCATAAAATTCCTCTGGGATAAAAAGATATAAAAACGTTGACTTTGTCTGCGTGTTTCTTTTGTTATTATAACGAATGCAAAAAAGCAAGTCAAATAAGAGCTGCTCGCGCCGGAATTATTTTCCTGCACACCGGAATAGCAAGTGCTCCGGTGCTGCGTGAATTGTAACAGGCCTTTTCAAACACGATTTATTGCCAGATCAGGTGTGACATGAGAAAATGGCAACTTGATATATCATATAGAAAAGAAGTGTAAAATACTTGACAGAATATCGTCTGATTTTTATAATATGATATATCAAATAGGCCGAAAGGTATTTTGAACCATTTGATACCAGATTGCAAAGAAACGAAAGGAAACAGATCATGATGAAAACAACCGTACATATTATTTCCCATTCCCACTGGGACAGAGAGTGGTATCAGTCTTTTGAAACACACCGCATGAAACTGATTGAGCTGGTGGACAATATTTTGGATAAGGCGGAAAACGACCCGGAGTTTGGAGGCTTTTTCCTCGACGGACAGGTCATCGCAATCGATGATTATCTGGAAATCCGTCCGGAGAAGCGTGCGCAGGTGGAAAAATGCATCCGCGAGGGCAAAATCCAAACCGGTCCGTGGTATATTCTGCAGGATGAGTTCCTGACGAGCGGAGAGGCATGTGTCCGCAATCTTCAGGTCGGCATGCAGGAAGCAGAACAGTACGGTGCAGTCGGGAATGTTGGTTATTTCCCGGATGCGTTTGGAAACGCAGGTCAGATGCCGCAGGTATTAAAGCAGGCAGGCATGGAGGCAGTTGTCTTCGGGCGGGGTGTCAAACCGATCGGACCGAACAACGAAGTTACCGGCGGACAGTATGAGTCTACATATTCTGAGATGATGTGGGAATCCCCGGATGGAACGAAGCTGCCGGGCATCCTGTTTGCAAACTGGTATAACAACGGCGTTGAAATTCCGGTAGACGAGGCGGAAGCGAAGGTTTACTGGGATAAAAAGCTGGCAGATGCGAGAAAATTTGCTGCAACGCATCAGCTTCTGCTGATGAACGGATGCGATCATCAGCCGCTGCAGAAGAACATTACGGAAGCAATCCGCGTGGCAAGAAAGCTGTACCCGGACATCGAGTTTATTCATTCTGATTTCAAAAAATATGTAGAAGCAATGGAGAAGGAAATCTCTGAGAACTTCTCTACGGTTAAGGGTGAGCTGACAAGCCAGGAAACCGATGGAAGATGGACGCTGGCAAATACAGCGTCTTCCTGGATCGGATTAAAACAGGACAACCGCGCGGGAGAGACGGCGCTGGAGCGAAAAGCAGAGCCTGCGGCTGCAATGGCACAGGTGTTTGGAAAAACATATCCGGAGGACCAGATGACCTACAGCTGGAAGAAGCTGATGCAGAATCATCCGCATGACAGCATCTGCGGCTGCAGTGTGGACGAGGTCAACGAAGAAATGAAGACTCGTTTTGCAAAGAGCAGACAGGTTGCGGATGCAATTTACGAGGAGAGCGTGGAGTATCTGACGAATAAGGTAAACACGGCGGCACTTCCGGGGGACGGCGAGAAAATCCCGTTTGTGGTATGGAATACATCGGGAGTGGCGAAAACACAGGTGGTGGAGAAAGAAATTCACCTGTTCCGGGATTACAATCTGTTTGTGTGGGATGGCTATGAGGCGGCAGAACAGGTGGAGCTTCCGGCAATGGTGCTGCGCGATGCGGACGGAAATGAAGTTCCGGCGAAGATTGCGGATGCGGGGATTGCGTTCGGATACGATCTGCCGGATGACCGGTTCCGTCAGCCATATATGGCGAAGAAGGTACGGGTGACGTTTGAGGCAGAGGTTCCGGCTCTTGGATACCGTACGTATTATCTGGAAACCGCAGAACAGCTGCAAAACGTGGACGTAGTTTCCGGTGACGCGAATGTGCTTGAAAATGATGCAATGAAGGTTGTTGTGAACGAGGATGGTTCTTACAGCCTTCTGGACAAGAAGACGGGCAGAACGTATGAGAACCTGGGTTGCTATGAAGACACCGGGGATATGGGCAATGAGTATATTTATATTCAGGATACCGGAAAACAGGTGATTTCCACGAAGGGCAGAAAGGCGGAGGTTTCCTGCGTGGAGCGAAATGCGTTCCGTACAGTGGTTGAAATCCGCCACAAAATGATGGTTCCGTCCGGAATGGGTGAAGAGCTGCAGCGGCAGCGCGAGATGTGTATTGATCCATATACGCGGGTGGCAAACCGCTCTTTTGAGCTGGTTGAAATGGATGTGAAGACGGTGCTTACGCTGGAAAAATCGGCGAAAGGGCTGCGTGTGGCTACCACCATCTGCAATCAGGCGAAGGATCACCGGGTTCGTGTGATTTTTCCGACGGGACTGCATACATCGATGCATATGGCGGATTCTGCGTTTGAGGTGGTTCGGAGAAATAACCGTCATAACGATACCTGGACAAATCCATGCGGATGTGAGAGACAGCAGTGTTTTGCGGCGATGGAGGACGAAAAAAGGCGGCCTTCTGGTTGCAAACCGCGGATTGTATGAGTATGAGATTCTGGAAGAGCAGGACAATGCAATTGCGGTGACGCTGCTTCGCTGTGTTGCGGAGATGGGCGATTGGGGATATTTCCCGACACCGAAGGCACAGCAGCTTGGAACATTCTGTCTGGAGTTTGAGGTTGTGCCATATGCGGCCGGGGAGACCGGCACTGCATTTGAGGAAGGCTATGCGTTCCAGCAGGATCTGACGGTGGCACAGGCCGGGCTGGAGAGAGCGTTCCTTCGGAAACCGGGTCAGGTAAAGCCGGAGCTGATTGAAGGTAACTTCCGTTAGAGATGAGTTTTCTTGCATTTGAAGGCAATGGTATTCATATGACTGCATTTAAGAAAGGTCAGAAGAAGGACGATCTGTTTGTGCGGTTCGTGAATCATATGGAGCAGGGAGAGATCCTTTCTTTTAAGAAAGAAGATTGGATGAAAGAGGTTTATCGCAGCAATGTCATCGAAGAGAAGAACGATGTGCTGACCCCGGATGCGGACGGTATTTATCATGTGTCGCTGAGGGAATTTGAGATTGCTACGTTTGGGGTTGTGAGATAAGCGGACGCTTCGGCAGGAGGGCGTGCGATCGTTGCAAAAAACGGGGAAAAAGCAAGAATAAGGTGGACTTTAGGGCAGACAAGTTATATGCTTTTGGTATAAGTAAAAAATGATTTTTTACAGGAGGGTTTTTACATGAAAAAATGGACAGACCGAATGGAAACTCCGATTCAGGCGGAGCTGATCTGTTATGATGTGAATGGAATTCACATTGTGTTTGGGGTGACAAAAGAGAAGGCGTTAAAGCTGTTTCATTTTTCAAGTGCACCGTTTGATGCAGAGAATCTCTGCCGGAAGCCGGATAACTGGTGGCCGATGGAGGGAATGCGGGAGGCTCAGATCGAAGAGAGCTTCCAGCTGGTACAGGTGAATTTTTCCGGTTATAACCGGCCGTATGAAAAGCACGGAAATAAGTACATTGTGACAGCGCCGGGCTTTATGCTGAAATTTGACTCGATTTCGGAAGAAAGAAACGAAGATGGCGATCTGCTTCGCATTGTACAGAAGGATGATGTGACGGGCGCGAGGGTAGAGTCGGTCATGCAGTTTTATGACGGTCTTCCGGTTGCAAGAATGTACAATACCGTGACGAATGAGGGCAGTGAGAACCAGACACTGGAATATATCTCAAGCTTCAGCTACTGGGGCATCGAAAAAGAGCAGAAAGAGGGCATTCCGGAGTTTATCAGCTCAGATGATAAGATGTCGATGATAGTGGTTCACAATGGCTGGCAGAAGGAGCTGACGGTGAAAAAATACCGCTTTGCAGATCTTGGCATGGCGCAGACGCAGCCGCACAACTATCAGAGAACATCGAAGACGATTGAGATTACAAATACGGGTAACTGGTCGGCGAAGGAATATGTTCCGATGGGATATATTGGGAATAGCGCAGCAGATGCGAGCCTGTTTTTTGAGATTGACCACAGCGGTTCCTGGCATTATGAAATTGGAGATCAGAACTGCCACTTTTACCTGGCTGTGAGCGGCCCGACGGAAATCCAGTCGCACTGGTCGAAAAACCTGAAGCCGGGAGACAGCTTTACAACCGTGCCGGTGGCTGTCGGTGTCGGTCATGATGATTTTGAGGAGGCAATCGGTACCTTAACGAAGTACCGCAGAAGAATTCGCCGTCCGAATAAGGACAATGAGAACCTGCCGGTTATTTTCAACGATTACATGAACTGTCTGTTTGGAGATCCGACGACAGAAAAAGAATTTCCGCTGGTGGATGCTGCCGAAAAAGCAGGATGTGAATACTTTGTCATCGATGCCGGCTGGTATGCGGACGGCAACTGGTGGGACAGTGTCGGCGAGTGGCAGGAGAGCAGAAAACGTTTCCCGAACGGCGTTCGTGAAGTGACAGATTATATCCGTTCCAAGGGTATGATTCCCGGCGTATGGCTGGAGCTTGAGGTTATGGGTATTAACTGTAAAAAGGCTTCTATTCTGCCGGATGAGTGTTTCTTCCTGCGCCATGGAAAACGTGTGTATGACAGAAGCCGTTATCAGCTTGACTTCCGTCATCCGCTGGTCGTTGAGCATGTAACGGAAGTGATCGACCGCGTGGTCAGAGATTATGGTGTCGGCTATATTAAGATGGATTACAATATCGAACCTGGTATCGGTACAGAAGTAGATGCAGACAGCTTTGGAGATGGTCTCTTAGAGCATGAGAGAGCATATCTGGCATGGCTGGATGGCATTTACAGAAAATACCCGGATCTCGTGATCGAGAACTGCTCAAGCGGCGGTCTTCGGATGGATTATGCGATGCTGGCAAGAAACAGTATTCAGTCCACCAGTGATCAGGAGGATTACCGTAACTACGCGACGATTTCGGCGAATGCGGCGATTGGTGTAACGCCGGAGCAGGCTGCGATCTGGTCGTACCCATTGCGGGATGGTACCGAAGAGGAAGTTATTTTCAACATGGTCAACGCGCTTCTGCTTCGCATTCATCAGAGCGGTCATCTGGCAGAAATTTCGCCGGAGCGGTTTGCACTGGTAAAAGAGGGAATCGACTGCTACAAAGAGATCCGCAGTGGAATCAAGGATGGTGTTCCGTTCTGGCCAATGGGATGGGCGGACAATGAGGACAAGCATCTTGCAGCCGGAATCCGGGTACCCGGAGATGTGATTTATCTTGGTGTATGGAGACGCGGCGGAGAGACGGATTTTGAAGTTCCGCTTGATCGTGCTTTTCCGGGAAAAGAGCTGGAAGTAAGCTGTATTTATCCGAAAGCGTGCGGAGATGTATTCCATTACGATGATTACAGCAAAAAACTGAAGGTCCATTTTCCGGAGACGTATATGGCGCGGCTGTTTCAGATTAAAGTGAAATAAAGTAACGATTGAGAGCCCCATTTCGCATGGCGCTGAATCGTTACGAAATAAAAACATAAATCCCCACCCACGGAATAAATTGTATGGAGTGTATCTTCAGCAATGTTTTCCGGGGAGGGGATTTTTTGCGTATTCTTACGGTACTTTCAGATCTTATGGTTCCCCTGCTGATCTTTTATGTGGTCGGATTGGGGCTTTTGATGAAGCAGGATGTGTTTGGAGATTTTTTGAACGGGGCAAAGGATGGCATGCGGACTGTGATCGGGATTGTGCCGACGCTGATCGGCTGATGGCGGCGGTCGGGGTTCTGCGGTCATCGGGATTTCTGGAGGATTTTGGAAACCTGCTCGGAACTGTGCTGGAACCGACGGGAATCCATCTGCGCTGGTTCCGCTCAGTGTTGTGCGTCTGTTTTCCAACAGCGCGGCGGTGAGCCTTTTGCTGGATCTTTACAAGGAGGCGGGCTGCGACTCCTTTGCTGGACGGGCAGCTTCCATTATCATGTCGTGTACCGAGACCGTTTTCTATACGATGACGGTTTACTTTGGTGCGGTTCGGATCAAAAAAAACGCGGTATACTCTGGCTGGCGCCTTGTTTTCTTCTCTTGTTGGAATGACAGTCGGTGTTTTGCTTGCACGGTTGATCTGACCATTTTTTCTGATCATACCAGTGAAATGTGTTGACATTTCAAAACGATTGGAATAAGATGGAAACAACTTAAAACATACAAAGTCAATAGGAAATAAGGAAATAAAAAGTGCAGAATAAGGAGGAAATGAACGATGGCAAAGGTATATGACAGCATTTTAGATCTTGTAGGAAAAACTCCGCTGGTAGAGCTGAAACGGATCGAAGAAAAAGAAGGACTGCAGGCGAAACTGATCGCAAAAGTAGAATCCTTTAATCCGGCAGGAAGTGTCAAAGACCGTATTGCAAAAGCGATGATCGAGGATGCGGAAGCAAAAGGTCTCTTAAAGGAAGGCTCCGTTATCATTGAGCCGACCTCCGGAAATACCGGAATCGGACTGGCAGCGGCAGCAACGGTAAAAGGCTATCGCATGATCCTTACTATGCCGGAAACGATGAGTGTAGAGCGCCGGAATATCGTAAAGGCATACGGCGCAGAGGTTGTTCTGACGGATGGAACAAAAGGAATGAAGGGCGCTATCGAGAAAGCCGATGAGCTTGCAAAAGAGATTCCGAACAGCTTTATCGCAGGACAGTTTGTGAACCCGGCAAACCCGGAGACACACAAAAAGACAACCGGACCGGAGATCTGGGAAGACACCGATGGAGCAGTTGATATCTTTGTTGCGGGCGTTGGTACCGGTGGAACCATTACCGGAACGGGTGAGTACTTAAAAGAGAAAAAACCGGAAGTAAAAGTGGTAGCGGTAGAACCGGCATCCTCACCGGTGCTGTCGGAGGGTGTTTCCGGACCTCATAAGATTCAGGGAATCGGTGCAGGCTTTGTGCCGGAGACGCTGAATACCGGCATTTACGATGAGATTATCAAGGTAGAAAATGAAGACGCTTTCAAGACCGGCAGAGATCTGGCAGCCGAGGAAGCTATTCTTGCGGGAATTTCCTCCGGAGCAGCTCTGTATGCGGCGATCCAGCTGGCAAAACGTGAGGAAAATAAAGGAAAAACCATCGTTGTGCTCCTGCCGGATAACGGAGACAGATACTATTCCACAGCTCTGTTTGTCAAATAAAAGAGAACAGCCTCAGATTTTAAAATAATAGATATCAGTGAACACTGCCATCCGCGGCACTTTCTCTCCACCGCGAATGGCAGTTTCGCATATTAATTTATACCAGAAAGGGAACTTTACTTATGACACTACAACAGCTTCGCTACGTAATTCAGGCCGCAGATTCCAGATCCATGAATGAGGCGGCAAAGGCACTCTATATTTCACAGCCGAGTCTCTCTGGAGCAATCAAGGAGCTGGAAAAAGAGATCGGAATTGAGCTGTTCAAGCGCAGCAGCCACGGAACAGTACTGACCCCGGAGGAGAGGAGTTTCTGGGTTACGCACGTCAGGTCACAGACCAGTATCAGCTTCTCGAGAACCGCTATATTTATCGCACCAAGGGAAAGAAAAAATTCAGCGTGTCGATGCAGCATTACAGTTTTGCCGTAAAGGCGTTTGTGGAGCTGGTGAAGCAGTTTGGTATGGATGAGTACGAGTTTGCGGTTTATGAGACGAGAACGTACGATGTGCTGATGGATGTAAAAAACTTCAAGAGTGAGCTTGGGATTTTGTATCGGAATGACTTTAATGCGAAGGTGCTGAACAAGCTGCTGAAGGATAATAACCTCGAGTTTCACGACCTGTTTTCCTGCGGAACGTACGTCTATCTATGGAAAGATCATCCGCTTGCGGATCAGGCGGAGATCACAATGGAGGAGCTGAAGGAATATCCATGCCTGTCATTTGATCAGGGAAGCAACAATTCGTTCTTCCTGGCAGAGGAAGTGCTTTCGACGTATGAATATAAGAGAATCATTAAGGCAAATGACCGTGCGACCATGCTGAATCTGATGGTCGGACTGAATGGTTATACGCTCTGCTCCGGCATTATCTGTGAGGAATTAAACGGCAGTGATTACCGCGCGGTGCCGCTTCATGCAGAGGAAAACATGATGATCGGTTATGTTTCCAGGAAGGGTATGTCGGTCAGCGCACTGGGACAGCAGTATTTGGAAGAAATTCGGAAATATAAGGAGCTTGTGCTGTAAGAAAAGGGAGAAACAAGAAGACTTTAACCGAATCAAGTAAGTCCCCTGCTTCTATTGCGAAAAGCAATAAGCAGTGGGTGGGGACTTGCTTGTATCAGAGTGGTACAAGCCACTCCTGATAAGCTGCGAAGCAGCTATTCGGTTATGAGCAAGCTGCGAGTCCCAGTCTGTGGGAGATGAATTGCGTTTGTTACCTTGTTTTATGCAGCGTGATTGGATATAGGAATTTTAGAAGAAAAAAGAGTGGAGATAAAGAATGGTTATAGGAAAGACCTATAACTGGCCATCAATTTTCTATATTGGACAAAGCAGAAGACTGTCGCTATAATAATCCTTGTAAACAGATAGGAAATATCACAAAAACGAGAGGAAGCGAAGAGAATGAGAGCAGTTTTCGCAGAGAATCGAATTGTGATCTATGATGTCATGTGTTGCAGCGTAAGCAGATAAAACCGAAAGAAAACGGAGCCGCATTGCAGCATGGACAAAACAAGATGGCAACCGGTTCCGATAAATAATAGAAAATCGAACATGAAAAGAAATAGAAAAACGAAAAACAGAACAGGAGAATACAATCATGAGCAAAAAAACAAGAGCAGAAAGAAATCTTAAATTTGAAACCTTACAGCTTCACGTAGGACAGGAAAATCCGGATCCGCAACCGGAGCAAGAGCAGTGCCGATCTATCAGACCTCTTCTTTCGTATTCAATAACTCCGATCATGCGGCAGCAAGATTCGGACTCCAGGATGCAGGAAACATCTACGGCCGTCTAACCAACCCGACCGAGGACGTTTTCGAGCAGAGAATGGCAGCACTGGAGGCGGCGTTGCAGCACTTGCCGTAGCTTCCGGAGCAGCAGCTATCAACTACACCATCATCAACCTGGCTCAGAAGGGCGACCACATCGTATCCGCAAAGAACATCTATGGCGGTTCCTACAACCTGCTGGCACACACCCTTCCACAGTACGGCATCAGCACCACATTTGTTGATGTATTCGATCTGGATGAGGTTCGCGCAGCCGTTCAGGAGAACACAAAAGCCATCTACATCGAGACCCTCGGAAACCCGAACTCTGATGTTGTCGATATCGAAGCACTTGCAAAAATTGCACATGAGAACAAAATTCCGCTGGTTGTCGATAATACCTTCGCAACTCCATACCTCGTTCGTCCGATCGAGTACGGCGCAGACATCGTTGTTCATTCCGCAACCAAATTCATCGGCGGCCATGGAACTACTCTTGGCGGTGTGATTGTAGACAGCGGTAAATTCGACTGGGAGGGATCCGGAAAATTCGCATCCCTGACCGAGCCAAACCCGAGCTATCACGCATCAGCTTCACAAAAGCAGTTGGACCGGCTGCATTCGTTACAAAAGTACGTGCCATCCTTCTTCGTGATACCGGAGCTACTCTTTCTCCGTTCAACTCATTCCTGCTTCTGCAGGGACTTGAGACTCTGTCTCTCCGCGTAGAGCGTCACGTTGAGAACGCACTGAAAGTTGTAAAATATCTGGAGAGCCAGCCACAGGTTGAGAAAGTACATCATCCGTCTGTATCCGACGATCCAAAGCAGCAGGCACTGTACGCAAAATACTTCCCGAACGGCGGCGGTTCTATCTTCACCTTCGAAATCAAAGGCGATGCACAGAAAGCAAAAGATTTCATCGACAATCTGGAGCTGTTCTCCCTGCCTGGCTAACGTTGCCGATGTAAAATCTCTGGTAATCCATCCGGCAACCACCACTCACAGCCAGTGCACCGAGGAAGAACTGCTGGATCAGGGAATCAAACCAAACACCATCCGTCTTTCCAT
>ENA-OQCE01001299-OQCE01001299.1-human-gut-metagenome-genome-assembly--contig:-NODE-1299-length-10229-cov-1.643932_pt1 | contig 10229 bp, 19 predicted proteins | sample MGYA00242495_ERZ504572 | MGnify/ENA primary metagenome ERZ504572 (study PRJEB26092, sample SAMD00036228) | human gut metagenome | host: Homo sapiens | study: EMG produced TPA metagenomics assembly of...
GCATCAATTACAGGAAGATATTGAAATGGATACGCTGGATTTTAAGGAATACATAGACCGTTTACGGGTAGCCAGAAAAAGTAGGCAAAACAAGAGCCCCCGAGTAGGGGCTGCCAGTAATAGAAATAGTGATTGCCAGACTTTATTCAGTGCACTCTTTAGAGTGCAACCACAAGAGATAGGCTTATAGGGCCCGAGCAAACCACCAGTTAAACTGGTGGTTTTGATTACTTTGATTTGACAGAGGATACGTCCTCTATTAAAATTATAATGAGAGTCAATATTATTAACAAAGGAGGCTCTGATGAATACACTCTATCTCTATGAGGATGATGTCAGCGAGAAAATAGCCGGATGGTCAGCCCTATGGTCGGCATGGGAGCCTGCGCTTCTTATAAATCGCCGCGGCCGTGGCAGCACTACGGTCAGGTCGTCCTGATTCTGGGGGGAAAGAGGCAGCCTGCTCTCGTCTCTTGGCGAATGGCGGGAGGCTCTTTCTAGAAAATCGGTGATCCTTGTGGCTGCGGTCAAGACCGACGCTGACTGGAAGGAAGGCCTCCGGGCTGTCGAAGAGGGATTGGGACGGTCCTTAACGGCGTCTTTTCGCCTTTCTCGTGAAAATTTTCTCGAAGATGCCATCGAAGCGGCGCGGCACATCAAAGCCCTGCGTCCGGAGCCTTTGGCCGATGAAGAAGCCCTGCAGGCTATGGAAGATTTTCTCGTCCGCCATAATACGGGCGTCTTGACGACCGGCAGCGACGGCATTTTGCGGGCGACGCCCATCGAATACGTCTTCGTTCAGCAAAAACTCTATTTTTTCAGCGAAGGTGGGGAAAAATTCATCCATCTCTACCGGAATCCTCAGGCGGCCTTTGCCGTCTTCGACAGCTTTACCGATGTACGCCACTTGGGCGGTCTTCAGATCGAAGGTTCTGTACGTCTGCTGGAAGGGGACGACCCGGCCTATGTGACGGCGGCTGCGGCCAAAGGGATTTCCCAGAAGCGGCTCGATAGCCTGGCCGTCACCCTGCACGGTATCGAATTGACGCCCCGGCGGCTGACCTTTGTCTGGTCCGGTTTTGCCGAACGGAAACAGCCTTTGCGGCAGATTTATTACCTATCTTAAGGAGGTTATCATGGACTATACGACGACGATTAAGATGGTTCGCCATGACGGGCCATTGACCGTCTTATCCCTGGAAAATGAGACGGGGAGGCCGAAATGAACAATTGGGAAGTCTATCCCGCATCACCCTCAGCTATCTCGAGGCACATATGGAAGAATTTTCTTGTTATGCACCCTTCGGCCTGACGTCTTTGCCATCAATCACTGCGAAGAAGGGCGCATCGAATGCCGGTTCAAAAACGGAGAATACCTGTATATGGGCAAGGGCGACATGTCCGTCGGCCGCCGCAGCTGCAGCGACTACTGCCACATGGCTTATTTTCCCTCGTCCCATTATCACGGCCTATCCATCTTAGTCGATGAAAAACGGGCCCAGTCCATCATCGACCGCCTCTTGGAACAGGAAAGCTTTTCCCTGGTTTCCTTGTGCGACCGCTTTTGCAGCGACTCCGACTTCGGCATCATCGTCCAGGAAAACGAGGCCATGAAGCACTTATTCTATGAACTCTACCACGTGCCGCCGGCCATTCGCAATCGCTACTTCCGCCTGAAAATCTTGGAAATTTTTCTCTTCCTCAGCACCTTTCAAGGCAAGATGCGCCTTGACCGCCCGTACTTGACGCGGCGCCAGGTCGAGACCGTAAAGGCCGTTCATCAGGAATTAGTCGCCGATCTGAGCTGCCACTGCACCATAGAAGCCATGGCTGAACGCTACAACATGGCGCCGACGTCGCTCAAGCGCTGCTTCAAAGACGTCTACGGCACGACGATGTACCAGTATCAGAAGGAACTGCGCATGGCCAAAGCCATGGAACTGTTGGTGAAAACGGAGAAGAGCGTCCTCGAAGTCGCCAACTGCGTGGGCTATGAAAATAGCAGTAAATTTGCCGTCGCCTTCAAAAAGATGGCCGGCTGCCTTCCGCGGGAATACCGAAAGCAGCAGGTGTTCCAGGACCGGTTGGAGGCCTGATAGGAACGAAGCATCAATCTTTGCGATAGGCCGCTCGCAAATGTCCCTATTTGTGAAAAAAATGTCGTAATGGAGTACTTTTTGGCTAAATGGAGTAGAAGGTGACCCTGAGATATGGTACTCTTTTATTGCGAAAGATTTTCAAAATTAACAGTGAAAGAAGGGACTTATCGAACGATGAGACATAACAGAGCGGCTTATATACTGGGCTGATACTGATGGCCCTGTCCCTGCCAGCCTATGCGGCAGATGTACAGGATGCGGATTCGGCGGTGACGACTAAAGACGTCGTCGTTACGGCGACGAGAACGGAAGCGGAAGTCAAGACCGTACCGCAGACGGTGGAAGTCATTACGGCAGAGGATATTGAAAAATTAGGGGCTACCGACGTTTATTCGGCTCTGCGCCTGGCCGATAACATCCAGATCATGAATACCAGCACCGGCTTTGGCCATCGCATCTCTATGCGGGGCATGGCCAGCAACAGCGCCTCATCTTGATCAACGGCCAGCGGACGGCCATTGAAGATACGTCGACGACGCAGAACCTCCTGGCCCTGGACCGCTTGAACGTCCATACCATCGAACGCATCGAAATCGTCCGCGGCGCAGCCTCGGCCCAGTACGGTTCCGACGCCCTGTCCGGCGTCATCAACATTATCACCAAGAAGTCTTCCGGCGAACCGTCGGTGACTATGGGCGTGGCTACGGGGACGACGAACATCTCTAACTACTACCACATCGATCTCGGGAAACAGGGCAAGTTCAGCAGCACCTTCGATATGAATTTCTCCAAGGACCGCCAGTGGACGGAACACGAAGTATCGGGCCTGCCGGTCAAGAATCTCGAAGGGCCGAAACAGAGCTACAACTTCAGCGGTACCTATGAACTCGGGGAAAACAAAAACCTCAACCTCGACCTCGGATATTATAAGGATAAACTGACCGGCGACTGGAGCCACAAGGAATACAACCTCGGCGCCTGGGGCGGCATCGTCCGCCTGGAAGATGCCAAGCTGGAAACGGAACGGCGCGACGCCAGCCTGAGCCTGACCGGAAAGAATGACAAGGACGATTACATGGTCCGTACCTTCTACAGCAAGCTGAATAAGTTCCGCTTCCTGCCCTATACGGCCCTGGCCAAGGAATACGGCGAAACGAACAACTACAGCATTTGGGGCATTGAAGGTAAGAACAGCCATAAGATCAACGGTGACCACACCTTGACCTACGGCACGGAATACGACCGCTACAGCGTCGACGGCGTCAACTTCGGTACCAGCGGCACTGACGCAAAGACGTCAGCACCTACGCGGCTTACGTCCAGGACGAATGCTCATCGGCGATAAATGGGTCATCATCCCGGCTGTCCGCTACGACCACCACAGCCAGTTCGGCAGCAAGACGACGCCCCACATCGGCGCGACATATTTCCTCAATGACAACAACCGCTTCAAGGCCAATTGGGGGTGAAGGCTATAAGGCGCCGAGCGTCAGCGAACTCTACATGGACTACACCACATGGGCGTCCTGACCTTAGGCAACCCGGACTTAAAGCCTGAAGAATCGAAGAACTGGGATATCAGCTATGAAGGGGAATGGGGCAAGACCTCGGGAAATTGACCTACTTCCATAACGATATCGAAAACATGATTTCCACCCATACCGTCGCAGCGGCCGCAGCGGTTGGAGCCAGTACTACAACATCGACGGCACGACCAAGACTCACGGCGTCGAACTGACCTTAGGCCGCAAACTGTCCGACCGCTGGGATACGAAGTTGACCAGCAACTGGACGTCGGCCAGCAATAAATCGGCGTCGGCCGAAGCCTCTGCTCACGGTGTCGACGGCATTGCCGACAATATTACGACCCTGCAGCTCACCTATGACGATCACAAGACGACGGGCTGGAATGCCACGATTTGGGAACAGTGGGTCAATAATTACTATGAAAGCGATACCAATAAAGCCTACACCTATCAGACCTTTAACTTCGTCGTCAACCGTAAGTTCAATGAAAAGACGCGCCTCTTTGCCGGTGTCGACAACGTCTTCAATAAAAAAATCGACGCCATCTACCTCGACGGCCGCATTTGGCGCACGGGCGTTGAAATTACATTCTAATCCTTTTTTCCATAGGGCCATGTTCCGGACGGATGCCGTTCGGGCATGGCTTTTTTCGTGAGAAAAAGGTCGGCTGTGCCCGAGCTCGGCCTATATCGGTCCCTAGTCCTGACGGTGAAAGGAATCTTCCATAATGAGATAAATTACTATTTATTCTGATACAATAAGGTACCTGACTTTATGAGTTTACAAAAGGCGCTTGAAGTCCCATTTTCCGGTCTTCAAGCCGCCTTGTTAAGCAGTTATCAATTTTACATTTATATTTTTTTGATTCATATTTATTTAGACGGAATATTTTTTGGCAAAATCCGGTCGGCCATATACGTTTTGCCCCAGTCGCACATGGCTTCGATGATGGGCGATAAGGTCCGGCCGAATTCGGTCAGGCTGTATTCGGTCTTAGGCGGCACGACGGGATAGACTTTGCGGGAAATGACGCCGGCGTCTTCCAGTTCGCGCAGCTGTTGGGTCAGCATCTTCGGCGTGGCTGGGGGATGACGTGCTGGAGCTCGCTGTAGCGGTGGGTGCCTTCTAAGAGGTGCCAGAGGATGATGCACTTATATTTGCCGCCCAGGAGGCTTAAGGCCGCCTCGACGGGACATTGAAACATTGAATTTTTGCTAGCCATAAAACATTCCTTCCCTAATAGACAAAGTTGATATTAGCGGCCTTTATTTGCCAGCAAGGTCGCTGCCAGGCCGCGGAGCCAGTTTTGGTGGCCGACGTTCATCGGGTCCGACTGGTCGCGGTGGAGTTCGGCTGCCGGTTTTCCAATCTGCGATTCCTGGGTCAGGATGCGCAGGCGGTTTTCCGACAGGTCTTCGAGGAGCCAGGCGTGGATGACGTCGAGGCGGTGATCCGCGTCGCCTTCGGCCAGCCGTGCCAGGAAAGTCTCCCCGGCTGATCGCCTTAGGAGCGACGAATTCCGTGATTTCGGCTTCGATGGGGAAGCCGAAGGTCTTGAAGCGAAATCGCGTATCGGCGGCAAGCTTCGTGCCCTTCGTGTTGTCGAATTCGACGTCGGATACATTGTCATAGTACGTCGGCCAGATCGCCGTGTCAATCAAATTTTCAAAGGCTTCTTTGGCAGTAACGCCCTGGATGATGACTTCGTTCGAAGCAAAATTGTCGGTCGTGCCCGGCAGGTATGGGTGGGGCCAGTTGATTTCGTGTAACATAGTATATCTCCTTTATTGTGACCTAAGATGGGGCCTGACAAGGTCAGGGCCATAGCGTCTTTTTTTATCGCAATGTTCTGTATCAGCTGATGGGCTTATTGTATCGTAAACCATCCTTTTTAGGAAGAATGCACTTTTAAGTGGCATAGTACCCAAAAGGATAGTATGGAGACGAAATCCTGCGGTAAATAAGGATAAAAAAGCCGGACTTATATTCTATGATCGGGGAAGGCGTGATAAAATAGCAGAAGAGACTTTACATCGCGACGGAGACAGTCCGCACGAAAAGGAGAACATGATGAAACTAGACTATCTATTGGCCGACCCCAGCGGCAATAAGACGATTTTGGTACTGACGCCGGTTCCCAAGGAGCAGCACAGTACCCTGGCGGCGCAGTTACTGGCCCGATCCGACATCGATGCCGAACAGGTCGGCTATGTGACCTGTGTCGAGGGAAAAACCCTGCGGGTCGACATGATGGGCGGCGAATTTTGCGGCAATGCCTCGCGGGCGGCGGCAGCTTACGCCTTGTCCTGTGACGGGAAAGAGCAGGGCGTCTACGGCGTATCCTGTTCGGGCTGTGACGAAATCCTGCCGGTCAAGGTCAATCATAAGGGCGGCGGTGACTACGAAGCTTTATCGAGATGCCTTATCCCGACGGCGTCGGGGCTCTTTTAGTCGACGTCGACGGTCAGCCGGCCCGCTTCTTCCGCGTCGACCTGCCGGGAATTACGCACTTTGTCCACTTCATCGAGACGTTTGACGGCTCGATAAGGACGTCTATTGGCAGGCCTTAAAAGACTATGTCGACGGCGAAGATTTTCCAGCTTACGGCCTCATCCTCTGCGATTCCAAGACCCAGGAGATGGTGCCAGCCGTCTACGTCAGCCAGACCGACACCCTGTACTGGGAAAACAGCTGCGGCAGCGGGTCTGCCGCCGTGGCAGCAGCTTTGGCCTGTACGACGCGCAAGCGGGTCGCCGCTTATCTGAAGCAGCCCGGCGGGACTATTGCCATTGCGGCCAGTGTCGATGACGAGGGGAATCTGCAGCAGATTTTTATGGGCGGAGCGGTCAAAATGGGCCGGTTCAAACCTGGGAATGAGCCGGGCTTTGTCCTTTGCCATGGGATAGGCTTATGCTGAAAAAATACTTGACTATTTGACTTTTTGCGGTATGATAGTGATGTGAAAGTACCTCAGCTGCCGCTGACGGTACGGAAAACGGATACAAAGGAGTGTTTTACCATGGCAAAAGAAACCCATGAATTTCAAGCTGAAACGAAGCAGCTGCTGGACCTCATGGTCCACTCTATTTATACAAATCACGAAATCTTCCTGCGGGAACTGATTTCCAACGCCTCCGATGCGATCGATAAACTCCATTATCAATCCCTGACCAACGGCGATCTCCTCGAAGGGGACACGGGCTTTGAAATCCACCTGACGCCCGATGCTGACGGCCATACGCTGACCATTTCCGACAACGGCCTGGGCATGGATAAAAAGGATCTGATGGATAACCTCGGCACTATCGCCCAGTCCGGGACCAAGGCCTTCCTCGAAAAGCTGAAGGAATCCCAGGACGGCGGCGATACGAATAAGGACCTCATCGGCCAGTTCGGTGTCGGCTTCTATTCGGCCTTCATGGTCGCCGATACGGTCACCGTCGTTACCCGCAAGGCCGGCGAAACGCAGGCTTACAAGTGGGAATCGACGGGCAGCGGCGAATATACTCGAAGAATGCCAGAAACCGAAGCACGGGACGACGATCATCCTCCATTTGAACAGCGAATTCTATGGCGACGATAGCGAAGAAAACTACACCGACCAGATGATCCTCCAGAGCCTGGTCAAGAAGTATTCCGACTACATCCGCTACCCGATCACCATGGACTTTACGACCAAGGTAAAGCCTAAGGACGAAGACGGAAAGACCATCGAAGATGCACCGGAAGAAGAAAAGACAGAAACGCGGACCTTGAACTCTATGCAGCCCTTGTGGACGCGGAATAAATCGGATATCAAACCGGAAGAATACCACGAATTTTTCCAGCACCAGTTCTATGAATGGGACGAACCGATGGACATCTTCCACAACCGTGCCGAAGGCGCCGTCGATTACACGGCCTTGTTATTCATCCCCGGCAAGGCGCCGTTCAACCTCTACTATGCCGACTATGAACCGGGCATCCAGCTCTATTCGCGGCATATCTTCATCATGGATAAATGCAAGGACCTCCTGCCGGATTACCTGCGCTTCGTCAAAGGCCTCGTCGATTCGCCGGACCTGTCGCTCAACATTTCTCGTGAACTCCTGCAGAAGAGCCGTGAACTGAACCTCATCGGCCGCAACCTGGAAAAGACGATCCTCAAGTCCTTGAAGCGGGATCTTGAAAAGAACCGTGAAAAGTATGAAAAATTCTGGGCCGAATACGGTAAATCCCTGAAAATCGGCGTCTACAGCGGCATGATGACCGGTGAAAAACAACGTTGAAAAGCTGAAGGACCTGTTGTTGTTCATGTCCTCCAAAGACGGAAAACTCCGCACCATCAAGGAATACGTCGACGCCATGAAAGACGGCCAGCAGAAGATCTATTACGCAACGGGCAAGGATAAGGAAGCCATCGAAGGCCTGCCCCAGATGGAACTCCTCCGCGACCGCGATATCGAAGTCCTGTACATGACCGATCCCGTCGATGAATTTGCCGTCGAAGCCATCGGTGAATACGAAGCCATCGCTTCCATTCCGTCAGCCGCGGCGATCTCGACCTCGAAGACGACGCCTTTAAGGCCGAAAAGAAGAAGAACGAAGACCTGGCCAAAGACAATGAAGGCCTCCTCTCTGACATGAAGAGCACCTTAGGCGATAAGGTCGCCGACGTCCGCCTGTCGAACCGCTTAAAGAGCGGTGCCGTCTGCCTCGTCGCCGATGCGGCCGGTCCGTCACTGGCTATGGAACAGGCCTTTGCTGCCGCCAATAACCCCATGTTCAAAGCCCGCCGGATCCTGGAAATCAATCCGGACCATGAACTGTTCGGAAAACTGGCCGCCGTTCATCAGGCTGGTAAAGATGGCCAAGACTTCAAGGATTACTGCCAGCTGCTCTACGATCAGGCTCTGCTCCTGGAAGGCATCATGCCCGATGATCCGTTGCCTTTGCCAATAAAGTCGCCTCGCTTATGCCAAATAAGGCGGCACGAACTGAATAAGATTGCTTATTGGGACTGGCCCCTGTCGTCAGACTTACATGCTCTGATGACAGGGGCTGTCTATTTAGTAACAATAAATCCTTTTTTGGGCCTATCAGTAACAGATAGTTGATATATTTCCACCTCCGCTGAACAGTTTTGTCACAAGTGGCGCCGTTGCCTATCTTTTTCAGTATATACAGGCTATAATTAAAACGTAAATACAGCGTTTATTTTTACGAAAATGGTCTTGTTTCCCAGGTGATGCGGGACCTTTTGGTTGTGCAGATAGTGCAGAGGAGGCGGACATGGGACAATTCGTTAACATGGACGGCGAAGAGGGCAGCGTAGTTCGTCTGGTTACGGAGCTCTTGCAGGAAGATGTAACCTATGAATTTATTGCCCACATCGCAAAATGCCCATTAGAAACGGTGAAGGAAATTGCCGCCAACACAAAATATAATAAGGAGTGATTCTGTTGAATATTCTAGTTGTCATGGATACGGATGCAAAACAGCGACAGTGGTTTGAAACGGCTGCGGAAGGTGCCAAGGTGACCTTCTGTCCCGGTGATGGAAGCGATGCCGGTGCGGCTCTCGAAGAAGCCGACGTCATTATCGGCAACGTCGAACCGAAACTGGTCAGCAAGGCTAAGAATTTGAAATGGCTCCAGCTCAACAGTGCCGGTGCCAATACGTACTGCCAGCCCGGTATTCTGCCGGACGGCGTCTTACTTACCAATGCGACCGGTGCCTATGGCCTGGCGTTGTCCGAGCACATGCTGGCCTTGACTATGGCCATGATGAAGAAGCTTTACGTATATCATGACAATCAGCATCAATCCTTGTGGCAGGATGAAGGTCCGGTCACGTCCTTTTACGGGGCCACGGTCGTCGTCGTCGGTTTTGGCGATATCGGCCCGCAACTTTGGCCGTCGCGTAAAGGCCTTGGGTGCTCAGGTTATCGGCCTGCGCCGCCGCAAGGGCGAAGTACCGCCGGAAGCCGATGAAATGGGGGATATGGCTCATTTTGAAGACTATCTTTCCCGGGCGGACATCGTAGCGTCCTGCCTGCCCGATACGCCGGAAACGTATCGGATTTACAATAAGGAACGCTTCATGGCTATGAAGAAAGGCGCTTTCTTTGTCAACGTCGGCCGCGGCAGCAACGTCGACCAGGAAGCGTTGCGCGAAGCCGTCCTGTCCGGTCATTTGGCAGGTGCCGGGCTGGATGTTACCGATCCGGAACCGCTGCCGTCGACGGATCCTTTGTGGCAGACGAAAGGCATCTACATTACGCCGCACATTTCCGGCGGCTACCACCTGCAGGCGACGCACGACTACATCGCCCGTATCGCCGTTGACAACCTGAAACGGTTCCTGGCCGGCGAAAAATTGGAAAATATTGTCGATCTTACGACGGGCTATAAGGCCTGAGGTCAGCTGTTAAGACTCTGTAACGGGTACCGGTTTTACGACGGTACCGTTTTTTGTAAGCTTGCGCGGCCGTTGGTGGTATTGGTCAGATCGGCCATAAAGGCGGCGCTGTTACCCTCTGGGACTTCAAAGGTGAAGGTCACGTCGGCGGCAAAGGCCCGGTCGGTGATGAGGACGCCGTGACTTTCGGCAAAGCGTTCAAGG
>ENA-OQCE01001300-OQCE01001300.1-human-gut-metagenome-genome-assembly--contig:-NODE-1300-length-10227-cov-1.570297_pt1 | contig 10227 bp, 14 predicted proteins | sample MGYA00242495_ERZ504572 | MGnify/ENA primary metagenome ERZ504572 (study PRJEB26092, sample SAMD00036228) | human gut metagenome | host: Homo sapiens | study: EMG produced TPA metagenomics assembly of...
GGCGGATGGCATCAATGGCTTTTTCATCGATGCCTTCTTCCACCATGTGACGGCACAGGCTGTCGGCCGTCGTATGGACATGCCGCAGTCATCATGACCCATGACCGATGATTCATGGACATGGAGCTCGTACACGGCAACCATCAGGCTGCCGATGACGCTGTCAAAGTCTTCAAAGGCCGTATTGCCGGCGACTTTGATGATTTTGGCATCCCCGCGGACGAGGCCCATAGCCGGTTCCAAAAATTCAAAAGGCGTGTGTCCATACAGGTCAACACAGCCAGGTGGCGGCGCGGATATTTGCTGACGTCGTCGAAACCGCCTTGCGACAAGGACTGTTTAACGAAATTTTCATTAGTTTTAAGAATCTGACGAATCAACTCACTCATCCTATTGGCCCCCTAAGCTTTTATAGCTTCCATCACTTTCTTGGCTTTTAAATACTGATCGATGCCTTCGGCTGCCTTTCGTCCTTCACGCATAGCCAGGACGACGGTCTGCGGTTTGTGGACGATATCACCGGCAGCAAAGACGCCTTCCTTGCTGGTCATGCCGTACGGTGTATCCTTGACGGCGATATACCCGTCGTCATTGGAAGAAACGCCGAAGGACTTGATGACCGGAAGGTCCGGTTTATTGCCGATAGCGGCGATGATCTTATTGGCCGGTACGACGCCGAATTCGCCCGTCGGCACCATGGTAGCGTCTTCGAGGATCTGCTGCCGTTCATAGCGAAGGCCTTCGACACGACCGTCTCCGATGACGGCCTTCGGGGCCGAGTAGAACTGGAAGCGGACGCCGTCGGCTTTGGCTTCTTCATATTCCGAAGGCAGGCATTTCATATTCCGTTCGGCCCGGCGGTAAACGATGGTCACGTCAGCCCCGAGGCGCAGGGACGTGCGGGCCGCATCGATGCCACATTGCCCGGCACCGATGACGATGACCTTGTCCCCTTCCTGAACGGCAGGTTTTCCGGATCAAATTCACCGTCCTGAGCGAGCTGTACCTGACGCAGGAACGGTTCGGCTTCGACGATGCCTTCTACGTCTTCATTTTCAACACCGAGGTTCCAGCCATTCATCGTACCGACGGCGATAAAGACGGCATCAAAAGCCTCCTTCAATTCATCAAGGCTCTTATCGGTACCGATTTTAACGCCGTACTCAATGGTGACGCCCATGTCGGTCAAGGCCTGGGCTTCGCGCTGCAAGAGTTCTTTATGAAGGCGGAAGGTCGGGATACCGTAGGTCATGGTGCCACCCGGATGGGAAGCCGCTTCATAGATGGTGACATCGTAATCGCGTTTAGACAGTTCCCGGGCCGCTGCCATGCCGGCAGGGCCGCAGCCGATGACGGCAACCTTTCCGGCCGTTTTCTTGCTGACCGGCTGTTCCATAAAGCCGCCTTCCAAGGCCATGTCTGCTGCGAAGCGTTCGAGTTTTCCGATTTCAACGGGCTGACCTTTTTTGCCGAGGATACAGTGCCCTTCGCACTGTTTTTCTCTCGGACAGATTCGGCCGCAAATAGCCGGCAGATCACTGCGGTTATAAATATGCGCAGCCGCTGCGCCAAAATCCCCTTGGTCAGGGCGTGGATGAATTGCGGAATTTCATTTTCAATCGGACATCCTTTGCGGCACTGAGGTACTTTGCAGTTGAGGCAGCGTTTTGCTTCGGCAATCGCCTCAGCCAGAGTAAAATCGGCATCGTGCATGACTTCTTCATGGAAAGAAGCAACTCGGTCCTTCATATCAGACATGAGGAAACCCACCTTTCCGGTAATTATTATAGATTAATAGTAAGCGTAAACATTACAAATAAAAAAAATGGTGCGCCCAAGATGACTCGAACATCCGACACGCAGTTTAGGAAACTGCTGCTCTATCCAGCTGAGCTATGGGCGCACATGACACACAGGCCTACTGCATGCAGATTAATAATACCATGAAACGGCAGAAAAATAAAGGCATGCTTCCGAAAAAAAGCCTATTGCAACTACTGTCAACACTCTCTATAATTAGATATATATAGGCCTTTCCATACAGCGCTGTCAAGGCCACTCATCATCACCATGGAAAGGATGGAAGAAAGGACTACTATGATTGAATTAGAATCACTGGCAACGGAACAACGAAACAGCCGAAGTCAAGCCATCGACCGCCTGTCGACGGAAGCCATGCTGCAGGTCATCAACGACGAAGACATAAGGTTGCCGAAGCCATAAAAGGAATTATCCCGGCCATAGCCCGTGCCGTCGACGTCATTGCCGACCGGCTCCGTCAGGGCGGCCGCCTTTTCTATACCGGCTCGGGCACGTCGGGCCGATTAGGCATCCTCGATGCCGTCGAATGTCCGCCGACGTACAGCACGGACCCGGAACAGATCCAAGGCCTTATCGCCGGAGGCTATGACGCCATATTCCGGGCGAAAGAAGGCGCCGAAGATTCACCAGACCTCGGTCAGGCCGATTTGATGGAAAAAGACCTTACCGATCGCGACGTCGTCGTCGGCCTCAGCGCCTCCGGCCGGACGCCGTATGTCGTCGGTGCCCTGACCTATGCCAAAAAGGTCGGCGCCGCCACCATTGCCATCGACTGCTCGCCAAACTCCCCCATCGGAGCCTGCGCCGATATCGATCTCTGCGCCGTCGTCGGTCCGGAAGTCGTTACCGGCTCGACGCGGATGAAGCCGGTACGGCCCAAAAAATGATTGCCAATATGTTGTCCACCGGGGCCATGATCCGCTTGGGCAAAGTCTACGGCAATCTCATGGTCGACGTGAAGTCGTCCAATAAGAAGCTCGAAGAAAGAGCCCGGCGCATCGTCATGACCGCCACCGGCTGCAGCCGCAAGGAAGCTATCGACGCCTTGGCGGACAGCAAGGGCCATGCCAAAACGGCCATCGTCATGGTACTCCTCGGCGTATCCGCCGCCGAAGCGGAAGCTAAATTAACGGCAGCCAAAGGCTACGTCACCGCCGTAATCGGGGAGGCATCCCATGGATTACGATAAACTAGCCAGGGATATCTACGCCATCACCGGTCCCGCCGAAAATATCCAAAAAGCCTACAACTGTATGACCCGCCTGCGCCTTTCCGTAACGGACGAGCATTTCACCAAAGAAGACCTGGAAAAACTCCCCGGCGTCATGGGCGTCAACCGCTCAGGCGACGAATGGCAAATCATCGTCGGCCCCGGCAAGGCCACCAAACTGTATCAGGCCTTTGAAACGGTCATGGCCGACAGTAAAAGGCTGAATCGTCGCCTCAAGACGATGACGGCAAGACGCCCCAAAGTCCCTTTGACGGACAGGCCCTGCACGAAGAAATCCGCCGCAAAAATGCGACGCCGGCCAAGCAGGCCTTGAAGAAAATCGCTCATATCTTCGTCCCCATCATCCCTGCCTTTATCGCCTGCGGCCTGATTACGGGCCTGCTCAACATCGCCGTAAAGGTCGATCCGACGCTGGCCGCCCAGCCCGTGTTTCAAATGCTAGCCATCGCCGGCAACGCCGCCTTTTTCGGATTGAACATCTTCGTCGGCATCAACGCCGCCAAAGAATTCGGAGGCTCTCCTATGTTGGGCGGCGTCATGGCCGCCGTCTTGAGCCATCCCGGTCTGGCAAACATTACCCTCTTTGGCGACCCGCTCGTTCCCGGCCGGGGCGGCATCATCGCCGTCCTCTTGGTGGTCTTCTTTTCGTCCTGGCTTGAAAAGAAACTCCACCGCATCGTACCGGACATGGTCGACCTCTTCGTCACGCCCTTAGCCGTCGTCGTCATCTCGACCTTTATCGCCCTCTTCATCTGTCAGCCCTTAGGCGGTTACTTATCCGAAGTCATCGGCTATGCCGCCACAAAGTCCATCGGAAGCGGCGGGGCCTTGACGGGCTTCATTTTAGGTGGGACCTTTCTGCCCATGGTCATGGTCGGAATCCACCAGGGCTTGACCCCGATTCATGCCGAGCTCCTGTCCCGGTACGGCGTGACCATCCTGCTGCCGATTTTGGCCATGGCCGGCGGCGGCCAGGTCGGCGCTTCCTTAGCCGTTTACCTGAAAACAAAAAACAAGGGCTTGAAGAAGACCATTGCCTCGGCCCTTCCGGTCGGACTCATGGGCATCGGTGAACCCCTCATTTACGGTGTTACCCTGCCCTTAGGACGCCCCTTTATCGGGGCCTGCATCGGCGGCGCTGTCGGCGGGGCTGTCCAGGCAGCCTATATGGTCGGCGCTGCGACGATCGGCATTTCCGGCCTGCCACTGGCTGCCGGAACGGACAACATCCCCATGTATCTCCTGGGCCTGGCTGCCGCCTATGTCGCCGGCTTCATAGCCACATATCTATTGGGTTTTGATGATCCCAAGGAGGAGGACTAAATGGATACAGGCATTTCGATCTACCCCGGTCTCGGCGGCAGTATAACCGAAAAAACAGACCGAATCGACGCGGCCTCCGCCTTAGGCATCCGTCGTCTGTTTACGTCCTTTCACATCCCTGAAACGGATGCCTCCGCCTTTCACAAAGAGCTGGATGCCGTCTTATCGACGGCCCGCAGCCACGGCTTCGACGTCGTCGCCGACATATCGCCGGCCTCGGCCGCTCTCTTGGGAATGGACCGTTTCGAACCGGTAAAACTTGCAAACCTCGGCATTACGACGATTCGTATTGACGACGGTTTCGATGCCGAAAAAATCGCCTTATACAGTCAGGTCATCCAGGTCCAGCTCAACGCCTCGACCTTGACCGAAGATAACCTCAAAGACCTCCAAAAAAGAGGCGCTCGCATGGAAGCCCTCGACGGCCTCCACAACTTTTATCCCCGCCCGCATACGGGACTCGACAGGACGTATGTTATCGAGCAGACCAAGCGGCTCCAAGATTACGGACTCTCCGTCGGCGCCTTCGTCGCAAGCAGTAAAGGCCGGCGCGGCCCCTTATCGGAAGGGCTGCCGACCCTGGAAGAACACCGCCGGCTATCCGTCAGCTTGGCCGCCCGTCACTTGGCCGCCTTAGGGCTGCAGTCGGTCTTTATCGGCGACGACAGACCGTCCATGGAAGAACTTCACCAATTAGCCCGCGTTGGTCAGGAAGAAACGGGTGTCGTCGTCCTGAAAGCCCGTTTATTGATCCGCGAGCCTTATGTCCAAGATCTCCTGTCTCATACATTTACGTCTCGTCCTGATCCGTCACGAGAGCGTCCGGGCCGGCAGCAGCCGAAGCCTTTTAGACGGCCGCATCATCGAACCGGACAGTGCCGGATTCCGCAGTCTCCGCCGCGGCGATATCACCATTGACAACGCCGATTTTCTCCGCTACATGGGCGAAGTACAAATCGTAAAGCGGGAACTGGAACCGGAAGCACGGACCAATATAGCTGCGAAGATCCTGCCTGAAGAAGAATTTCTCATCGACACCATTACGCCGGGCCGGAAATTCCGCTTTGAATTAATCCGCTAACGCCTTCGAAAAATGTATTGATGAAACGTAATGAAAACAGAGGTACACAACTATGAATCAAGAAATGAAACTCGCCGTCCTCATCGACGCCGAAAATATTTCCAGTAAATACATCGACGTCATCCTTTCGGAAGCCAATAACCTTGGCGAGTCGTCTACAAACGGATATACGGCAACTGGACGACGCCACAGATGGCTTCATGGCGCAATACGATCCTCGACAATGCCATCCAGCCTATCCAGCAGTACAGCAATACGATCCGCAAAAATTCATCGGACTCGGCCCTCATCATCGACGCCATGGATTTATTGTACAAGAGCAATCTCGACGGATTCTGCATCGTATCGTCAGACAGTGACTTCACCCGTTTGGCATCGCGCCTCCGCGAATCGCAAAAGTACGTATTAGGCATGGGAGAAAGCAAGACGCCCCGCTCCTTTATCTCGGCCTGCAATAAGTTCCTCTACCTCGACGTCCTTTGGGAAGAAGCCGAAGAACATGATGCCGACGATATGGAACCGGCCGAACATGAAGAAACCGCTGCGGAACCGGAAACAGATACTGCCAAACCGGAAAAACCTGAAGTAGAAGCCGAAACCCATCCGACAGAAGTACATCCCAACGAAACCGAAAGTGAACACCTCCCGGCAGCATCGGAACAGGATCCGTCTTCCGGCAAGACGCCCGGAAAGGATTTCTCGACGATCCGTCAGGCCTCATTAAACTTACCGAAGAAAACTCCGACGACAACGGCTGGATTTTCTCCGGCACCTTGGGCAATCTCCTGAGCAAACAGTTCTCCGACTTCGATGTCCGTAACTTTGGGTATAAAAAATTCGTCCCTTTCATCGAATCGTTGAATCTCTTTGAAGTCAATACCTTTACGGACGAAAAAAACCGTACGGTAAAACACAACTACTTCAAGCTTAAACAGACACCGAAGCGGCAGCGCCGCACCTTCCGCCCGTACTACAAACAACGCGGCCACTGAGAAGGATTCATTCACGGAGGTTGCCCGTCATGAACAGCAATACCCAAAAGGCGCTGGAATCCCTGCGGCATCGAGAGATCAATTCGTCGATCGCCGTAGCCGCAGATCTGGCAAACGACAATCCAAATAGCATTTGCCGGCTGGCCCTGGCCTGGATTAGTGACGGCAACGTCCATGGCATTTCGTATCTCATCAAGCCCCGCGAGGCCCCATTGAAACCCGTCATGTAACCGAAGCCATGCTGGCCGACAGCAAGCCTTTCGACGTCGTCTGGGATGAAGACATATCGGTTCTCATTGAAGATTCCTTCCTATCGGCCTACCATTCCGAGGAATTATTCACGGCCATCCAGGCCAGCTACGAAGCGTCGGGACGGAAATGGCCCATCCATGACGTCTACATCCGGGACCTTCAATTTCTGGCTGCGACCTACATTCCCAACCTGGCCAATGACTCCCTGACGTCGATCCTCCACCGCATGGACATCGCCGTCGACATGGACAGCGCCATCAGCCGAGCCATGGCCTGTATCTGCGGCTTGAGCTGGCTTGAGGAACGCTACCCCATTTCAACGTATGGCATTCCCTTGTCATCGGTCCTGAGCGGAGCCCTGCGCCCCCGCAGAGAGGACATCGATCAAGCAGAACAGGCAGAAGAAGATGGCGAACAAGAGACGAAGACCTACAGCAAATGGATCATTATACGAAGATACTCCTCTTGCCCTTCGTCATACTCTGCCTGTTCCTCACCATTTACTACATCCATCGCCAGCGAGAAGCCAATCAGTCAAACGTCAACTTCTCCCAATATTCCCAAGACGGCGTCCCGACGATGAGCGATGCCGAAAAAGAAGCTCAGCCTAAAGAGCATCGCCTTCCGTCCAGCAGCGGCCGCTACCTCATGATGCGCGGGACCTATGTCATCCCCGATAAAGAAACGATCCCCGTCTTTCTAAAAGCCAGCCGCAACCGCGATATGGAAACGATACGGGCCCTCGTCCGCTCCGATAAAATCCTGATTTTCGCCAAACCGACGCGAATCCAGATTGTCGACGATACGCCTTATGAAGGATTCATTAAGGTCCAGATATTAGAAGGCGACTATGCCAATAAACAGGGCTTTGCCGCCGAAAATATGGTTACAAAATAAAAGCGCCTGCTCACCGAGGCTCAATGACTCCGTGAGCAGACGCTCTTTTTTATGAGAAATGGCGGTCTATAATTCTTGACCAATAAAACGGGATAGTTCCTGTAATGCTTGTTCATTGCGCCGATAGTAAGTCCATCGGCCAACGCGTTCTGTCGACAATAAGCCGGCACGCTGCAGCATATCCAAATAATGAGAAATCGTCGATTGCGAAATCCCAGCTTTATCCTGAATAGAACCAACGCAGATGCCACCAGGCAGTCGGCTGTATCTGGAGACAGATGAAGCTTTTTACCAGGAAAATGCTTTTCCGGATCTTTAAGCCAGATCAGGATATTTACCCGCGTTTCATTGGACAATGCCTTGCACATTTCCATGAACTGCTTCTTATCCATCTGTATACATCTACCTTTCTAGATATTTAAAAATTACCTACTAATAGGATACGATGAAATAGCATTTTTGTCAATATATACGGGTAATATTTAAGTAAACAAATTAGAAAGCATCCCATTCAGCAAAGCGTTCGTTCATCCGCTTTTTCTTTATCTTCCGAGTTTTTTCCTCCGCTGCCGCAAAGGGCATCCGTCCGGCCTCAATGGTCCGCTTATAAAAAAGCTCTATGGCTTGTTCTTCTGTCAGGCCTAAGCGGGCAAAGACAGCCCGGGCCTTTTCTCTCGTTACGTCATCCATGCTGTGCATCTCCTTGGCGTTTATCATAGCGATTTTGGGCTTCCTGATTGATACCGTCTAAGGTAGCCATATGCCAGACGGCGTACATCATCGTCTTGAGCAGGATGACCCCCACGGACGGCCCCCGTCCCTTCTCCCAGCGAAAGGCCGGCCGTAATGGCACATCATATTCGTCGATGCCGCACAGGCGCAGGGCCTGGGCCATACCGGGTTCTCTTGAAATATGAGAAGGCAGGCATAATCCCCAACGCCAGGATCTATGGCAACGGCGCAGGCCAAGGCCGTCGCCGTAATAAAGCCGTCGATATAAAAAGGGATCCGCTCATCGGCACAGGCCAGCATAGCGCCACACAGAGCGGCCAGGTCGAATCCCCCGACACAGCGAAGAATCGCTTCCGGAGATGTCAGCTGCCCTTCATAGCGCTTCATGGCGTCGGCAATGACACGGCGCTTATGAAACAGCAGTTTATAATTTCCCTTGGCGGAACCAAAGCCCGAAAGCCAGGTCATCTTTTTCGGCGATAAGGCCGTGAGCACCGCTGCGACGTCGTCGTATTGCCGATGCCCATTTCTCCGAAGGACAAGAGATTGATGCCTTCGGCCTTTGCCGCCTCCACCTGTTCTCGACCGGCAGCCAAGGCCTGTTGAAACTGCTCTTCACTCATGGCCGGTTCCTTGGCAAAGTCCCGCGTTCCCCGGGCTATCTTGCGGTCGATGCCGACGGCATCTTCACTATCGATACCGACGTCGATGACGGCGTAGGGAATATGCTGACTACGGCAAAAACAGGTCACGGCCGATGTGCTTCTACCATGTGCCGGCTCTGCATATACGTAATATCAGCGAGTTGTGCGACGACGCCAGAATGAACGACGCCATTATCGGCCGCAAAAATAAGGTGCTTCGGCCGAAGGTCTTTATGAAACTGTCCCCAAGCCAAGAGCACCTTTTTAGCTTGCTTTTCTAAAAGGCCTAAGCTGCCGGGGGGTTTCGCCAAATTGTCTACTTGATGGATAGCCTGTTTCATATACTTGTCTTCGGTCATATCGTTCCTCTTTTACCATTTTTCGCTTTTTTCCTGCCCTCAGCCCTTCGTCTCGAAGGGTCTCGATAACATTCTTTTTTATTGTACCATGATTGGCCCCGATTCGCTACGACGGCGTCTTTAATACAATAATTTGCATTTTTAAAAATACTGCCATAGACGTCAGTGAATATTTGTCCATTCTGTAGCATATATTTCCTTGAAAAAACGTTTAATTTATGTCAAAATAGGCTTAAGAGTGGAGGTGGCCATCGTGTCCACAATTAAAGATATTGCAAAAGCTGCCGGCGTTTCTATTGCTACCGTCTCCATCGTCCTGAACGGAAAAGGACGGGAACGAAAAATTTCACAAGAAACTCAACAGCGAATATACAAAATTGCACAAGATTTAAACTACGTTCCAAACCAATCGGCAAAGAAGCTTCGGTCAGCACAAAAGGACAGCTACGCCATTGCTTTCTACTGGGCAACAGACTTTCGTATCAACTACTTGGCCCGTATCACCCTCGGTATCCAAGAAGAAATCATGAAACAGAATAAAACAATTCATTTAACTGTCGTCCCGTATAAAGTTGACCAGCTCCAAAAACAGCTCGAAGCCATGCAGAATGAATTCTTCAACGGCATCATCATCGCTAATATGTCCAACAAGGACATGGATTATCTCAATTCCATCCATATTCCCTGCCGGTGGTCCTGTTCAATAGAGAATCGGATAAATACAGCAGCGTCACCATGGACAACTATCAAATTGGCTGCAATGTTGCCCGTCATTTCCTCGACAAGGGTATCTTCGACGCCGGCGTCCTGACCCATGATACGACCTTCCCCATCATGCGTACATGGATGCAGGGATTCCTCGATGACCTTTGCCCAAAACGGTCCTACCCCCAGT
>ENA-OQCE01001301-OQCE01001301.1-human-gut-metagenome-genome-assembly--contig:-NODE-1301-length-10220-cov-1.664223_pt1 | contig 10220 bp, 8 predicted proteins | sample MGYA00242495_ERZ504572 | MGnify/ENA primary metagenome ERZ504572 (study PRJEB26092, sample SAMD00036228) | human gut metagenome | host: Homo sapiens | study: EMG produced TPA metagenomics assembly of...
TAGGCAAGTGCGCGGGCAAAGTAAGCCTCTCCGCAACATTGGTCCAGCTTGTCGAGGTCCTTGTCGTCGGTGGTCTTTTTCCGTACGGCGTCCGCGCGGTCGAGCATGAAGTTGCAGCGGTTGATCACTTCGTACAACGCACCGTACACGGCTTCGATGTCGGTATTGGTGGGTTTGATTTCTTTCCAGCGCCAGATGTCGCCGTAGATGTTGGTGTTGCCGTTCACTCCGTATACCAGGTCGGTCTGTATGTCGGGCAGCAGTGTCAGGTTGCCCGAGTAGAGGTAATTGCTCCTGAAAGCATCATAGATACCGATAACCGCGAGGTTTATGTCGGATACCGTTTGCAGTGACTTGTCGAAAGGAATCCCGTCCTCCGGCATCTTGTCCAGACAGGAAGCGGACGACACTGCCATGGCAATCAGTATGATGTATAGTTTGAATTTCTTAATCATTTTTCTTTTGCTTGATAGGTTTAGAATGAAACTTCGATGCCCAGCGTAAACTGGCGCGAAGCCGGGTACTGTGCCCGGTAGATGTTGCTCGACATTTCGGGGTCGAGTCCGGTGAATCCAGTAAAGGTCAGCAGGTTCTGTCCTTGCAGGTATACGCGTGCCGAGGTGAAGAAATTGGTCTTCTTCAGCAGCGGTTGCGGCAGTGCGTATGCCAGTGTCAGGTTCTTGAGGCGCAGGAACGAGGAGTTCTCCAGGAAGCGGTCGTCCAGTTGCGCCGTCACGCCGTAGCGGGGGATGTCGGTGATGTCGCCCGGTTTCTTCCAGCGGTCGTACAGCAGGCGGCGCGACTGGTTATAGGTGCTGTACAGTCCGTTGCTCTCTTCAAAGAAGCGGTCGTTGTTCATCACCCAGCGGTCGGCCATCCAACTGAACTGTGCCGACAGCGAAAGCCCCTTCCATGCGAAAGTCGTGCCGAAGCCGCCTGCCCACGGGGCGTCGAACGTCTTTCCGGTCATAACCTTGTCGCCTTCGTTAAATTCGGTGGTCAGTTCGCCGTCCTTGGTGTACCACAGGGCATCGCCGTTGGCGGGGTTCACGCCGGCGTAGCGGTTCAGGAAATATTCGTGTACGGGATGTCCCACAACGAATTTCAGTCCGGTGGTGGAGTTTACGTACTCCTGCACGCCGTTGTACAGTTCCACCAGCTTGTTCTTGTTGTAGGACACGTTGGCGTTGAGGTTCCAGGTGAAATCTTTGGTGCGTATGATGTCGCTGTTGACCGACACTTCCACGCCCCGGTTCACCATCGCTCCGATATTGTCCCAGCGATAGCCCTCGCCGGTGATGGCATAGCTTTCGGGTACGGACATCAGCATGTCGGTGGTTTTCTTGTGATAGAAGTCGATGTCGAGGTTGACGCGGTTGAAGAAGCCCAGGCGCAGCCCCGATGTTGTTGGACCAGGTCTGTTCCCAGCTCAGCTCTTCGTTGCCGCTCTGTTTGGGGTAGATACCGGCTTCGTCGTTATACTTCGGGCCGCCGGAAACGAGTGCCAGGTGGTCGTAGTAGGGTATTTCCGAGTTGCCCGATGTACCGGTGCTGAGTGCGATTTGTGCTCCCGTCAGCCATTCGATGTCTTTCAGGAACGGTTCGTTCTTGATGTTCCACATAAGGCCGAGCGACCAGAACATACCCCAGCGGTGGTCTTTGCCGAAACGCGAGGAGGCATCGGTACGTACGGCCATTTCGCCGTAATACAAGTCCTTGTAGTTATATTCGCCGCGAAGGAAGAACGAGAGGTAGGAGTATGCACTGGTGGTGTCGTCCCAGGAAGAGGCGCGCGTACCGGAGCTGATGTTCGTAAGGAAGTCGTTGGACTGTCCTTTCGTTACCACTTGGAAACCGCTGGACTGGTAGTCCATGGCCTCTTGCCCCAGCATGAAGTTGAAAGAGTGGTCTTCGTTCAGTGCCCAGCGATAGTTGGCGGTGGCCGTCTCGCTCAGTTTCAGCACATCCGCCGAGTTGCGTCCGGCGGTACCCTGTTCGTTGTTGATGACGTAGCTTGGGAACGACTGCATGAAAGTGGTGGAGTGCGAGTAGTCCGCGCCGAACTGTATGCGTACGGTCAGGTTCTGTATCGGGGTGATGTCTGCGAATACGGTGGAGAGTACTTTGTATTTCTTGTAGCTTACCGGGTTGTTTGCCATCCATTCGATGGGGTTCTGTCCCGTGCCTGTCCATGTGCCGTTGTTCTCGGATGCCAGCGAACCGTCTTTGTTGTACGGGCTCCAGTAGGGGAGCATGAAGCGCGAGCCGGCTATCGGCGTATAAATCGCCATGTCTCCCTCTTCCGCCTGTTGCACTTCCTCGTAGGCAGACATCGTGCTTGTGCCTATCTTCAGCCAGTTGCTGGCTTTCACTTCGGCATTGGCACGCATGTTGTAACGGCGGAAGGAAGAGTTCTGGGCAATACCGTCCTGGTCGTAGAATCCGCCCGAAACGTAGTAGTTCAGTCGTTCGGTGGCGCGGTTCACGGAGAGTTCGTAGTTCTGCAACGGTGCACGGTCGTTGAAAATCTCTTTCAGCCAGTTGACGTTGGTGCGTGAGAGCAGTTCGTAGTCCTGTCCGGTGTCCAGGCCTATTTCTTTCTCGAACTGTATGCGTTCGGGGGTGTTCATCATGGTCCATTTGCCGTCGGATGCCAGTTGGGAGAAGCCGTATTGCGCGCGTAGCGTTACCTTGGCTTTGTCTATGGAGAGGCCGCGTTTGGTGGTGATTACCACTACGCCGTTGGCGGCGCGTGCGCCGTAGATGGAGGTTGAGGAAGCATCTTTCAGTACGGAAATCGATTCGATGTCGCCCGGGCTGATGGCGTTGAAGTCCGAGCTGGCAATGGGCACGCCGTCCAGGATAAACAGCGGTGATGTGCCCGAATTGATGGAGTTTGTACCACGGATTTGGAATACGGCTGCCTTGCTGGGTTCTCCCGAGTTGGAGATGACCGACAGGCCCGGAGTCTGTCCCTGCAAAGCCTGGTCGAACCCGGCTGCCGGTACATTTTCCATCTTTTCCGCTTTTACGGTAGATACGGAACCTGCTATGGTCCTTTCTTGCGTACGCCGTAGGCTACCACTACCACTTCGTCTACCATTCGGTATTCGGTTCCATAATTACATTGTAACGGGTTGCCGCCGTAAACAGTTTTTCCACTGTTTTCATACCTACGTACGAATACTGCAAGGTGGCGGGAGACTTGCTTACCGTGATACTGTAATTACCGTCAATATCGGTAATTACACCGTTTGCTGTGCCTTTTTCAACTACAGATACTCCGATTACCGGGAGGTTGTCTTCCGCCGATAAGATTTGTCCTGTTATCCGGAATCCTCCTGTGCCAGCAGGTACGGGATTCCGAACAGTGTTAAAAGCACAAACAAGAGAATTGCTTTTCTCATTTTTGTTCTTTTAATGGTTTGATTAATACTTAATGTTTCTGTTTTTTAGTTTGGAGCGGAAAGAGACATTTTCCAGGTGTATATTGCCGTTCCTTTTATTTTTTTTACAGTTTTGTTTGCTTTCGTTTTTCTGTAATATTAGTCCAATTAAAGGATAACATCGGGGTTCCTTGTAGCTTTTCTGTTTTTAATGATGCTGTAATAATGTTAATTTTTTATTTACAAAAAGCCCTCTGTTTAAAACTTTCTTTGGATAAATTTGCAACAAATATAAAGAAAGTTCTGAAAAAAAATATATATTCTATGTTGTTTTTATAAATTATTTATAATTTTGCAAAAAGATAACAGTGTGATAACCCCTTTCTCTCTTTTGTTTTTTTCCCTTATTATCCCCCTGTTTTCGACTGTATTATTTCTCTTTATTTATTAATTAATTATTTAATGATGTATGAAAAACATTTTTAAGACGATGCTTCCCATACTGGCAATGGCTGCTTGCGTATGGGCAAGTTGCTCGGACGACAAAGACGATCCGACACCCGGCAAACCTGCTTTACCGACCATCGCAGTGAGTGAACCCGCCCTTAGCGCCGACAACGCCAAGGCTGTAGTAACCGTTACACCTTCCGAAGAAACGGAAAAGTGGTATTGGAAATGCGAACCCAAGGGGCAGAGCGCTGCCGCGTATACAGCTGTTACCGGTAAGGAAGAAGCTAAGCTGGAAATTCCCATTGATATGGATGTGACTTATACGCTGACTGCTTATGCCGAGAATGAAACGGGCAAGAGCAAGGAGGTTTCAAAGGAATTCACATTCAAGAGCGAGGACGTCATGACCGAGCTGGTGGAGTTTGAAGTCAAGAACCTTTCCGCTTTCTCTATGGATGTAGTGGTGAAGAAGAGCGCCAAATGTGCCAAGTATGTAATCGGGGCGACTCCGAAAGGCTATATGGGGACAAACCTCGAAACCGGAGCGGAGGAATACGTAGAGATTTATAAGGAGGCTACCTTTATTGAAAATGCCGAGACTTCTTTGAATCCTGACGAAAGCTATCCGATGCAGCCTTATAACTGGTCGGATGTCAGTGCCACTTTCACAGAGAGGACTTTGTCGAGGATATGCCTTGAAGGACAAAGACATCAGCGAGAGCAAGGGTATCATCCTGAGATCGCTGGATGTGGACGAAATCAAAATGATTATCGCCGTGTATGCGCTGGATGCCGAAGGCAATTCCAAAGTCTATACACAGGAGATTACCATTCCCGAACCGGAAATCACCGGACAGGTAGTGGTATCCATCGATGTTCCTAAAGACAAGATAAAGATGAGAAGCTTTGAGGCTACCTTTACGGCAGATGCCAATTGTAGCAGGATACATGTGGGACAATCGAGTGCAGGCTTGATTGCAAGCGGCAGTAAGTCCTTTGATAACATGACTGAGGAGGAAATCTGCGCCAGCATCGTCCGCTTGGGTGCTGAAGTTCCTTTGGCTTATACCGGAGCGTTCTCCAAAGAGTTTGCCAGCAGGATATGGAGCCGAATACTTCATACATCGTATATGCTATTCCTATCGATAAAGAAGGAAAAATCGGCAAGGTTGTTTATAAGTCTGTTACAACGGGAACTCCCGTTTACGATGGAACCGGAGAGATTACATCTGTAACTTTCCCCGACCAGGTTACACCGGAAAAACTGCTTGTGGATATCAGTGTCAATGACAAAGTAGAGTTTGTCCGCGTATTGTGGGATATGGGTACAGGACCGGGTTCTCTGGACCTTAAAACAATAATGGCAGACGAAGATTCAAGAGACGTGCATTGGCATGAGTATGCTACGGCAGATTTGCCTAAGCTAAAGACTGAAGAAAATAATGGCGGTCTGTATATTACTTCTCCGGGCTCTACCTATTATTTACGTGCTGTAACTGTTGATAAGGATGGTAAGTTGAGTGAGATAATTGACTTGGTAGACAAGGCAGGTAAGTAGTAGCGGTATCAAGACTAAAGCAGTAGAGGAAGTTCCGTCAACAACAGACTGGACAGGTAACGGTGCACTTACTTTGAGTGTTGAAGGAACCGGATCAACTGATGCCGGAATGTATACTGCTGATTTGAAGGTAACGAAAGGTAACAATACAAAACGGGTATATATGGTAAAATGGGCTGGTGAAGCACAACCAGGTGATATTGATGATTTTGTAAAGACCCTTTCTTTCTTTGAAACTTTTGATCCGGAAGCAACTCCTACAGTAGGAGCCGTAACTGTTGTTCTGGATGCTAGTGATTCGGAAAAGACAACGACTGAAGAGTTTATGGATGAATATAGTGCCAGTTGGGGTGGTGATGCCCGCATCTACGTAACATTGGATAATGACGGAAAGTTAAGCATAGCCGATTGGTATATCCATGGTTACGGAACTATGAATAATCATAACTAAATTCATTCCCCAACCAATATCCTCAAACCAGTAAATAGTATTTTATAACTTCGGAGCGTAATGAGCAGCGTAAACGCCGTTCATTACGCTCTTTTTCATTTCGACCGAACAGCAGATCGGTTTCCATTCAAATGTAATGGAGTTAATAGCTGATCTTTATTCCGGCGAAATAGCTTCGCGGAGCAGCCGGACCGTAAATATATCCGGAGTCACGCTCCACTCCCTGATCGAAATCGTTCTGATAAGCATTGAACACATTCTGCACACCTGCACTCAATTGCAGGTCCACCGACTTATAAAGTTTGAAATCATAGGCCACCTTGACTCCCATATCGAAGAAATCGCGTGTATTCACCGCCACATCCTTGTCAATATAACCGGCCATGTGCTGCACCAGCATCGAGCCGGTGTACGTGCCCGACAGATAATGAGAGAGGCTTGATCGGCGTATACGTTGCCGTAAAGTATCCATAGGTATTCGGTGTACGGAAAATCTTCTTCTCGGCCGGTGCCGTTTCGCTCCACTTTTCCGGTTCTCATAACGGCTCTGTTGCAAGGTGACTCCTGCCTGTAACTGGAACAAAGAGAGATAAGCCATTTTTCCCTCCATCGATAGTCCCAATACTTTGGCACCCGAACCGTTACGCCGCTCTTTGATAAGAATGCCGTCCCGCTCTCCGATGTTCTCGAGTACAAATACATCCGACAGTCTGGTATAAAAACCTTCAACCAGGAAGTTCACCTGAAAAGCACCGAAACGGTGATACATATCGGCTGAGGCGCTGAAACTCTGAGATTTTTCCTCTTTCAGATTCTTGGCACGCTCAATCATCGACACCGTTCCGCCTACATTCTCAATATGCAGGTCTTCGTCGAAAGCCTGCGGGGCACGGAAGCCCGACGAATAACTCAAGCGAAGATTAATGTCCTCGGAAGGATTGAAACGGAGATTGGCACGAGGGCTAAAGATAACATGGTTGATTAGATTGTGCTTATCCAGACGTCCGCCCAACAGAATGCTCCATTTTTCGTTTTTCCATTCATTCTGCAAAAAAGCACTACCGATATTTACCGTCTGCTTCGTATAACGGTTGTATCCCCACATATCGTCCTTCAGGTTATCCCGGTTATACTCCAATCCCGCAGTCAGGTCGGCAGGCATGAAAAGCATTTACCGAAACTGTACACATATTGAGAACCGCCGATAAAGGTCAGGTCCGTTGTCTTTCCATAGGCGTTCTGGTCTTTTTTGCTGCCATAATAACTGTCGCGGTCCGTATGCTGTGCCGAGGTATAAACGGTCAGACGGTGTTTTTCATTCGGAGCAAAATAATCGAATTTCAAGCCGCCGCCGTTGATAGAGTGCTGAATCTGCTCGGCAATGTCAGCCTCGTGAGGCGGACGGTTCAGCAGGTTTCCGCCACGACGGAACTCCTGTAAGTGATGATACTCGAATGTCAACTTAGAATAAGTGCTTGTCTTGAGGAACGAACGGAAGCCGACTGTCTGGTTTTTAAGTTTCGGCATTTCGGAATAACCGTCTCCATCATGATCGTACGCATCCCGATGACGGTTCTGCCCGAACACATAGAGTCCCGCCCGATGATTATCGGTCACCAGCGATGCATTCAGCGAAGTATTATTATCGAAAGACGAGCTGCCGCCGATAGAAGTAAGGGTATGTGCCAACTGCCCCGAATTGCGTAGTGGCTCCTTGGTGATGATATTAATGGTTCCGGCAATGGCAGACGAACCGAACAGGGCAGAACCTCCGCCTCGCATCACCTCTACGCGCTCGATCATATTGGCAGGAATCTGCTCCAACCCGTAAACACCGGAAAGGGCACTGAAGATGGGACGCGAATCGATAAGAATCTGTGTATACGGACCGTCCAGTCCGTTGATGCGCACCTGCTGGAAACCGCAATTCTGACAGTTCGTTTCGACCCGGACGCCGGGCTGGAAGTTAAGCCCCTGCGAAAGTGTAGGAGAGTTTGTATTCTCAAACATCTTCATATCTACCACATTGACCAATGTAGGTGCCAGGCGCCGTTTGGTCACGCTGCGATTGGCCGACACCACCACTCCGTCAAGCGCCACGGCATCTTCTTCCAACTCAAAATTTTCTTCAAGTGTCTTTCCTTTCCTGAGACTGACATTGCGACTGATGGTTTTATACCCCACCGAACTGGCTTCGAGCACAAAATTCCCTTCGGGAAGGTTTTTCAGGAAATAGTGTCCGGTGGCATCCGTCACCGTACCAATGGTCGTTCCTTTCAGGGCGATTGTTATATAAGAGAGGTGTTCACCCGTTTTTTATCGAGTACATGACCGATAATATTGGCATCAGACGCTTTCAGTTCCAGCAGCTCCGGTTGGTCGGCCATAGCAGGCAACAGGGCACAGCACAGGCCAACGAGGAAAAATATATATTTCTTCATTTTCATTTTTGGATAGTAGAATTACTAAATAAATTTTTCTAAATAATGCAGTGAGAGAGAGGTTTTATCTTCCGGCAGGAGGTGCCCGCAAAGATACCACGCCCACGACGGACGAACAGTATCCTGCCCTATCCGGACGCCACGAAAGGTATAGAGCAGATAAGCAATAAACTGAAAAGAGAGAAAAAAGATGCCGGTCCGGTAGTCGCCACGTGGCTCAGCAAATGAATCAATTGAAATTCGACTGTGGTATGACTATGGGGAGAGTCTTTCTTAAACGGGTGCGAATGGACAATGGTCACCCCATTCACTACATGCGAGTGAGTAAAGAGTGTGATACCTGCCATGTACGATATAAATAGCACAGGCAGAAACCATCTCATTATTTTCAGGTACCCTTGTTTCATCCGTTTAGTTTTGTGGCAAAGATACAAAGTATTCCACAATGGAACAATCCCTATTTATGGGGATAATAAATACAGCCATTATCTTTCCCTCCAAAGCGCATCTTCGAGTGTTTCCTCTATAAGTATCAGGCAGAAAGCATGCAAGAACCAATCCGTTCCACCGTGGAGAAAGTTTTGTTCTGCCGTGGAGTAGTTTTTATTCCACCGCGGTGGAATGAAATTTCTCCACGGTGGAAGGGATAATCTTTTGCTTTGACTTTATTGGCAGCCATCTTGCTGCTAATGAGCGGAATCAATACACCTTTCAAATACTTATAAAACCCTGCGAAACCTTACGGATAGTCTTAAATTTATAAATAAATGTCTTTTTTGTGAAAAACAATCTAAAAAAGCGATGCGTTATTATGGCGTATAAATTAAAGAGCTATCATGAGATTATTTTATTTGTCAGAGCATCGTTCCTGCTTCAATTATCAACTGAGGTATGAAAGCGGATTTTCACGGTACGAATTAACTGCACACGAAGAAGGCCGGATTGATAATGACGGTTGCTTCTGTGTACTGTTCGTGCTCAAAGGAGAGGTGCAGGTAGGGCTGGGCAGGGAGCATACCATCTCCGTGCATGCCAACAGGATGGTGCTCATACCTCAGCGGGCAGAGAACCGCTTGACGGGCATCACCCCGGCAGAATGCCTTCTGCTGTTCTGGAACAAGGAAATAACGGTGTGCGACAAGATGTATTTCGATTCCATTTCTCATGAGAAACCTATTGTCACCAACGACCACACCCTGCCCATCCGTAAGCCGCTGCTTCATGCCTTGAGGCAGGTGCTGTTCTATCTGGAAACGGGACTGCTGTGCAGGCACATGCATATTCTTAAGCAGCAGGAAATCATTCTGATACTGCGCGGCTTTTATGCCAAAAACGAACTGGCTGGCTTTTTTGCCGGCGCTTCCGGAATGGGGAGCAAGTTCGAGGACCTTATCCTGAACAATTACCGGAAGGTAAAGACCGTCAAGGAGTTTGCCAGTCTGTGCTGCGTTTCGGAACGCTCCTTCAACCGGAAGTTCCAGCACTATTTCAATCAAAGTCCCTATCAGTGGATGCAGGAACGGAAAGCCGAACTTATCCACGAGAAAATCTGTAACCCGGATATCGCTTTCCGGGAAATAGCCAGGGAGTTCGGTTTCAGCTCTTCCGCGCACCTCACCTGCTACTGCAAGAAACAGTTCGGCACAACCCCGACCCATCTGCGCGAGGAGAGCCACATCAAAAAACAATCGTAACACTATGAAATATTTAATGGAGAAGAAAAACCACTGCATGCATAGTTTTGAACGGCTTGTCAGGAAGATGTCCATGCAGATAAAAGACCCCAGGGAGCAGGATATTTTCTGCTCGCTGCTGACAAGGAAAGACGGCATGCAGGAACTTGCGGAGAAATACGGCCTTTCGGCAAAAGAACTGGCTCTATGTATGAGAGGTCGGTAGAAGAGATTATGGACGATTGGGATGCCATGGCGCAG
>ENA-OQCE01001302-OQCE01001302.1-human-gut-metagenome-genome-assembly--contig:-NODE-1302-length-10208-cov-2.232219_pt1 | contig 10208 bp, 14 predicted proteins | sample MGYA00242495_ERZ504572 | MGnify/ENA primary metagenome ERZ504572 (study PRJEB26092, sample SAMD00036228) | human gut metagenome | host: Homo sapiens | study: EMG produced TPA metagenomics assembly of...
TCCCCTCGTCTTACTTAATAACAGTTCCTTCGAATACCTGAATACGCTCACCGGTTTCCCTCTTTGATCTTTCCGTATACCTTTACAGTATCACCTACGGAAAACTGTGGTGCTTCAGCCTTTAACTGCTCTGCCTCAATGTTCTTGATAATTTCACTCGCGTTCATTTTGTGACCTCCTGATTATTTTGACGTTCTTAAACTCCATCTATCGGTGCCAGAGGACCGTCACTTTTATTCACATTTGTAACTATCCGTTCCGTAATATTACCGGATAATTACACCGCAACAACTATAAACTTTAGCATACTCATTCCGAAAAATCAAGTCCTTTTTCATCATTTTTCGCACATCCAGAAAATTTTGTCACGCGACAGGCAAAATCCCTCTTTTTCCTGCAATCTCTTGGATTTTTCGTTGTCCGTGATAATCTGTGCAAACGGAATTTTTCCCTGTTCGAGCATACAGTTTGCTGCATACGTTTCGAGCGTCATGGCAATGTGTCTGCGCTGGAATTTTGGTGCTACCATAAGCATTCCGATACTTCCCTCACAATGCTGCCCGATAAATCCGGCAAGCTTTTCGTCATAAAAAGCCCCCACAAGCATACCATCCTGTATCCTCGACCGCAGGTAGTCCTCATCACAGCAGCCGTGATAAAAGGAAACCACCTGTGGAAAATCTTCTCTTTGTAATCTGCGCATCGACAATCCATCCTCACGCGTCAGATCCGGCCGGTATAACCCGCGCACCGGAAGCTTTTCATGTCTGGTGTACACAGCCTGATAACATTCGCACTCCTGATTAAGTCCGTATCTCTTTTGAAAATAAGGAATCATTCCTCCTGATGCAAAACCGCCAGCGGTATTTTTTCAACCGGAAGCGTCCATGTACGGATATCCGGAAATCTTGACGGATCAACACATGCATGAAAATAGATCTCGTATTCCATATCTTTGAGCAATATCTGTCCCTGCCCGAAATACAACAGTTGTGCGCGTCCACGATTGATCAGTTCAATCATATCGATGTGCAACAGTTTCTGTTTCATAAGCAGTTGTCTGCATTCCTGCAGCCGCACATAGCGGGCATACAGATCCGGCCTGCGTTCCTTTGTACGCAGGATGGACTGTTCCTTTTTCCATGCATCTATGTGTTTCTGGTTTCCGGAAAGCAGCACCTCCGGCACCTTTTTCCCGTGCCACACATCCGGTCTGGAATATTGCGGATGTTCCAAAAGCTCTCCGTGGAAAGATTCGGTCAGGGCCGACTGTTCATTTCCAAGCACTCCCGGAACCAGGCGTGCCACTGCATCGACAATCACCATGGCTGCCAGCTCGCCGCCCGTCAGTACATAATCACCGATGGAAATGTAATCTGTGACCACTTCCTCAAGCACGCGCTCATCAATGCCCTCGTAATGCCCGCATAACAAAAGCAGCTCATCCTGTGCCGCCAGTTCCCGTGCTTTTGCCTGTGTAAAAGGAATTCCCTGCGGGGTTACATAAATCACCCGCTTTTTCTTATTCTGCGGTATCTTTTCCATAACACTCTGACATGCATCATATACCGGCTGTGCCTGCATGAGCATCCCTGCACCGCCGCCGTAAGGATAATCGTCCACCCTGCCATGCTTATCCTGCGTATAATCACGAATATTCACCGCATCAATATCTATTTTTTTCTGTTGTACGGCTCTCCCTGTGATGCTTGTCATAAGCCCTGCATCACCATATCCGGAAAAAGCGTCAAAACATGAAACTTCATTGTCCACCCTCCGTTTAACGCAGTCCCGGCAGCAGATGTACTTCCATCTGTCCCTCAGCCACATCCACGTTCTGGATACACGCATGGATTGCCGGAATGAGCAGATCTTTTGCGCCGTCTTTACTCACAACATAGACATCATTGGCACCGGTCTGCAATACATCGGAGATTGTTCCAAGTTCTTCTCCTTCATCCGAAACCACCTGTATTCCGATCAGATCTGCAATAAAATACTCGTCTTTTCCTAATTCCACTGCATTTTCCCTGGTAACAAGCAGCTTTGCCTGCCGCATTCTCTCCACGTCATTTCTATCATCTATCCCCTTAAATTTCAGGATCACCATATTTTTAAAGAACTTAACACCTTCGATTTCAAGTTCTCTGGTTCCCCGACCCTGATCAAGGAGGACTGTTTTCAAATTTTTAAACCGGGCATTATCATCCGTGGTAGGAAACACTTTCACCTCTCCACGTACCCCGTGAGGAGCCGTAATCACTCCCACCTGAAATAAATCTTCCATAAAATCTCCTATTGTGCAGATTCTCTCATGAATTTGTTTCATAGAAAAACAAGCACCTCGCAACTGCGGGGTGCTTAATGCGGTACATCTCTGATGTATCGCCTGTGGTACATCAGAGATGTACCGCTTTCATTTACGGTATATCCTACCGTTATGTTATTGCATGATTTCCACAATAACTTTTTTGTCTTCTTTGGATGCCGCTGCTTTCACAACCGCACGGATTGCTTTCGCAATGCGTCCCTGCTTTCCGATTACTTTGCCCATATCGGACTGTGCAACCCTAAGTTCCAGCAGAGTTCCTTTTTCATTCTCAGACTCCGTCACAACAACTTCATCCGGGAAATCAACGAGTGACTTTGCAATTACTTCAACTAATTCTTTCATTAATTACATCCACCCTTCGGAATTATTTCTCGATACCAGCTGCCTTGAAGATTCTGTTAACGGTCTCTGTTGGCTGTGCGCCTGTAGATAACCACTTCTTAGCCAGCTCAGCATCTACGTGATACTCGCTAGGATCCTTTGTTGGATCATATGTTCCGATCTCTTCGATGCATCTTCCGTCTCTTGGTGAGCGGGAATCTGCAACTACGATTCTATAGAAAGGAGCCTTCTTCTGTCCCATTCTTCTTAATCTGATCTTTACTGCCATGATTTCACCTCCTCATAGGTTTTGTTTTTTATTTAAAAGGGAAGTCCTTTGAACATTCCTCTTTTACCACGTTTGCCGCCCATCATGCCGGGCATCTGTTTCATCATTTTCTTTGTCTGCTCAAACTGCTTGACCAGACGGTTGACTTCTGCACCTGTACACCCGCACCTCTTGCAATGCGGTTCTTTCTGCTTGGATTGAGCAGATTCGGATTTTTACGTTCCTGCGGTGTCATGGAATGAATAATTGCCTCTATTCTCCGCATGTTTTTCTCCGCTTCGTCCGTATCAATCTCCGGCATCTTTCCACCGCCGAGTCCAAGTCCCGGCATCATGCCCATCAGACTGGACAAACCACCCACTTTTCATCTGACTCATGGACTCTAAATACATTTCAAAGTCAAATTCATTCTTGCGCATCTTCTGCTCAAGTTCTTTGGCTTTTTCCTCGTCGAGATTCTCCTGTGCTTTCTCAATCATGGTAAGCACATCGCCCATACCAAGGATTCGGGATGCCATACGATCCGGATAAAACTGTTCCAGATCCGAAAGTTTCTCACCCATACCTGCGTACAGAATCGGTTTTCCTGTCACTGCGCGGATGGAAAGAGCTGCACCGCCCCGGGTATCTCCATCGAGCTTTGTCAGAACAACACCATCGATTCCTATCTTGTCATTAAATGTCGAAGCAACATTTACCGCATCCTGACCGGTCATTGCATCAACAACGAGAATGGTCTGGAATACATCCACCGCTTCTTTGATCTCCACAAGCTCATCCATCATCTCTTCATCGACATGCAGACGACCTGCCGTATCAATGATCAGAACATTGCAGTCTTCTTTCTTTGCATGTTCCACGGCCGCTTTGGCGATATCCGCAGGTTTGTTTTTATTTCCCATGGAAAATACTTCCACGCCCTGCTTTTCTCCATTGATCTGCAACTGTTCGATTGCAGCCGGACGATACACATCACAGGCTGCCAGCAGTGTCTTTTTCCCTTTGGTCTTTAATTTGCCTGCGATCTTTGCCGTGGTAGTTGTTTTACCGGCACCCTGCAGACCTACCATCATAATGACGGTCAGTTCTTTTCCCGGCCGGAACGCAATCTCGGTTGTCTCGGAGCCATGAGCTTAACCATCTCTTCGTTTACGATCTTGATGACCATCTGTCCCGGATTGAGACCGCTCATCACATCCTGTCCGATTGCCCGTTCCTGCACATCTTTTACAAACTTCTTGACCACACGGAAATTTACATCTGCCTCAAGCAGTGCCATCTTGACTTCTTTCAGTGCTGTCTTGACATCGTCCTCTGTCAGTCTGCCCTTGCTGCGAAGATTCTTAAATACATTCTGCAATTTTTCAGAAAGACTGTCAAATGCCATACTACAGCTCCTCCAAAATCTGATTTGAAATCGTTGCGATCTGTTCTACGATCTGTTCATCTTTTGTTTGATGAAACTGTTCTGCCAGTCTGTGAATTTCCTCCACATCCTGCTTCACAGATAAGAACTTCTCTACCAGATGAAGTTTCTTTTCATAATCCGAAAGCTTCTTTCCACAGCGTTTGATCATATCTGCCACGCCCTGTCTGGTAATCCCCTCCTCCCCGGCAATCTCACCGAGAGAAAGATCATTGAACACGAAGTCCTCATAGATCCGGCGCTGATGTTCATTCAGTAACTCGCCATAAAAATCATATAAATAAGCCTGTTGTAACTTTTCTTCCACATCAATCACCTTGGATACTTTACCATAAAGAAAACAAGGTGTCAAGTATTTTTTCTTGACACCTTGTAATTTATTTTTAAATCATGGTTCTTACGATCTTTGGCTTATATCCGGCCTTTTCCAGCGCCTTGATAATCTGCTTCTTGTGATCGGTACCAAAACACTCCAATGTAATCCGAAGTTCAACTGCGGCATTCCGGTTCGTGGAAACAAACTGATTGTGTTCGAGTTTGATGACATTTCCCTGCTCTTTTGCCAGTGTCTCGGAAACTTTCGCCAGTTCTCCCGGCTTATCCGGAAGCAATACCGAAACGGTAAAGATACGGTCACGGAAAATCAGTCCCTGCTGTACCACAGAGGACATCGTAATCACATCCATGTTTCCACCGCTTAAGATGGATACCACACGCTTGTCCTTGACATTTAAATGCTTTAATGCAGCTACTGTAAGCAGTCCGGAATTTTCTACAATCATCTTGTGGTTTTCCACCATATCCAGAAAGCTTACGATCAGTTCATCATCCGTTACCGTGATAATGTCATCCAGATTTTTCTGGATATATGGGAAAATTTTGCTTCCCGGTGTCTTTACGGCAGTACCGTCGGCGATTGTATTTACTGTCGGAAGCGTTGTCACTTTTCCGGCTGCAAATGAAGCCTGCATACAGTTTGCACCAGCCGGCTCCACACCGATCACCTTAATCTTTGGATTGAGCAGCTTTGCAAGTGTGGATACGCCTGTTGCCAGTCCGCCTCCCCCAATCGGAACAAGAATGTACTCTACCAGCGGAAGTTCCTTAAAGATCTCCATTGCAATGGTTCCCTGACCAGTTGCCACTGCCAGATCATCGAACGGATGAATAAAGGTATATCCATTTTTTTTCTGCCAGCTCCAGTGCATGTGCACATGCCTCATCATATACATCTCCGTACAACACAACTTCCGCACCGTAACTCTTGGTACGATTCACCTTGATCAGAGGCGTGGTGGTTGGCATTACAATTACCGCCTTACAGCCGTAGCACTTTGCGGCATATGCCACTCCCTGCGCATGGTTTCCGGCAGATGCTGTAATCAGTCCTCTCTGACGTTCTTCCTCTGAGAGCGTGCTGATTTTTATAATAAGCACCTCTTACTTTGTATGCACCGGTAAACTGCATATTCTCCGGCTTTAAATATACTTTATTGCCTGTCTGGTCACTTAAGTAATCACTGTATACAAGTTTTGTCTCCAGAGTAACCTCTTTTACTTTTCACTTGCTTCTTCAAATTTATCTAGCGTCAGCATCTTCATCGTTGTCCTCCTTATTTTTTACGTCAAACAATGCATTCACAAATTCATCTGGGTCAAATTTCTGGAGGTCATCAATGGTCTCTCCCACGCCGATATATTTGACCGGCACTCCAAGTTCCGCCTGAATTGCCACCGCAATTCCTCCCTTGGCTGTTCCATCCATCTTTGTCAGCACAATTCCGGAAATCTTTGCCACATCGGAAAATTCCTTTGCCTGAACCAGCGCATTCTGTCCGGTTGTCGCATCCAGCACAACCAGCGTCTCCCGATACGCCTGTGGATACTCTTTTTCGAGAATCTTGTTAATTTTTCCAAGCTCATTCATCAGATTTTTCTTGTTGTGCAGACGTCCTGCCGTATCGACCAGAAGCACATCTGCATTTCTGGCCTTTGCTGCAGCCGTTGCATCATAAACCACAGATCCCGGATCTGCGCCTTCCGTTCCGCCAATCATGTCAACTCCCGAACGGTCCGCCCACTCTTTGAGCTGATCTCCTGCTGCTGCACGGAAAGTATCCGCACCGGCAATCACAACCTTTTTTCCCTGCTCTTTCAGTTTACCTGCAAGTTTTCCGACGGTTGTGGTCTTTCCCACACCATTGACTCCGATCACAAGGACAACGGATGTCTCTTCTTCAAAGCGGTATGCCGTCTCACCGACCTGCATCTGCTGTTTGATGCTGTCGATCAGAAGCTGTTTGCATTCTGCAGGCTCTTTCACATGGTTTGCCTTTACTTTTTCACGCAGATCATCCAGAATCGACTCAGTAGCCTTAACGCCCAGATCACCCATAATCAGAATTTCTTCCAGTTCCTCGTAAAATTCATCATCAATTTTAGAAAAACCGTGAAATACCGAATCAATTCCGGATACAATATTATCTCTTGTCTTGGTCAATCCTTCGACAAGCCGGCTGAAAAAACCTTTCTTTTCTCCCATATCAGTTTCCTTTCTTATCGCTTCTTTCTTTTTACATAATCAATCAGTTCAAATCATGTTCAATCAGATCTACCGACACAAGTGTCGATACACCTTTTTCCTGCATGGTAATTCCATACAACCGGTCCGCTGCTGTCATTGTACCACGTCTGTGCGTAATTACAATAAACTGTGTGTTTTTTGTCAGCTTATTTAAGTAACTTGCAAACCTTGAGACGTTGGAATCATCAAGCGCTGCTTCGATCTCATCCAGAAGACAAAACGGCGAAGGTTTCAGCGCCTGAATCGCAAACAACAGTGCAATTGCTGTCAGCGCTTTCTCACCACCGGACATCTGCATCATATTCTGCAGTTTCTTTCCCGGCGGCTGCGCAATGATGCGGATGCCACATTCGAGAATATCCTCATCCTCCACCAGTTCCAAAGCTCCATGTCCGCCGCCGAACAGGTGCTTGAATGATGCATTGAATTCTTTCTGGATTTCCGCAAACTTTTCCATAAACTGTTTTCTCATGCCACTGTCGAGATCTTCTATGATGCCGAGCAGCGTCTGCTCTGCCTCAACCAGATCATCATGCTGCCCTTTCAGGAACGTATAACGTTCCGAAACTTCTTTGTATTCTTCAATGGCATTGACGTTGACTGTTCCCAGCTTCCGGATCTCATCCTTTACTGCTGCGATCAGTTTCTTTAAAGCAAGCAGATCTTCGTATTCACTGTTTCTTAATTCTGCTGCCGCATGCGGTGTCAGTTCATATTCTTCCCACAGATAATTTGTCTGTTGTTCTGCAGATTCATTCAGCTTTTCCCGCTGGTTGTTCAGACGGAACACTTCTTTATCCAATTCGTTACACCGCTCGGAAATTTCCTCCTGTTTCTGGAAAAATCCCCGGTATTCCGCAGACATCTGTTCTTTTTGTTCTACGCTTTCACGAAGTTTCTGTTCCAGTTCCCCATGGGAATCCGAAGAAGCAAGGATCGTCTTTTGGATTTCTGCAATGTCGTGCTGTTTCTTTTCCACATCTTCTTTGAAATTTTTCGCATTCTCCAGAAGCCCGGTCTTTTCCGTCTCGAATTTTTCCAGATCTCCATTGATACGTTCCACGTTTGTCTGGGCAAATTCTACTTTCTGCCGGATATTCGCTTCCTCAAGCTGAATTCCGGAAAGTTCCGATTCCGCTTTATTTTCCAGTTCTTTCTGTTCTTCAAGCATCTTCTGAAACGCTTCATTCGCATGCTGGATTTCCGTTTCCCGTTGTCTGGAATGTTCCAGTTCCTCCTTAATGCCTGTCTGATCTGCACGGATTTCTTCCACCTGCCGATCCATCTGCTGCCGTTCCTTCATGAGACTTGAAAATACTTCTTCACTCTCATTTTTCTGCTGCATTGCGCGATCCACATTGATCTTTGCAGTATTCTGACGAATAAATTCTTTCTGCAGGGTTTCTTTCACCTGTTCGAGGTCTTCCTCATTCAGCTCAATGGCCGTAAGAAGATCCTCCCTGCGGTTTTTTATCTGCGCAATCTCCTGAAGCAGACGATTCGTTTTCGTTTCCAGTTCCTCCACTTCGCGGCGTCTTGCCAGCAGATTGGATGAATTTTTAAATGCTCCACCCGTCATGGAACCACCGGGGCTTAAATATTCTCCCTCAAGAGTTACAATATGTAAACTGTAATGATTCTTCTTTGCAAGTGCAATCGCATGATCAATCGAATCTGCACAAGCACACGCCCCAGCAGATACGCCGCCACTTCCTCATACTTTTGCTCACACTTTACCAGCTGACTGGCAATTCCAATAACTCCGGGCTCCTTCCGTGCCGCTTCATTCTTCGGATTTTTTCTTGCGCTTACACTGGTCAGCGGAAGAAATGTTGCACGTCCGAAACGGTTCTGCTTCAGAAATGCAATCATTTTCTTTGCCGTTGCTTCATCTTCCGTCACAATATTCTGAATGTTTCCACCCAGAGCGGTCTCAATCGCAATCTCATATTTCTTATCCACCTGAATCAGATCTGACACAACCCCGAGTAATCCCGGATTATGTTCTTTCTGTTCCATCACTTTGCGGATACTGTTTCCGTATCCGTCATAGCGCTCCGCAATATTTTTAAGCGACTCCAGACGAGACTGCTGCCTGTGAAATTCGTTTTGCTTTTCTTCTAATGCACGGTCATTTTCTTTTGCCTTAGTTCTCCATTCTTTTTCCTTTGCACTTAATTCTTTTTCCTGCTCCGAAAGTTTTCGGATATGCGCACTGACCTCTTCGAGATCTTTTTTACAGTCTGCAAGAACCGAATCCAGATCCGTTTCCTGCGTTTTTCTGTCCAGCAGACGCTTTCCAAGCTCTGCTTTTCGTATATTGATCTGCTCCACCATGGTATCGGAACGCTGCTGTTTGGCCTGAATATCTGCTCTGCGGTTTAACAGCGCAAACAATTCTTTCTGCCCCTGTTCCATTCCCTCATTACAGGATGCAATCTGTTTCTGTATCTCTGCCAGTGTCTGTGCTGCTTCTTCCTGTCGTTTCCGTACCTGTGCAAGCTGTTCATCACCGGAATGTTTTTCTTTCTCGTAGGAAGCTTTTGCCTCCTCCTTTTCCCTCTGTTCCCGCGCAATGGCATCCAGACGGCTCTGCAGATGTTCATCTGTCATCTCTGCCGTATGGATCTGCTCTGCCAGTATCTGGATCTGGCTTTCGAGTTTTTCCTTCATCACAGACGTATTGCTGATATTTTCCCGGATTGCATTGATCTTTTCGTCCATTTCCGTGATGCTTTCGCCCAAACGGTCATATTCCTGGCGGATCTTTTCCCTTGCATCCGTGCTTTCTTTCAGCTGTTCCTCTGCAATTTTGAATTTTTCCTCTACTTCACGCTGCTCGGATGCGATTCTCTCTGTTTCCATGAGAAACATGTTGACATCATAATCTTTCAGCTCATTCTTCTTTTTTAAATAGGTTTTTGCCTTTTCCGACTGCAGCTGTAACGGTTCCACCTGGCGTTCCAGTTCCGACAAAATATCGTTTACACGGACCAGATTGTCTCTCTCATTCTCTAACTTTTTTTTGTGCAGTCGCTTTTCGTTTTTTTGAATTTTACTATTCCTGCCGCCTCATCAAAAGTTCGCGCCGTTCTTCCGGTTTGCCGCTTAAGATCCGGTCAATCTGTCCCTGTCCAATGATCGAATATCCTTCTTTTCCGATACCGGTATCATAAAACATTCTGAAACTTCTTTCAGTCGGCACGGACTGCCATTGATCAGATATTCACTCTCTCCGGAACGATACAGACGTCTG
>ENA-OQCE01001303-OQCE01001303.1-human-gut-metagenome-genome-assembly--contig:-NODE-1303-length-10206-cov-1.259153_pt1 | contig 10206 bp, 10 predicted proteins | sample MGYA00242495_ERZ504572 | MGnify/ENA primary metagenome ERZ504572 (study PRJEB26092, sample SAMD00036228) | human gut metagenome | host: Homo sapiens | study: EMG produced TPA metagenomics assembly of...
GCTGGCCGTCTTCGTAATTACCGCTCTTTTGCGGGGATAAAATCGGGATATTTTTATACCTTTGCTTACTCTTTGTCAATAATAAAATATTACACATACTATGAATATCTCCTATAACTGGCTGAAACGCTACCTTAAAACCGATCTGTCGGCCGAAGAAATGGCGACGATCCTCACCGATATCGGCCTGGAGGTCGAGAGCTTCGAAAAGATCGAATCGATTCGCGGCGGACTTGCGGGCGTCGTGGTCGGCGAGGTGCTGACCTGCACGGATCATCCCGATTCGGACCATCTGCACCTGACGACCGTGGATGTAGGCGGCGAGGCTCCGTTGCAGATCGTCTGCGGTGCTCCCAACTGTCGGCAGGGTCTCAAGGTCCTCTGCGCTACGGTAGGTGCGGTGCTCTACCTAACGGCGGCGAGGAGGAGTTCAAGATCAAGCGGAGCAAGATCCGGGGCGTGGAGTCGCTCGGCATGCTCTGTGCCGAGGACGAACTGGGTATCGGGAGCTTCGCATGAGGCATTATGGAGCTGCCGGCCGACGCGAAAGTCGGCCAGCCGGCCCGGGAGTATCTGAAGCTGGAAGACGACTATGTCATCGGCATCGGTCTGACTCCCAACCGCATCGATGCGGCGTCGCATATCGGCGTGGCACGTGATCTGGCGGCTATCTCAAAAGCCAGGGCAAGCCCGTCGAACTGCAATGGCCCGACGTGAGCGCTTTCGCCGTCGATAACCGCGATCTGAAGATCGATGTGCAAGTGAAAAACAGCGAAGCCGCACCGCGCTATGCGGGTGTTACGGTCAAGAATTGTAAGATAGGCCCTTCGCCCGAATGGATGCAGAACTGCCTGCGGACAGCGGGCATTACCCCCAAAAACAACCTGGTGGACATCACCAATTTCGTGCTTTTCGAGCTGGGACAGCCCCTGCACGCTTTCGATGCAGCGAAGATCGACGGCGGCCGGATCGTGGTCAGAACCTGCGAGGAAGGTACTCCGTTCGTGACGCTCGACGGCGTAGAGCGCAAGCTCACGGCCAACGACTGATGATCTGCTCGGCTGCGAAACCCATGTGTATTGCGGGCGTTTACGGCGGATTGGATTCGGGCGTGAGCGATACGACGACCGACGTATTCATCGAGAGCGCCTATTTCAACCCGGTCTGGGTGCGCAAGACGGCCAAGCGCTTCGGCCTGAACACCGATTCTTCGTTCCGCTTCGAGCGCGGCGTGGATCCCGACATACAGGTCTATGCCCTCAAGCGTGCCGCCCTGCTGATGAAGGAGCTGGCCGGAGGAGAGATCGCCTCCGAAATTACGGATATTTGCTCCGCTCCTATCGAAAAGTTCAAAGTGGAACTCGATATAAAGCGTGTCAATCGTCTGATCGGCAAAGAGATTCCTGCCGATACGATCCGCACGATTCTCGGTGCGCTCGACATTAAAATCGAGGCCGAGGAAGGTGACCTATGGCGCGTGGCCGTGCCGCCCTATCGGGTCGATGTGACGCGCGAGGCCGATTTGGTCGAGGAGATTCTCCGCATCTACGGCTACAATAACATCCCTGTTCCCTCGCACGTCAATTCGGCGCTCTCCTACGCGCCGAAACCCGACCGGAACAAGCTGATGAACCTCGCCGCCGATTTCCTGACGGCTAACGGCTTTACGGAGATCATGTCCAATTCGCTGACGAAAGCGGCTTATTACGAGGGTCTCACCTCTTACAAGCCGGAGCATTGCGTGAAGATACTCAATCCGCTCAGCAACGATCTGAACGTCATGCGACAGACGCTGCTTTTCAATATGCTCGAAGCCGTGCAGTTGAATGCCAACCACCGCAATGGCGACCTGAAGCTGTACGAGTTCGGCAACTGCTATTTTTACGATGCGACGGCCGCTATGCCGGAAGAGCCGCTGAAGGCTTATTCCGAGCAGTTCCGCCTGGCGATCGCCGTAACCGGCATCGCTGCGCCTCTTTCGTGGAACCGGAAACCGGAGCAGGCATCGTTCTTTACGCTGCGAGCGATTGCCGAGAAGCTGTTGCGTCGTTTCGGGCTAGACCTTTATACGCTCAAGTCCGAATCGCTCCGCAGCGATCTTTACGGGGATGCACTCTCCTTCTCGCTCAACGACAAGGCCAGAGAATTGGTACAGATGGGTGTCGTTTCGTCGAAGCTGCGCAAGGCTTTCGATCTGAAACAGGACGTTTATTATCTGGAGATGGATTTCGGGGCCTGATCAAGGCTACGCGTAAGAATAAGGTCACGGCCAAAGAGCTTTCCAAGTTCCCGGAGGTAAAACGCGATTTGGCGCTGCTGATCGACAAGGAGGTGACTTTCTCCGCACTGCGTGATATTGCTTTCGCGGCCGAACGCAAGTTGCTCAAACGGGTTTCGCTCTTCGATGTTTATGAGGCGATAAGCTGCCCGAAGGTAAAAAAATCGTATGCCCTGAGTTTCGTACTGGAGGACAAGACCCAGACGCTGACCGACAAGATGATCGAGCAGGCGATGGCCAATCTGACGGCTCAGTTCGAACGCAAGGCGGGTGCGCAGGTGCGGGCTTGATTTTTGAAACGCCTGTCTGCGGGCGGCAAGTCAGTCCCCCCGCAGAATGGGTCTGAGCGAAAGACGATATTATGAAGCGCTGTAAAATTACGATCCTGCAACGGACACTGAACGAGGAATTGGCACGAGAGTATGCCGCTCCCGGCTTTACGAGGTGTCCTATGATGCGTGAAGGTCAGGTTTTTTATGCCGACTATGCCAAGCCCGAAGGTTTTTGCGACGAAGCGTGGAAGGCGGTTTATCAGTATGTGTTCGCCTTGTCGCACGGCGCCGGAAAGTTCTATTTCGGCGATTGGATCACGAAGGAAGCGTGGCGATCTGTTCCTGCAACGACGGACTCCGCCCGGTAATCATGAAGATCGAACGTACGGACCAGGACTCCTCGATCGATTACGAACCGGTGGAGTAATTTCCGAAGTTCGGGCGGAACGGGGACGAATATTTCAAAACGGCGCTGCGGATTGAATACCCGCAGCGCCGTTTCGCATCCTGTGTCCGGCTCTGCTACTTCTTCTTCGGTCTTCTCTTCGATTAGGCTCAGTGCTGCCTCCAACATTTCGTCCCGTCCATCCCGGATACCTTCGAGGGTCGGCCGTATTTCGTGGTCGATCTTCACGCCCTGCCGATTCACCACCCATCCGTCGGGATAATACCACCCTAACCCGGAAAATGCGCCGAGTATTCCCCGAGGTAACGTAAATTTGCTGATATTGCCGTTGGCTCCGGCGCTTTGAGAACCGATCGTTATAGTATATGGATTATTTTGGATTTTTTGTACGGATGTTTCTCCGTAACTTTGCGTCCCTTCATTAACCATTATAATGATAGGGGCGTTGTATTTTTCTGTTTTATATGTCGGATAAGAATAGTCTCTCGCGTAAAATACTCCCGGCAATGCAAGATCGGGGTAAGTAAATCGGACCGTATATTTAACATCGTCCGGAACGATGTACTGGCTTACAAATTCATTAAAATCTTGTGAAGGATAATAGCGTAAATCGATAATCAACCTCTGGTTTTTTTCAGGCCGTTTGAGATCTCAGGTATCTCTCTTTCGAGAGTTTGTCCGGACAGATATATCCGATCGAATCTTCGAGCATCGAGAATGTCCTGTGGTATTTCCAAAGGTAATTCCAACTGAAATGTCCTGGCATCTTTGTTACGTCGGCCAATGTGTCCCTCGTCACTCCGTCACGGCGGTAGCGGATCGATAGCGGCCGATTCTCTTTAGTGCGCAGAATTTGATCGGCCGTAGCTGCCAGCACGTCGTTCCCGTTGGAGCAGGAAATGAATTCCCTGGTTTGTGCCATGTAATATTCGACCGGTTTATCTTCGACAGCGACGATTTCGTCCCCCACCTGAAAGGGGGCTTTCCGCTCGCTCTTCACCGGGACGGTATCGGGCGTTACGACGATGAGCCGCCCTTCGACGAAGCCTGTGTTGAGAGGGACTCGATAACGGCCGAACAATTCGAAGATTCCTCCGCCGTATTGTGCGTGGTTGTCGTCGAGTTCCGCGATCATCCGTCGCGTTTCCCGCAGGTAACTGCCCGTCGGGTGTGCCATACGCCGGATATATTCGGGAAGAACATCGTTCCAGTCCTTGTCGGTCAAGTATTTACTTGGAAAGAAATATTCGACCATGTTCCAGAAACGGAATACCGTGAGCAGGCGATAGCCGTAGTCGGGATTCGACAAGTCGTAATAGGGTTTTTTCTCCGTCGAAACAGGGATTGGGGGACCATTGGTCATAGGTTTCGTAATACGTTTGCGACACGTAACGGTTCCCTGCGGTTCGGTCGGCAGAACGCAGCCGGACCAGACGCTCCGAAAGCTCGCGGCCGAGCGTTGCCGTATCCCGAATCCATCCGATGTCGGTGCGGTGTTCAAAAACCGAATCCGACGCCAGTATCTTCTCGTATTTTTCGGATGCTGTTTTGTACCTGCCGAAGCCGTCGATCCACTGGGCCAATATCTCATTGCGAGCGGCAGGAGCGGTATCGGCGACCAGAGGCAGCAACTCGAAAAGTTCGAAATCCAAGTCGTACCGGTCGTCCGAAAATGCCGGATGGTGATATTTCACGAACCCCCACACACGGCCCAATACTTCGAGGTTTCGCAGCGTAGCGCTGTCGATCTCCGTACGGTCGAAACACGAGTGCCGCGAATAGTCGGCGTACTGTTTCGGCCGGGTGCAGCCCGAAGGGAAAAGACTTGAAACAAGCAGCAGGAATACGACGATTTTTTTCATAACATAAATCTTTTGGCTCCATTCGTAGCAACCGAAAAATTATCGAAAACGATCTCTTGCCGTTCGGCAGCCTATGAGCTGCCAAGCGAATAAAAGTGTCGTTTCGCCGGTGCGAGGTACTTTAACAAAGTTAAGGTTTTTTCCGAAAGGCGCGATCTTTTTTAGAATTTCGCAATCAAAAAACAATGATTCGGCACGAGTCCGCACGATTGCTCTCATCTTTCACTATCTTTGACATAGTCTTAGATAGGCTGCGTCTCGGAAAAATGGGAACAAGCTCCCATTTTCTCTCGGCTTTCACTATCTTTGCACAAAATCGGCTGTGGCTCGGATCGCCTCGGGCGAATTCGGACTGTTATCCGATCATAAAGATATGGAAAAAAGGTGTTCGCTTGGATTGCGGATATTCGCTTCGTTATCGGTCAAAATACAGAAACAATACGATGAAACAAGACAAACTGAAGGCGACGGCCCGCCTGTTGGAAATTATGGATACGCTGCGCGAACAGTGTCCCTGGGATCGCAAACAGACCTTCGAAACACTCCGAAACAACACGATCGAGGAGACGTACGAATTGGCCGACGCATCCTGAACAAGGATCTCGACGGTATCAAGGAAGAGGCCGGCGACTTGCTGTTGCACGTGGTTTTCTATGCCAAGCTGGGCGAGGAGGCCGGGGCGTTCGATTATGCCGATGTGGTGAACGCTTTGTGCGACAAGCTGGTCTATCGCCATCCTCACATTTACGGGAGGTGCATGCCGATACTCCGGAAGAGGTCAAAGCCAACTGGGAGACATTGAAACTGCGTAAGAAAAACCGTCGGAGCGGTACGTTGGGAGGTGTTCCCGTGAGCCTGCCTGCATTGGTGAAGGCCTACCGCATCGGTGAGAAAGCAGCGGCGACGGGGTTCGACTGGGAGAAAAAAGAGGATGTTTGGGCCAAGGTGAAGGAGGAAACCGCCGAGGTCGAAGCCGAAATGATATCCGGTGACCGTACGGCGATGGAGGAGGAGTTCGGCGACCTGCTGTTCGCCTGGTGAATGCTTGCCGCCTGTACGGGATCGACCCCGAATCCGCACTCGAGCGAAGCAATAAAAAGTTCATGAATCGGTTTAATTATATGGAAGAGTGTGCTTCGTCCGAGGGGCATACCCTGCACGAGCTGTCGCTCGACCGGATGGAAGAGTTGTGGCAGCAAGCCAAGCATGCGGCGCTGAAAAAGAGTAAGAACCAACTAATACATATCGAATTATGGCATATATCAGAGAGATACGGGGACATACCCCGCAGGTGGGTGAAAATACGTTTTTGGCGGAAACCGCCGTGCTTGTCGGCGACGTGACGGTGGGCCGCGACTGTTCGATCTGGTACAACGCCGTGTTACGCGGCGATGTGAACACGATCACCATCGGCGATCGGACGAACATCCAGGACGGCGTGGTGATCCACACCCTGTTCGACGGCTCGAAGCACCCGTCGCAGACCCATATCGGCAACGACGTGTCGGTGGGACATAACGCCGTAATTCACGGCGCGATCATCGAAGACAACTGCCTGATCGGTATGGGCGCCACGGTGTTGGGACAATGCCGTAGTAGCGTCCGGGGTGCATCGTAGCGGCCAACGCACTGGTGCTTTCAGGCAGCAAGCTCGAACCCAATTCGGTCTATGCGGGTATTCCGGCTAAAAAAGTCAAGGAAATAACCCCGGAACAACGGGACGAGATCGTACTGCGTACAGCCCGTGATTACCAACTGTATGCTTCGTGGTTTAAGGAGGAATAAGTCGTTTTTTCCATTTGTCGGAAGAGATTGGCGCTTGGTTTGCAAGAGTACATTCGGTTATAAAGACCGATAACAATTAAAATGGTAGTTGATATGAAAGCGAAATTCTTGATCGTCGTACTGGCAGCGCTGGTGCTGGCAACGGGTACGGTATGGCCCAGAAGGGACACCATAATCGTCGTGCCGAACACAAAGAACTTACTACGGAGCAGGTTGCGAAAAAGATGACCGATCGGATGAAAGAAAACCTGTCGCTCTCTGACGAACAGGTAAAACAGGTTTACCCTATTTGCCTGGAACAGGCTCAAGCCATGAGGGAGCACCGGGCCGAACGCCGGGAGATGGCTGAAAATCGCGTGAAGCGATGGCACAGCAGCGTGAACAGATGGCCGGCCGGATGAAGGCGGTTCTGACGCCCGAACAGTATGCCCAATGGATCGAATGCCGAGAGTGTCCCGCCCGAAAGGTCGATTGCGCCGGACCGGCATGTCGAAAAGGCGATGCGAATCCCGGACATCACCGCAGACCTGTAACGGTGCTCCGTGTGTGGATAAAAAGTAGGCAGAAAGTCGAAATAATTCGCCGATATTTCCGTTTATAGGGATGAAACAGGCCGACCTGTTTCATCCTTTTTCATGTTCCGGACAGTGAAAAAAGTCGATTTTTATCGTATATTTGCCGTGTGACGACAATGATGGGAGATGATTAGAGCGATTTGTTTACTTGTATTCTTGTGTACGATAGGTTTGGCTCGGGCGCAGGCCCAGAGCGGTGTGATTACGCTCTCCGTGATAGATGCCGAAACCGGTGAAGATGTTCCGGGTGCCGTAATAGAAATTGCACCTAAAGCCCACCCCGATCAGAAGAAATATTATACTTCGGGCTATAAAGGGGCGTTGCAAGTGCGCGGCCTCGCTTATGGTTCATATACCCTGGCCGTGACTTTCATGGGATATGAAAAGGCCGAAAAGGAGTTTCGGGTGACTCAGCCGTCCGAAAACCTGGGAAAGATCGCACTGCGGGAGGCGGCCATCGCCATCGAGACCGTAGTGAAGGAGGTGCAGGCACTCCGCACTTCTCAAAAGGGCGATACGGTAAGCTATAATGCCAATGCGTTCAAGGTGACTGCCGATGCCGACGTCGAGGGGCTGTTGAAGAAGATGCCCGGCATTACGGTCAATAACGGCGCTGTCGAGGCGCAGGGCGAAACGATCCAGAAAGTATTCGTCGATGGCAAGGAGTTTTTCGGCGAGGACGTGACATCGGCGATCAAGTCGCTGCCGGCCGAAGCGGTCGAACGGATCGAGGTTTACAACAAGTTGAGCGACCAGGCCGAGTTTTCGGGTATGGACGACGGCGAAAGCTATAAGGCGATCAACATCGTCACACGCGAAAATATGCGTCAGGGCATATTCGGTAAGGCATATGCCGGGTACGGTTACGATGCCGATACGGAAACCGAAGCCAAAAACAAGTATATGGTCGGCGGCAACGTCAATTTTTTCAGCGGCTCCAGCCGTCTGTCGCTGATCGGTCTTTTTAACAACGTCAATCAGCAGAACTTTTCGTTTCGAGGATATTCTGGGTGTTACCGGTAATTCCGGAGGCGGAGGCGGTCGTTTCGGCCGTGGCGTGGGGCAATATATGGTTCGTCACCAGGACGGCGTGGCTTCGGTAAATGCAGTGGGTGTCAATTATTCGGATACCTGGGGCAGTCGGGATCAGGTGACTTTCCAGGGCAGCTACTTCTTCAACGGAACCCGTACGGTCAATCGGGCGCGTACCGAGCGTTGGTACGAGGAGCCGGCACCGATCGATACGCTTTTCACCGACGGTTATTCCCGGATACAGAATTTCAACAACCGCCTGAATGCCCGCATCGAATGGAAAATCGCGGACAACCAGTCGCTGATGATCCGCCCGGGCTTGAGTTTCCAGTCGAACGATCCGTTCAGTACGACTTACGGGCGACAGTTCGGCGAAAGCGGTTACAGCATCATCGACAATTTCGAGGATGCCTTCCGAAACGGTTACAGCGTCAATACTTCGGCCATTTACCGCGTGCGGTTGGGTAAGCCGGGACGTACGCTTACGGTGGACGGCTTTTTCAACTATTTCGACTCCCAGAATAAGCAAAACTCCCATACCAACGATTTCGGTATTTACGAGGATTACCCCGACCTCGATCCCGATCCGGACGAGAACGATCTGAAAAAGCTGATTTACCAGCGCATGATGAATCCTTCGTACCGTTATCGGCTGAACGGCCGCCTGACCTATACGGAGCCCGTATCCAAATATTCGCAGGTGAGCCTCGGGTATCGGACGTCGTACAATTACCAGCAGAGCGACAAGAAAACCTACCGGACCGGCGAGGATTACGATATTACGGGATTGCTTCCCGATCCCTTGCTGTCGAACGCTTACAAGAGCAGCTATACGGTGCACTCTCTCGGCCCCGGCTTCAACTACTCCAAGGACCGCAATACTTTCGCTGCGAACGTCTATTATCAGCGTTCGAGCCTTTCGGGTGAGGTGATCCGTACCGGCTCCGAAGAGATCAAGCACGCCTACAACAATGTGACCTATTTTATGGTGGGACAGTTCAACCTGAACCGGGAGAATACGCTGCGAATGTTCCTGCGCTCCTATACGGACAACCCGGAGGTTACCCAGTTGCAAAATGTCTATGACGTATCGGATGCGCAATACATCACGCGGGGTAATCCCGACTTACGGCCTTCGTACAGCCATAATTTGAGTATGCACTACGTCAATTCCAATGCGGAGAAGGGTCGTACTTTTATGCTGATGTTCCGGGCCGAAACGACCCAGGACTATATTACGACCAGCACCCGCTACCGTCCTACTTTGGAGATCGACAATACGGTTTACCGTCCGTTGCAGTTCACCGAATGGACGAATATGGACGGCTACTGGGATGTGCGGGCGCGGGCAAGTTACGGGTTTCCGGTGAATTTCATCAAGAGTAACCTGAATCTGCGGGGCGGCGTAAGCTATTCGCGTATTCCGAGCCTTGTGGACGGCGAGCGGAACAATACGGGCAACCTCGGTTACGAAGCGGGCGTAGTGTTGGGCAGCAACATCTCCGAGAATGTGGACTTCACCCTTTCGTGGGACGGCACGTACAACGAAGCCGTCAATTCCCTCGCCGCTACCGGAGGAAAGAACCGTTATTTCAACCATCAGGCTGCGGCGTCGTTCAAGTTCATCTTCGGCCGGGGATTCTCCCTCTCGGGCAGCGCTTCTTATATCCAGTATCTGGGTTTCACGAACGATTACGACGACAGCTATCTGCTCTGCAACCTGTTCGTGGGCAAGAAGGTCTTTCGCAACCAGCTGGGGGAAATCAACATCGGCGTAAACGACATTTTCAATCAGAATAAAGCGTTCGTGCGCACGACCGGTTCGGGTTGGACACAAAATTCTTGGAACAGCGTAGTGGGACGTTATTACTGTGTGCAGTTCGTCTATAACCTGCGGTTCTTCGGCAAGAAGGGTTCGAAGAACATCAAGGATTATCAAGCGTTTCGGACCGCCCGTCGGGAGCCGTCGGTATGGGACGCAGCACCGCTCCCGGAG
>ENA-OQCE01001304-OQCE01001304.1-human-gut-metagenome-genome-assembly--contig:-NODE-1304-length-10202-cov-1.856476_pt1 | contig 10202 bp, 8 predicted proteins | sample MGYA00242495_ERZ504572 | MGnify/ENA primary metagenome ERZ504572 (study PRJEB26092, sample SAMD00036228) | human gut metagenome | host: Homo sapiens | study: EMG produced TPA metagenomics assembly of...
CAATGTCTCTATATTCACCACTGCAGCTTTTTCGGCTTGGGCATGTTAGACAATAAACAGATCCTTTCTCCCCTTCAATTACTTTAATATCATGTACCACAAATTCATTATCGATTGTGATTGACACAACAGCTTTCATCTTGCCTTCTTTGGCACTTTTCTAATACGTACATCAGTTATTTGCATGTTGTCATCCTCCTAGTTTCTAATAATATAGCTAAAATTCGCTCTCCGGTCAGGCTCTGGTAACTTCTTCTTTCTCTTAGACCGTATATGCTAATTTTTATTATAACACTATTTTCAGCAAATGTGAACAAAAACTTGTTTTTTATCAGCTTTTTTATTATGACATTTTACTACTTTTTTCTCCATATTTTTATAGCAAATATAATATTTTCCAATTCAATCTCTGTCTTGCAAGATTAGTTGCAGTGACTTATAATAAGGAAAACAATGAAACTATATCAACGATAGAAAGAAAGGCACATGAAAATGTATCAGATAGATTTTAACAGACCAATTCATATTCATTTTATGGGAATCGGAGGAATCAGCATGAGCGGTCTTGCTGAGATCCTTATTAAAGAAGGTTTTACGATTTCCGGATCCGATATCCATACTTCCGATATCATCAAACACTTAGAAGACAAAGGTGCAAAAGTTTATCTCAGCCAGACTGCAGATAATATCACAGATGATATCGATCTTGTTGTATACACAGCAGCGATCAACTTTGATACCAACGAAGAATACAAAGAAGCCATCCGCCGTAAGATTCCTGTCATGAAACGTGCTACACTGCTTGGTCAGATGATGCACAATTATCAGAATGCGATCGCTGTATCCGGAACTCACGGTAAGACAACAACAACTTCTATGTTATCTTACATTTTACTTGCTGGTAACACAGATCCTACGATCAGCGTTGGTGGAATTCTTGATGCGATCAATGGAAATATCCGTGTCGGACATTCTGAGACATTCGTAACTGAAGCATGTGAATACACAAACAGTTTCTTAGAATTCTTCCCTAAGATCAGTATTATCCTCAATATTGAAGAAGATCACATGGACTTCTTTAAGGATCTTGATGATATCCGCCATTCTTTCCGTGAATTTGCCCATAAACTTCCTGATTATGGTTATTTGATCATCAATGGCGAAATTGAAAACATCAATTATATTGTGGACGGATTAGAAGCAGAATATGCAACTTTTGGATTAGAAAATGATTCTTATGACTATTGTGCAAAGAACATCGGGTATGATGCATTTGGACATGCTCATTTCGATTATTACTATAAAGGAGAATTTATTGACCATATCCAGTTAAAATGTCAATGGCGAACATAACGTGAAGAATGCACTGGCTGCCATTGCTGCTGCAAAACGTATCGGCATTGATGTTGATACAATGAAGAAAGGACTTCTTGGATTCACTGGCGCCAAACGTCGTTTTGAACTAAAAGGCACATGCAACGACTTCACCGTTGTTGATGACTATGCGCATCATCCAACAGAGATCCGTGCAACTCTGGAATCTGCTAAGAATTATCCACATAACGAATTATGGTGTGTATTCCAGCCTCATACTTATTCCAGAACAATTGCATTCCTTGATGACTTTGCAAAAGCATTAAGCCTCTGTGACCACGTGATCGTCACTGACATCTATGCTGCCAGAGAAAAAGATACTGGATCGTAAGCTCCAAAGATATCGTAGACCGCATGACTGATTATGATGTAGATGTACACTATATTAAGGAATTTGATGACATCGAAAAATTTATTTTAGAAAATTGCAAAAAAAATGATCTGTTGATAACTATGGGGGCCGGAAACGTTGATTCTATCGGAAATTCGCTCGTAAATAGATAGTTATCCACATTATCCACAGACTTGTACACAATTGTTGATAAAACAATCTGTTGGATTTCTTTGTCCTTTTCCACAATTGTAAAATCTATGTAATGGCTTATTTCCATTGTTTTACGATTTTTGTCCACATTATCCACATTATCCACAGACTTGTACACAATTAGGGTGTGGATTTCCCTGGTATTTACAATTTCTCCAATCTGCGTTATAGTCAGATTAACAATAATAAAAAGAAGGAGAGATTGCCATGAATTACATTAAAGTAACAACCACATATCCAACCGGTGGAACGCTGCTTCCAAACGCATTTGTTGATAATTATATGATTCGTGCGAACGGTGAATACATCAAAGTGTATATTTATCTTCTGCGTATGGTTTCTGACGGTGCAAACTTCAGCATTCCTTGTCTTGCAGATGTACTGGAACTTACGGAGCGTGATGTTACTCGTGCGTTAAAATACTGGGAGAAGGAATCCCTCTTACGCATGGAGCTTAAAGACGGCGAGATCAGTTTTATAGAACTTCTCCCTGTCAGTGGCAATCCACATTCTCCTGCACAAACTACAAAACAAGAAGAAACAGTCCAAGCTACTTCTTCAGCAGCTTCTAAGACTACTGTGAAAGATCAGACGATCACTGGCGCTGAACCGATTCCTGCCATGAAGACACTTTCTCCTGCAGAACTTCAGCGTAAGAGCGAAGATGAGCGTTTTTCTTATCTTCTCTACGTATGTGAGATGTTCTTAGGAAAGCCATTAACATGTACAGATATGAACACTTTACTTTACATGTATGAAGATCTTAGAATGTCATGTGAGTTGATCGAATATCTTGTAGAGCATTGTGTATCAAATGGTAAGAAGAGTTTCCGTTATATGCAGTCTGTAGCGATCAACTGGTACGAAGCAAACATTAAAACTCCTGAAGAAGCGAAAGCATACAGCAAGAATTTCCGTAAGGAATATTATTCTATCATGCGTGCGTTTGGATTAAATCAGAATCCAGCCCCTGTTCAGGAAGAATATATGAAACGATGGCTTGAAACTGATGGTTTTGATCTTGCACTGATCATTGAAGCTTGTAATCGTACGATCAATGCGATCAACAAACCTAGTTTTCCATATGCAGATACGATCTTAAAACACTGGAAAGATAATCACATCGTAACTTTGGAAGATGCGAAGAACTTCCATATCCAGCAGAAAGCACCAAAGACTTTCGCTAACAATAACAACCAGCGCAATATGCATAATTTTACGCAGCGTGATTATGATTTTGATGCGTTAGAGCAACAACTTTTACAGAAACAGTTCGCGGACGAACTCATGGAGAACTAACTTATGTCATTATCAAATAACGATTATCAGGATATCATGCGCCAGTATGAGGAAAGACGGCTTTCTAATTACCGTCTCCATGAGCAGCGCAAGAAAGATATATACACAACGATCCCAGAGATCAAAGAACTTGACCGACAGATCACTGCCAATTCTATTTCTCTCGGAAAGCAGCTGATCATCCGTGATGATCCTGCTTTGAGAGAGGAATATCGCATAAAGAATCAGGCACTGATCAGCCAGAAACAGGCTCTCTTAAAAGAAGCCGGATATTCTTCTGATTATCTGGAACCGATCTACCATTGTAAGAAGTGTAAGGACACCGGATATATTGGACAGGAACAATGTTCCTGCTTTCATCAGGCGATGATCGATCACCTGTATTCCGGTTCTAATATGGCTAAGATTTTAGCACGGGAGAATTTTCAGACCTTCCGGGAAGATTATTATTCCGACCAGATGACCAAGCAAGGTCTTCCAAGCCCTAGACGTAACATCCAGAAAGTCGTGGAACACTGTAAAACCTTTATTTCCAGATTTCCAAATCACGACAACATTTTATTTCAGGGTTCCACTGGTGTTGGGAAGACTTTCTTAAGTCATTGTATTGCAAAGGAAATCATGGACCGCGGTTTTACCTGCTCTATATGACAGCTTTCCAGCTGTTTGATACTTTGGCAAAGCATACCTTTGGCAAAGGAAAAGATACGGAACAGGAAACATCTGCTAACCTGATCTTTCAATGCGATCTATTGATCATCGATGACCTTGGAACTGAGATGATCAATAAATTTGTGATCTCACAGTTATTTCAATGTTTGAATGAACGATTGATCCAGGAAAGATCAACGATCATATCCACAAATTTATCTCTGCAAGAATTCAGAAATACTTATTCTGAACGAATTTTTTCAAGGATCATTGAGAATTATTCATGGCAGAAAATCTATGGAGATGATATCCGTTTCAAAAAATCGAACTTGACGTAACTTATTTATAATGTTATAAAAAACTATAGAACAATATACGAAGGAGATAGTATCATGAGACGATCTGACCGTAACTTTACTAAGATTCCAGACGGTAAACTTGGAATCATTGCCCTTGAAGGATGCAAAGAACTTGGAAAAACAATCGACAACTATATCATCCAGTGGAGATCTGAAACTTACAAAGATTTCAAAGACTCTGTTGCCTGTGATGGATATTTAAGAGATACTTATCTTTTAGATGCCAGTTGCCCACGTTTTGGTTCTGGAGAAGCTAAAGGTATCATTCGCGAATCTGTTCGTGACATGGATTTATACATTATTGTTGATGTATTAAACTACAGCGTAACTTACTCTTTAAGCGGACGTGTAAACCACATGTCTCCAGACGATCACTATGCTGACTTAAAACGTATCATCAGTGCTTCCGCTGGAAAGGCTAAGAGTGTTAATGTTATCATGCCTTTCTTATATGAAAGCCGTCAGCATAAGAGAAGTACACGTGAATCTTTAGACTGTGCAGTTATGCTTCAGGAACTGATCAGCCTTGGTGTTGATAATATCCTGACTTTCGATGCACATGACCCTCGTGTACAGAATGCAATCCCTATCAGTGGATTTGATAACATCCAGCCTACTTATCAGTTTGTAAAATCATTAGTTGAACAGTGTGATGATGTTCACTTTGACAACGACCACTTAATGGTTATCAGCCAGATGAAGGTGCTATGCAACGTGCGATCTACATGGCAAACGTTGTTGGTGTTGATGTTGGTATGTTCTACAAACGCCGTGACTATTCTACTGTCATTGACGGACGTAATCCTATCGTTGCACATGAATTCCTTGGTGACTCCTTAGATGGTAAGGATGTTCTGATCATCGACGACATGATCTCTTCTGGAGAAAGTATGATCGACGTAGCCAAAGAATTAAAACGCAGAAATGCCCGTCGTGTATTCTGCTTATCTACATTTGGTTTATTTACAAACGGATTAGAAGTATTTGACCGTGCAGTTGAAGAAGGTATTATTGAGAAGGTTATCACAACTAATCTTACTTATCAGACACCTGAATTATTATCTCGTGACTGGTATGCATCTTCTGACGTATCCAAATACGTTGCACTATTAATTGATACATTAAATCATGATGCATCAATCAGTGATCTGTTAAACCCAACAGAACGTATCAAAGAATATCTTGAAAAGAAGAATATGTAATATATAGATAAAGACTTCGTCTTATGGCGGAGTCTTTTTTTGTAGAACTTTCTTATACACAAAAATCACAGGTATTGGATTACCTGTGATTTTTAATTATCTCCATATTCTTTTTACTGATTCTCTGCTGACTATTCTTCTGGCTGTGGTGCTGCCGTTGTAGGCGCCGCTGTCGTAGGCGCTGCCGTTGTAGGTGCTGCCGTTGTAGGCGCTGCTGTCGTAGGTGCTGCTGTAGTTGCTTCTGTGCCCTTTGTGCTGCTCTCTGTCGCTGTTGTTGCCTGCGTTCCTGTCTGCTGTGTAGTCTCTCCCTGATAATCTGTATAATTTCCACCCATAGAATCTGTAGAAGAGTATTCTGAATGAATCGCATTCATGAAATTACTCCAGATGGATTTTGGATAAGATGCTCCACTTAACGATTCCATAATCCTGTTATCATCTCTTCCTACCCATACTGCTGTTGTATAGTAAGGTGTGTATCCACAAAACCATCCATCTTTATTCAGGCTTGTTGTACCTGTCTTACCGGCAGTATCAACATTCGGTACCTTCGCACCAACACCCGTTCCACCTGTAACAACACTCTTCAGTACATCTGTCATTGCATTTGCTGCATTTGTGGAATATACTCTTCTCTTCTTTGTGGAAGATGACATCACTTCATCTCCATCAGAAGTTGTGATTTTAGAAATACACGTTGGTTCTCTATACACACCATCGTTCTTCAATGTAGCATATCCTGCTGCCATCTCTTCTGATGTTGTTCCTTTCGTGAAACCACCAATACATGTCGTATAATACTTATAATCAGAATCTGTTAGATATTTAAAATTCATCTCTTCCAGATATTTTAAACAGGTCTTTGGTGTCAACTGCTCATAGATCCGCATTGTTGCAACGTTACTTGATTTCTGAACAGCTCTTCGAAGTGAAATCTGTCCAGAATAAGAACCATGAGAGTTTCTTACACGATTCTTATCTTTCGTTGACATCGGTGAATCATTCACCGTTGATCCTGCAGACCATCCATGTTCTAAAGCTGGTGCATATACAAGCAATGGCTTGATCGCACTACCTGGCTGTCTTGGACTCTGGAACGCACGGTTTAATGTATAACCGATATTCTTCTGTTCACGTCCACCGACGATCGCTACAACCTTTCCAGTATCATTATCAATACATGTTCCAGATGCCTGTGTCTTATAAATGCCATTCTTATCTTTCTCTGTATATCCAGACAATGCATTGTCTACACTGCTCTGCAGTTGTTTCTGGACATCTGGATCAATGGATGTATAAATATGATATCCTGCACTGTATAAGGTCCTCTTACACTCTGCATACATCTTATCATATTCTTCCTGATATTTTTTCTTCTCTGAAGTCGAACTGAAATCATATTTGAATTCAAATCCCTTCTGTTTCATAATCTCTTTTGTCGCACAATGAATGACATATGTTTCTACGTAATTTCTTCTTCTCTGTCTTACTCTTCTGCGCACTCTTTACGTTAATCTCTTCATTGATTGCTTCTTCATACTGGTCTTTACGGATCAGTTTCTGCTCGTACATATCCTTTAGAATCTTATTTCTACGCTTGATCGTATTTTCTTTGTTTGTACGTGGATCATAGATTGTTGGATTATTTGGAATCGCAGATAAAAATGCTGCTTCTGACATTGTCAGATTCTTCGCATCCTTACGGAAATATCCTTGGCTTGCTGCCTGAATTCCATAATAACCATTCGCATAATAAACATTGTTCAGATAGAACTCAAGAATCTGCTCCTTGGAGTATTTTTTCTCTAATTCTACTGCCATAAAGATCTCTTTAACTTTTCTCTTCCATGTCTTCTGACGATTCAAAAAGACAGTCTTCGCAAGCTGCTGCGTCAGAGTACTTCCTCCCTGTGTGATCCTTCCTTTGTGTACCACATAACTTACCGCAGCTCTTGAGATTCCTTTGTAATCCACACCACTGTGTTTATAGAAATTCTTGTCTTCGACAGAAATTACTGCAGCTATGACATAAACCGGAAGCTCCTTGTACTTCAGATAATATACATCTTTTTCACCTTTAAACTTCAGTAACTGTTTTCCGTTGGTGTCATATACAATACTTGTCTGTGATGCTTTAAATGTATCCTCACTCGACTGAGCAACGAGTTTCTTGGCTTCACTTCTAAGCTTCATAACCTTTGCCCCAAAAGTAAACCAGCCGATTACGACCAACAACAAAAAGACAACAGAAACTTTCAAAAGAACTTTTTTCTTTTTATGTTTCTTTTTATGCTTTTTCTTGCTTTCGGGAATAATCTTTTTTGTTTCCTTTGTTTCTTCAGCCATATTCCTTTCACCTTTCGTTTGTTTTTACTGTTCTCATTTTCCGGATCATCTCCAGATATATATCTTAATTTTAACATAAAATATATCATAACTAAAATTTTTATCTCGACATAGTTCGCACTCTAAAGACAAAATCTAATTGGCATATCCATAATAAACGCTTCCTGCCTGTTTAAATTCACTCTCAAGCTTCTTACGATTTGCTTTTACAGACTTTCCATTTGTCGGATCATAATATCTTAAATCCGTCTGATTATAACTCATAACTAATACATATGTGCCATTCTTTCTCTGTGCCATAAAAGATCTTCCCTTACTTATTGCATAAACAAGATCATCCATGCTGCAGTCAGAATAATTAACTGCACGCTTATTGAACACCTTAAATAATTTATCATATGTGCTGCCTGACATCTTCTTGATCTTATCATAGGAAATCTTAATTCCTTCTGATCTTGCCATCATCAGAATACATGCAATATCTGTCTCATCTTTATTCTCTGCCTTGATCATCGGAATATTAGATCCTTTTCCATAATTCTGTGCAACACCTTTCTCCCACAGATACATCTGATGATAATTTACAACAACTCCTCCGCCTTGCTTGGCGACCTTGATAGCTTCTTTCAGATTACTGTAAATTCCTGACAACTTACCGCCTGTATAGACAAATGCATCTCTATATTTATTATCATTTACAGCAAATTTGATCTTTATCTCATCTTCCTGTTCCTCAACATTTGTAGAAAGATAGTTTGGTCTTGTCTGAATATAAACATCATCCGGGAATGCAAGATATAACTGATTCAATCTTGTTCCTGTATACCCGTACTCTAAAACTGCCTTACTCTCCTGTTTATCTTTGTAACGAATATAACTTACATTGATCTTCTTATATCCATTTCCACTCTTCTTAGAATGTGTCAATGCGATCGTTCGTTCCGTCTACACTTGTGTTCGTAATATAAGTACCATCTTCTCCATACTCTTTTACAATCTTTTTATTGTTTCTTATATATACATTTGTCAATGGATACATATAAGAACCATCTTTATTCCTTACAACTTCTTTTTTATTTCCAACTCCATAGATAAAATCTTTCTCTATGAATCCAATTGGACGCAGTACCTGATCATCTTTACATGTGATCACTTCTGTTTTCTGTGTGGAAAGATCCACAACTTTCATCTTATTCTTTGACTGATTCAATGCAAGCATTCCATTCTCAGAGATAACTGTCATATCATCTGTAATGTTCTTTGCCAGAAATCTTACTCTTTCCAGAGTCAAGATCTACCTGATAAACCGCTCCATCCAAATAGAAATAAAACTGTTCCGCTACCACTTAAAAAATGCACCTTTTTTAAATGTCATTTTCCATCATATCATACTGAATCTGTGTTGGGATAAAGCCTAGTTCCTCAATCTTCTGATCTGACGCAGTATACTGATAAACAGAAATACCATTCTCTCCTTCATGTTTTCCTCGATTCATATATCCATAAACCAAGAATGCTATATCTCCATTATTCTTCATCTTCATAATCTGAATCGCATGCTTTTGATAGTTGTTGCGACTGTCACGATAATCTTCTCCTTCAAAAAGAAAATACTTTGTGCATGTTGGACTTCTGATAGTCATAATACCACAATTCATCTTGGACAACGAATGCTGCTTTCTTTCCGCCATTTTTACTGATCAACTGTTTCTGACTGCTTCCGATTCCCAATAAAATACGATTATTACTACGATCGATCGTATCGTATCGCATATATGCTTCCATATTACGTTCATAATTTAACAGATACATTCTGTCCTTTGCATATCGAACCCTGAAATATTCTGTTGCCTGATAATACTGTTTTGTTCCATCCGTATTCTCTGCTGAAAGAATATATCTCAGCTCCAGTGACGTTACATTTTCAGAAATTTCTTTTACGGTTGCAGGATATACACTTTCAACCTGTGGTTTTAATGTTGCATAAGATACCGCTTCCTGTGTCGATTTCAAGTCAACATTCGCCAGATTATTCGATGTTGTTCCCTCTGCCGTTTCTAAATACTGACTGATAAACTCTGTATTACCTTCTGTCAATGCTGCATCATGGAATTTCTGTGCAAAATCCAGACATTCTTTTAAATGAAACTAGTTCCATAAATCACACGTGTAAAATAACGGATCGTTTTGTCATTTTGTTTCACTGACAATTCCATTAGATATGTTTTTCCATTTTCCAGACGTTCTTTAATCTTAATGTTTGCCGTCTTTTTTCCTTTGACTTTATGAAATGCTGTATCACCATTTCCAAGGATTGTTTTATTATCTGTATCATAAATCTTATATGACACGACACTGACGTCAGATTTTGCATATGTCAGCATTACTTTTACTTCATTCTCATAAATTGGTGTGATACTGTCACGG
>ENA-OQCE01001306-OQCE01001306.1-human-gut-metagenome-genome-assembly--contig:-NODE-1306-length-10176-cov-1.691810_pt1 | contig 10176 bp, 7 predicted proteins | sample MGYA00242495_ERZ504572 | MGnify/ENA primary metagenome ERZ504572 (study PRJEB26092, sample SAMD00036228) | human gut metagenome | host: Homo sapiens | study: EMG produced TPA metagenomics assembly of...
GGCGGACGCTGGCTGCTTGACTTAGCCAACAAGTCCAATATAGCATCTTCCCCCGGTCTCGTCAGTTCCTTGCTCACATGGGAACGTGTCACCAGCTATAATGCAGGACTTGACTTTGGTGCATTTAACAATCGTCTGAACGGATACGTTGAATACTACATTCGTGATACCAAAGACATGGTAGGACCTGCCGAAGAAATAACTCCATTAGTAGGAGCATCAGCTCCCAAAATGAATAATACCTCTTTACGAACCAAAGGCTGGGAATTACAACTAACTTGGCAGGACAGAATTGGTAAAGTAGGGTATCATGCTTCTTTCAATCTATCTGATGCTCAAACAGAAGTAACAGAATATCCCAATCCTGATAAAACATTTTACACCAAAGATGGAGACGGAAACACCATTGAAAATTATTGGAAAGGGAAAAAAATTAGGCGAAATATGGGGATTCAAAACAGTAGGCATAGCAAAAACCGATGAAGAAATGCAATCATGGATAGCCCAACATGACCAAAGCAAATTACCCAATGTAGGAAACAATATTTGGAAAGCCGGTGATATCATGTACGCTAACCTGGATGACAATCCTGCCATAGAAAAAGGTACGTCTGCCACTGATCCGAAAGATTTAACCATTATTGGGAATTACACACCCCGCTTTCGTTTTGGCTTCTCATTAGGAGCTGACTATAAAGGATTTGATATCAACCTAATGTTCCAGGGCGTAGCCAAACGTGACGTTTGGGTAGGAGGCGACGACAGAACCGCTTATTCTAAAGGTATGATTTTCTGGGGTATCAACGGGGGGCAATGGGATTCCACCGGATACGAAGAACACATGGATTACTTCCGTCCTGAAGGAGATGAAATGGGAGCAAATCTCAATGCTTATTATCCGCGCCCCATTATTGGAAGTAAACAAAACCAGCAGGTACAAAGTCGTTACTTGCAGAATGCAGCTTACATCCGCTTGAAAAACATACAAATAGGTTACACGTTGCCTAAAGCATGGATACAAAAAGCTAACCTGGAGAAAGTACGACTATTCTTCTCCGGAGATAATTTATGGACTGGTACCAAGATGAGTAAAAATTTTGATCCAGAACTAATTTACCAAACGGTATGAGTTATCCGTTAAGCTATACTCTATCATGTGGAATTAATATTACATTATAAACTTTAAATAAATCATAATCATGAAATTAAAATACATCATACTCCCTATAATAGCAACTTCATTCGCTATAAGCTCATGTAACGATTTTCTAGATAGAGAACCATTGACAGACAATGTGAATGAAGGTTTTTTCACAGAACCAAGCCAATTGCAGGCTTATTGTAACAAGAAATACGAACTATTGCCCGATTTCAAAGACACCAATCTTTTTACCAACGATCAAACCAGTGATAACCAAGCAGGAACAGATCCTGTAGATTTCTTTCTACCGCAACGTATCAAAGTTGCCGCCACAGGAAGTTATAATCGGCAAGGACATTTGCGCGACTGTAACCGATTGTTATATTACGCTTTGGAAAATATCCAAAAAGGGGAACTGGAAGATACCCGCGAAACTCAGCAATATATCGGTGAGATTTACTTCTTCAGAGCTTACATCTATTTCGAATATTTGAGGAAATTCGGAGATTTTCCCATTATCAAATCAGAACTTAGCGCAGATGATTATGCCGCCAATGTGGAAGCAAACAAACGTAAGCCACGTAATGAAGTGGCCCGATTTATTCTAGAAGACCTGAACGAAGCCATTGCCCGATTATTACCGCGCAGTAATAATCTGACCAATCACCGTCTGAACAGAGAGTGTGCCTATCTATTTAAATCACGTGTAGCCCTGTATGAAGCAAGTTGGGAAACCTACCATCAAGGAACCGCACGAGTACCAGGTGGTCCGGGCTGGCCGGGCGGTACTTTCAATGGCAACCTTAATACTGAAATAGATTTCTTCCTGACTGAAGCGATGGCATCTGCCAAAGAAGTGGCAGAAGCAATACAAATCTCTGATAAAATAGAAGATTATATGAATATGTTCAATCAATATGATCTTTCTTCCAACAAAGAGGTATTATTATGGCGTATGTATAGTGCGGATGCAAGTGAATAGTAGTAGAAGGCAATTATCATAGCATATACAATGAAAACGGTGAAGGCTGTGTGGGACAAGGTGGAGGTTATACACGATCCATGGTTGAAAACTTTCCTAACTACCAATGGCCTGCCTATTTATGCACCAGAAAATACAGAATACAAAGGCGACAAGAGTATCCCCATGTAATGGAGAATCGTGATTTACGCCTTGTAGAATCAACATTCAAACCGGGTGATATGGTTTGGAGAGGTGGTAATATGGACCAAGACGGAAGAATGGTCTATGCAAATCTACTACAAGCTTATCAAAACTTAAGCAGAACAGCTACAGGATATTTAGTTCGTAAAGGATGGAGAGACAGCAATGTAGCTCCAGCGGATAATTCACCTTTGGCTTATATGATATTCCGCGCCAGCGAAGCATATCTCAACTATATGGAAGCTGACTATATGAAAAACAAAAATCTAGATGATTATAGCAAAAAATACTGGAGAGCTTTGAGAAAGCGTGCCGGCGTATCAGAAAACTTCCAAAAAACTATCGATGCAACAGATCTAAGTAAAGAAAACGATCTGGCTGTTTGGTCCGGAAGTCAGATGATAGATAAAACTTTATATAATATCCGCCGTGAACGACGTTGCGAATTTATAGCAGAAGGCATGCGTAAAGATGATCTTTTACGCTGGCGTTCACTAGATAAAATGAAAAACTATCAAACAGAAGGATTCAATTGGCAAGAGTATCAAAAAGAGCCTTACTATGTGAAACAATTGGCTGCCGGCTTAGTGGTTAGTAATTCTAAATATTTACGTCCGCATTTTGCCAACGAACTGATCATTACCAACAATGGCTACAACTTTGAAGAAGCGAATTACCTGACCCCTATCTCTTATGACGTATTCCGTCTTTCAACCCCTGAGAAAGGAGGCGATATTTCCACTTCCGTTGTTTATCAAAATCCAGGCTGGCCTGTCGGTGCCAATCAATATGCTCTGCAATAGGTTTAGATAAAATAACTCAAAAAGGGTGTAGTTTAATTCGTTACAATGTATTCTTATTGTACCTTTGAACACACCCTTTACCAATATCATACCGAATTAATATGAAATTTTTCTCTAAAAAAACATTTTTCATCTTTCCGTTCTTGACTTCTATCTATTTACAAGCTCAAGAAAAACCTAACCTGGTCTTCATCATGGCAGATCAATGGAGAGGAGATGCTTTAGGTTGTCTCGGAAAAGAACCTGTCAAAACACCTTGCCTGGACCAACTGGCCCGTGAAGGTGTGAATTTCACCAATGCTGTCAGCAGCTATCCCGTATCTTCACCAGCACGAGGCATGTTGATGACAGGCATGTATCCGCATAAGAACAAAGTAACAGGCAATTGCAATTCTGCCAACGCTCCTTATGGAGTAGAACTTCCACAAGATGCACGCTGCTGGAGTGATATACTTAAAGCCAATGGATACCAAACAGGATATATCGGCAAATGGCATCTGGATGCTCCTTATGAACCATACATAGATACTTACAACAACCATGGTGCAGTTGCTTGGAACGAATGGTGTCCAAAAGAACGCCGGCACGGTTTTGACTATTGGACCGCTTATGGCACTTACGACTACCATTTAAAACCCATGTACTGGGACACTGACGCTCCCCGGGACAGTTTTTATTATGTCAATCAATGGGGACCGGAGTATGAAGCCGACAAAGCGATTGAGTACCTCAACGGGCATATAGATAAAACGCAGCCATTTGCCTTAGTCGTATCCATGAACCCTCCACACACCGGTTACGAGTTGGTGCCCGACCGATACAAGGAGATGTATAAAAACCTGAATGTAGAGGCATTATGTGCCAACCGTCCCGACATTCCCGCCAAAGGCACTGAAATGGGCGACTATTTCCGCAACAATATCCGCAATTACTATGCCTGCATGACCGGAGTCGATGAAAATATAGGTCGGATAATCAACGAATTGAAACGTTTGGGTTTATTTAAAAATACTATTGTAGTATTCACTTCTGACCACGGCATCTGCATGGGGGCTCATGAACAAGCCGGAAAAGATATCTTTTATGAGGAATCCATGCGAATTCCAGTCCTTATCTCATGGCCGGAAAAAATAAAGCCGAAAACCGACCGAACAACCATGATAGCTTTTGCCGACTTGTATCCGACCCTGCTTTCCATCATGGGCTTTCAGCAACAAATACCGGAAGAAGTACAAACATTCGACCTTGCTTCCGTTCTCCTCTACGGAAAAGAAAACAACCGCATTGTCCAACCCTATTATTACATACAGTCATCCAATCCGGCAACAGGCTACCGGGGATTACGCACCGCTACACATACGTTTACTATCCATGCACCGATGGTAAGGTAGATAAGATTATTCTATTCGACAGGAGATCAGACCCTTACCAAATGAATAATATAGCTATGCAGCATCCCAAACTGGTAAACCGATTGAAAAGCCAATTAAAAACATGGCTGCAAAAAACAGAAGATCCATTTTTTAATTATTTATAACCTATGAAGATACTATATACATCCCTTCTCTTCCTTATGAACTGTGTACTGAGTGTTGCACAACCGGAAATCATTGTACCAAACCGCATCAATTGAAATGGCATGAAGCGGAAATGGGAGCCGTATTTCATTATGACCTCCACGTATTCGACGGCATCCGCTACGGACAAGGCAATAACCGTATCAGCCCATTGAAGATTATAATATATTTAATCCTACCCAACTGGATACTGACCAATGGATCAGGCAGCTAAAGCCGCAGGCTGCAAATTCGCCCGTACTCACAGCCACGCATGAAACCGGCTTCGGATTGTGGCAAAGTGACGTAAACCCATACTGCCTGAAAGCTGTAAAATGGCGTGATGGCAAAGGAGACATTGTCCGCGACTTTGTCAACTCCTGCCGTAAGTATGGTATCCACCGGGCATCTATGTAGCATCCGGTGGAATTCACTTCTGGGTATCCATAATTTCAAGGTAGCCGGTGACGGAGAATTTGCCGCCAACCGACAGGCGTGGTATAAAGCTTCTGCGAGAAAATGGTGGAAGAACTTTGTACCCGCTATGGAGATTTATATATGATTTGGTTTGATGGCGGAGCCGATGACCCACGAGGTGACGGTCCTGATGTGGAACCATCGTCAATAAATACCAACCAACTGCCTGTTCTACCACAACATAGACCGTGCTGATTTCCGCTGGGGAGGTTCAGAAACCGGCACAGTGGGATACCCCTGCTGGTCCACTTTTCCGGCCCCCTGTTCACATCATAAACGTATTGAAAGCCAAAAAGACCAAATAGCCTTATTAAAACAAGGTGATCCCGAAGGCAAATACTGGGTACCAGCTATGGCAGACAGCCCCCTGCGTGGTGCCAACGGCCGCCACGAATGGTTTTGGGAACCCGATGACGAGAATAATATCTATCCATTGACAACGTTGATGGATATGTACGAAAAATCAGTGGGTCGCAACGCTACGTTAATCATCGGGCTGACCCCCGATCCCGATGGGCTATTGCCGGCAGGTGACGAACAGCGTTTAAAAGAATGGGGAGAAGAAATAAACCGGCGCTTTGGTACACCATTGGCGGAAACCCAAGGCCGGAGGCAACGGCTTACGCTGAATCTGAATGAAAAACAACCGGTCAACTACTGCATCATCCAAGAAGACATTGCCAAAGGCGAAAGAATACGCCAATACAAGATAGAAGCGAAAGTCAACGGAAAATGGCAGACAGTGTGCTCCGGCGAGTCTGTGGGACACAAACGCATTGCACACTTCGAACCGGTAGAAACCACCGCCTTGCGCCTCACCGTAACCCAATCCGTTGCCTTACCCGAAATCAGACATTTCAGTGCCTATAACGTAACCCTCAAATAAAAAATCATGAGAGAATATAAAGCAATATTCATTTGTATCCTGATTTGCAATGTATTTGTTTGTCCGAAATCCTTCGGGCAAACAGATTACACATATGAAAAAGGAAAGTCATTCAAGAACACAAACGCTTTGTCAATGACAGATACGATTGATTTAACTTCCATTTCTTCTCCCATATCCTATAAGAAATCCATACCCGGACAAACCCAGACTATTGCCTGTCCGGTACGGTTACCCGGGTACGTCCGAGGTATTTTCTTCAGCCGAGACTCCCGTCCGGGAGATTTTGAATGGCCCAACAATACCAACCGGCTCCTACCTTGGGTGTTCAACGATTTAAAAGAATTAACCGACACCCGCTATCCGGGAATACCTTCCAATGCAGCCCCATCTACGTTGGGAGATGCATTACTGCTGGAACTGACAACCGGAGAATACTTGTTTGCCAAAGCCATTGCCGGCCGTAACAGTTTAAGCTGGCTGCAAGTAAACGATAACGGCTCTGTCACCCTATATGTATCCACCTTAGGAAAAGACTATCTGAAACCGGAAGTCCCTCTTCTACTCATCCGACAAGGAAAAGATATTTATTCAACCATTCGGCAAGCCTATCAAGCGCTGATGAAAAATACAGAAGCCGCCGACTTAAAAAGCCGCACAGCCAAGGAATATTTCGAAGCTTTCCGCTATCTCGGTTGGTGTACATGGGAACATTATCATGATGATATAAACGAATCCAAGGTAATAAACGATATGAAAACGATAGAGGCATCCGGCATTCCTATCCGGTATGTACTGATTGACGACGGTCATCTCGCCCACAAGAACAGGCAACTGACCGGTTTCATACCGGATAAACAACGTTTCCCGTCGGGATGGAAAAAAATCATGTCATACAAAAAAGAAAATAAAATCAAATGGATCGGACTGTGGTACAGCCTTTCGGGATACTGGATGGGATTATCCCCCGAAAACGGATTTCCACAAGTCATCCGACAAGCCCTATACCCACACGCCGGCAGCCTTCTGCAGGAACGGACAGCACCCGCATCCGTTCCTTCTATCGCTACTACGTCAGCACCTTAAAAGAACAAGGATTCGATTTTCTGAAAGTAGATAACCAAGCTTTTACGCTGCCACTCTACATGGGAGGGCATGAAAGTATCCGCCAGGCAACCGACTGTAACCGAAGCCTGGAAGCCGAGATCCACCGGCAAAATATGGGATTAATGAACTGTATGGCACAGAACATCATCAATACCGACCATACGTCATACAGCAACAGCACCCGTGTCAGCATAGACTATAAGAAATATGATGAGGATATGGCAAAATCACATCTATTCCAGTCTTATACCAATACCCTGCTACTAGGACAAACCGTATGGCCCGACCATGATATGTTTCATTCCTGCGATACCGTTTGCGGCACTTTGATGGCACGTTCCAAGGCCATTTCCGGAGGTCCGGTCTACCTGTCGGACGCCCCCGGGGACTTTATCAAGGAAAACATCTTTCCTTTAATTGACAAACAAGGCAAACTGTTCCGCCCCGAAGCTCCTGCCGTACCTATGCCTGAATCTATACTGACCAATCCATTATGGAGTGGAAAAGCATATCGAGTAGCAGCTCCCTCAGGCAACGGAGCAATGACATTAATCTGTTACAACCTGAATGTTTCCCCCCGACATCAGCAAGTCCAGGCCACTATAAAAAAAAGAAGATTATTCTCTTCGGAACAGTTTTGAGAAAATGTCTGCCACCCCCGAAGAACGCGTGCTGCTTTATAATTGGGAATCACAAAAGGCAGAAGAACTATCAGACAGCAGTACATTCGAACTTATCGGATTTACAGACAAACTGTTTCATCTCTGCCCCATACGGAAAGGATGGGCAGTCATTGGCATACAGGAAAAGTATCTGTCCCCGGCCACCGTCCAAACTATCTCTTTAACAGAGAACCGCTTGGTGCTGAACGTACTATGTACAGGTACACTAAAAGTATGGATAGAAAATTCCGGCAAGCAAGAACTGAGAAGTATTTCCATAGATACCCCCAAAAAAATTGTAATCGAAAAATAACTTATAAAAACTAGCCGATATGAATAAAAAACTACTTGTATCTTTCGCTCTCGCTTCCTTAACAGGAATCTCGACGCAAGCAAAAGAAAAAATGTCTTCAGAAACAACCCAACAACGTCCCAATATCATCTTATTTATGGTGGACGACATGGGTTGGCAAGATACATCCTTACCTTTCTGGACACAGAAAACACATTATAATGAAGCCTACGAAACTCCCAATATGGAACGTCTGGCCAAGAAAGGGATGATGTTCACACAAGCATACGCCTGCAATATCAGTTCCGCTACCCGTTGCAGTCTGATAACGGGTGCTAACAACACCCGACATCGTGTAACAAACTGGACACTTGAAAAAAACAAAGCTACCGACAGACCAAGCAATACAATAGAATTGCCAGACTGGAACTACAACGGAGTCAGCCAAGTAACAGGAACGCCCAATACCTTTGTCGGCACTTCTTTCGTTGAGTTACTCAGACAGAACGGTTATCATACCATCACTGCGGAAAAGCTCATTTTGGTTCTATTGACACACCGGGAGAGAACCCTACCATTGGGGGTTTGAAGTAAATATAGCCGGACATGCCGCCGGTGGTCTGGCTACTTATCTGAGCGAACAGAACTACGGGCACACCCGCGATGGAAAGCCCTATTCACTAATGGCCATCCCCGGCTTGGAAGATTATTGGGGAACAGGTATATTTGCAACAGAAGCCCTGACACAAGAAGCCATCAAAGCATTGGACAAAGCAAAAAAAGTACAATCAACCTTTTTATCTATATATGGCACATTATGCCATCCACGTTCCTGTTGACAAAGATATGCGCTTCTTCCCCAAGTATATTAAAAAAGGACTTAGTGACAAAGAAGCCGCATATGCATCCTTAATTGAAGGAATGGATAAAAGTCTGGGGGATTTGATGAACTGGTTGGAAAAAAATGATGAAGCAGACAATACCGTTATTATTTTTATGAGTGACAACGGAGGGCTAGCTGCGAACCCGGATGGCGCGACGGACAAATTCACACTCAAAACGCTCCTCTCAATAGTGGCAAAGGCTCCTTATATGAAGGAGGAATACGCGAACCAATGATTGTAAGCTGGCCCGGAGTAGTCACCCCGGATACTCGTTGTGACAAATATCTTATAATTGAAGATTTTTATCCTACCATACTTGAAATGGCGGGTATCACAAACTATAAGACAGTCAACCCTATAGACGGTATCAGCTTTATGCCCCTGCTGAAAGGTACAGGAGACCCGTCCAAAGGACGCGCACTGGTATGGAATTTCCCTAATATCTGGGGTAATGACGGACCAGGCATCAATCTGGACTGCTCTATCCGCAAAGACGAATGGAAACTGGTCTATTATTATGAAACCGGTAAAAAAAGAACTTTTCAACATACCAAATGATATCAGTGAAAAAAATGATGTAGCAAAGCAACATCCCGGCATCGTAAAACGGCTCTCCAAGGAATTAGGGAACTATTTGCGAGCAACAGGAGGACAACGTCCCACATTCAAAGCCACAGGAAAACCCTGCCCATGGCCTGATGAAATCTAATTCCCGTCAGTATATGAAATATGCCCGACTACATTTTCTTGATGTAATCGGGCATATTCCAATGTATTATGTATTCCTGCCGGACATACCCAAAACCACCGGAATAGCCAATTAATAAATTATAAACAATATCGATAAAATCCGCTAAGCGTTTTCCTTAAAAGCCTTTTCTTCCGCTTCACTGATTATCTGCTCGACCACATCCGTTTTCTTAATCTCCTCCAAAGAAAGATCCGGAGTAACGGCCCCACTGTCTGAAGGCTTACTATCAGAAACCGTTACCTCCTCCTGAGGCAACTCACGGGCAGTCTTAGCCGCAAAAATACATTCAATAAAGCCGGAATCATTCTTTATTTTTCCCAAAGCCACACGCGCAGCCATTTGCTGAGACTCTTTTTTAGAATAACCGGTTCCTTTTCCTCCCGAAATACCTTCCACCAGAACTTCACTCTCGAAAGTCGGATTATATCCCTGATCGTGTGATTGGGTTATCA
>ENA-OQCE01001307-OQCE01001307.1-human-gut-metagenome-genome-assembly--contig:-NODE-1307-length-10173-cov-17.913996_pt1 | contig 10173 bp, 12 predicted proteins | sample MGYA00242495_ERZ504572 | MGnify/ENA primary metagenome ERZ504572 (study PRJEB26092, sample SAMD00036228) | human gut metagenome | host: Homo sapiens | study: EMG produced TPA metagenomics assembly of...
CGAAAACGAGCACCACGCAGGTGCGAATGGCCGTCGCGATATCGGAGTCGGTCTGCTTGATACCGCATTTGGCCAAGATGGATATGATGCCGGCAAAGAATGCTGACGCAAATGCTGCGACGACCCACGACACGGGTGCGGTGCCTCCTTGGATAATGGGTTTATCCTGCGAGTTTTATGGACATAAGGATACCGCCCCACCATGAAGGTTTGATATGGCCGCGGCGAGACGGGGCCATGTTCCGGGGAGCCATTTGGTTAGGGCTCGAATTGAAGGTGAATGTTTTTCCGAGAAGTGAACGGCATGCCGTGAAGGGTGGTAACGACGTTGTTACTGCTTCGTCTTATCTAGTAAATGAGGTGGGGTGCCGCCCAAGTCCTTTAGCTGTCGATTACAGGTCGCGTACTCGATAAACCTTGGTGCTGACGGTGCAGCTGATTGCGCATAGCGCGAGGGCCAGGACGGCAATTCCTGCGCACAGGCAGCCGAGGACGGCGGAATCGGGATTTGCCCCGGCAATCGACATGAGCCAGTTGCTGATGGGGTTGGAGGAGCTCAGCGTGGCCATAGCAAGGCAACCGAGCAAGGCAAACAGACCAACGGACAGGCGCAGCGCTCCATGTGTCCAAAACGAAAGAACAGCGGCTGCGCCAAAAACACCATCATGAGGGAGATGAGCATCGAGGCTGCCGAGGCAATTGCGATCTCAAATACGACCTGTCCCGTCGGGAAAATGCCTGCATTATTGAAGAGTGGGATGGTGACGATGTTCAACAGCGCGGCCGCACATGCCATGATGGCCGAGAAAACAACGATGCAGAGGTAGCGTGCGCAGATGATGTCTTTGCGCGAGAAGGGCAGCGTTGCCCGATAGCGCTCCCATCCGTTTTGATTGTCGAAGCCGGCTAGCGAGTTCATGATCATGATGGGCGACATGGCGCTGACTGCGCAGGTGCCGGCACTCATGCCGGAATCACCATCCGATGCGTTGGCGAGGGTCATCACGATGAATATAAATAAGCCGACACCCGCGATGCTCGGGATAAGCGTGCGAACGATGGCGAGCTCGGACATAAAGGCGCGTTTCATTTCGAAGCCCCTTTCAGCATGAGGCGAAGGTAGTCATCAATGGTTGCCCGATCGCAGGGAATCTCGGGGAAAGCCTCGAGCGTATCACGGCGGTTGGGCACGAGCACGTCCACGCTATAGGCGTGGCGGGCGGCGCGGGCGCCTTCGACGCAAGCCATGAGCTCTGCGGCCTGTGCTTGCGTGCAGTGGGCGATACCGGCGCGGTCGGTAATGTCCTCGCGTGGCAGGTCAAATACAATCGAACCGTTATCGATGCAGATGACGCGATCGGCGGCGCTATCGAGGTCGGACGTAATGTGGCTCGAGAGCAGTACGCTGCGCTGGCCGTCGGAAACAAAGGCGAGCAGCTCATCAAGTAGTTCCTCGCGCGCCATGGGATCGAGGCCCGCGGTGGCTTCGTCCAAAACGAGCAGCTTGGCATTGTAGCTGAGTGCACAGGCGAGCTGCAACTTCATGCCCATGCCGCGGGAGAGGTCTTTGACCTTGGTTTTGGGGTCAAGGCCAAATCGGTCGATAAATCTGGCGAATGTTTCGCGACTCCATGTGGGGTACGCCGGGCCTACGAGCGTCTCGATCTGGCCCACCTTGAGCGTGGAGGGGAAGGGGCACGTGTCCAGGACAAGGCCGACGCGGGAGCGCAGATGGCGCTGCGTCTCGTCGGGCACGTTGCGTCGCAGCGCTGCCCAAACAGGTACACCTCGCCGGCATCGAGCTTTATAAGCCCGAGCGCGGCGCGAATCGTCGTTGTCTTACCGGCGCCGTTTGCGCCCACAAAGCCAACAATCTGGCCGGGCTCCACGGTGAGTGTGACATCGCGTAGGGAAAAGCGGTCGCTTACGCGGCGTGAGACGCCTTTGAGTTCTAGCAAGTTTTGCATGGTATAGCCTTTCTTGCAGATGGCTACTGCATGGTTTCGGGGGCTACAAGGTCGAGCATCTCGTGCAATTTGTCGCGCGTGACGCCCAGGGTTTCGGCCTGCGTAGCGGCCTGCGCAAGCAACTCTTCGATATGGCAAAGCTGGTTTTCGCGCAAGAGTTCCTGGTTGCCCTCGGCGACAAAGCAGCCCTTGCCCTGCACGGTACAGATAAAGCCAAGTTGTTCCAGGTCGGCATAGGCGCGCTTGGTGGTGATGACACTCACGCCGAGGTCGCTCGCGAGCGCGCGGATGCTGGGGAGTTTGGCTCCTGCAGCGAGTGCGCCCGAAAGGATCTGAGCTTTGACCTGCGAGGAGATCTGCTCATAGATGGGCTTGTCGCTCGAATTGGATAGGATGATGTCCACAGCGGCTCCTTAGCTGTTGGGCTACACGTGTATATAACCGGTAAGCACAGTATATATACACTATGCACAGTCATGCAAGAGACAAATTCGGATTGGGCCGGCTGTCCGGGCCCTGACTGATGAATTTGTCCTGATAGGTGCCCTATGGCGGGATTTCGCGGCTACAATAGTGCGGTTACAACGACGTAATGCACTCAATGCAAGAAAGGATCCGCATGGCAAGCCTGTCGGATGAAATCTCGTCGCGCCGCACATTCGCGATCATCAGCCACCCGGACGCCGGTAAGACCACGCTTACCGAGAAGCTGCTGCTCTATACCGGCAGCATCCAGACCGCCGGCTCGGTCAAGGGCAAGAGCTCGGCCAAGCATGCCGTTTCGGACTGGATGGACATCGAGAAGGAGCGCGGCATTTCCGTTACCTCCTCGGTGCTGCAGTTCACCTACAACGGCGCCTGCGTCAACATCCTCGATACCCCCGGCCACCAGGACTTCTCGGAGGATACCTACCGTACCCTTATGGCCGCCGACGCCGCGGTCATGGTCATCGACGGCGCCAAGGGCGTCGAGGCCCAGACCAAAAAGCTCTTTAAGGTCTGCACGCTGCGCCACATTCCCATCTTCACCTTTGTGAACAAGCTCGACCACGAGGCCCGCGATCCGTTTGAGCTCATGGAAGAGATCGAGAATGTCCTGGGCATCAATACGTATCCCATGAACTGGCCGATCGGCAGCGGCCGCAACTTCCGCGGTGTGTTCGATCGCCAGACCCGTCGCGTTATCGCCTTTGAGGGCGACGGCCACGCTAACGCCACCAAGAAGGTCGCCGAGGTCGAGGCCGAGCTGGGCGACCCCGCTATGGACGAGCTCATCGGCGAGGAGAACCATAAGAACCTGATGGACGACATCGAGCTGCTCGATGGTGCCGGCGACGAGCTCGACTTGGATGCCGTGGCCTGCGGCAAGCTAAGCCCGGCGTTCTTTGGCTCGGCGCTCACCAACTTTGGCGTGGAGCCTTCCTCAAGGAGTTCCTGCGCCTGGCCCCGACGCCGCGCGCCTATACCGATACGCTCACCAACGAGCCGGTCGATCCCTGCCGCGACGACTTCAGCGGCTTTGTGTTTAAGATCCAGGCCAACATGGACAAGAACCACCGCGACCGCATCGCCTTTGTGCGCATTTGCTCGGGCAAGTTCGAGCGCGGCATGGACGCCTTCCACGTGCAGGGCAACCGCAAGCTCAAGCTTGCCACGGGTACCTCGATGATGGCCGATGACCGCGCCATCGTGGACGAGGCGTATGCGGGCGATATCGTGGGCCTGTTCGACCCGGGTATCTTTAGCATCGGCGACACCGTGTGCTCCGGCAAGCGCCACGTGCAGTATCCGCAGATCCCGACGTTTGCCCCCGAGATGTTCGCTCGCATTACGCAGGTCGATACGCTCAAACGCAAGCAGTTCGTCAAGGGCATGGAGGAGCTTGCCCAGGAGGGAGCTATCCAGATCTTCCGCGAGCTGGGTGCCGGTATGGAGAGCGTCATCGTGGGCGTGGTCGGCGTGCTGCAGTTTGAGGTACTCGAGCGCCGCCTCAAGGCCGAGTACCGTGTTGAGGTTCGTCGCCAGCCGCTGCCCTATACGGACATCCGCTGGATCCAGAACGACCCCGACACCATCGATATCCCGGGCCTTTCGCTCACGCGCGACACCCTGCGCGTCGAGGACATGCGCGGCGGCAAGCTGCTGCTGTTCACGAGTCCGTGGAACGTGGATTGGGCAACCGACCACAACCCCGACCTTATCCTGTCGGAGTTTGGCAACGTAGCGTTTTAACGCATCGGCGCGGTGGCCCTGCGGAGCTGCCGCGCCGTTTGCTTGCCTGATGCCGTGTGAGCGGCTATCATACCCACCGTCGTCTCAAGACCGGGGCGTCCGAGCAGTTCGGGTCCGATATCCTGCTCGTTAAACCTAAAACCAAAGGAGTACATAATGATCAAGAAGGTCATGGAGGACTACAAGGTCCTGTTGCGGAGCATTCCCGCGGCAACGGTTTCGCTGTTTTTCGTGAGTGTCATCATGATGAACCTGCTGGCCAACAAAGAGCTCATCAGCCTGCCGTATCTGGCACTCGATTGCGGCTTTGTGGTGAGCTGGGTTTCGTTTTTGTGCCAGGACATGATCTGCAAACGCTTTGGCGCCAAGGCATCCATCAAAATCTCTATCCTCGCGCTGCTGGTCAACCTGGCCGTGAGCCTGTGCTTTTGGGCATGCTCGCTCACGCCCGGTATGTGGGGCGCCTACTACGACACGGGCATGATCGAGGTTAACACTGCCCTTAACGCTACCATCGGTGGCACCTGGTACGTGGTGCTGGGCTCTTCGCTGGCAATGCTCGTCTCTGCCGTGGTTAACTCCACGCTCAACCAGTCGCTCGGCCGCATGCTCAAAAAGAATAATTTTGCGAGCTTCGCCTTCCGCTCCTATGTGTCCACGGGTGTTGGCCAGTTTATCGACAACCTGGTCTTTGCCATTGTGGTGAGCCACACGTTCTTTGGTTGGACCTGGGTGCAGGTCCTTATGTGTTCGCTGACCGGCGCTGTCGCCGAGCTGCTGTGCGAGGTCTTCCTGAGCCCCGTGGGCTACAAGGTCGTGCGCAGCTGGGAGCGCGAGAATGTGGGTGCCGAGTACCTCGAGCGCCACGCAACCGCCTAAGGAGCGAGTATGCGGGTTTTGATCACGGGCGCTTCGGGCGGTATCGGAGCCGCGTGCGTGCAGCGCTTTTTGGACGAGGGCCACGAGGTCGTGGGTTTTGATCTACTGCCGGCGGCGATCGAACACGAGCGCTACCGCCATCTGATCGTTGATGTCCGCGAGCCGGACTCGTTTCCAGGCGACCTTGAACCCCAGGTAATCGTGAACGTTGCCGGTACGCAGGATTCGGCCGACGATATTGCTGCCAACCTGCGTGGCACCATCAACGTGACCGAGCACTACGCCTTTGTGGGGGAGGGGCTTGCCGCCAAGCCGACACTGGCTATCAAATCCGTGGTCAATGTGGGGTCGGCGAGCGGACATACGGGATCGGAGTTTCCCGCCTATGCTGCCAGCAAGGGCGGCGTTATCGCCTACACCAAAAACCTTGCAAACCGCCTGGCGCCGCAGGCCATCGCCAACAGTGTGGACCCGGGCGGCGTTATCACGCCGCTCAACCGTTGCGTGATGGAAGACGAGCGCCTGTGGAACCAGATTATGGAGCTCACGCCGCTTAAGCGCTGGGCCACCGCCCAAGAGATCGCCGAGTGGATCTACTTTGTGGGCGTGACCAACCGGTTTATGACCGGGCAGAGCCTGCTGATCGATGGCGGCGAGGCCGGCCGTACACAATTTATTTGGCCCGAATAGGAAACGCGCCCGATGGAAAGCCGTCGGGCGCGTTTTTGATGTATCGATTTTTAGCCGAGGCAAGTCCAGTTGACGGGGGTCGAGCCGTGCTGTTCGAGTAGCCGATTGGCTGCCGAGAAGGGGCGCGACCCCATAAAAGCGGGGAGTTCTGCCGTGGCACGGTTGGCCGAAAGTGGCGAGGGGTGCGTGGAGGCCAGACAGAACTTGCCGCTTGCCTTGCCCGCGCCGGTCGCGGCGAGCTTGCCCTCAACCATCTGCTGGGCAAAGCGGCCCCATGCCAAAAAGACTACCGGCTGGGGCAGCTGACAGCAGCGTTCGATAACGTAGTCGGTGAGCGCGCTCCAGCCCAGCTTGGCGTGCGAGTTCGCGGCATGCTCGCGCACGGTGAGCGTAGTGTTGAGGAGCAATACGCCCTGCTGTGCCCATGGCGTTAGATCTCCCGTGGCGGGAACGGGGCAGCCCAGATCGGCGTTGAGTTCCTTATAGATGTTGCGCAGGCTCGGCGGCAACTTGGTTTGCGACGCGGGGACCGAGAACGACAACCCCATTGCCTGGTTGGGTCCGTGATAGGGGTCTTGACCCAAGATGACAACCTTGACGTGGTCTGCCGGCGTGTAGGCGAGGGCATTGAGGATGTCGTCTTGTGCCGGGTAGATGGTCTGCTCGGCACGCAAAAGGGCGATGCGCTCGAGCAGCTGGTTCGTCGTGTCACGTACCGGCTGCGGCGCATCGCCCAACCAAGCTGCTATGTTGCGGTCGCGCGTTGCGGTGTCCATGGAACTCCTTTATGCAGATGCTATGTCGGCATCTATTGTAAAGGCGCACCGGTTGCCTTTATGCCACGGCTGTATGAAGAGTGGGGTCTACGAGACGCGCTCGGGCGCTCCTGCCATATGAGCGTGTCCATGTGCGCGAAGGCGCGGAAGCTCGACGGTTGCCACCATGACGCCGGTGAGGATGAGGCGGCGCCAAAGAAGGCGATGGGGCTTAAGACCTCGCCGACCAGGAAGAACGAGAATACGGCGGAGCAGACCGGTTCGAGCGAGAAGCGAAGCCGGTGGTCTCGGCAGGCACGTGGGGCTGCACGAGCGTCTGGGTGATAAAGCCGTAGGCAGAGCAGATGAGTGCGAGCGCAACGACAACGACGATCTCGTTGGGCGTGCTGGGGAGTGTGAAGCCGCCAAAGGTGCATGCGGCGATGCCCGAGAACAGGCCGCCAAAGCCCAACTGCCAAACGCCCAGAGCCAGCGGGTCGACTTCTTCGACAAAGCGCTTGGCTACGATAATGTGGCTGGCGTAGATAAAGGCCGAGAACAGCATGATGATCGCACCGGGATTCAGGCTGGTAAAGTCGGCGCCCGAGAGCAGCAGCATGCCGCAGGTGACGATGGCGGTGCCGATGAGCACCTTGCGCTCGGGGGCGCGACGCAGCAGGGCCGCGTTGGCAAACGGTACGATCACGACCGTCAGGCTCTGCAAAAAGCCAGCGGTGGAGGCAGAGGTAAGGCTGGAGCCCAAGCACATGCAGGTGAGCTCGGTTGCCATGATGGCGCCGATGATAGCGGAGCGAACCATCACGTCACGGTTGATTCGCAGCGCGTGCTTGTGGAAGAGTAGCAGGCAAGCCGCAAAGGCAATGATGCAGCGTAGCGCAACGATGCTCGTGGCGTTCATGCTGTCCATGCCGATCTTCATGAGGGGGTACGAAAAGCCCCATGCAACGGGAACGGAAAATGAGAGCGCGATTGCTTTTTTGCGATCCATGGGACTCCTTTTGTTACAGAACGGTTTCGCAAAAAGGATTCTGCTCCCAGATATGGATGTAGTAAAGCGAATGTATCTTCAGTATGATTAAGAAATACTAATGCTGCCAGAAAAAGCCCTGGCAAAACGTTTTACGGCTACATCGATGTGGAGGCACGATGGCATCGCGGTATCAGATTGTATGTATGGTGGTCGATTGCGGCAGCCTGAAGGGCGCGGCCGACGCGCTGGGCTATACGCAAAGCGCGGTGAGCCAGGCCGTCAAGGCGCTCGAGCGCGAGCTGGGCACCACGATTATCGAGCGCGGCAAGCAGGGCGTCTCGCTTACGCGCGACGGCAAACAGTATCTGCCGTATCTGCGCCAGATCGTAACGGCCGAGGCCGAGCTCGAGGGCAAGCGTCAGGAGTTGCTGGGGCTTTCGTCGACTGACATTCGCATTGCGACGTTTACCAACGTGAGTCGTACCGTGCTGCCGCGCGTGATCCGCGACTTTGGGGCCCTGCACCCGGGCGTTCACTTTACGCTCAAGCAGGGCGATTACACGCGCAACGCCCAGTGGGTGCACGATGGCGTGGTTGACTTTTGCTTTACGGCACGCGGATTTACCGCGGGGCTCGAGAAGCGCGTGGTCTATCATGACGAGTTGGTAGCATTGTTGCCGGCCGCGCATCCGCTGGCGGCAAAGGAAAAGGTGACACTCGCCGACCTAGCGTCCGAGCCGTTTGTGCTGCTGGATGAGGGCGAACAGAGCCTGGTGCTCGATCCATTTGCGGCGCATGGGCTGTCACCGCACGTGACGAGCGAGGTGACCGACGACTACACCATCATGGCGATGGTGGAGGAGGGCCTAGGCGTGAGTATGCTGTATCGCCGTACCGTCGAGGGCATGCGGGCCGATATTCGCGTACGACCCATCGTGCATGCTCCTTCGCGTGACGTGGTTGCAGCCTGGCGCAGCTGGGACACCATGCCTGTCGCCACGAGGCACTTTATCGACTATATGAGCTCGCATATTGTCAATTAATGATTGGCGTGGCGTTGAGAGTGGTGATTAGCGGGCTGTCGCTTTGGCTTGTGCTAGACGGTAGGTGCGTGCCGGGTGGCAGAGCAATACCGCCACGACCATAAAGAACGCCGTGGTGCCCAGGCTGATGGGGTAGACCATCATGATGTTCGCAAAGGTGCGGAAGTGTGGGAACACGCAGAATACCCAATAGAAGCGGATGCCGCAGACGCAGATCATGGTGATGAGGGCGGGCATGAGCGAGATGCCAAAGCCGCGCAGGTAGCCGGACATGTTTTCGTAGAACATGCTAAAAGCGTACGCCGGGAAGATCGAACACACGCGGATATAGCCGATCGAGACGATGTTGGGGTCGCTGTTAAAGAGCGACAGAATCTCGCGCCCCAGACCGACGATGATGACGATGGTGGTGAGCGCGACGATACCGCCTTCGACCAGGCAGACCTTGAGCGTTTTGGTGCAGCGGTCGATTTGGCGAGCGCCGTGGTTTTGCCCCACAAAGGTGGTGCAGGCCTGGCTAAAGCTGTTGAGCAGGTTGTAGCACACGTACTCCAGGCTCATGGCAGCGCTCGATGCCGCCATGACCTCGGTGCCCAAGCTGTTGATGGCGGACTGGATGATGATGTTGGCGACGGCAAAGACAGCGCTTTGGATGCCGGCGGGCAGGCCGATCTTGACGATGCGCTTGAGGGCGACGGGGTCTAAGCCTAAGTCGCGTGGGGTGACGCGGACGACGGAGTCGGTCTTGAGCAGGCGGATAAAGAGCGTAGCGGCGCTGACGGTGTAGGCGATGGCGGTGGCGATGGCGACGCCCGCGACGCCCCAGTGGAGCACGGGGACAAAGATGAGGTCCAGGCCAATGTTGAGGACGGTGGACACGGCGAGCGCCTGCAGCGGCATGCGGGTGATGCCGACGGAGCGGAAGATCGCGGCCTCAAAGTTGTAGAGCAAGATCGAGGGCATGCTGAGCAAAAAGACGCGCAGGTAGAGCGAAGCGAGCGGCATGGTCTCGGCAGGCACGTTGAGCGCAGCGAGCATGGGCTCGGCAAAGATCTCGCCCAGTGCGATGACGACAAAGCCCACGAGCGCCATTAAAATCGAGGTATGGACGGCGCGTTTGACCATGTTCTGATCGTTGCGACCGATAGCGTTGGCGATGACCACGTTGGAGCCAAGCGACATGCCAATAAAAAGGTTGAGCATAAGACTGGTAAGCGGAACATTTGAGCCGACCGCCGCCATGGCGAGGGTTCCCTGGTCGCCCGAGAAGTTACCGATGATGACCGTGGCGATGAGGTTCGACAGCTGCTCCAAGATGCTCGTGGCGGCCACGGGGAAGGCGAACAGGGGAATATTGCGCCATAGCGAGCCGGTGGTCATGTCAATGTGCTTAGATGCGGTGTCTGTCATACGCTCTCAATCTCTAATATGCTCTTTCGTGCTTATTTGCGCAGACGATGATACTCCTAATGCAGCCAGCCGGCACTTAGGGACGTTCCTTTTAATATGAGCAGGACATTGTCAAGAGGCAAAATCGGGCCTGGCCCCAACGATATGGGGTCAGGCCCTCTCCCTATATCAACCCGTCCGCGGCGACCTCGGCGTGTCTTACCGAC
>ENA-OQCE01001308-OQCE01001308.1-human-gut-metagenome-genome-assembly--contig:-NODE-1308-length-10169-cov-2.855009_pt1 | contig 10169 bp, 9 predicted proteins | sample MGYA00242495_ERZ504572 | MGnify/ENA primary metagenome ERZ504572 (study PRJEB26092, sample SAMD00036228) | human gut metagenome | host: Homo sapiens | study: EMG produced TPA metagenomics assembly of...
CAGTCATTATTTTCTCGGTAACTTTCTTAAATGGTGCTGTAAGATAATGCGGAAGAACATAGAAATCAATCAAATCAAGCCCTGCATCATCTTCTTGTGAGTAGTCCTCCGGCTTTTCATCCATTTGCTCGATATATTGGATGCTTGGAGCGCATATAATTGCGCCTGCCGACTCGCCGATCATCAATTTTCCATTTGCCAATTCCTTTTTCAGCAACCCATCAGTCTTGTTTTACGGAGTTGGTCCATAAGAAAGAAAGAATTTCCGCCGGTAAAATATATCACATCTGCATCTTCAAAAACAGACTGTATCGTTGAATAAGCCTCCGTTGAAATATCAATTTCAGTTACGATTGCTCCCAACTTTTTGAATAATTTTCGAGCCGAGCCGACATAACCGGTGTAGCCTTCACGCAACGAAGCTGTTGGAATAAATGCGACTTTCTTATTTTCAATTTCTTCCTTTATCAGACTTCCTACACTTGAAAAGTGCGAACATAAAAATAGTTTCATCAATATTCTCCTTTATAAATACCGATTTGCTGTCTTAATTAAAATGCATTATACCATATTTTTGTGATTTTTTCAACTTGCCCACTTCGACTACACTCTCGACTTAATAACTTCTTGATCACTTGCCGAAAAAGAAAAACTGCCATCACTCGACAGCAGTTCTTCTTCGGTTGGTACTCCATCAGGAATACACAATATCATTCAGTACAATCTCATCTGCACAAGCTCGAATATTATTCATAAGTCCGACCCATCTCATCATATCCACAGCCTTTAATTGCTCGGTAACTCCTTGCTTTCTTGCCATTTCCTTTATAAGATATTCAGCCATATCACAAGCCGAAGTGTCAATCTCGGCAAGGTGTTCATATAACTTTCCACTTGTCAGCAGAGTGTAATATAAAACTCGCTTGTGTTCTTTCAAATATCGCTCTCGCATTCTTCCGTACTTTGAAAGCAAAGGCTTTTCTTCTGCGGTTAAGCAGGGGTAGTAATAGTCCCCGATAAGCTCATATCGGATACCCGTTCTTTCGTCTGTGATAAATCTTTGCATTGCGACTTCTCCTTTTCTCTTTTATGGTGGTAAAACTCCAAGGTCTTCTTATTGTGATTTACCCTTTGACATTCTTCGGAGCAGAATTTCTGTTGGCTGTGTGTAGGCCAATAGGAATTTCCACACACAGCACATTCACGCTGTCGGTAATAGTGATTTCCCCGTTCTGCTTCTCGGTCGGCTTTCTTTTTGTCTTGCCTTGCTTGATAGCAACACTCTTTTGAACAGAACACCTGTCGATTGCTTGTTGGGATAAACTCTTTATTACAATGAGGACAAACCTTTGTCTTGACGACCTCGCCACCGTTTTCAGCGATTTTCTTCGCTTTTCGTTTCTCTCGGTAGGCTTTTTCACGATGACGCTGTTTTTCCAATCGTTTCTTTTCCTCTTGTTCTTCCTGCTCTTTTATCTCGGCAAGTTCTTCTTCGGTGTAGGCAATATCCACTTGACCGACATAGTTAAAATAAATATCGACCTTTTGTGTTCGTGCTTTTCCCACACCCTCTGCTTCATAAACCACTATCTTATCAACAAGTTCATTAAACATTGTATCGGAGATTTCCGTAGGATTTTTACACTTGCGTATCAGCGAAATGAAATGCTTAATATCAACGGAATTTACTTTTTCTTCGGCAAGTTCTGTTTTCATCGTTTCCATTTTCGTTTCCAGCTCTGCCTGCTCGTCATCATATTGTTTCATAAGTTGCTTATACTGTCTTTCGGGAAGTAAACCCGATATGAGATTTTCATACAAGCCACGAACAAGTGCGGAAAGTTCGTCATAGCGTTTCTGACAGCGTTGCAGTTCCGATTGATTGTGTTTCGGCTTTTCCTCTTGCTTGTCTTTCCAAAGGGATTGCAGTTCCAAAGCAAAGGCTTGTTCATCATTAAGAACAAACCTTGAAAAGCGTTTGACAGATGATAATATCAAGGCTTCAACATTGTCAGCACTAATCGAATGAGCAGTACAACCGTTCACTCTGCTTGCATACCCACCGCAACGGTAAGAATACTGCACAGAACCGTCTTTTTTACTGTAATGTGTCTGCAAAGTCATTCTTCTTCCGCAATCGGCACAGTACAAATATCCGCTCAAACGGTTGCTGTGCGTTCCCCAAGCCGAAGCACGATTTACTCTGCTTCTGCGTTTCTGAACGCTGTCCCAAAGTTCCTGCGATATGATAGGTTCGTGTGTATTCGGAAATACATACTGTTCTTCTTCGTCTGTGCTTTTTCTCTTGTGAAGTTTGAAATTTGTGCTTACAGACTTACGCAAAACGGTGTGTCCGAGATATTCCTGCCTGTCTAAAATATTTCTTATCGTTGACATTGCCCAAAGATAAGGGTTTGTGAACTTGTTGCCGTTGTACTGTTCGGGGTGGTATTCCTTTGCGTATGCCGCAGGGGTTAAAGCTTTTTCTTCGGTCAGTATTTCTGCGATTGCCCTTGTACTTTTGCCATCATTGGCAAGAAGAAAGATACGCTTTACCACTTCCGAAGCCACAGGGTCAACAACAAGCGTTTGTTTATCGTTCGGCAGTCGGTTATACCCATAAGGGATAGAACCGCTACAACGCTTTCCGTCTTTCATACGGGCATCGAATATAGCTTGATTTTATTGCTTGTGTCTTTGGCATACCATTCATTCATAATATTCAAAAACGGAGCAAAATCATTATCCGAAGCGTTGTTACTGTCAATACTGTTGTTGATTGCAAGAAAACGGACATTTTTCTGTGGAAACAGAACTTCCGTATAAAACCCTACTTGCAGATAATTTCGCCCTAATCGGCTCATATCCTTTACAATCAAGGTTTCTACATTTCCTGCTTCAACTTCTTTTATCAGAGATTGAAAGCCGGGGCGATTGAAATTTACACCCGAAAATCCGTCATCGGTAAAATGACGAATGTTTTCAAAACCATTCCTACGGGCGTAATCTTCCAAGTATTTCTTTTGGTTGGTTATCGAATTTGACTCGCCTGTAAGGTCATCATCTCTCGACAAACGCTCGTAAAGTGCCGTAATTCTTGAAGTCCTTGACATTCTTTTTACCTCCTTCCTTATGTATTTTTTCAATTTAGGACAGTTAAATTCATCGTCCTATAAAAGTATAGCCCTCGGGTGCTAATTCCAGAGCTGTAACTGTTTCTCCAAAGGTAGAAGCCCAACTGTCAAAATGCTGCAAACCGTTCTGTGCAAGAGTGTCATACTGCAAGTACCTCTGAACGGAGTACAGCTCAACCATTGAATTGCTGACAGGCGTACCCGTTGCGAAAACCGTGCCACGGTTGCCCGTGATTTCGTCCAGATAGCGGCATTTCATAAAGAGGTCGCTTGATTTCTGGGCTTCGGTCTGGGCGATACCACCTACATTTCGCATCTTGGTGTAGAGGTACAAATTCTTGTAAAAATGGCTCTCATCAATGAAAAGCCTGTCAACGCCGAGCTGTTCAAAGTCGATGACCGTATCCTTACGCTTGGTGTCATTGAGTTTTTCGAGCTTCGTCTTGATTGCTTTTCGGGTTTTCATTAGCTGTTTGACCGTGAACTGCTCGCCTTTGGAAGCCTGCACATCGTCAATGCCACGCTCAATATCATCAAGCTGCTTTTCCAACTGCTCCCTCTGGCGTTCTATGCTCATCGGGATTTTTTCAAACTGCGAATGCCCAATAATGACTGCATCATAGTCGCCTGTGGCAATCCTGCCGCAGAACTTCTTGCGGTTTCCTGTTTCAAAATCCTGCTTTGTTGTAACAAGGATATTTGCACTCGGATAGAGCCGTAGATATTCGGAAGCCCACTGACCGACAAGATGATTCGGCACAACAAACATAGATTTCTGGCATAAACCGAGCCGTTTGCTTTCCTGTGCGGCAGCTACCATTTCAAAGGTTTTTCCTGCTCCCACCTTATGGGCAAGGAGCGTACTGCCGCCATAAAGGATATGGGCGATAGCGTTGACTTGATGGGGTCTAAGTGTGATTTCTGGCTGATACCTCCGAAAGTGATATGGCTTCCGTCATACTCACGGGGTCGCACAGAGTTAAAAGTGTCGTTGTAATAACGGACAAGGCGGTTTCGCCGTTCTGGGTCTTTCCATATCCAATCCTGAAACGCCTGCTTGATGACTTCTTGCTTCGCCTGTGCCGCCGTGGTTTCCTTTGCATTGAACACCGCTTTTTTATTGCTGTGTTCGTCATACACATAATCAAAGATACGGGTGTCACGCAGATTTAAGGTGTCCTCAATAATACGATAGGCGGAAGCCTTTTCGTACCATAGGTGCTGTCCGCCTTTACATTCCCCATATCGGAGCTTTTATTCTCTATGAACCAGTCTCCGTTTATCGGGGTGTATCGTACCTTTAATCTTCCTGCGACATAGCTTGACGGAGTTAAAAGCTCCATCACAAACCGCTGTATATCTTCCTGCGGTATCCAAGTCGCACCCAGACGGACAGAGATTTCCGCCGCCGATAGGTCTTTGGGAATGACCTTTTTCAAGGCTTCCACATTAACTGCAAGCTCTGGGTCATTCTTGGCAGCAAGCTCCGCAACCGTCAGCTTGTTTCGGACATTTCCCGACAGATACTCGTCTGCGGCTACATAGGAAACAGGCTCACAGTTCGGTACTTTGAAGATAACACCTTGTAAATCCTGCACAAGCTCAGCCTGCGTTTTGCCTGTGAGCTGCTCCATATAAGGCAAATCAACACGGGCTTTCTCCCCGATAGAGAGGGCAAGGGCTTCACTTGCTGTTTCAACCGAAGTTACTTCTCGATGGGGCTTAATAGTCCGCTTCGTGAACATATCCGCTTTCCGTTTGAAGTTGCCCTCATCATCAAGCACCTCCAGAGAACATAAAAGGAAGTAGCTCTCATCTGAAGCAAAAGCAAGATAGTTTCCTCGGCTGTTGATTAGACCGTATTTTGCGGTATAAACATCATACAGACGGTTGAGGTTTTCCTGCTCGGTGCGTATCATTTCCTCTGGGTAATCATCGGTCTGATACTCAATGAGCTTACGCACACAGTCACGGATTTGGATAAGCCCTTTGATACGGTTTTCTGCGGTCATCGACACAGAAGCAGGTTGCATACGGTCATTCTCTCGGAAGTAAACCCTGCCGTCCACCAGAGTAAAAGAGAAGTTACGCACATTCGGGTCAGCAGGAACGGAAAGCTCCTGCTCATCGGAGATTTCATCAACCCTATTATCAAGCTCTGGGATTTCGCCGTTTATCCTCTGAACTGCATTGGACAGAAGCTCGGAAAGTGGTATATCCTTACGGGCTTTACAGACAGGCTCGAAAGTACCAAAGCGTGTGTTTTCCATCTTTATCTCGCCCAACACCATTTCGGGGTGTTCGACAAAATATCTGTTCATCGTAACACCGTTTTCGTCCGTATCAAGGTGTACCCAGTCTGGCTCTATATCCATCACTCGGTCACGCTTTTGCAGGATAAGAATATCGCTCGTGACTCCGTGCCTGCGTTTGCCTTAAAGGTGTTGTCTGGCAGACGGATAGCACCTAAAAGCTCGGCTCTCTGGGCAATATACTTGCGTACCTCTGGACTTGCTTTATCCATCGTACCCTTTGAGGTAATGAACATCACAACGCCGCCGGCACAGACTTTATCCAGAGCCTTTGCGAAAAAGTAGTCGTGTATGAGAAATTTCTGGGCGTTGTATCGGCTGTCATTGACCCTTATCTCCCCAAAAGGCACATTACCGAGGACTACATCAAAATGGTCGTCTGGGAGATTTGTTTTCTCAAAGCCCTCAATGGCAATGTTCGCTTTTTGGTAGAGCTGCTTTGCAATCCTGCCTGTGAGAGAGTCGATTTCCACGCCGTGGAGCTTGCTGTTTTGCATACTTTCGGGAAGCAGACCAAAGAAATTGCCTGTACCGCAGGACGGCTCCAAGATATTGCCCTGTGAAAAGCCCAGGCGGTCAAGTGCGTCATACATCGCCTTGATAACAACAGGCGGCGTATAAAAAGCGGTCAGCGTTGACTCCATAGCGGCACGGTATTCCTCTGGGGATAGGCTGGCATATAGCTCCTTAAATTCCTCCGCCCACGCCGCATTGTGTTCATCAAATGCCATAGGAAGACCGCCCCAACCGACATACTGAGATAAGACCTCCTGTTCTTCGGGTGTGGCAAGGCGGTTTTCGATTTCAAGCTCGTGCAGCAGGTTGATTGCCGCCATATTGTTTCGGAACTTTTCTTTTGCTCCGCCGACACCGATGGCGTCATCGTTAATACGGAAATTATGACGGTCTGTGGCAAGAGTTTCCGTTTTTTCTTCGGGTGGTACGGTTTTTTCCTGTTCCAATAGCTTTTGGATATAGCCGATTTTCTCCACTCGGTTTATCGGAAAGCCCACATTGTTCTGGAATGTGATGTCACGCAGGGACACATCACCGCTGATTTTCCCAATGCTCTCAATGAGATATTTACGGTTATCTATGATGATTTCCCTGCCTATGAGGTCATCTGTGGATTGCTCCATTTCAATGACAGGAGCTTCTGAGCCATTCACTTTATCGGCATTCGCCTGTGGTTTTTCTTCGGCTTCCTCGGCTGTCCTGTACCAATCACTTTCGGTAGCCATAATCTCATCAAGGAGCTTTTCCTCCTCTTGGGTCAGCTCGGTGTGCTGTTCCAAGAATGGGATAAACTCATCTCTGCCACGGAGCAGGCTTTCTCGGTCATCTCCATATAGCTGTTCGCCCTTTGGCGATAAGGCATAATCGTAAAAATTCTTAATGTGGGCAATTAAATCGCCCTCACCATCGCCAATATCAAACCGCCCTTCATAGTTAAATTCCTCGCCGCCGATAACAGCCTTGATAACAAAATCGGTCTTGTGATACCACCCGATATTTTTATCGCCCTCACGCTCACGGTGCTGTTTCTCGTCCAAAATACCAAGCAGCTTATTACCCAGAGCAAAGCTCAAATCTGTATAGCGGTCATTAAGCTGTCTGTCATAAAAGGCAGGGTGTTCGGAAAAACCGATAGAAAACTGTATTCCGTCCTGCTTTTTCTCGGACGGTGTTTCTGTCCTCTGTTTCTCGGTTACGACCACTTTCAGATGGTCATTTGCAGGATTTTCCGTTAGCTTTTCTTCAAAGTCGGCTCGGCTGTATTCCTGTCCCAAGATAGGAAACTCGGCATTTTGCAGATAAACCTTTTCCTCGGTAAGTGTTGCAATCTCATATTTATCCGCACCGATATACACCACATCGCCTCATTGTAGAGGTAGCGGAGTGGGTGCAGCTCCCTTAATTCCTCGGTAAACTTCCACCCATTACTGCGGCTGAAAACTGAGGTCGTTTTCCATTGTACCTGTGCAAGAAAGTCTATGAGCTGTTGAACAGTTGAGGGGTCGGACAGTTGCTGTTCCATTTGCTCAGCGGTAATATCAGCAAGGTCGCTTCGTCCCACAACGGATAACAAGTCTTTTTCGTACCTGTCCAAGTCACAGATAAAGTCAGATAGCCGCAAAGCAAGGGTATCCCGTTTGTCGGCAGGCGGCAGGTCACGGTGGGCGTCGATAAAACGCTGCCTTGCTATTTTCCTCTGGGTGTCAATCTCATATTGAGGGGCTGACACGCTCTCCAGATAATCGGCATAATGCTCTTTTTCTTTCGGATTGAGATAGCGGTTATCCTTAATCAGCTCACGCAGACGCTTTTCAACCTGTGACCATTTCAACACAAGGTCGTGATTGGTATAAGTGCCGTTTCGGTCAATGGCAAGACCTTTGCTGTCATGCCAAGAGTGACCGCTGAAACCATCGGGGAAGATGTGCGTACCGCCGCCCGTTCCATACTCATTTTTAAGGAACTCAATATTTTTCTGTCTGTCCTCGCCCTTTTGGAATTGTCGGTAGATGCGGTATTTTCCGTCCGCAACGCCACTGCCTTTCTGAAGTACGGAGTCAATATCTTCTTTGGAAATAGCAAAAGCAGAGGCTTTTTCGTCCTCTGCTTTTGCTATCATTTCGATTTGTTCATCTACGGTTGGAAGATTGACCTGACCTCATCCTCTTTGGCAACGCTTACTTGTAAATCAGTTCGGTCAGTATCACTTCCTCCGCTTGGCTGCGGATATTGTTCATCAGTCCGACCCACTGCATCGGTGCTTTCTCTTTCAGTTCCTCTGTCACGCCCTGCTCGGCTGAGAGCTGCTTCGTCAGAAGCTCCAACCTCTGGAGTGCTGTCTGCTCTACCTCGTGCAGATGCCCGTTCAGCCTGCCCGATGTCAGCAGATTGAGATAGGTCACTCGCTTGTGCTTCTCCAGATAATCCCTGTGCATCAAAGCGTACCTGCCAAGCGGAAGCTCTGGCTCTGTCGGTAATGTTAGGTCGGGAATAAGATAATCCCCCTGTCTGCTGTAAGTGATTTCGCTCATTGTATTCGCTCCTTTCGGGTTGTTGTCTGCCTTTATCATACTGAGCCTGCGTTTTTTGTGCAAAGGTGCGATTCTGGTCTTTTTCCGCTATTTGCACATTTCGGATAGACTGTGAGATTTCCCGTAACGCCATTTCCGCAATATCGCTCGTGGCAACGCCGATGGCGTTTATCGTTGCAGGGGTATTGAAATTTACAATATCCGCAAAATCCTCTCGGTCAAAAAACTCAGTCGTATCCAGACCGCAGCGGCTGATCAGCATAAAAGCAACGCTGTTTGCTACCAGCCGCCTGTAAATGACTTCTATATTAAAGTCGTCCAGTTCTTCCAAAAAGCTGTCTTTCGTGCAGTCCTTTAACTGAGAAAAATAGTCTTGCAGATTGTCCTCCACGGCGTTCTTTGCCGTTTCCATTAAAGCAGAAGCAAGGTCAGTGCTTTCCACATCTCCAAACCTGTCCGAGAGCCTTTCCATAACAGCCTGCTCGTATCGCTCATCCATCTGCCATATCGGAACAGGGCGGCTGCCATAATAGCCCTCGTGGGTGTCGGACACATCAAAATAGTATTTCAGCGTATTCCTGCGACCTTTCGGGTCAAATACGGCAATACCCTTGCTGTCCTTATTGACCCAACGCTTGAACTGCCTGTTCCAAGTTTCGAGCTTCGCAACGGCGACAGCATCGGGGCGTTGGGCGTATATTAAAAGCTGTTCGTCATAACGGCATTTATAGTTGCGGCAGGCAGAGGACAGAAAGCCCTGCCACGCCTGCGGATTTTTTGCAACCGCAACGCCTGTACGCCGATACAGCTCTGTGATTAGCTGATACTTCGCAGCCATTCAACCTACACCTCCTTATCGTTTTTGTTTCAAATATTCCTGTTTGCTCACTCCGCACCACCGCCAAGAAAAGAAATGACCTTGTTCGATTTAATGCTCTTTTGCAGGTCATTGATGAGAGTAATATCCCAACCGTGATGCCCTGCATAGAAAGAATATCGTCCATAGTCATAGCGGCAATCGCTTTTTCATCGGTAAAGCCTGCTTCCAAGACCTTATTCAAGACCTTGACGCTTTCTGATTAACAGCCATATTCTAAATCCTCCTTATCGTTCTAAATCCTTGTGCTTCGGTTCTTTCTGCGGCGTTTGCTCCGCAGGTTTCGGCTCATAGGTCGCCCCGTTTTTCTGCATACGCTCGGCAAACTCGCAGATGTGGTACAGATTGCTGCCGACTTCGGTATGGTATTCATCAATGAAGCGGCAGGGATACTCCCGTTTTTCTCCCCAAGAAGTCGTGACAATGACCTTTCCGCCGTCGGGGATACGGAACAGTTCTTTATATTGAGGGTCAATAAATCGGATACCTTGTTCTGCTTTCTGGATATGCTTATCAAGCCATTCCTTCACATAGCAATAGCAATAAAAATTATAGTCGCCTTTGGTGGGATTGCACCGAAGCAGAAAAGCGTGTTTCTCCGTATCCACACGGAAACCGTACTCCATACAATAGTTACCCTTGATAGCACTTTCGGGAAAATGCCTTGCAAACGCACTCATATCATAGCGGTTATGCAAAAGCCCTTTATCCTCCGTAAGCATTGATGACCGTATCAAGCTCTGCCTTAAATTCGTCAGATTTCCATTGGGGTCTGGTATCAAACCAAGTGGTGTAAAAG
>ENA-OQCE01001309-OQCE01001309.1-human-gut-metagenome-genome-assembly--contig:-NODE-1309-length-10152-cov-1.558204_pt1 | contig 10152 bp, 15 predicted proteins | sample MGYA00242495_ERZ504572 | MGnify/ENA primary metagenome ERZ504572 (study PRJEB26092, sample SAMD00036228) | human gut metagenome | host: Homo sapiens | study: EMG produced TPA metagenomics assembly of...
CACACATATGCAAAAACGGTACGCATCCTCACTTTAATCCGTAACGCTCCATCGGGTCCTGGATATTCTTAATCGGCGTCGACGTCAGGATAATATCGTCGACATAGGGCTCATTGTGGCGCATGATGATGACCAGAGACACGCCTTTTTGATAAGGGCTGTCATAGTAATAGGCATCGACGGATTTTTCCTTATCCGGGCCCCATTCGACGCGGTCCGGACGGCCATACAGTGCCAGAATGGTCGACACGTGATACCCCAGGGTCGCGCCGCGGCTGGTATAGCCATTATTGGTCAGGAGGAATACTTTCTGAATCATATTGCGTCGGTCTACTTCGACACCGTAATCCCCGTAGAGCCAAAAACTACTGTTATTGCGTTTGACCAGCTTGTTCCACATATTGTACTTATTGGCTTCAAAAGGCTGGTTCAGTCCAAAGCCCATGAGGGTAAAGTCCCGTTCGGTCAATTTCTTCGGGTCTTTGGCCGGTTCGCTGGTGATATAAGGCGGCCGGACCGGCATGAGGCTACCCTTTCCACGCGCCGATTGCCGACGGCAAAGACATACATAGCGTCTTTTTTCGGGCTTTCATAGGTCACGTAATAGACGTTGGCATCGGTATCGCGCAGCATCGAATCGGGAATGCCGAATTGGCGCAAAAGCACTTCGATGGGATACTTCAAGCGCATATCGCGGCCGATGAGGATATTGGTCCCGGTCGTCAAAAAGACAGACTCTACGCCGGGACGGACGCTCTTACGCGAATCGCCGCTAGAGCGCAGGCTGTCGGCCAATTTATTGCGGATGGCAAAACGCAGCTTCAGGTCTTTCCCCGTATACTGCATCGACGTATAGTGCATGCTGGTCGAATATTTGCTGGGATTGCCAAAAATCCGCTTTACTTTCATCGGGCTGTCACCGCTGCGGATGCTGCCAATGTAAAAATCACTGGCTTCTAAGGGGCAATCTTTAACGTATCCAGCGAATCGAAGATGCGCTGATCGTCCGCCGTCAGGGCGTGGACACTGGCCGGAGCGGCGTTGTGATAGCCGGATTTTTTACCGTCTTTGGCGTCATCTTTTTTAACATCGGCAGCATCGTTCTTATCCGATGGCGTTTTCTCTTTCACGTCAGAAGACGGCTGGGCCTTATCGGATTTTGCCGACTTTTGAGATCCGTCTTTTTTCGCGGAATCTTTACGTTCGGCAGACTTCGACGGCTTTGCAGGCGGCGTCGTTTTATCGGCTTCGTCGGCTTTATCGAGAAGAAGTTCTTCCCCAATCGCTGCCGCAAGGGCCGTCGGCGTATCATTCAGGGAGCTTTCCCAGTTCTCAGTCGGCACGGCGCCGGCTGCCGAGCTCCAAGCCAGGCAAGCCGAGCAGACCAACGCAGCTAGTGCGGTACGTTTCATAGCGTTCCTCCTTTTTATGGGCTGTGATAAAAAAGGGCTGTCCTACGACAGCCCTTTTCTTGCCATTGACATGGGCAAAGGGTGCAACAATTATTTATGCTGTTCCGGACGGCTCAAGGGGAAGAGCAGTACGTCGCGGATAGACGGGCTGTTGGTCAAGAACATGACTAAGCGGTCGATCCCGATCCCAAGGCCGCCTGTCGGCGGTAAGCCGTATTCCAAAGCGCGGCAGTAATCTTCATCCATCTGGTGAGCTTCGTCATCGCCGTGTTCGCGTTCCTTCATCTGTTCGATGAAGCGGTTGCGTTGGTCGATAGGGTCGTTCAATTCCGAGAAGCCGTTGGCCAGTTCCCGGCCATAGATGAAGGCTTCAAAACGATAGGTCAAGAGCGGATTATCCTGGTCCTGCTTGGTAAGCGGTGAGATTTCCAAGGGATGACCCGTAATAATCGTCGGCTGGATGAGGTTTTCTTCAACAAAGGCTTCAAAGAAAGCATTGATGATCTTGCCGACACCGTCATACTGGCCGTATTCAACGTGGTGTTCGTCGGCCATCTTGCGGGCGACTTCGACGTCGGTGACATTTTCAAAATCGGCACCGCTGAATTTCTTAACGGCTTCGATCATGGTCATGCGGTCCCAAGGCGGCGTCAAATCGATTTCTTTATCGATATAGGTCAGCTTCATCGTGCCGTACAGCATGTCGGCCAATTTAGAGACCATGTCTTCCGTAATGTTGATGACATCTTCCAAATCACCGTAAGCCTGGTACAATTCGACCGTCGTAAATTCAGGATTATGACGGGTATCGATGCCTTCATTACGGAAGCAGCGGTTCATTTCAAAAACGCGTTCCAAGCCGCCGACGAGGAGGCGTTTGAGGTGGAGTTCCGGAGCGATGCGCAGGAAGATATCCATATCGAGGGCATTGTGATGGGTCTTGAAAGGACGGGCCGCAGCACCGCCGGCAATGGTATGGAGCATCGGCGTTTCGACTTCAAGGAAGTTGCGGTCATCGAGGTACTTACGAATGCCTTTGATGATTTTCGAACGCTTGACGAAGGTATCCGTGACTTCCGGATTGACGATGAGGTCGAGGTAGCGCTGACGATAGCGCGTTTCCTTATCCGTAAGGCCATGGAATTTTTCCGGCAGCGGACGGAGTGATTTGGACAGGAGCTGCACGATTCAACGCGGATCGTCGTTTCGCCGGTATGGGTAACGAATACCGTACCGCCGACGCGACGATATCGCCGAGGTCGAGGAGCTTAAACAAGTTGTACGATTCTTCTCCCAGGACGTCTTTACGGAAATAGAGCTGGATTTCACCGCTCAAATCACGAAGGACGCAGAAAGCCGTCTTGCCGTGGCGGCGAATGGCCATCAAGCGGCCGGCGACACTGACGACGGTTTCATTTTTTTCTAAGGTTTCTGCCTGGTCCTTTACTTCCTGGGCATGGTGATCCCAATTATATTTCTGGCCGAAGGGATAGACGCCGGCATCGATGAATTCCTGCATCTTTTCACGGCGAACCTGCATCTGGTCATTTAATTTTTCTTCTTCCATCATGGGCATTTCTTTTTCTTTCGTATCCGACATGAATATTCCTCCTACAGTTTATTTTGCATCAGGCGGCAAGATCCGGTACTGGAGTTCACCAGCCGGTGCCTTTACGGTAACGACTGCCGGATTGGATGGATTGATGTTCTGACCGAGAATCGCTTTACCTACCGGGGATTCGTTAGAAATCCGGTTGTTGAAGGGATCGGCTTCAGCCGTACCGACGACGGTATAGTCGAAGCGGTCTCCTGTTTCGACGTCTTCCAAAATGACGTGAGAGCCGATGCGGACTTTAGCAGCACCGTCTTCCGTTTCCTGGATGATTTTTGCCGTCCGGATTTTGCCTTCCAATTCGGCAATACGGCCTTCGATAAAGGCCTGTTCATTTTGGCGTCATCGTATTCCGAGTTTTCGCTCAAGTCACCGAGGGCGATAGCTTCTTTTATACGCTGCGAAACGTTAATGCGGCGGACTGATTTCAGTTCATTTAATTCATCTTTTAATTTCTGCAACCCTTCTTGGGTAATCAGCGTTTCATTGGTCATTGTCTTCCTATTCCTCCTGCGATAGAATCGCGTGTCACTGTTATAGCTTAATTTATACCGTATCTTTAATTATATTCACATCTGTCTTTCATGTCAACAAAACAGCCTGCCCGCGGTCAGCCCAGCTTGGCCAGCATCTCTTCGACGACAGCGCGAAATTCCTCAGCCGACCGGGTCCGGTTGATCCGTTCCCGAAGGCCGCTGCCCCGTGAAGGCCATGGGTATACCAGGCGGCATGAGTACGCATTTCCCGAATGCCGATGTATTCCCCCTTATACGCCAGAAGGGCTTCAAAGTGAGCCAGCATCTGGGTATACTTCTCTTTAGGCGTCGGCAGCGGCAGGACTTCGCCCGTTTCAAGATAATGGCGTATCTGCGGGAAAATCCAAGGATTCCCCTGGGCGCCGCGGCCGACCATGACGGCCTGGCATCTCGTTTCCGCCATCATAGCTGCCGCCGACGGGCCGTCGACGACGTCCCCATTGCCGATGACCGGAATCGATACGGCCTCGACAACCGCCTTGATTTTCTGCCAATCGGCCTTGCCGCTGTAAAACTGATCCCGCGTCCGGCCGTGGACGGCAACGGCAGCGGCACCGGCATCTTCAGCCCGTTTTGCCAGTTCCGGCGCCACGAAGGCAGTATCATCCCAGCCCGTGCGCATCTTGACGGTGACGGGAATGGACACGGCCTGTACGACGGCGCGTATAATTTTTTCGGCCAAGGCAGATCCTTCATCAACGCCGAACCGTCGCCATTTTTGACGACCTTCTTTACCGGGCAGCCCATATTGATGTCGACGATATCGGCGCCGGCTTCTTCGACGACAGCAGCCGCCTGGGCCATGACTTCCGGATCAGAACCGAAAATCTGCATCGATAAAGGATGCTCCCCTTCTTCAATATGGAGCAATTCTTCCGTATGTTGATTGCTGTAGCGAATCCCTTGAGAGCTACCATTTCGGCGCAGACTAAAGCTGCGCCATAGCGGTGAGCAATAACCCGATACGGCGCATCACAGACACCGGCCATGGGTGCCAGAATAATCGGCGCGTCGAGGACGACGCTGCCGATGGCAAAAGGCTTAATTGTTTCGGTCATAAATGATTTTCAGCCCTTCCAAGGTCAACATCGGTTCGACGACGTCGATGGCATCTGTCGCCGGAGCCACGATGACGGCAAGGCCTCCCGTAGCGACGACCTTTGCCTTACAGCCCAGTTCCTTCCGCATCCGCGACACGATGCCGTCGACCTGGCCGACGAAGCCGTAAAAGACACCGGCCTGCATGCTTTCAACGGTATTGCGGCAAATGACTTTTTCTGCCTGGACGACTTCGATACGTGGCAGCTTTGCCGTCCGCTGTACCAGGGCATCCGTCGAAATACCGATGCCCGGGCAGATGGCCCCGCGAGGTAGGTTCCCTTCTTATCGACGGCACAGAAGGTCGTCGCCGTCCCGAAGTCGATAATGATGACCGGACCGCCGAACTTTTCATAAGCTGCGACGGCATTGACGATGCGGTCAGCACCGACTTCACGCGGATTGTCATATTTGATATCCATGCCGGTCTTGACGCCCGGGCCAATGACCAAAGGCGTCAGGCCAAAATAGCGCTGGCACATCCGTTCGAGGGTCGGCATGACCGGCGGAACGACAGAGGAAATGATGATGGCATCGATTTCTTCTGAATTGACGCCGTTCAAATAAAAGAGATGGCGAATAAGGACGCCGTATTCATCCGTCGTGCGAAGCCGATCCGTCGATACGCGCCAGTGGTCCACGAGTTCCTGATCTTTAAAGATCCCGAGGACGATATTCGTATTCCCTACATCAATGACTAATAGCATAACTTTATCTCCTGCTTAATCTAAGTTGATAATACGCCTATTATAATAACAGAGTTTGCCCGTCTTGAATAGTCTTTACGCACAATTAGACGGGACGAACGTGGACATCGCCGGCCATGACCTTTTCCAGCCCGCCTTCCGTTTCGACGATGAGATTGCCGTCATCATCGATATCGGCGGCCGTTCCAGTAAACGTCCGGCCAATGGAACTGACGGCCACTTTTTGTCCGAGCATACAGGACAAAGCCCGCCACTGTACTAAAATGGGCGCAAATCCTTCCTGACAGACCGTCTGGTACAGCTTTTCCAATTCCAACAAGATGGTCTGCAGCAGTTCCTGCCGCTGAACGCTGACCCCTTCCATGGCAAAACTGGTGACGATATCCTGTAACTCTTCTGGAAGATCACTGGCCGTGACGCCGGTGTTGACGCCGATGCCCATGATGATGTAGTTGACCTTTTCCGCAGAGCCGTTCAATTCGGTCAGGATGCCGACCAGCTTACGGCCGTGAAGCAAAATGTCATTGGGCCACTTGATGCCGCAGTCCGAAAGGCCGTGGGCACGCAGGGACCGGGCCAGGGCCACGGCCGCCAGCAAGGTCATTTTAGAGACTTCCATGGGAGGAATGGCCGGCCGCAGGATAACCGAGAACCACAAGCCCTTGGCAAAGGGGGAATGGAAAGAACGACTCAAGCGGCCGCGGCCGCCAGTCTGTTCTTCGGCGATGACGACGTCCCCTCGGGAGCCCCGTCATCCGCCATTTGTTTGGCGACGTTATTCGTCGAATCGACCCGTTCCCGGTAGACGATATGCCGGCCGAATTCGGACGAAGAAAGGCCTTTTTCAAGTCCTTCCGGGGACAAGAGTTCCGGTGCTTCACGCAGACAGTAGCCCTTTTTCGTATACGATTCGATGACGTATCCCTTCTGCTTCAAGGCCCGTATATGTTTCCACACCGCCGTTCGAGAGACTCCCAGCTGCTCAGAAATCTGCTGGCCCGATACGAATTCATTTTGGTGTTTTCGTAAAAAGTTAAAAATAGCTTCCCGCATATTCATTCGTCCCTCCTGCTGCCGCTTTTCTGGTCCATGCCCGTGGGGTATCGTATCGCGGCGGTAACATGCTCATCGTTTATGTAAAAATTGTATCATACCCCATAGGCCTGTCAAGGCATTACGCAAAGAGACTGCCGCATGAGGATAAAGCTCATACGGCAGTCTCTAAACGGCCTTGAACTAAGCCATGATAAACTTATTTCTTCGTATCTTTGTCGTCCTTTTCATCGTCCGGATGGGTCAAGCCTTCCGTCAGGCCTCCCTTAGGAACGGGATTGCCCCAAGGACTAATCTGGACTTCCGTCTGTTCCTGCTGAGGCGCTTCGGCAGCAGACGTTTCACTGTCCGATGCTGAAACCGGTTCTTCTGCAACAGGTTCGGCATCGACGGCTTTGGTTTCGACAGTTTCTGCCGGCTGAACAGCCGTATCGGCAGCTTCCGTATCAACGGCTTCGGCCTTTTTTTCTTCAGGAGCTTCCAGCGTCCCGTATTTGACCAAGTTGTCGACTTGCTGACGGTTGATCGTTTCGACTTCGATCAAAGCGTCGGCCATCTTATTCAGCGTATCGAGGCGTTCGTGCAGCATATGGAGAACGTCGGCATAGGCTTCCGATACGATATCGTGCATTTCCTTGTCGATCAGTTCGGCAACGCTGTCGCCGTAATTGCGTTCGTGGCCGAGGCTCTTGCCGAGGAATACCTGGTCCTGCTGTTCACCAAAGACCATGGGACCTAATTTAGGACTCATGCCCAGGCGGGTAATCATCTGGCGGGCAATGCGGGTAACGCTCTGGAGGTCGCCCGATGCACCGCTGCTGATTTCGTTGAAGACGATTTCTTCAGCAGCCCGGCCGCCGAGGGCGACGCGGATCTGTGCCAGGTAGTAGGATTTCGTTTCATACGACCGGTCTTCTTCCGGCAGCATCATCGTATAACCGCCGGCACGACCGCGAGGAATGATGGTGACCTTATGTACCGGGTCAGCATCCGGCAAGAGGTAAGCAATGAGGCGTGGCCCGATTCATGGACAGCGGTCAGGCGTTTTTCCTTGTCGCTGATGACGTGGCTGCGCCGTTCCGGCCCGAAGCTTACCTTTTCACTGGCTTCTTCCAGTTCCGGCATGTTGATGATCTTCTTATTGGCTCTGGCAGCGAGGAGCGCCGCTTCATTGAGCAGGTTGCCGAGGTCGGCACCGGTAAAGCCGGCGTCTTCTTGGCGATGATATCGAGGTCGACGTCTTTGCCTAAGGGCTTGCCTTTGGCATGGACTTCGAGGATGGCCCGACGGCCGCGCAAATCGGGACGGTCGACGGTAATCTGCCGGTCAAAACGGCCGGGACGAAGGAGGGCCGGGTCGAGGATATCCGGACGGTTCGTCGCAGCAATGGTGATGATGCTTCATTGGAACCGAAACCATCCATTTCAACCAACAGCTGATTCAGCGTCTGTTCGCGTTCATCATGACCGCCTCCGAGACCGGCACCGCGCTGGCGGCCGACGGCATCGATTTCGTCGATGAATACGATACAGGGGGCATTCTTCTTAGCCTGTGTAAACAAATCACGGACACGGGACGCACCGACACCGACGAACATTTCGACGAAGTCGGAGCCACTGATGCTGAAGAAAGGTACACCGGCTTCCCCGGCTACAGCACGAGCCAAGAGGGTTTTCCCGGTCCCCGGAGGGCCGAAGAGGAGGACCCCTTTCGGAATCTTAGCGCCAATGGCATTATACTTGCTGGGGTTGCGCAGGAATTCGACGATTTCAGCCAATTCTTCCTTAGCTTCGTCTTCGCCGGCAACGTCTTTAAAGGTAACTTTGATCTTTCCTTCGCCGTGCATCTTAGCATGGCTTTTGCCGAAGTTCATGACCCGGCCGCCGCTCCCTGGGTCTGCTGCATAATGAAGAACCACACGGCGATGAGTACCAGGATCGGCAGGACTGCGTCAGCATATTCATCCACCACGACGGTTGTTCAGGCGGCTTGGCAATAACATTGACATCAGCATCTCGCAGGCCGGTAAGAGCGCTGCATCCGTCGGGGCATACGACGTAAAGGACGTTCCGTCTTTCAGTTGACCGACGATGGCATGATCGGCGGTAATCTGGACGGCATCGACTTTTTTCTGCTGGACCTGACTCATGAAATTCGTGTAAGAAATTTCCGATTTATCAGTCTTATTGCTCGTAAGGGCATCTATAATCGATACGGCGACGATGATGATGAGTAAGTATAAACTTACATTCCGCACAAATTTACTCAAAATACTGCTCCTTTCACCTAGTTTATGACAATTTTTTCTTTATTCTAACCAACACAATTTTATATTACCACACTTCTTCAAAAGCAAACGAACTTATTTTATACAAATAGGTAGACATCCTTACTTGGAGTATACTTCTTCCTCAAGACGCCGATGTAAGGCAGGTTGCGGTAGCAGCTATTATAGTCGAGGCCGTAGCCGACGAGAAGGCATCGGGAATTTCAAAGCCGTTGTAGTCGACGGGAACTTCGACTTGACGCCGAGCCGGCTTGCTCAAGAGGGTGGCCAATTTTACCGAACGGGCGCCCCGTTCTTTCAACATCGGAACGAGGTGGCTTAAGGTAATGCCCGTATCGATGATGTCTTCGACGATGAGGACATCTTTCCCTTCGACGTCGTTATCGAGGTCTTTGCGGATTTCGATGTCACCCGACGATTCCGTCGAGGCGCCGTAACTGGAACAGCTCATGAAATCGAAGTAAACCGGACCGTCGATGGCGCGGGCCAAATCGGTAAAAAAGGTGACGGCCCCTTTCAAGATGCCGCAAAGGAGGATGGTCTTTCCGGCATAGTCCTTGGTAATCTGAGCGCCTAATTCGCGAACGCGGGCAGCAATCTGTTCTTCTGTAAGTAAAATTTCTTTGATATCCTGATGCATCTTGATTCCTCCGAAAAAAAATTAAATTACCGCTTCCGCTTTTGGCGGGGAACGGCCGGACCCATGCAGAGAGCGGTCCGCGTCGTATAAGCACAGGCTTTGCCGCACTGAAACTGTTTCCCCGTTTCTTTGGCAGCTAAAGCCCGTATGGTTTCAACGTAATGAAAGGGAAGGTCTTGTAAAGACCCGGTTGCACTCTTCCAAAGTCTTCGTATCAATCGCCGCTGCAGGGAAAGCGGCTGAGACAGTAATCGTCGTCGGTCCAGGGCCGGAACGCCGTAACCCGGACAGGCAAGTTCCCGATAGACATGTTCCGTACAGTCGTTCAAAAAAGCTTCGTCGGCACGGACCGTATCGGCCAGGCGGTTGAGGTCGGCTGTAATCGCCGGATTATATCGCATTAAAGAAGGCACAGCTCTAAGCGGATACGATTGCGGTGATAGCGGGTACTGTCATTGGTTTCGTCGTGACACGAGGGAATCCCCTGCGCTTTGGCATACGCAGCAAGTTCGGCTTTCGTAAAGCCCAGCAAAGGCCGTATGATGTCGCCTCGTCGCGGTTCCATACCGCACAAGCCTTGAAGGCCGCTGCCGCGAAGGAGGTGAAGCAGCACCGTTTCGGCCTGATCGTCGCCGTGATGGGCGACGGCAATCGTCGTGGCCCCACAGGCCCGCTTCATCGTGCGTAAAATTCGGTAGCGTTCCCGCCGTCCGACAGCTTCTTCCGACATTTTTTCACGCCGGGCGAGAGTCGGTACATCGACGTACTGCCAAGTAAACCCGCAACGGCGCCTTAAGCTTCCTGGCG
>ENA-OQCE01001310-OQCE01001310.1-human-gut-metagenome-genome-assembly--contig:-NODE-1310-length-10151-cov-1.129589_pt1 | contig 10151 bp, 19 predicted proteins | sample MGYA00242495_ERZ504572 | MGnify/ENA primary metagenome ERZ504572 (study PRJEB26092, sample SAMD00036228) | human gut metagenome | host: Homo sapiens | study: EMG produced TPA metagenomics assembly of...
CGTTTTTATGCGAGCGTCCGAATTCCGGTCACTTTATAGCCTTCTTCGGTAACGGCTGCTTTCAGCATCTCATCGGTAACGGTTTCCGGTACGGAAAGTGTCGCGGTTTTTGCCTCAAGACTGACAGTAACGTCAGCGGCGCCTTCGATGGCGTTCAGTCGCGTTGGTGACGTGTTTCACGCAATTTGGACACATCATGCCTTTCTACAGAGAGTTCTTTTTTCATTGTGGTACCTCCTTGTGTTTGATTCATTTTATTTTGACAGCAGTCATCCAGGGAGGAAGCTTCCTCGCGGGAGACATGTTCTGCTATCGTCGTGTGCGTGACAACAACGGATTCAGAGGTGGACCCGATATCAGCCGGTGTGGTTGCTGTTCCGTGCTTTGGTTTGAAGAAGCGCAGGCGCAGAGCGTTGCTCACAACAAAGACGGAACTGAAGCTCATGGCGAGGGCGGCGATCATCGGATTCATCTTCAGACCGAAAGCGGCATAGTAGCATCCGGCCGCAACCGGTATGCCGATAATATTATAGAAGAAAGCCAGAAGAGGTTTTCTTTGATATTGCGGATGGTTGCTTTGCTCAGTTCAATAGCGCCTGCAACATCCAACAAATCGTTTTTCATCAGAACAATATCGGCGGATTCCATCGCCACATCTGTTCCGGCGCCAATGGCAATTCCTACATCTGCTCTGGCAAGGGCCGGAGCGTCGTTGATGCCATCGCCGACCATGGCAGTCTTTTTGCCGCTCTTTTGGAGGCGGCGGATTTCCTGTTCCTTATCCTCCGGGAGGACTTCAGCGATGACACGATCCACACCGACCTGGCGGCGGATAGCCTCAGCGGTCTTTTTGTGATCTCCGGTGAGCATGACGACTTCAATCCCCATATCCTGCAATTCTTTAACGGCTTGACGACTTGTCGGTTTTACTACGTCTGCCACGGCGATGATGCCGATCAGTTTTCCGGCTCCCGCAAAGTATAATGGCGTCTTCCCCTCGGAAGCCATGCGATCTTGGAGCTGTTCAAGAGCAGTACCATGAATGTTAAATGCATCCATCATTTTCTGATTTCCGGCAAGGTACTCTATGCCTTCGATCATTCCTCTGATGCCCTGTCCTGGTATCTGGCGGAAATTATGGACAGGGAGGTAGGAGATCTTTTGTTTTTCTGCTTCTGCCACAATGGCGCGGCCAAGTGGATGCTCCGAAAGTTTTTCCAGAGAGGCGGCTATCTGCAAAGTCGTGTCTTTGGTATGTCAGGTTCGCAGACAAGATCCGTGATACTGGTTCACCCCGGGTGATGGTGCCTGTTTTGTCCATGACAACGGTTTGGACGCAATGAGCAGTCTCCAAAGCTTCGGCGGATTTGATCAGAATACCACCGGCAGCGCCCCGCCCGGTTCCGACCATGATTGCGGTCGGCGTGGCCAGTCCGAGAGCACACGGACAGGAGACAACCAGAACGGAGACGGCAATGGTGAGGGCAAATTCAAAAGTGGCGCCGCAGATCATCCACACAACAGCCGAGATGATAGCGATTACAATGACAATTGGGACGAAGACGCCGGCTACCTTATCTGCCAGCTTGGCAATGGGTGCTTTGGAGCTAGTTGCTTCATCGACGAGACGGATAATCTGTGCCAGGGCGGTTTCCTCCCCGACTTTGGTTGCCTGCATCTGGAAGTATCCGCTTTTATTAACGGTAGCGCCGATGACTTTATCGCCGGCCTGCTTATCCACCGGGATGGATTCTCCAGTTATGGCCGATTCATCAATGGAGGCCGTACCGTCCGTGAGAATTCCGTCCACCGGGATGGATTCTCCAGCCTTGACAATCAGGATATCGTCTTTTTCTACCTCTTCTATCGGAATGATGGACTCCACACCATTCCGGAGTATCGTAGCGGTCTTTGGCGCAAGATTCAGAAGCTTATTGATGGCGTCAGATGTTTTCCCTTTTGCGCGGGCTTCCAAAAACTTGCCGAGGGTAATCAGCGTCAGAATCGTTCCGGCGCCCTCGAAGTAAAGGTCGTGGGAAAACTGGTGCACGAGATCCACATTTCCGTGTCCAAAGCCATACGCGATTTTATACAGCGCGTAGACGCCATAAACGAGGGAGGCCCCGGAACCGAGGGCGATCAGGGAATCCATGTTTGGCGAGCGGTGAAGCAGCGTCTTAAATCCGACACGGAAGTATTTGGAATTGATAAATACGACCGGAATCAAAAGTAAAAACTGGGTGAACGCGTAAATCATAGAATTTTCCATTCCCAAAAAATATCCCGGCAGTGGCCAGCCGAGCATCTTTCCCATGGAAATGTAAAAGAGGGGAACGGTGAAGACGAAGGACCAGATGACCCGACGCTTCATAGTCTCGTACTCTTTTTTGGCTGCGTTAGCGGAAACAGACTGCTCTGTAGACACGTTGGTTGCCTTTTTCTGGCTGCCTGTCAGAAGGGAGCGCCGTATCCGCCTTCTCTACGGCCTGAATAATATCGGTGCCAGTTAATGTCTTTTCATCATATTGAACAACCATACTGTTTTTCAGAAGGTTGACCGAACACTCTTTCATACCGGGAAGAGCCGAGACTGCTTTTTCCACACGGGAAGAGCAGGCAGCACAGCTCATGCCGGTCACATTGTATTTTTCCTGCATATCGATTCTCCTTTCTGGCCGTACCACTTTTATTACCATACACGGCCATTTCATTTCTATGCTGGTTGCGTACACATATACGGGGTATATGTATATGCATGATTCTAGTATAATCCAAAACAGAGTTGTTTGACTTGCCCGATTGGAAGTAAAATTAGCCCAAATGGAAGAAGACACACAGAAAAGGACAGACATCCGCTGCTAGTCTGTCCTTTTTCTGTCGTACGGTAAAGTCCCCTCCCTGTATTTTTTCCGATAGGTGCTTGGTGTAAGGTTGGTGAAGTCCTTGAATGTCTTGGTAAATTTCCCCTGTGTCTCATACCCGATTTTGGCGGCAATCTCGGCGATACTCTCGTCAGTATGCTGCAATAGCTCCATCGCCTTGTGAATTCGGTAGTCTTTCATATAGGTAGCAATCGGCATACCGTAGACACCCTTGAATGTCTCTTTTAGAGAGGATGTATTGATCAGATATTGCCGGGAAAGTTCCTCAATCGTATAGCGGCGGTCCAGGTGTTCGGTGAGCTGATGATGGATTTCCTGCATCAAGGCGGTCTGCCGGGACTGATATTGGGCAAGTCCGGAGTCTTCCGGGGACAGGCGGGAGAGAAACAGAAGCAGCTCCTGGACTTTCAGCCGGAAATACGGTAGACGGAGATGTTCCGGGAGGCCGTAAAGAGGTCGGAAGATTCCATCGAATATCTGGGCTGGCCGGAAAGGCGGTGGATGTATCGCCACGGCAGAAAAGCCGGTCTATGCGGTTGATATCCAGACCAGCGTCCTCAAGTACAGGTGGAAGATGGTCCGAGAGATTTTTTAAATGAATAAAAATACTGATTCCCTCGCAGTATCCAAGAGGAAACGCCATAAACGGAATCGGCACAGCAAGTCGGTACTCTGGAGGGAGAGGTCTCCACTTCCCAGATAAACAGAAGTCCCGCTATGGAAATTCCAGCCGATGCGCCCCAGGTGACAGTGAGTGATTTCCAGGATATGCTGGTCGGCGTTGTGGCGAAAAGATACTTGATCCGCCAGAAAGAGATTCAGCGAGAGATGGATGCCGGGAAAGACCTGGTAGATATCCATCCGACCTTTGCCGGACGTCCGTGTCTGGAAAGAATCCATAAACAGACTGGATCTTTTGGTGTCTGCCGGGTGTTGTTTTACCATGAATGTGCCTCCCGGAATGTGGCAGAGGTGTGAGGCAATCTGAAGTAACGGTTCATTCTTCATTTATGCGTCCTCCTTTTGTCTGTCGTCAATGGAATAAGGGCAGGAAATCTCAATAGCCTGCTCGATCATATGGTGGAGCATCTGTGCCTGTACCGTGTCAGCAGCCTTATAATAGACCTCTTTACCCTCGGCGGCTGATGATCAGTCCGGTCATTTCAGTTTGCTTGAGATGATGGGAGACTGCCGGACTGCTCATTTCCATAAGGGAAGAGATATTGATGACACATTCTTCGCAGTGGCAGAGCAGCCAGAAGATCCGCACCCGGCTCAGATCTCCCATTTGTTTAAATAGATCCGCCACAATCTGGAACGCTTCCGGTCCAGGAATCTGTTCGCACATCTGCTCGAATTTCTGGCCATGGTCATGGGGTAATGTTTTCATAAGTCAAGCCTCCTTTGCTACTGCATTTACTATAACAGTCCACAGTCAAGAAAACAAGGAGCCAAGGGAGCAAAATTAAGAAACTGTTTTTGCCCAAATGGAAATAGATTTGACCGGTTTGGAAGGGATTCTGTTAAGCCCATTGACCGTGGCAGCAGTTGTGATAAGATAGAGACAACAATTAAACGATTGCTTAATTGAATAATAGTAAAAGAAAGGAAAGAGTGAAAAGATGAAGAAGAGTTATAAAATTGACGTGGACTGTGCAAACTGTGCAAATAAGATGGAGGATGCCGCAAAGCGTACCCCCGGAGTGAAAGACGCAGTAGTAAACTTCATGCTTTTGAAGATGAATGTGGAGTTTGAGGATGGAGAGAATCCGAAAGACGTGATGCAGGAAGTTCTGAAAAACTGTAAGAAAGTAGAATCCGACTGTGAAATCTTTCTGTAGAAGATTTCCTTCGGAAAAGGCACCGTGGAGAGCTGTTTCTGCGGTGCGTTTCTTAGAATCAACATATGAATATATGAACATATATAATAGGAGGAAAAAAGATGAGGAAAAAGCAGAAAATCATGCTCGTTCGGATTCTGGCTGCTGCTGCGCTTTTGATTGCAATGAATTTTGTCCCGGCGCAAGGGTGGATCCGATTTGTACTGTATCTGATTCCATATCTGATCATCGGGTATGATATTTTATGGAAAGCAATCAAAGGGATTAAAAACGGTCAGGTCTTCGACGAGTGTTTTTTGATGGCGGTGGCGACTGTCGGACAATAGCCTGGCACTTTATGAGAAGAGTGGGGATTATAAGGAGGCTATTGCCGTAATGCTGTTTTACCAGGTAGGAGAGTGGTTCCAGAGCTATGCGGTGGGAAAGAGCCGACGCAATATCAGCGATTTGATGGATATCCGGCCTGATTATGCCAATGTGGAGCTGGATGGCAGACTTGAGAAAGTGGATCCAGACGAGGTGGAGATCGGAAGCATGATTATTGTACAACCGGGAGAAAAGGTGCCGATCGATGGTGTGATCGTAGAAGGAGATTCTACTTTAAATACAAGTGCGCTCACAGGAGAAAGTCTTCCAAGGGACGCGAAACCTGGGGATGATATTATCAGCGGATGTATTAATATGACAGGTGTACTGAGAGTCCGGACGACTAGGGAATTTGGGGAGTCGACCGTATCCCGTATTCTGGATCTGGTAGAAAATGCAAGTTCCCGTAAATCAAAATCCGAAGACTTCATATCAAAATTTGCGCGGGTTTATACACCGGCCGTCTGTTATGCGGCACTGGCACTAGCGTTTATGCCACCGCTTGTGCGTATGATTGTACTTGGACTTCCAGCAGGATGGGAAACCTGGATTTACCGGGCGCTGACCTTCCTTGTCATTAGTTGTCCGTGTGCGCTTGTCATCAGTATTCCGCTTAGTTTTTTTGCGGGAATTGGTGGAGCAAGCAATGCGGGAGTTCTGGTGAAGGGATCTAACTATCTGGAAACATTGTCTAAAACCAGGACGGTTGTCTTTGACAAAACAGGTACGCTGACGCAGGCGTATTTGAAGTGAATGGTATTCATCACAATGAGATAGAAGATCAGAAGCTTCTGGAATATGCGGCGCTTGCGGAGAGTGCGTCTTCTCATCCGATCAGTAAAAGTCTGAAAAAGGCATACGGAAAAGAGATTGACCGGACGCGGGTGACGGATATCCGGGAGATCAGCGGAAACGGCGTCACTGCGCTGGTGGATGGAGTGGAAGTGGCGGCCGGAAACGATAAACTGATGGATCATCTTGGTATTCCGTACAGGAGTTGTCATTCGGTGGGAACGATCATTCACATGGCGGTGAACGGTCAGTATGCAGGACACATCGTGATTTCCGATATTGTGAAACCGCGTGCCAAGGAGGCCGTTCGGATGCTGAAAAGAGCGGGCGTACGTAAGACAGTAATGCTTACCGGGGACGCTAAAAAGGTGGCAGATCAGGTGGCAAAAGACCTGGGAATTGATACAGTGTACAGCGAACTGCTTCCTGCGGATAAAGTAGAGAAAGTGGAGGCGCTTTTGAAAGAACAGCCAGAAAAGGAACAGCTTGCTTTTGTAGGTGACGGTATCAATGACGCTCCGGTTCTTCGGCGGGCGGATATTGGCATTGCCATGGGTGCCATGGGATCGGACGCAGCCATCGAGGCGGCAGACGTGGTTCTGATGGACGACGATCCGATGCAGATTGCAAAAGCCATCCGGATTTCCAGGAAATGCCTTGGCATTGTCTACCAGAATATTGTTTTTGCCATCGGCATCAAGCTGATCTGCCTGTTTCTGGGAGCCATTGGTATCGCAAATATGTGGCTTGCCATTTTTGCGGATGTTGGGGTGATGATCCTGGCGGTACTCAATGCCATCCGGGCGCTCTTTGTAAAAAAGCTGTAGCAAAATGAGGAGGAACAGGATTCCGATATGAAACAGGGAATGGATGAAGGGCTGATCTATGAGATTTTATCTGTGGTGGAGGAAATTCCGGAGGGAAAAGTTGCCACCTACGGTCAGATTGCAAGACTGATCGGCCGGGAGAAAAATGCAAGGCTGGTAGGAAAAGTGCTTGGCATGGCATCGTATTATGGAACTATCCATGTCACCGAGTAGTAAACCATGCGGGGCGTCTGGCACCAGGCTGGCGGGAGCAGCGGTTTCTGCTGGACGATGAGGATGTTCCATTTAAAGATGAGAACCACGTGGACTTAAAACGCTGCCGTTGGGACTGCTGAGGCCGCATGGCGGTAGGATCAGCGCCCATGCAGTGTACATACAGAAGAAACCTCCGATAAATATATATAGAAAAAGACAATAAAGGAGTTACTGAAACGGTGTTTGTGTTCCTGTTGACAGACGATTGACTTTTAACTGGGGCAAGCTTATAATAAATACAGCTAGATAAATACATATTGAAAGTGGGGTATTAGCAATGGATCAAGCAAAATTAGGAAGAATCTTAACTAAAATGGAAGAGCAGGGAATGCCTCAGATGATCATTTCCGATCCGGTTGCGATCTTCTATCTGACTGGAAAGTGGATCTTCCCGGGAGAAAGACTCCTGGCGCTGTATCTGAATGTAAATGGCAATCATCAGATGATCATCAACAAGCTGTTCCCGCAGGAATCAGATCTTGGAGTAGCAATCACCTACTATGATGATATTGAGGACGGAGTAGAGATCTTAAGCAGATTCGTAGAAAAAGACAAAGTGATGGGAATCGACAAGACATGGCCTTCCAAATTCCTGATCCGTCTGCAGGAGCTGGGCGGCGGAAGCAAGTTTGTCAATGGATCACCGATCAATTGACTACATCCGTATGGTCAAAGATGAAAAAGAGCAGGAGCTGATGAGAGAATCCTCCAGAATCAACGATATCGCTATGGAGAGGATCATTCCATGGGTAGTAAAAGGGCCTGACAGAGAAGACTGAACGCAAAGATGCGTGAGATCTACAAAGAGCTGGGATGCGAGGACGTATCCTTTGATCCAATCACCGCATATGGACATGGCGCAGCGGATCCGCATCACGTAACAGATGATTCCAAGGGAAAACGCGGCGACTGTGTAATCCTGGATATCGGAGCGTTCAAGGATAACTATGCATCAGATATGACCAGAACCGTATTCATCGGTGAAGTTTCCGACCGCGCAAGAGAAATCTATGACATTGTCTGCGAAGCAAACAGACGCGGTATTGAAGCTGCGAAACCGGGCAACCGTATGTGTGATGTAGACCTGGCGGCAAGAAATTACATAGAGGAGAAGGGATACGGACAGTATTTCACTCACAGAACCGGACATTCTATCGGACTTGAGGATCACGAGTTCGGCGATGTTTCTTCAGTAAATGAAGATATCATCCAGGTTGGACAGTGCTTCTCTGTAGAGCCGGGTATCTACCTTCCGGATGAGAATATCGGTGTCCGCATCGAGGATCTGGTAATCATCACAGAGGATGGCTGCGAAGTTCTGAATCACTTCACAAAAGATCTGATCGTAGTTCCAGAGGAATAAGCAAAAAACACGGCTGAATAGTTGTGAAAATACAAAGAGCAGAGATTCTGAATATAGAATTTCTGCTCTTTCTGTGTTACAATGGTTGAAGCATATGAAGAGTATGAAGCGAAGGAGGAATTGAAAAATGGATCGGGAACAGGCACATGCAATACTGATGAAATATATGGAGGGAGAGAATTATATCACTCACTCCTATGCAGTAGAAGCAATCATGAGAGGACTGGCAAAAAGACTGGCGCCAGATGAGGTCGAATACTGGGGAATTGTAGTCTTCTGCATGATCTGGATGAGGAGCAGTGTGACTGGAGAAATGACATGAGTGTGCATGGCCCTACATCTGTGGAGATCCTGAAAAAGGAAGGGATCGAAGATAAGGTATTGTTTGATGCAATCTGTGCTCACAACCCGAAAAGCGGGGTGAAGGCGAAGACGAAGCTACAGTATGCCATCCTGTCGGCAGATCCTATGAGCGGATTTGTGAAAGCTGTTGCACAGATATATCCGGATAAAAAGATTGCTAGCGTAAAACATAAATCTGTAATGAAGAGGTTTAATGAACACCGGTTTGCAGCCGGAGCGAACCGTGATTACATGGAAGCGATCGAGTTTACAGGACTAAGCCTTGATGACCTGATTGATGTGGCTCTTGGAAGAGATGGGTGCAATTTCAGATGTCCTGGGATTGTAATGATACAATATTATCATATATTTGAGAGGAAAATCATATGAATACGACATTGATTATCATGGCGGCCGGAATCGGCTCCCGGTATGGCGGCGGGATCAAACAGCTGGCAAAGATGGGAAAGCACGGTGAAATCATCATGGATTATTCTATCTATGATGCGAAGGAGGCGGGATTTGATAAAGTGGTCTTTATCATCCGCAAGGATATTGAGGAAGAGTTTAAGGCAGTCATCGGAGACCGCATCAGGAAGCATATCGATGTAGAGTATGTGTTCCAGGAGCTTTCCGATATTCCGGAGGGCTTTCAGGTGCCGGAGGGACGGACCAAGCCCTGGGGAACGGGACAGGCCATCCTGTGCTGTAAGGATGTGGTAAAGGAGCCGTTTTGTTATCATCAACGCAGACGACTATTACGGGAAAGAGGCCTTCCGTAAGCTGCACGGTTTCTGGTAGAAAGGGAAGCGTGCGATGCAGAATTCTGTATGGGTATGGCTGGATTTGTACTGAAAAATACCTTGAGTGAGAACGGAACAGTCACCAGGGGAATCTGCAGAGCGGATGAAAACGATTTCCTGACACATGTGGTAGAGACGACCGGGATTGGCAGAGATGAGGATGGGAAGCTTTTCTGTGACGATCCGGCGTACAGGAATGGTTTACAGAGAATGAACGGGTTTCTATGAATATGTGGGCCGGAGAGCCCTCGTTTATCGACTATCTGGGAAAAGGGTTCCGGGAATTTCTGGAGGATCCGTCGGGGGATCCGCTGAAGAAGGAATACCTCCTGCCAACCATTGTAGATAAACTGATCCGGGAGGGACGTGCCCGGGTGAAGGTGCTGGAGACCCAGGACAAGTGGTTTGGAGTCACTTACAAGGAGGATAAGCCTGCAGTGGAGGAGGCATTTGGCCGGCTGATCGCAGACGGCGTGTATCCGGAGAATTTGTGGGGGGAATAAAAAGACAACAGAAGACCCTTTGAAAAGTCTGAAGACCGGGAAGCTTTCCCGGTCTTTTTATGTGCAGCGGTAAGAGGTATGATCAAAATGGAGGTTCAAAATTCAGGGACCATATGCTATACTGGGGACACACAATTCTGGAGGTTTAGAAGGAGGTTCTTCATGAAGAAAAAGTAT
>ENA-OQCE01001311-OQCE01001311.1-human-gut-metagenome-genome-assembly--contig:-NODE-1311-length-10141-cov-2.127921_pt1 | contig 10141 bp, 14 predicted proteins | sample MGYA00242495_ERZ504572 | MGnify/ENA primary metagenome ERZ504572 (study PRJEB26092, sample SAMD00036228) | human gut metagenome | host: Homo sapiens | study: EMG produced TPA metagenomics assembly of...
CCGCACCAGTGCTTACAAAGCTAAGTAACGCACATATTGCATAAATTCCAGGTATAATCATTGATCGAACCAGATCCATTAAATTGTTACTGGTAAAAAACTGTCCGGAACGTACTTGAATGATGAATGCGAATGCCACAATAATACAAAACACATAAAACTCTGTCTGCTTCAATATGTCTTTCATCTTAAGTTTCATCTTTCCACCCCTCTCCTATATTGTCGACTTATACAGATTGTCATCTGTGAGATCTTCACCTTTAAATTCACCGGTCATGCTTCCTGCTTTCATAATCAAAGCCCGATCACACAACGCTGTAATTTCAGCCACATCATCGGACACAACCAACACCGCCATCCCCTGCTTTGCCAGTTCCCGCAACAATTTATGGATATCATACTTTGCTCCAATATCAACACCAACCGTTGGTCCGTTTAAGATCAGAATTTTCGGATGCGTTGCCAGCCATCTCGCAAGAACAACTTTCTGCTGATTACCACCGGAAAGTGTCTGAACAGGAAGTGTATGATCTTTCGTTGCAACTCCGATTTCTTTCACCCAGTGCTCGGATAATTCTTTCTGCGCAGATTCTTTCACGCTTCCCAATGCTCCGGAAAGCTCTTTCAGACTCGTTACCGCAATATTTTTGTAGATCGGCTGTGGCAGGAACAAACCTTCCGTCAAACGATCCTCCGGAACAAGGGCAATCCCTTGTTTCTGTGCCTCTGCTACATTTTTCAGTTTTACTTCCTTACCCGAAATACAAATACTGCCACCGGTCGGTTTCAGCATTCCAAACAATGCAAGGCTCAGTTCCGTACGTCCGGATCCCAGCTGTCCTGCAATACCCAGGATTTCTCCTGCGTGCAGATCAAAGTTTATATGTTCAAATCCTTTTGCAGATAAGTCTTTCACCTCCAGGACTTTTTCGGTCTCCGAAAAATCTTTCACTTCTTTTTTCTCAGAAGTATCAATGTTTCTTCCGGTCATGTAATAAGTGAATTTTTCTTCAGTCATTTCACTCGCCGGGCAATGGTATACATTCTGTCCGCTTCGGAGAATTGTAATACTGTCAGAGATTTCAAATACCTCATCCAATTTATGAGAAACAAATAAAATTGTAATGCCTTCTTTTTTTAATTCTTCAATGATTCCAAACAGACGGGTTACCTCTCTTTTTGTCAACGCAGTTGTCGGCTCATCCATGATGATGAGTTTTGCGTTATGGAGCAGTGCTCTGGAAATCGCAATCAACTGCTTATCTGCAACCGGAAGTGTTCCACTCGCGCGTCAAGATCTACATCGAAATTAATTTTTCGGACAGCTTCTTCGGCTATCTTTCTGAATTCTTTCTTATTAACAAATTTCTTCTTTTCCGCTAATACCTGATTGAATGCGAGATTTTCCATTACCGTGAGATTTGGGAAAATAGAAAAATCCTGATAAATCACCTGAATACCTGCTGCAATCGCATCTGCTGTAGACATATTTGTATATCCTTTTCCATCGATTTCAATGGTACCTTCATCCGGTTTGTAAAACCCTGAAATTACTTTTATAATAGTTGATTTTCCACATCCATTCTCTCCGGCAAGACAATGTGTCTCGCCTTTTTTAATGGTCAGATCAACACCCTTTAATGCATGCACACCGCCAAATGATTTCTTGATATTCTTTACACACAAAATATTTTCTGACATTGGTCCCTCACTCTCTTTCTAAACATCATTCATTTACAGGAAATCCGGATACCGTCAACTTCATCGCAGCCACTGGAAAACATGTTTTTCATATGTTTCGTCAATCCGGATTTCCATCAAAATTTATAAGGAGTTTTGATACTGGATCTAAAATTTAAAAGTCATAGTCGTCAATATTGTCCGTATTTAAAATTAACGGAGCGTTTCCTAATACACAACGATTTGCACCTTCCTGAATTGTAACGCTTTCATATCCCTTCTGTCCAAGATCAATGCCTTCTGTAATTTCATCTCCTGCCAATACTTTATAAGCCAGATCACACATTGCATAACCTGCAGATGCCGGATCCCACAGACATACCGCATCAATTGTTCCATTCTTTACATACTCTCTTGTGGCATTTGGTGTACCGACACCGACAATTGATACCTTATCTGTCAAACCTAATTCTTCTGTTGCCTGTGCTTCACCTAAAATATCAACAGAAGCCGCACCTGTAAATCCTGCGAGTTCCGGATTTGCTTTTAATAACTCTTTTGCTTTCTCGTATGCTGTATCAACTTTTTCAGATGATTCAGCAGATGGTACGGTATCATTAATTAAGGACATGTCCGGATAGTTTTCTTTCTGATATGTATACTCAGCATTAGAATATTCCATATGTGTTGTCGACGTTGTGTAGGCAACCATCTGTGCGTACTGTCCCTTCTCACCCATCGCTTTTGCAAGTTCCTGCATCATTGTGTCGCCAAAATCTTCTGCGGTAAATGCTTCTACATCATACAATGTATTCTTAAGGTCAGATGCTTCGTGACTGATTACAACAACGCCTTTTTCCATTGCTTTCTGTAAGACTGACTCAAGTGCACCCGGATCAATCGGAACAATGCAAAGAGCATCGACTCCCTGATTAATCATATCTTCCACCAGCTGAACCTGTGAAGCTGCATCTGCATTAGCTGGTCCTTTCTGAATAACATTAACCGTCTTTGTCTGACCAAACTCATCGACTCCGACCTGCATACGCTTAAACCAGTCAGAAGTTCCATCTTTTACAACAACTGCGATGGTCCAATCTGCTGCCTCTTTATCAGATTTATACTGTGTTGCATCTAATAAATCTGCATTCACACTTACCTGCGTATCTGATTTTGTATCATTGGTTCCTGTTCCCGATCCTGTATCAACCGCCGAACAACCTGTTGCACCAATCAACATTGTTACTCCTAAAACCATTGCTAATAATTTTTTTACCATAATTTTGTCCCCCTTTTTCTTATCTACTCAATATTTCTGTGGCGGGATTCCATCTCTTCATTGGAAATTCCCATTTCTTCGCTAAGCATCATTACAATAACATCAAAGAATACTAGCAAGGCCTGTTCAAACTGATTCCCCATCATCTGAACGGTCGGTACATATTCATCCTCTGAATTGTATACCGCCTTATAGGCTGTTGCCGGAATCCGAACCACTTTATCTGCGATATCCAGAATGTGCCCCTTCGCAGACGGTGTGATCAGAAGAAGCGTTGCGCCGGTTTTCTTTGCATTGTCACAAAGTATATTTTCATGCGCCACGTCTGCGCTTCCGCATGCACAGATGAACAAATCACCTTTGCCCATTGATGGAGTTGTATCGTCCCATACCCAATGAGACTCCTTCCCCAAATGCATTAACCGCATTGCAAACTCTCTCGTCGAAAGCCCTTCTCTTCCTGCACCCAGCAGGAAAATACGGTCTGCTTTTTTGATTTCCTCCAATAGTTCCCTGACATTTTCATCGCTCATTCTTGCAAAAACTTCTGATAACTCATCCAATGCAATCTTTGACAACTCCTGAAAACGATCCATGTTACATCACCTCCTGATATTTTTTATGATCAAGCGACTAAGCGCCTGCATGCCATCTTCATGTGTCCCTGTATAACCAGAGAACAGCCACGCATGAATCATTGCCATTGTGAAATCAATTCCTTTCTTCTCCATAAACCATGCGCCCGTACACAAAACATTTCCATTATTATCATTCTTGCTAAGAACCGCCGGAAATACATCGTAACAAAGCACTGCACGAATTCCTGGAATCTTGTTAGCTGCCATTGCCATTCCCTGACCGGTTCCGCAAATAAGAATTCCATAATCGCATTCTCTGTTCACAACTTTGTTTGAAACAATTTCTGCTATTTCTGCATATTTTCCGCCATCGGCTTCCTGTTCGGACTCACATCCGATGTCAATAATATCGTACCCCTCGTCTCTCATTCTCTCTAATAATTTCTGATAGAACCGATACGCTGCCGGATCACATCCCATTGCTAATTTCATATATCTTACCTTCCTTTCGTTTAATGAAACCGCTTTCATTTTTTTGTAATAAGTAAGTGATTGTGTATTTTATGAGTAACACACAATCACTCTTTTATAAACTAGAACGTCTGATGAATTAACGGAGAACTCAATATCATGTGCTGATATGCTTCCTCCGGCTGTTCAATCCTCTTCATCAGTAATTCGGCCGCCGAACGACCTAATTCATATGCATCACGCTGGATACAATTATAAGGAATACCAAGATATTGCATCATATCAATCTCATCCAGACCAATATGTGTATACAAATCGGTTTTTCCGTGTGTATGTTCACATACCGCCTGCAAATAACCCTTACTCAACAGGTTATTGCATGTAATCACAGCCGTCGGCTGATCTTCCTGTGCAATCATCCTCTTTGTTACCTGATAACCAGACACCCTTGTATAGGAACCTCTTAATACAAGCTTCTCATCATACTGGATTCCTGCCTGTTTGAGGCCTTCCAGATAGCCTTCAAAACGTTGGATGGAAAGAATATTTTCTTCCTCACCTATAATAATTGCAATCTTACTGTGCCCCTCATTCGCCAAGGCAAGCACTGCTTTACGAACCGCACTCTGATCATCAAAATGAACAATATCGCATTTGAGTCCAACGTCTCGATCCATACATACAATCGGGCAATTCATCCGATCCAGCTTTCGCTGCAACTTATCCAGAATGCCTAATGCTGCATAGTTCACTGCAGGAATATATAATAATCCTCTGACCCGCTGCATTTTCATCATATCCAAAGCTTTATAATCAGCCTCTTTATCATTGTCATTTCCAGAATAAAGCAGAGAATAGTTATGTTTCTTTGTTACATCTTCGACCCCTGAAAACAATTCTCCGAAAAAGGTATTACTGATTTCTGGTACGATAACACCAATTGTTGATGAACTTTTCATAGAAAGATTTCTTGCCGTCTGGGATGGTGTATAATGTAACTCTTTTATAATCCGGCTTACAGTTTCTCTTGTATGTTCTTCTACAATATCCGGAGAGTTCAATACTCTGGATACCGTTGCCTTGGAGACTCCTGCTCTCTCTGCAATATCTGATATTGTGATATTTTTATCGATAGTTAACGCCTCCTTATGTAACCGTTTTCATTGATTGCATTATATGCTTATGCAAAATTTATGTCAATACATGCTCTTTGTTTTCGTTGTATTGCACAGTTTTTTCTCTTTTTCAGGTCATTTTCCCTATTTATTTTGTTATTTTTGCCATGTAACCGTTTACATTTCCATACATGATAATATTGGCTTTCAACTTTTATACTTACCATTTACCCGATTTAACGATGTATTGTTTAAAACAACTCAGCCGTTTGATCCGGCACACCACTTCCGCTCCAGACTCCGCGTGGTTGTAAAAACAAAGCATGCCGCCCTGCTCTTTTAAGAATTTTTTTGCGATCGCAAGACCGAGCCCCTGATGCGTCCGGTCATGCCGGCTGGCATCCCCGCTGTAAAATTCCTGATCTGCATAGATGAGATCCTGCTCCGAAAAACCCTTTCCAAAATCGCGGACGGTTGCAGTCAGATACTCCTGCCCCTCATACACTTCCATCTGCAGGCGCACCACGATCCCGCGCGCCCGGTCTGTGTGTTCCACCGCATTGCTGACCACATTTTTCCACGCTCTGCCAACCGTTCCTGGCTTGCAGCATACATTCCCACACAGGGAATCCTCCTGAAAAACAACCGGAACTTTTTCCGCTGCCGCAATCTGCATGGCTGCTTCTTTGAACTGCTCTTTCAAACGCGCACAGGTGACTACTTCTGTCTCCTCTGCGCGGTCACGTCCATACAGCAGTTGCCGCATATGCTCCAAATACTGCTCCATGCTGCCCACATTCGCCAAAATAGCATCCGTACACTCCCGGTTTTCCGCAGACAAATCCGTCTCCGCCAAAAGCTCGGCATTTCCTTTGATGACAGTAAGCGGTGTCTTGATATCGTGTGTCAGTGCCGCAAGCTGCTCTTTTTTCTGCTGCTGTGCGTCCCACTGTCTGGTCAGCGAATCTTTTAATGCTTCTTTCATGCCGGAAAGTGAGGACATCACATCGTCAATCTCCTTAATCTGCGATGGTCCGGTTTCAAACTCCAGATCATTTTGTCCAATTTTTTCCGTAACTTCGCGTAGCTGCCTAAGCTCCCGTTTTAATTTTTTTGCAAAATGGCCGGACAACAATGTGGCATGCAGGAAAAACAGCACCACGCCAAGCACCGGTGTCAGTATCTCCAGAGATGGAACAATGCCGTTTAATTTATCGTACGCATACCTCATATGCAAATCGTATTTTACAATACAGATATCGCCGCTGTTCTGCTTAATATAGCGGTAATACTTTCCCATGGATGCATACTTACTGCCGTTTTTATACCCCTGCCATGCCCTTTTCTTCGCGTCTGCCGAAAAAGTTCCGGTCTTAAACTGCCCCGCCGCATCGTAAATCCCGTATCTGCATCCATCCGGAATCAGGGCTTCCACATCTGTCCCCGCAGCCTTAATTTCTTCCGTATGGTCCGTCAGTTGCAGCTCCGCATAATTGGCAGGCAGCGTAAATCCTGTCATGGGACTTAATACTAGAAGCACCAGACAGAACATTCCGATTCCGAACGTATCCAGACAGAATAACGCCGCAAATTTCAAAAACAGCCCGGTCAGTGTTTTTTGTCTTCTTTTTTTCATTTCCATCGATAGCCGATCCCCCAAACCGTTTCAATCGGGTTGATCCCAAATTTCTGGAATTTTGCACGGATATTTTTTACATGCTCCGTAATTGCGGAACTGTTGCTGTCCCCGTCAAATCCGAATACATGCTCTAAAATCCGTTCTTTCGAAAATACCTGTCCGTGGTTTAATGCCAGAAATTCGCAGATCGTATATTCCGCCTTTGTAAAAACAAGTTCATGTTCCTGCACATAGATTTTTCTCTCCTGCATGGAAAAACGCACCTCCCCGATACAGATCGTATGCGTTTTTTCCCTGTTTTCCCGCCGGATATGTGCAGCAACTCTCGCCCGCAGTTCCCCGATCCCGAACGGTTTTGTGATATAGTCATCCCCACCCGCGCCAAGCCCGGTCATTACGTCCTTCTCTTCGGTTTTTGCCGTGAGAAACAGAATCGGACAATCCACTTTTTCGCGGATTCTGCGGCACAGATCAAACCCGTCTATGCCCGGCATCATCACATCTAAAAGAATGAGCTGGTATCTGCCCAGTTTGTCTTCCTCCAGTTGCAGCGGATCTTCAAGTGCCGTCACCTGATACCCTTCCCGCAAAAGTGCTTTTTTGATCACAGCTAAAATTTCCCGGTCATCATCAATTGCCAATATCTCAGTCATTGCACTGCCTTCCTTCATATTTATGAAACCATACTCCAATTATGACACACATCAGAAACAAGAGCAACAGACAAAACAACACACGTTTCCCGTTTACGGGATCATTGCAGTACCGAATGCCCCTTGCACTCCACGTAGCCGGAAAAAACTGCCATCTGCCCTCCCCAAGCCCGGTGAGAAACAGGGCGGACACCACCGACTGCGCCACGCCCACGCACTGGGATACGGTCTTTGGAAAGATCAGATTCAGGAACAAATGCTCCAGATACAACGGCACACTTCCGAAAATCAGTGTCCCCGTCAGCCGCACATACCGCATGCCAATCCCCTCTTTTCCCAGTAAAAAATGATACCCGGCAGCAAAAAGAACTGCTGCCCCGAAAATTGCAAGAACCCCATGCCAAAAAGAACCACGCCCTTTACAACAAACCCTTTGCCCTTTACTTTGTAGTTCCCGAGAAATACCTGAAAATGATTCTGCTCCTCAAGTCCGATATTTCCCGCACACACAATGCTCACCACAAACGGAAGCCCGATACCGATCAGTTCAAAATATGCCATGGTCTGTCCCATGGGATTTCCTATGGTCCCGCGATAATAAAACAGCATGAAACCAGCGATGATAACCGGCACCGCCACATGAAACGGAATTAAAAAAGTATGCTTCATTTTCAAAAGTTCTGCCCGGACACTTCCCATCACACGTTTTGTCATTCTGCCACCTGCTTTCGAAACCATGTTCTGCCTGCCAGCCAGAATACCAGAAACCACAGAAGTGCGGCAGGAATTCCAATCAACAGACCACTCACTCTGCCGAGTTCCGGAGAATAGGTCACCTGCCCGGCTCAAACGGCAGTCCGTTTGGCATCACTTTGATCACGACACACATCAGCCGCGATGTGATCGCTCCCGGAAACAACGCAAACCACGGTTTTAACGATACCGACGTAGACAAAATACTATAGATTCCAACATGGATCACAAGCATCAGAAATGTGCTTATTTTCTGTGCAAGAAGCAGGCAGAACGGAATCTCCCAGAGTGTGGTAAGCCACAACACAATTCCTGCCAGTATCTGTGCCGGAATCGGGATTGCCTGCCTCATCTTCAGATTCCCACAGATTCCAGCAGCATCTGCCCATCATGGAAAACAGCGTAAGTCCAGCAACTGCAACCGCCGACATCTTTATTCCGACAAGGATTTTTGCGTCCCAGATCTGTTCCATGCCGCAGGGCAGTGACCATATCGTGTAATTCTTTTTCTGTTTGTCCTTTTTCCCGATGATGCTGCACAAAATGCCCAGAAACCCCGGATACAGCCCGATGTACCACCAGTTGTACACATCAATGGAAAAATAGGAAGAGGTCAGCCAGAATGCCAGCAACGCCGTAAACACCGGCATGCCGAGCGTAATTGCTGCCACGGAGGTATGACGGTATTTTAACTGTTCGGCCTGAAAATAATGTTTCATGATTCATTCCCTCCTTTTGCGACAACCTTCATAAACAATGCCTCCAGATCCTGCTGTTCCTGCAGTTTTCCTTCAAATCCCACCGTTCCCTTTGCAATGATCCCGATGTAATCGGCAGTCTGCTGGATTTCACTTAAAATGTGGCTTGAAATGATCACCGTAATGCCTTTTTGCGGGAAACTCCGGATCAGTGCGCGCAGCTCCTGAATTCCAAGTGGATCTAACCCGTTGACCGGTTCGTCAAGTACCAGCAGTTTCGGATCATTCAAAAGTGCCAGACCGATGCCAAGCCGCTGCTTCATTCCGAGGGAAAAAGCCCCTGCTTTTTTCTTTCCCGTATCCGTCAGGTCGACGGTTTTAAGTACTTTCTGAATTTTTTCATCCGGAATTCCGAGAAGAAGCGCACGCACTTTCATGTTCTCCCACGCCGTCAGGTTTCATAAATGGGCGGTGTCTCGATCAGCGCGCCAATATCCGCCAGATCTGCCCGCGTCCACTTATGCCCCTCAAAATAAATTTCACCGGACGTAGGTTTAACAATCCGGTGATTGTTTTCAACAGCGTGGATTTTCCCGCGCCGTTTGCCCCCAAAAGTCCGTATACACAGTTTTTGGGGATTTCCATTGTAATGTTTTTCAGAACGCTTTGTCCTTTAAATTCTTTTGACAGATTTCTGATTGTGATCATATTCTGTTGCATGTTTCATCCTCCTCTTGATTTGTAAAATCAGTATAAAGGAGAATTCTAAGGAATTTATAAGGATCTTTTTATTTTATCTGCAGCTTTAAAAATGCCTGCTTCTGCGACGGATCTTCCGGGCTTTCCACAGCAGGATTGCTGTCTGCATGGCATAACTTTTTATATTCTGCGCCGCATCAAGCTTTTTTGATTTTCCAACAGCTTTACCATGGTGTCCTGATACAGTTCGTTTCCACGCTCTGTACTCTCGGCATTCATCCTGCAGAACCGCAGAATGTCTTTTCCATGTTCGGTGACAAACTGCTCAAATTCGTGCTTATCCATCCCTGATCCTTTTTCTCTCTTAAATCGATTTAAGGGGTTTGCCCTTACACTTTTATATTGTCCTGAACTGGCAAAAAGGTTTTATTTATACTATAATAATATCCTGAATCATCAAAAATATCTCCGTTTTATTTTTCAAGCATACTTAATTAACGACAAATAGAAATTTCCATAATAGAAACTTGCAGTTAAGGGGCGCCTGGAAAGGATATGCGAATCCCAATAAACTGA
>ENA-OQCE01001313-OQCE01001313.1-human-gut-metagenome-genome-assembly--contig:-NODE-1313-length-10125-cov-1.702340_pt1 | contig 10125 bp, 14 predicted proteins | sample MGYA00242495_ERZ504572 | MGnify/ENA primary metagenome ERZ504572 (study PRJEB26092, sample SAMD00036228) | human gut metagenome | host: Homo sapiens | study: EMG produced TPA metagenomics assembly of...
CGCTTTCCTTCACATCAACAAGATCAAAAGTAATCTAAAGTGCCTTCAGGAAGAAGAAGGCGATAACCGTTTAACTCCATAAGCTATGAATTGGGAGACAAAGATAACAATTTATAAATTTACCCCTCAGGTTTTTACATTGACCCCTGTTTTTCAGCAAAAATAGAGTCGCATTTTACTTGAATTATGCCGCTCATGTAAACCAAGATGTAAACCGAAAAAGTATATACGTTAGCTGTTTCAGTTGGAATCCCCTGTAAGAAATATCGTTGTCCATAGTGTATTATGTCGTAAAGGAGCGTTGTAAATGCAGCTGTATATCAGCAAAAACCTCTTTTGCAATTGCGGGCTCCACGGTTGCCAATTGCGGGCTGTACAGCCCGCAGATGGAACCGTATGGTTCGCAGTTGCAAAACGGAATTTTTCAAGAGCCATGATGACATAATATAGGGTGTAACGTTAGAAAAATAACAGGGAGAAAGTGTATTTTCCTTGTGCATTTTGGGGTGAAATGTAAGGGGTTGGGGTACTTTTTTCCCCTTAATATGGCAGAATGCCGCAAAATATGATGAGATGTGTATTATTGGGTAAAGTGACAGATAATTAAATAGTTATAGAAGATGAAATGCTGAAGAAGCGGATATTTTAGTGATGACCGATAGTTTCTCGTCACCGGTCGTTCACACTCTCGTCACCTCTGTATCGCCCTCTGGTAAAGGGATACGGGCAATAGGTGAGAGTGACGACCAAAAAACAGTTTTCTTTATTTCAATATCAGTTCATAGCCTGCTACATCCAGCCATTCTCCGGACTGCATTCCTACCACCTTTCCTAAAGTGGGAAACCGATGTGAAGTCGGGGACGCCTGTTATTAAACCGATACCCTATACCCAGCATCAGATAGTTGGGCTCGTGGAAATCCTTCAGGTTGTAGCCGACATGCAGGAATGTGTCGCGGGTTATATCTATTTTGAGCGCCAGGATTTGGTAGAATGATTGCAAGTCGCCCCCGCCATGCAGGATATTGGCTCCGAAACCTATGCCCACGGTAAAGTAGGGCATTACCCATTCTCCGCGTGCCGATACACCCAGAGAGAGTTGTTTGCGAAGCGGGGGAGTGCCGAATGCCTCTTCCTCGCTGGCATCGTCGAGCTGGGTAGCGTAATCCTTTGTATAAATGTTGGCGCTGGCATCATAGACACCGTCCAGGGATACTCCTGCACGGAATTTATATCCGAAGTTATACATCGGAGCGAAACAGAACCCGGCTACGCCGTATTTGCCGGGAGCGGGGACTTGTCCGCCGGGAACGTCAACGGCTTTCCGTCTCCACGAACCGAACAGCATAAGTCATAGCTAACATGCCGGGGGAATGCCGGAACCGGAATTTGCTGCAACGGTTGCAAGATCTTGTCAATGTCCCGGTTGAAATTATATGCCACTCCGATTTTAAAATCTATCGTGTTCAGTCCGGTGTTGGGGTACCGGGTATTGCCGTTGGAGAAATGTACTGCCGTTGCGCCGATATTGAGGTCGAACCGCGGGGAAAGTATCCAGTTCAGGTGAATGCCTGCGCTGAGATAGGCGTTTACTTTGCTTCCCATTACAGTATTGTTGGGATTGCTGAGATAGTCATACGGCTTCCAGCCAAAAGATGCGCCGAACCCCCATTCGTAGTTAAGCGACAAGCGGGGAGTGATTCCGGCGATGCGGGCGCCTTGGAAGGCGTAGAGGGCAACGGGAGTTCCCATTTCCCTGCGGTTGCCGAAATCGAAATAGCCCAATCCTATTCCCTGATAGGAACTTCCGTATACCCGGTCGGCGGCAGTACCCGGTGGCAGCCGGAATGAGTACTTCAAGTGGGCGGAGCAAACGGACCTCATTATTTTGCGCATATCGTTTTCACCCCGCAGAAAGGAGCTGGTGGGGAAAATATATCCCGCCCGGCCTTCAATGCCGAGACGGTGGATATAAGCATCTTGTGCGCATATATTATCGGACAGGAACAGTATAATCATTAAGAGAATCATATCTCTTCCGGTCCGCATTTTACTATTCATGATGTCGTGGCGTTCTCTGAATCTTGTGCAAATATAATCCTTTTATCCTTTTATTTGCATGAAAATCTTATATTTGCAAGGTTAATAATTCATCATCTATGTTATTCGAGAAATATGCTGGTCAATCGGAACAATGGTGGAATTTCCGGTGGCTTCCTTATTCGTTGACCATTCAACGGACTGAACTTATCCGGGGTGCTTATGAACAGGGTATATTCCTGTTACATGGAAACGGAGTTCTCGCCCTTTCCTCGTATGGCGGCATTGGCGAGAATGTGTGGTCGCCGGCAGAGAAGAGTTTGCAGAATATAGTGCGGAAGCTGTAGGCTTTATTCCAAAGAACAGGACAGCGGTTGTATCAATTATAGAATGACAGATAATACGTCAGTCATCATTTTGATACAACCGCTGTCTCTTTTACAAGCCATCTATGCTTCTGCTTATTCCGAAGCGGTTATTTCTCGTCGTTCTTCCGGATTTCCACACGGCGTATCTTACCGCTGATGGTCTTGGGAAGTTCGTCAACGAACTCTATGACACGGGGGTATTTGTAAGGAGCGGTCACTTTCTTTACGTGGTTCTGCAACTCCTTGACCAGCTCCTCGCCGGCACGGTTCTTATAGTCTTTGGACAGTACGATGGTGGCTTTCACCACTTGTCCCCGTATTTCATCGGGAACTCCGGTGATGGCACATTCTATAACTGCGGGATGCGTCATCAGGCGCTTTCCACTTCGTAACGGGACCGCATGCGGGTAACCGCTGCTCTTGATAACGTCATCGGCGCGGCCTACAAACCAGAGGTAGCCGTCCTCGTCCTTCCAGGCAACGTCACCGGTGTAATAGATGTTGTCGTGCCATGCTTCGCGGGTGCGGTTGGCATCGCGGTAATATTCCTTGAACAGGCCGAGCGGTTTGCCTTTGTCGGTACGGATTACAATCTGTCCTTGTTCACCGGCCTCTACCGAACGGCCGTCATGGTCTATCAGTCTACGTCGTATTGGGGATTGGGCAATCCCATGCTGCCCGGTTTGGGCTGCATCCACGGCATGGTGGCTACGGTAAGGGTGGTTTCGGTCTGTCCGAAACCTTCCATGAGGCTGATGCCTGTCAGTTTCTTGAATGTATCGAATACGGCGGGGTTCAACGCTTCTCCGGCAATGGTGCAATACTGCAATGAAGAGAGGTCGTACTTCGTCAGGTCTTCGTGAATTAGGAACCGGAAGATGGTAGGCGGTGCACAAAGCGAGGTGACGTGATAGTCCTGTATCTTTGTCAGAATATCGGCAGGAGTGAATTTCTCGTGGTCGTATACAAAGATGTTGGCTCCGGCTATCCATTGTCCGTACAGCTTGCCCCATACGGCTTTACCCCAGCCCGTATCGGCAATGGTGAGGTGCAGGCTGTTTTCGTGCAGGTTGTGCCAGAAATTTCCGGTAACGATGTGCCCCAACGGATACGTGAAGTCGTGCGCCACCATTTTGGGTTCGCCGGTAGTGCCGCTGGTGAAGTACATCAAAGAAATATCGTCGTTGCTGTTGGGATGCTCCGGCCGTGCAAAAGGGGCGGCATCGGCAATGCCTTTGTGGAAGTCCTCAAAACCTTCGGCTATCTCCGGGCCTACGCTGACCAGCTTCTTCACACTCGGAGAGTCGGGCATGGCAGCCGTGATGTGGTCGGTAATGACGCTTTCGCCGGCACAGACAATCATCTTGATGTCTGCGGCATTGCAGCGTATACAATATCTTTCTTGGTGAGCAGGTGTGTGGCGGGGATAACGACGGCCCCCAGCTTATGCAGCGCGATGATGCTGAACCAGAACTCATAGCGGCGTTTCAGAATGAGCATTACCATATCGCTGTGGCCGATGCCGAGGCTCTGGAAATAGGAAGCCGTCATGTCCGTATAGCGTTTCATGTCGGCAAATGAGAACTGGATGTGCTCGCCCTTGTCATTGGTCCAGAGCAGTGCGGGCTTGTCGGGATGTTCGGCCGCCCAGGCATCCACTACGTCATAACCGAAATTGAAATTCTCCGGTACGTTAATCTTTAAATTCTTGATGAAGTCCTCTTGAGATGTAAAGGACGTTTGCGATAAAAATCTTTCTACCATAACTTTTGGAATTTCTTCATTCACCGTTCTTCATTTATGTGTTGTTACATGATTACGGCAAGGAAACGTACTTTCTTTCCGTCCAGCGCTTTCATGCCGTGAGGCAGTTTGGAGTTGAAATACAACTGTCTCCTTCGTTTAAAATCAAGTCTTTGCCGTCGATGCTCAGCATCATGCGGCCTTCCAGTACAAGGTTGAATTCCTGTCCGGAGTGACTGTTGTAGTGTATCGGTTCGTTATCCGGCTTGGGTTCGACGGTGACGATGAACGGGTCGGCGTTGCGGTTCATGAAGCCGGCAGCCAGTGACTGGTATTTATAGGCTTTTGTGCGCTCGATGCTGGTTCTTGCCGGCACGGGTAAGGAAGTAGCTGCTCATCTTCGGCTCTTCACCGAACATCAGGCATCCAGTGCGATGCCGTAACGGCGGGCTATTTTTTGCAGCATGCTTACGGAGATGTCGAATTCTCCCGTTTCGGCAAGACGGTACTCTTCTGCCGGGATGTCGCAATCGCGGGCGATGTCTTCGGCATTCAATTCCAATACGTCGCGCAGTCCGCGCAGGCGTTCGGCTATTTGTTTAATCTGTTCGTCTATGTGGTTTTTATTAAGTGGATTAGTACGGTTATTTACTTGCTTTTATGGCATTGATAATGGCGGAAGAGAATCCCTGATGTTCCAGCTCGTTGATACCTTGATTGTAATTCCGCCGGGAGTGCATACCTTGTCAATCTCTATGGCGGGATGCGTGTCGTTGTTCAGAATCAGTTCGGCGGCGCTTTTACCGACTGGGCTATCATGCGCATGCCGTCCTTGGGGTAAACGCCCAGTTCTATTCCGGCCTGCATGGCTGCCTGGATATACTTCAGTACATAAGCGATGCCGCAGGAAGTCATGGCGGTGGTTGCCGCTATCTTATCTTCGGGAATCAGCATGGCAAGTCCCATCTGGTTGAAGATGTCGAGCAAAAGCTGTTCCTGTTCCTTGCTGGCGTTACGGCTTGCAATGAGCGTCATGCTTTCCATCTCGCTGATGGCGGTGTTGGGGATGAGGCGGAACATGGTCATCTCCTTGTCTGCCACGTAGTGTGCCAGTTCTTCGAAAGGGATGCCGGCAGCTACGGAGATAAGTATCTGCTTGCTTTTCAGCTTGAGTTCGCTTACCACCGGTTTTATCAGCCACGGTTTGACGGCGAGTATGATGAGCTCGGCGCCGGTAACGGCTTCCTGATTGTCGCGTGTGGTTTGCAAAGCGGGGAATTCAGCCTTTAACGCATCCAGTTTGCCTTGCGTGGGATTAGAAACAATGATGTCGCTGGCGGGGATGATGGTTCCTTTTGCCAGACCGCGGGCGATGGAGCCGCCCATATTTCCTGCACCGATAATTGCTGTTTTCATATCATCTTGTCATTTAAAAAGTTGTCTTCGGGCAAAGGTAAAGATTTTAATGAAAAAACGACCGAAACAGGAAGGTATTCTTCTTTCGGTCGTATCTTTTGCCGGCTGATTATCCGTAAATTGTCAAAGTGCTTTCTTAAAACGTTCCAGGAAGAGGTTCGCTTCGTCCATGCCGAGACACAGGGGCGGCAACAGGCGGAGTACGTTCGTGCCGCTGACACCGGTAAAGACATGCTGTTCTTTCAGTAACCTCAAACGCAGTTCTTTGACAGGCTCTTCAAATTCGAGGCCAATCATCAGTCCGCGTCCGCGCACTTCCTTGATTTGCGGGAATTTCTTCAGCTCTTCCATCAGGTATGCGCCTACTTGGGCGGCATTCTCTACAAGAGCTTCCTGCTCTATGACATCCAGTACGGCAAGCGCAGCGCTGCAAGCCAGATGATTTCCGCCGAAAGTGGTTCCGAGCTGGCCGTAAACGGGAGTAAACATCGGACTGATAAGTACGCCCGCCATCGGGAATCCGTTGCCTATGCCTTTGGCCACGGTGATGATGTCGGCCTTGATACCGTTGTACTGATGGGCGAAGAACTTGCCGCTACGTCCGTAACCGCTTTGGATTTCGTCCAGAATCAGTACCGTATTGTGCTCTGTACAGGCCTTGCGCAAGGCTTGCATAAACTCGTCGGTGGGCAACTGTATGCCGCCCACTCCCTGAATGCCTTCGATGATTACAGCGCATACATCGCCTTTCGCCAGTTCGGCTTTCATTGCCTCTGTATCATTCAGCGGGAGATAGGTAACGTGTCCGCAGTTGTTGATGGGAGCAATGATTTTGGGATTGTCGGTTGCCTCTACCGCCAATGAAGTCCGTCCGTGGAAAGCTTTCGAGAAGATACCACGCGGGTCCGTCCGTTATGGAACGAAGCGAGCTTCAACGCGTTTTCGTTGGCTTCGGCTCCGCTGTTGATAAGGAAAAGGGAATAATCATCGTATCCGCAGACCTTTCCCAACCGTTCTGCCAGTTGCTGTTGCAGTTCGTTGATAACGGAGTTGGAATAGAATCCAAGCGTGGCTACTTGCTTGCCGAGCATCTCTACATAGTGCGGATGTGCATGTCCGATAGAGATTACTGCATGACCGCCATAGAGGTCGAGGTACTCCGTACCTTTATCGTTCCATACATGGCAGCCTTTTCCTTTGACAATATTGATGTCAAAAAGGGGATATACATCGAATAGTTTCATTCTTTCAGTAACTGATTACAAATTAAAGATACTTTAGAAAGCACTGGGTTTCAGTCTCAAACCGACAGTCTCTTCCAGATTGAACATCAGGTTCATGTTATGTACGGCTTGTCCGCTGGCTCCTTTCAGCAGGTTGTCTATGCAGGAGATGATAAGGAGCTTGTCGCCGTGCTTTTCCAAATGGATAAGGCATTTGTTGGTGTTGACAACCTGCTTCAAATCGATGTTCTTGTCGACGATATGCGTGAAGGAGTCTTTGGCATAATACTCTTCATACATGCGGACAATCTCTTCCAACGCCACTTTGGTCTTTATCACGATAGTGGTAAAGATGCCGCGGGGAAAATCACCGCGATAAGGGATGAAATCAATGTCCGAATCGAAACTGTTCTGGAGCTGTTTGAGCGATTGCTTGATTTCGGGCACGTGCTGGTGCTCGAAAGCCTTGTACACACTCAGGTTGTTGTTGCGCCAGCTGAAGTGGCTCGTAGCTCCCGGCTTGACGCCCGCACCGGTGCTGCCGGTGATGGCATTCACCATAATATCGCCGTTCAGCATCAGATGTTTGGCAAGCGGAAGCAGGCCCAACTGGATGCAGGTGGCGAAGCAGCCGGGGTTGGCAACATGCTTTGCCGTGCAGGTGGCACGGCGGTTCAGCTCGGGAAGGCCGTAGATGAAGTCATGGTCGTCGCTCTTGATGCGATAGTCCATGGAGAGGTCGATTATCTTCAGGTCTTCCGGTACGTTGTGGCTTTCCATGAATTTTCTGGTGTCGCCATGCGCCGTGCAGAAGAAAAGCACATCGATTTCGTCCAACGGAAGTTCGTCGGTAAACGTTAGATCCGTCTCTCCGTACAGCCCTTCGTGTACGTCGGTTATTTTGTTGCCGGCATTGCTCGAACTGTTTACGAATACGATTTCCGCTTCGGGATGGTTCAGTAACAGGCGTATCAGTTCGCCTGCCGTGTATCCGGCTCCGCCGATGATCCTACTTTAATCATGTTGATAATATCTATTGGGTTCTTCTGGTATTATAACTAATAGTATGATATATATAAGTGTACCTGCAAACGCAGTGAAGATCGTAGCAAAAACGTAGATGATGCGTACCAGTGACACGTCGAGTCCGAAAAAGTTTGCCAGTCCTGCACATACGCCGGAAAGCATTCTTCCGTTTCGGGGGCGCGTTAATTTTTGCTTCCGGTTCATCATTTAGATTTCTTCGTCTTTGTGGTTTGAGTAATAGGCACGCAGTGCGGTAGAAGTCACCTTAATGAAACCTTTGGCGTCTTCCGCAGTCCAGCCTTTCTGCATTTCACCGTATTCGCCGAATTTGTTCTTTACAAGGTCGTCGTCGCTTTCCACGCCTACGGTAGAGAAACAGAGCGGATGAAGTTCGAGAATCGCAGTACCGTTTACATTGCGTTGCGAGGACTCCAGCATGGCTTCGATGTCGCGCATTACCGGTTCCAGGTACTGGCTTTCGTGCAGGAACATACCGTACCAGTTGGCTACCTGGTCTTTCCAGTATTGCTGCCATTTGCTTAATGTGTATTTCTCAAGGAACTTGTGTGCGCCGATAATCAGCATGGGAGCGGCTGCCTCGAAACCTACGCGGCCCTTGATGCCGATAATCGTATCGCCTACGTGCATATCACGGCCGATGCCGTAAGCCGCACCGATTTCCTCTACCTTCTGGATAGCCTTGATGGGGTCGTCGAATTTTTCATCGTTGACCGCTTTAAGCTCACCCTTCTCGAAGGTCAGGCGCAACTGTTCGCTGCCTTCTTTGGTGCAATGTTTCAGATAGGCGCTTTCGGGAAGTCCCTGTGCGGAGTCCAGAATCTCACCGCCGCAAATGGAAGTACCCCACAGACCTACGTTATAGGAATATTTCAGTTTGGCGAAGTCGGCTGCAAAGCCGTGCTTGTTCAGATAATCTATCTCTTCCTGGCGGCTCAAAGCCATGTCGCGTGTCAGCGTGATAATTTCCACGCCCGGACCATGACAAGGAAAGTCATGTCGAAACGAATCTGGTCGTTACCCGCACCGGTCGAACCATGTGCAATGGCGTCTGCGCCGATTTCGTTGGCGTAGCGTGCAATGGCCAGCGCTGGAATATACGTTCGGAGCTTACGGAAATAGGATAAGTACCGTTACGCAATACGTTGCCGAATACCATGTATTTCAAGCTCTTTTCGTAATATTCCTGCGTTACGTCCAAAGTAATATATTTTACAGCACCCAGTTTGTAGGCGTTCTCTTCGTTTGTCTTCAGCTGTTCGGGCTGAAACCGCCGGTATTGGCACAAGCCGCATATACCTCGTATCCTTTCTCTTTGGCCAGATACATAACTGTGAATGAGGTGTCCAGACCACCGCTGAATGCAACTACTACTTTTTTCTTCTTTTCCATAATACTTATGAATTTTGAATGTTGAATTATAAATTGGGAATCAGGCTTGTAAACGAGTCCGTGTGTTCCCATTCATAATTCAAAATCTATAATTAATTATATTTTATCTTCCTCGTGTAACTTCGGGTCGTAAAGCATTGCCGTGCAAATGCAGAACTTCCGGTTTTTGGCTACCAGTATGTCATGGTTGATACAGCCTCGCAGCCTTTCCAGAAAGCCTCGTCGTCTGTCAGTTCATTGAAAGTAACCGGTACGTAGCCCAGTTCGGTATTCATTTTCATAACGGCCGCTCCGCTGGTCAGACTGAATATTTTGGCTTTGGGCCACCGCAGGCGTGCCAGGCGGAAAGAAGCCGTCTTGATACGTTTGGCCAGTCCCAAGCGCGGTAATCGGGATGTACGATGAGGCCCGATGTTGCCACATACTGCTTGTTTCCCCAGCTCTCTATGTAGGTGAAACCTGCAAATTCGTCTCCACATAAAGCTATGATAGCTTTTCCTTCTTTCATTTTAGTCGCCACATATTCGTGTGTGCGTTCTGCGATGCCCGTTCCGCGCACTTGGCAGCTTCTCGGATGGTATCCAAAATCTTATCCACGTAAACTTCATGTGAGGCGTCGGCCACCATCACATCAATCTGTTTCGAATCCATTTCTTTTATTTCGTTATATATTCGTTGTAATATAGTTGTACAGGTTTACTTTATGTTAGGAATGATTTGTGACAGAAACACGCGTATCTCTTCGTGGGATGCAGCCTCGTGCAGAACCATCATGATCGTATCGTCGCCGGCAATGGTGCCCAGTATGGCGGGACATTCGCGGTTGTCGATGTCATAAGCATGCTGCTGGCATAGCCGGGCCGGGTGCGGGATGACGGCAATGTTCTTGGAGAAATGGAG
>ENA-OQCE01001314-OQCE01001314.1-human-gut-metagenome-genome-assembly--contig:-NODE-1314-length-10112-cov-3.058988_pt1 | contig 10112 bp, 4 predicted proteins | sample MGYA00242495_ERZ504572 | MGnify/ENA primary metagenome ERZ504572 (study PRJEB26092, sample SAMD00036228) | human gut metagenome | host: Homo sapiens | study: EMG produced TPA metagenomics assembly of...
ACCATTTACAAGACCTTCAGCATCCAATTTATAAGACAATGAAGTTGTTTTGTAACTGCGCTTCACGTTAGATGCGAAAATGGAAGTGATCTTGGCTTTTGATATTTTGGCTGTCGGATTAGCCGGTTGAGCCAAGACATAGTTACCAGTATTGTTATTCAAAGAACATTCGCCTTTAAGAATTACAGTTTTCGCACTTTCACCGGCGTTCTTATCTGTAAAAGTGCCTGCTACACTTGTAGTATTGAGAGTAACCAATGATGCATCTTTTTCCAAAATACCTTCAGCCGTAAAAGAAACTTCGGCATCAAGTTTACCATCATAAACCTTATCCTTTGCAACAGCTTTGACCGTTACCAATTTAGGTTCAACCTTAATCGTTTGTTTAGCGATAGCTGTTACGTACTCCACTTTAGTAGCTGTTATCGTTACAGTAGCCTCTCCTGCTTTTACAGCTTCTACTTCCGTCGAATCAGAATTGAACTTTATGGCTTCACCTGTAATAGTATAAACAAGCTTGGCATCAGCTTCCGTACTTGCAACAGCTATACCGGCTGTACTTCCGTAAGTCATACGGGCAGGAACCGATGTGAAGTTTACATTTTGCAATTTTGCAGCCAAATTAACTTCTCCGGAAGTTACCGTATCAGAAACAAGAGTTTCGTTTGCTACAACTGTAAGTTCTACTGTATACATTGCGGCTGTAAGTTTTATATTTTCAGTTTTGAAAGTACCGTCCTTTGCAACATTGACAGTTGTTCCAGGACCAGAGCACCTGTTTTCGGTATAACTGTCGCCTTCAACTGATCAGTCGGTGTACCACCATTGGACAAGATACGGCCAACAACAGATATAGAAGCCTGATCGCCTACTCCATTTACTGTTACAGCCGTGATTTCAGCTTTCGGTGCAACAGCATTCACTTGAAGTGAATCAGCTTTATAATAGATTTCGTAATTATTGGAAGTATAGCCATAAGGCATTATAGGATACTTACCTGCTAAAGATACATCGGTTGCCGGGCAATCAAATTGGAGTGTACCACCTAAAACACTCGCATCTTCGCCATTTACAAATGCAGTTCCATCAGCCAAAGCTGCTGTGAAAGTTTTGGTACTAACCTTACCAAAGTCTATTGCATCCGAAGTGGCAGTTTTATAAGTCAGTTTCACTTTCTTGATCGTATCCATCACACCGGTTATTTCTGCCAGTTCGTAATAGTCACCATAACTATCTTTCAAAGCAGCCGTTACGGTCACCGGCTGTACGCCAGCGTCAGCAGAAAGAGCTTCACCTGTAGTCGGAGCAGTAATAACACCTTCAGAAGTATGATCCCCCACAAGGCCGTCCACTTTCATATCGGTTGTAACCAAACCAACCTCTTTGCTACCATTATAGGTCTTGTCGTAGCCGTAATACCCGTGATAGTCAATGTCTTTTTCAGAACATCCAAAGACTGTGTAACAGCAGTATCACCCACAGCCAAAGTTAGATTAACCTTACCCGGTTTCAATATCTGCAAAGAGTCTTTTTCTATTTTCACTACCGCCTCGTTATCGACAGTAATCTTAACTTTTCCAGCTTTATAATAAGCACTGTCAACATTTGTCAGCAACGGCAAAGTAGGCTGTCCGTAGATAACGGATGCCGGAACAGAAGTAATCGCAAAGTCCAAACCGCCGGTAGCACCGTTAACCCAAACAGAAAAAGTTTTGTCTCCTTCTGTTACCTTTGTTTTGAACCATCCGTTACCAACGACATAACTTGCGGGTGCATCCACAGCATCAGATTTAATGGCAACTTTTTCTGCAAAGCAACATCCCGAACCGATTATAAATGCAGGAGATTCTGTAACTTCTTGTCCTTTATCCACATTTACACCACACCATTCGTTACCGGAAGTACAGAAATTGGTTGCAGAAACAGTTGAGCCGTTTACGATCAGACCGGCTGCTTTGTTGTTTCTTGAGATTACATTATCCAATGTAACGCCAGTTGATATGTAGACATTAATACCACTACCTGAACCTTCTGTTAGAGATTTAGACCCATCTATTACCAAGTTTTTCAAAGCTACATCGTTTGCCTGAATACTAACAAGATGCTTACTGCTTCCATCTGAACCGGACCAATCATCGGCTGCAATAAGAATTGTGGAATCTTTATCGGTAATCGTACCCTGCAAGATCACAGCTTCTTTGATTGTCAACTGCTTGCTTAACTCATACGTTCCAACAGGAAGCAGTATAGTCTCACCCGCAATTGCATGATCGAGCTTGCTTTGCAAATCCTGTTCACCATAACAAATAAGTCCGGAAGCCGGATCATAAGTTTTTCCATTTATAGTCAACTTATCATGCGCTTTCTCTTCTTTATCCCGATATGAATAAACTGGATTTTCACCGATTTTTCCGTTCAATTGAGAATTAGTGATTTCAATCGTATTGTCTGCCAATACAGATTTATCACCAGAGCCATGCCAGCCTAAATTAATAATAGCGGCATGTAAAGTTTTTCCTTCCAGCTTATAATAATTTTCACCATAAAGAGACGAAAGATGGCTACCCTTAACAGTAACCTTATTCCCATAAGAGCGGATATCCAACGCAGACAAGGCACGTACACCCGCCTCGTTAGTACCTATATTCTCATCAGTAGCCTCCAAAGTAGAACCGTCAATGGCGAGCGTCACACCATTATATTTTTCTTGTAATACAATGACTCCATATCCCTCATTTGAAATAGTAGCTGATTTCAGTGTGGCATTCTTTATATCTATAGACGTACCTGTACTTGCCAATGTCCCATCACCGGTCGTCAAACCGCCGGCACTTGTCATTATTGCAGCCCACCCTTTAATCGTACCACCATCAATCGATACTGTTCTGTTTTTCATTGCGAACACTTACCCCATAATAGCGAGCTGTGATATCCGTATTCTTCAATGTCAGTTTAGCCCCGGCACCCATCAATCGCACACCATTATTTGCATTATCAATCATGCAATCAGTTATAGTAATATCTGGAGCTTCATTACCTTTATCCGTTCCTACTTCAATTGCATGTACATCAGTCGAAGAGGCAGACAAATGCAAATTATTGAAATTTATTTTTGTACCATATGTTGCTGTCACTTGGACTGTTCCGGTAAGGGTTGTTTTGTCTTTGCCGGCCCCCTCTATCGTAAGAGATTTATCCAAGACAAATTTCTGAGGAAAAGTAAAAGAACCTTCCGGGAAAACAACTTTATCACCATCCGAAATCGAAATTTTTGTCAGCAATGTTGTTATATCACTGGCGGCATTTCGTAAAGAGCCGTCTTGCTTATAAACGGTAATACAGGGTTTACCTCCCTCCGACTGGAATTTTACATTTTCGATGCCATTTATAGTTAATGCTGCCGTTGATGCCAAAGTAAATAAAGTCGGTGTATATATATCATTATTAGACTGAATAAGACAAGTATCAGCATCCACAGGGACAATTTTCCAAGTTCCTTTAGTGTTGTTACGGATATCGGCTACAACCATATAGGTATTGACACTCGATTGGATTTTCTTATTGGTTGCCGTGATACGACACTTCGAATCCATTGTCAAATCCATTTTTTGGCAATTATCTAATACAATTGTTCCAAAACCATCGGACGGTCCATTAAAATAAGAACGTCCGTTCAATCGGGTATCACTTATTTTCACAGTATGAGGGAAAGCATCCTGAACTTGATCGCCACGCAAGTACAAAGCAGACCAAGCTGTAATATCACTCCCTTCAATATTGATAACAACCGGTACAGCAGAAGCCTTTTGATTATTAGTAAACAGGGCATAATAGTTTACATCAACTACTGAGTTTTTTATATTATATGTAACCGGATCTTTGACCAAAGTCATTCTCGGCCAAGAACCGATACCGATCACATACGAATAACCAGAAGCACCTGCTGGTCCGTCAATTTTGCTATTCTCCATATTAAGTGTATGTCCGGCTCCATCCCTAAAACATAATCCTCTCTGAAAACCTTTTGACATATACATATGGGAAGCGACAAAATTCACCGTATTATTATCAACTTCAAGTTGGGAAACGATACCAAAACAAGTCGTAGAGCCACCATCGGCAGTACCAGCCCCTTCAATATTCAATTTAACGTCAAGAAAGGAAACCGTTGTATTGGATGATTTAATATCGACTAAGCCTCTTCCCGTCGCCGTTGTTGCTGCAATTTGCAAAGAACTAAAAGAAATATTTCCCTTTTCGGAAAGAGTTATATCGAACGGAGACTTTATGACAACTTTATTAGAATCAGTCCCAATAATACTAATCCCGGATTTTGTAATCGGGAAAGTTCCGGATGCAGCAGTATAGTCTCCATTCGATAGACTAACCACAATACTGTCTGATTCAGTTTTAGCATTAGCATCCCTCAAAATTTCGTCCAACGATATTTTCACAATAGGATCTTGTTCGGTTCCTGTACCTCCTGATCCACTCCCAGTCTTGTAATAAGTAATAGATTGAGCTTGCATCCATCCCACACTCGTTATCGCCATAAAGACTGATAACAACATAAGTAATCTTGTTTTCATAATTTTACCCTATTAAATTATTAATATTAAGTTTATTGAATAATCTATTTCCTTATACTTTTCTCACATCACTAACTTTACCCTATCTTATTCATTTCTAGAAAAATAGTTAACAATAGCAACATCATGTATTTTGACGACCGAAAACGATCGTTTTTTTTTGTCATTTTTAGGCTGGATGCGGGTTTAGATAATATCCTAAGTGAAAATTTACGATAACTATTGATAATTAAGGAGTTTTTATTTTGAAAAAATGATTTGGAATGAAATTGTAAAAAAATAGTTGACTTTTGAATGAACTTAAAAAAAGATCGTTTATTTTAGTCATTTTTTTTGTAGATTTTTGATATAAAAATAATATTTGATTATCAAATGATATTAGTATTTTAGAAAAAACTCTTACATTTTTATTAGAAAACCTGCCAGGAGTTTTCTAAATGCATTTTCACAAAACAGTATTTTCGGAAAAATTTTCCACAGATATCGCACGTTCCTCCTTATACAGTTTTCACCCGATGCTATTTACAGTTTTTCAATCTGTTACGTTTATATTCCCCTTGCACGACACGTACGACCAACCCCTTTTTACATCACTGTGTAAGGGCTGCTTCCACAGTCCTTTTTTCATTCCGGGAATTTGGCCCTTTTCTATCGCCCCATGTGGCATAAAATTTTCACCTAACTTTAGAAAATGTCACTTGCTAATGATGGGATTGGAAATAGGTTTGAGAACCTCGTCTTTTTTAAGGAGCGCACTGAAGTAATCGCACCAAAATCACAACTAAATACCGTATTTCATATAAATATTGGTTCTTCGTCACTTTCGGGGCAGCAAATATGCTAAAGGGCTTTATCTATGGACTATAAATCAACAGTTCCTATTATGTAACATTGTCCGGTACGCATCAAGGAGTCCGCTGTCCGGTCTGCGGTCAGTCTAGCAATCATGTGCTTGAACTACCCTGAAAGTGACGAAGAATCAGTTTTTCTGCAAATCTTCTATCACTCTATCACTACAAAAGTTTCAGATATTGATATTCAAGCGTTATAGCAGTGATACAGGATGTTTTCCTGTATCACTGCCTCTATCACTCCTGAAACAGGACATTTTTATCATATGATTGGAAACCAACATATTACCTTCTGTTACTTTTGAAAAAGCATATAAAATAATCGAATAAATAAATGTAAAAACGAATATAATAGATATTAAATTGACAAAATACGGTTCTTCATTCCACAAAAGCCTTCTCTTTTTTTAGCAGAAACAAGCAGATAATTCCGTAAACACCCCCATGTTGCCATCCTTTACATCCGGGTGTAGGGAGCCGGTACATCCGGGTGTAAAAGGGGGTAACATGGGGGTGTCCGGCAACTAAAGTGCCTTGCCGGACAATAAAAACCACCCGGTTTCACCTATTTTATAGCCGTTTTTACACAAAATAATCGAGTGGTTTGCAGGGATGGGAATCAAGTGTTTATTGTTTGTTTTATTTGTAATATACTAATATACAGATATGTATAAGCGGAATACCTGTTTCCCATCCAAGTTGCCAGTGATAGGGTTGTGATACCGTAGTGATAGAGAAAACGGGCATATATCACTAATCAAATAAGTTGAATATCAACTGGTAAAAAGAAATCAGTGATACAGTGACAGAGGAAATGGGAAACATAGTTCTTCGTCACTTTCGGGGCAGGTCATGTGTTAAAGCTAATAAGTTTATTGCATAGCAAGGTAATGCTTGCCCTGTTGTCTTTATGCATGTTTAGGATTTAGATAAACAAGTTTTGGTCGCACCTAGCTATTTCCCATCAGTCTTTTGGTTGGAGGAGCGGAGACTCCGAAAGTCTTGAATAGGGATTATCTGGGTAATAAAAGAAGCCGGAAAAACTCGTATCCGGGGGCAATCGAGTTTGAAAAAGGAGGCATGCAAAAGCTTAAGGTCTACTGATCGGCTGCCGCGTCTGGGAGCAGTTCCGTTTTGTGTTAGTTTTCCTGTTTTTTGTTCCTGGCAGGTGTGTACTCAATTAGAATAGAGAGGAGAAAGATGTTGGGATTGTCCGTACTTTTGCATATCAGATAGTGTAAATATAAAACGAAAACAAATATGTGCATGGTCAATCTATGTAAAAACAAGCTGTTCAATACCGGGCTTATGCTCTTTTTGTGCCTTGCTTGCAGGCCCAGAACAAGGAGATGCGGCGGGTGGCTACGAACGACTGCGGAGTAACGAATACACAAGCTTTCCTGATCAAAGGGGATGACTATACATTGCCGGATTCTTTCACGGGAAGCAAAGAGGCGAAAACCTGTAATTTCGGCGGGACGGTCATCTATGCTTTCGATCAGATGGATATACAGGCCGATTACCGGATGGAGGTGGTCTATCTGGCTGACAACCGGAGGGAACAGCGTATCGTGGCTGACGGCAACGAAGTGCAGGGGCCCGTCGTACTTGAAAAAGGGAAGGAGCAACACTACATGATCGACCTGCCGAAGAAAGCCTACGCCTACGGACAATTGGTCTTGGTGTTTGAAGCCTTGAAGGGAGATAATGCGATTGTTTCGGAGCTGAACCTGTATTCGTCCAATCCGGCCCAGCTGAAACCTTTTGGGGAAGAACGTAAAAAGGAACTGGTGCATACCCAGGCTTATACGGTGGATACGACTGTTTGTGCGGAAAAAGTTTTACCTTTATATACCATCAAGCCTCATCAGGTAGCTGGTGTCTATAATCCGGTCCTGTCCTTAAACGGGACGTGGTTGTTCAATGAAAAGCCTGCTGCCCGTTTTTATGAACAGAAACAGAACGGGCGGGACTGGAAGCCGATCGTAGTTCCGGGACAGTGGTCTATGCAAGGCTTTAAAGTCGATTCTGCCGGTTTCGGAGGCTATCAGACTACATTCACATTGCCGGCGGATTGGCAGGGAAAGCAGGTGAAACTGCGTTTCGATGGTGTATCCAGCGAGTCGGTCGTGTATCTGAATGGAAAGGAAATCGGTTCCCATATGGAGGAATGACTGCTTTTGAACTGGATGTCACGAAGCTGAAGGCGGGTGAAAACCTGTTGGCCCTGCGGGTTCGCAGCGAGTCGTTGGCAGACATGTTAGGGAGCCTGACTCAATATGCGGCACATCAGTTGGGAGGTATAACCCGTAAAGTGACGCTCTTTGCCGTTCCGGATATCCATTTGTCGGACCTTCGTATCGTGACGGAGCTGGACGATGACTATAAAGATGCAGACTTGAAAGTCTATCTGTCGGTAACGAATAGCTCGGATGAGATACAAAAAGATGTATCGGTTCGCCTTTCCCTTTCCGGACTGCCTGTTGTCCTGAGCCGGCATATTCCGGAGATTGCCGCCGGGTCTTCCTGGAGCGGTTGGTTGACTGGCAAAGTCGTTTCTCCGGATAAGTGGGATAACGAGCATCCATCTTTATATACGATGAAAATCGAAGTCGGAACCTCGGACAAGGTTGTCGAGCAGATAGAGAAACGTTTTGGCTTCCGCGAGATCCGGATACAAGGGAATCGTTTACTGGTAAATGGCAAGGCTGTCAAGTTGAGAGGGGTTTGCCGACATGAAATGCATCCGTTGACCGGACGTGTGATGAATCCTGCCCTGGAACGGAAGGATGTCGAGCTGTACCGGGATGCGAACTGCAATTTTATCCGTACTTCCCATTACCCTCCTTGTGAAGAGCTGCTCGAAGTCTGTGACGAACTGGGCATGTTCGTGGAAGTGGAAGCACCGGTCTGTTGGATCGGCCATCATGCGAATGAGAACTGGAAGGTGCTGAACTACCGCGATCCTAAATACTATCCGTATGTATTGCAGGCGAATATGGAGATGATCCAGTTCTACCGGAACCATCCTTCCATCATCTTCTGGTCGATGGCGAACGAATCGTACTGGAATAAGGAATTTGCACAGGTAGAGGTCTATATGGAAAAAGCCGATCCTACCCGTCCGTTCACGTTCCACGACCAGGCCTATGGTGGGTTCAACAACCAGGGCAGCACGGCCCCGATCGCGAATATCCATTATCCGGGTCCCAACGGATATAAGGTCGCCGCCAAAAGCGACCGGCCGATGACGTATGGCGAATACTGCCACCTGAATGTCTATAACCGGAGCGAACTGGTGACTGACCCCGGCATCCGTAGCGATTGGGCATTGGCGCTGGCTCCTACGTGGGACAATATGTATAAGACACCGGGCGTTTTAGGCGGTTCTATCTGGTCCGGTATCGACGATATTTTCCAGATGCCTAACGGGGATGCTGTCGGCTATGGTCCCTGGGGGCCGATCGACGGCTGGCGTCGCCCGAAACCGGAGTACTGGGATATGAAAAAGATATACAGTCCGGTTCGTGTGACGACCGGGGCGCTATCTCCAGCCAACGAACTGGTCATCGATCTTGAAAACCGGTACACCTATACAAACCTAGATGAACTGCGTATCACGTGGACGTACGGAGAGGAGAAGGGAACGGCCTTCGCAGACCTGGAACCCGGTGAAAAAGGACAACTTCGCATCCGGCTTGCCCATCCCGAAAAGGCGAATGAGCTCTATCTGTCTTTTGCCGATCCCCGCGGCTTTACTGCCGATGAGTATTTGATCCCTGTCGGCAGACAGGTACAGAACGAATTGCAGGCGTTGCCAACTGCTTCTACCCGCTTGAAAGAAAAGAAAGACCGTTATGTCGTTACCGGAAAAGATTTTAGTTGTGAGATCAGCCGTGTATCCGGCAGATACTCTCGGTGAAGAAAGGGAAAAAAGAAATATTGAACGGTGGATCGTGGCTGATGGCCTTGCCGTTGACAGGTGCGGATGCTACCCGAATCATAATGCCAATACGCCTGTGTTCAATGACCTTTGCTCGGACTGGAAGGTAGAAAAAGTAGAGGCGGTTCGACAGGGTGATGACGTCTTGGTAAAGGTGGCAGGCGCTTATAAAGAGTTTTCCGGCTCTTATGACCTGAAAATAAATGCAGGAGGCGAACTGTCGGTAACCTATTCGTTCGATGCCCTTGAAGAGGTGAATCCGAGGCAGTGGGGACTGGTTTTTGAAGCTCCTGTTTCTTATGATAAGACCTTCTGGCGCCGGGATGGCATGTGGAGCGTTTATCCGGCCGACCATATCAGCCGTCCGGTAGGTGAAGCCTGTCTCTTTTATGAAGGACTCCCTGCGAAAGTCGATCCACGTACGGAACCTGCCTGGTCTTGGAGTATGGATTACAACGAACTGGGAAGTAATGATTTCCGTTCCACCCGCCGGAACATTTGGTATGCCGGTCTGAAAGACGGAAACGGTAGTAAGATTACCGTCCCTTCCAATGGCAAACAGCACTGGCGCTCCTGGTTGGAAAAAGACAAGATCCGCTTCCTGGTTGCCGACTTTGTGACGGCAGGAACGAGATGTTCCTCAGTAGCTATTATGCTCCTTACCGCAAGCCGTTGAAGAAAGGAGACCCGGATCGGTGGAGAGATTGTGGTGAGAGTGGAATAACCTCT
>ENA-OQCE01001315-OQCE01001315.1-human-gut-metagenome-genome-assembly--contig:-NODE-1315-length-10088-cov-1.847204_pt1 | contig 10088 bp, 13 predicted proteins | sample MGYA00242495_ERZ504572 | MGnify/ENA primary metagenome ERZ504572 (study PRJEB26092, sample SAMD00036228) | human gut metagenome | host: Homo sapiens | study: EMG produced TPA metagenomics assembly of...
CTTTCAATCTGGCGTATAGTGTTCATGGCTTTCTTTTTTTTATCTCGTTCAGAAGCACTTTCCAATAATAAGTGTTGTTGCCAAGAAGCCTCTTGGTCTCCTTGTTTCCTTTGGCCTTCCTATATGCACACAATGCGCCTATATCGTTCATCCCGCCAAGCTGAAGCGCTGCATGCTGCCTTACAGCCCTATCCAGATGCTCGACACTCATTCCAGAGGTATAGCTCTTCAGTATTTCATAATATATGTTCAGCATGGCATGACGTGACAGAAAATTATAGTCCTGGGGGAATGGCAGCATAACCGTAACGCGCAATACTTAAACAAATATTATATACTCTTTCTCTTGTTCTATCCGTTCCATTCTCAATATATAAATAGTGGTTTGATGACGCGATTTATTTTTTCTCACCTCATAATGTAGATGATACCCGGTACTACGTCCTGTCGTACCGACAAAACCAATTATCTTACCGGCAGGGATACTCTCTCCTGTTCTGACGTAATATCCCGATAAATGGGCATAAATACTGCTAAAACCGTAACGGTGCTTGACCTCTACACATTTTCCATACCCGCCGCGGTGCCCGACAAAACAGACAACACCAGCAGCTGAAGCATGAACCGTAGTAGCCAGTTCACAGGCATAGTCAAGGCCGGCATGAAATCGCCCCTTTCCAGTAAGGGGATCTTTACGATACCCATAGGGAGAAGATACCCTTCCGCCAACGACGGGTATGCGTAAAGGCAAATAATCCAAAATCCCTGCAGAGAAATAAAGGTCTGCCACCTCAACTATGGGGGCAAGGGTCCTGGACTTTATCGCCAGTTCCTCGAGCAGGGATACCGGAACGGAACCTGATAGTAACATCAATATGGCAAGCAGCTTTATCATCTGTGAAATCAAGGATTATTCCATACCGGAAAATCCATCTTCCCGGTACCTGATTTTCTTTTGGGATTAAGTATCTCAGCCGAAATTATAGGCTTGTTATCAAGCTTGTAAAGGAAGTGACGGCCACCTTCACGCTCCTGCATCTCAATAACCAGTTTTTTCTTGTCCGGAATTGTAAACTTGTTCAGAGCGGCTGTGAAGTTTTTTGTCTCATGCGCACCGATCCGCTCCGGATAATCAAAGAAAAACAAAGGGATCTGCTCGATCTGTTGGATGGCCGTCTTTTTCCGGAATTTGGAGTCCTGGATATAGAAACGCACGAAATCAGGGACATAGTCTATATTGCTATAATTGACAATACGGAATTTGAAGAAAAGAATATCCTTGTCAATAATGACATTAGTGATGGAAAAGCGAATGCCGGCATAATCCTTATGCAATTTGTTCAAGGATGGGAAACATGCATTCACCTTTTTACGCAGACTCTCACGCTGCACACTGTTAAGTTCCTTATTATCAAGCAGGGCAATGCGCTTTTCCTCCGTCTTGGCTGTAGGATCAACGACATATGAAAGGTGGGACGGCTTCTCTGCAAATTTCAGATCAAAAGTATAGAACTTGCCTGATTGGGTGACGACAGACACGTTCGTCTCAGAAGAGAAAGGGGCTGAAGCCCGCACAGCAATAATATTGTCAACGCCTGAAGCCTTGACAACTTCCACATCCTCCGTACCGTAGTCAACGTACATTATCTTGTCGGGGAAGATGAGATGGCTCTGCTGGTTGTCGTTGACAGCAATAACCGGGGGCTGCATATAGCTTCTGCCGACCTGAAGATATGTCTTCTGAAGTTCCGGGACAAACGAGACATTATAACTGTAATACTGCCCATCGGCAGTAACGACACTCATATTGGTAAGGCCTTCAAATGACTGCACAACAGATTTCAGACGGATAGCGCACGGGTAAGCCTCAATCTTTTCTCCGGCCACATTCTCGTCTCCAATAGAGAAGTATTTCACCTCATTCGGAAAAATGAGATGGAATGTCTTTTGTGTAGAGACAGAGAAAAAGGAAGACTGGATCTCCCGCAAAGCATGGTATTGTCAACCACTGGCCGATCTGTGTCGGCTGTCTGTGCCGCCACCGGACAGACAAGGGGGAACACAAATAGGGAGAACAATATATTCTTCATGTCATACTTCATTGATTTACTTATTTTTGATTGTTATACACTAATTCCTTCTTTCCTTATCAGATATCACCTATTTTTCTTCCGGACGAAGATAAACTTCATAATTGGTCTTAATGGTGACCTTTATCTTTTTCACATTCTTGGATAAAGCCTGTTTACCAGCATTGGCAGCACTTGAAGCCACAACAGTAGCAACCTGCGCAGCTGCATCAACACCGGGTATTCCACTTGTGGGCAACCCGTCCAACGCACCGCCTGCAGCATCCTTGGAGATTTCGGATTTTGGATTACCGGGCACATAGATACCCAGCAAGGCGTCCTTGGAATATACCGACTTCGCGAACGGCAGGATGTTGCCTGAAAGATTGATATGGGTAATCTTGACATTCACACGTTCGCCGTCTATCCCGGTTACAATACCATATACCGGTGAATTTTTCGGAATAAACACGCCATTATCCGTATAGGCATCCTCTCCCAAACGCATTTTAAGGGTACTGCCAGCCATTACGACCTGCTCCGAATGTACATATGCCTTAATCGCATTTCTGTTACTTGAAGAAGTAAGGCGGATACTGTGAAATGGAGAAGCCTTTTCCGGCCCGGCCACCGGCATCTCTTCATCATTCTCCGCATCACTCTTCTCAAGCTCTTCCATTTCTATCCTTCTGTCCTTCTTCAAGCCTTCCATTCCATCCTTTTGGAAACGGCCATCCCGGTCATGTTCATCACTCCGGGCCGAAGGCAGGCCGGATAATGCCTGCCCTTTCCTTTCAGCCTCAATATTCCGCAAACCGGCAGACAGATTCTCCTCATTCTCACGGATAGCCGCCTGAATACGGGCTATCGCTTCCGGATCATCTTCCCTATATGTCGAAACGGAAGAAGAAGCATATTCTCCGACGTTGCGGCAAAGCCCGGTGCTACAACATCATTGGAAGGGCTTTTCCTCTTATCGGACGTATTGATCATATCATCGATGGACAAATCTTCAGCCTCGGCACGCAAGGATATTGTCTGCCTCTCCATCTCCTGAGGAGCAGACATGTCCATAAACATGGAGAGAAAGAGCAATGCCGCCACAAGCAACATGCCCCCCATTACAAAAGGTTTCCTTATTTTCATGGCACAATTAATTTAAAGGAAAATATTCCTGGACATAATTCTTGAAATAATAACCGGTCGGATTCTCCGGGTAGCGCGGCGTGACACGTATCAGAGTACCGTTTGACACTATGCGGATTTTCTTTGTATCGTTACTGCTCATCACACTCAGTGTCGAGGAGAATACAACCTGATACTCGCTACCGTTACCCACTTGTTGCAGATCCTCTACACGATCAAAATTGCACCGGTAAACAACCCCCTTATTGATGGCATCCGAATAGGCCTTGTCATACTGGTATTTCCCGAATACAGCATTCAGATCAGCCTGGTTTACGAGAAAGGCCGCACGTGCCTGGTTATTCTTGATGTTGTTGACATCAAAACTATTGACATAATAACTCACTGAATAGCAATGGGTCACCAGAAGAGCCTTATACAGCTCTTCCAGCTCCGTTGACTCTACCGGAAGTATTTCTCCCCCAGTGCTTACAACCAGCACATTGTCATTGGCGTGTTTCACAATCGAATATGAATAATACAGCACGGCAAGCACTATGAATGTAGCGGATACAAAGAAAAGCTTCAGATAAAGGGCTTGCTTACGCTTTGCTTCCACATAGGAGAGGAATCCCTTAGTAAGATTGGCCTTGTTAACTTCCATATTGCATAAAAATTAAATTCTTCAAAGACATTACAACAAAACTGACAACCAAAGCCAGCAATGCCAGAAGTATCTTCACCTTCAACAGCATTCCAACCGGACAGAATGAACCGTATATCTGTCTAAGAACCGCTATGTATTTTTCTTTTTCCACTTTCATGATTCTAAAATAAATTGGAAGCCTTAGCTTTCACGACACTGAACATCTTGATTTTCACCCAGACACCGACACATACAATCACCAATACAGTAACTTGTCCCAGGTTTTCCTTGCCTTCCATAAAAAAGCCGGCCACCTCATTCGAGAACTTGTCCGCCAAAAGAAACATCGGAATCATCAGATAGCAGATGATCATGTTCTTCAGCCACGTATAGAAATAGCTCCGGGTATTTTCGTGTATCATCAGCACAATGGCCACCGGTGCAATCAGTTCCAACAGTAAAAGCCACATATACCGCCCTAGAATAAAAAATGTATAGGTGTATTTGAAAAGGAAAACACCGACAGACATCACTATTGCGGTAAGGGCCTTCCAGACAATATCCGTGATATTGGGAATATCAAGCGTCAACCCTTTAGACTCTTTTTCCTGTACTGCAAGGACCTGGTCCTTCACCATATTCGTCATAGTCTCTATGGATTTGTTGCCCGTATCACCACCCAGGTCATTGATGAGGTTGTCTTGCAGTTCAACGCAGACCGTCTCAACCAGATGAAAAACCATACCGGCAGAAGTGGCAATGAAACAGACAACCAGACATATCTTCACCTGCCCCCAGTATGCGGCCACATCAAAACGATGGTTGTTGCTTGAAAGATTCTTTTGCCACTCATCCCATAGTTTCATACCGATCAGAAAGACAACAATGGCTATCATTATATACTGGAAGGAGTCATATACAATATATGATTTCGTCCGGTCATAAGCCACTTGAATGGATTCTATATTTCCCATAATCATCATTTTAGAAGTTGTAACTCAATGATATCACGGGTGGCCATCGATGTGCCCAGAATCATATCCACTGTATGCAGCCTCTGGAGCAGTTCATCCTGTTCCTTCTTTATATCCATCAGACTCTTCAGACGCTCACTGTCATTCATCTTGAACTTACTGGTCATCGTATTCGAGATCAAGGATATCAGAGAATTATTGGTCGCAAGGAAGTCAGTGACATTGCGCTCAATGGAAGAAGCAAGGGACAAATCGACCTTATCGGCACGGACAATAACGTCAGTACACCGGTCCACTATATAGGATTGCCGCTCAATCAATGATTTGGCATAAGCTGCATCCCTGATTGCCGAAGAGACGTCTGTGACAAACTTAAGGGTAGTGGTAAGGATAGAAGCCTGCTCTTTCAGCTTCAGCAACTGGTTGCCCCAGGTTGCCGCATTGGTAATTTGGTTGGCTATGGTATTGGCATTCATCGCGGCGTCAGTCACCGGGATCTGTGCATGTGCCAACCGTATCGAACAGCACATCACGAATAGGGATAATAAAAGATGTCTCATGTTGTCATTTTTTAGAAGTTAAATATGTTTCAATGGCCGTTTGCATATCATGGCCGTTTGTACTATACAGCCGGTCCAGAGCAGCACGTTTCTCTCCCTGAGTCTGGAATGCAAGATACTTGCGTGCCGAAGCTTCCAGACGGACCGTCAATGCATAGTTCTCGCCAAATCTGATCCAACACTCTGAATAGGGATGCGTACAGTCATAATTGTTCTGTATGGACTTCATCTGATTGATGTGGGCATTGTTCTTTATCATAAAGGTCTTGATCACCGCATCATATACGACCTCGGTACCTTCAAGCACATACAACAGTTGGGTATTGGCTATAATACCTTTCGTATATTCATTTTCCGGCAGCTGGAAAGGTGACTGGATAATGGTCATGACAGCTCCGTTCTCTTTTCTGATTTTCTGGTAGAAGAAAGCGACGGTCTGATGTATGTCACCCTGCAGTGAGTTGGAAGACTTCATCTGGCTGTCTCGGCATATTCATCAAAAATGATATACCCTTTTTTTGAAGGATCTGACAATATCTTATTATTGATGACGTCAAACAGAAGGCTCATCACGACAGAAGCGACAAAAGGGTTTGCCTTGACCTTGGTCAGTTCAAAATGGATGAACCTCTTATCACTCAGGCTGCTGGCGACACCTTCAGCGGCACACAGATTCGCGTAGCTCTTGCCGGGCATGAACTCACTGCAAACATGCCGGAAAGAATCAATGTCAAAGTAATCCGGCCTGATGTCACACTTCTCACACAGACTCTCATAATTCTGCGTGAGATAAGTGTAGAAACCCGGAAAAGAATGTCCTTGGCTGACATCACAATAGTATTGGGAAAGCATCTTCCGCAAGGCTACAGTCAGATTGGGGTCTGTCGAGCTGTTCTGCCAAAAACGCAGGCAGAGTGCGACCAGTGTCTCCTCCTTTTCGGGGGTCATGGGTGAACCTCCGAGATCGAAAGGATTGATGCCAAGGGGCTGGTTCTGATCATACTCAATGTGTATGGCTATCTCCGGATAGAGGTAACACAACTGCTTGAAGCTGTTTCCGAATTCAACACCCACCACTGTAAAGTCCTTGTCCAAGAGCTGGTGGACGATATTATTCGTCAGAAGGATTTCCCGGAGCCGTTGGTGCGATAACCACGGCATTACGCGCTTGATACGGCGGTTGTTGGCATCCCATATATCCTTGCGCAGCGGAATCTGAGTCAGGCGGTCGTTGAAAAGAATACCGTCCGGATCATCGGAAAAGCCTGTATAGTGGACAAAGAAAGCTACGGCAAGGGAGAGCGAAGTCATGAACATATATTCCAGCCTGAGCGAAGATACACAGCCAACTATTCCACCGGCATATAAATCCGCAAGGTTACCATATGAGGGTATATAATATTTCAGATCAAACAAGTCGAGCGATGACCGCAACTCCTTCTCGGCCAGTTCCAACTGTTGAGTATCTTCTTCCCACAGAACGACCGAGTAATGGGCATAGCAGAGGATCTCGTTATTGTCCTTAATCTCCTTGACCAGTTCCGTCATTTTGGCAATCTTTGCCGGCGAGTTGATTCTGTCCCAGCCACGGTTGGCGATATGGGAATCCAGATTACGGCGCAACGTGTCCTTCAACTTCTTGTCCGAATAAAAATAAAGGATCTGGTTATACACATGGTTATGATTGAGATGAATGCCGCCAAATGCCTCGGAAGGAGACATATAAAGTTCGGACTTGTCCTTGGAAACAGTGTAGTCCTTTCCATACACCGGATACTGTTCAGGCAAGAACTCGTCGTCTGTGATGGCATACACCGCGCCTTGGTATTTCCAGCAGTAATCTGCTCTTCAAAATGTATATCACGTATTCCGTTCTTTTCCGAGAAATTAGCGGAAAGGGAAAGATACTCCCGCAGTTCATCCAAGGAAAGAAAGTCAATCCTTGTATTACGGAGCGCAGACAGATTATTTATGGCAAACTCAACGGCCGACAAGAACTCATCCAACCTTTCTGAATCCTCACCGGAAAGATTCTCCTTAAAAGAGAATATATTCTTCACATATGCGGAGGACAACGACTGTATTCCTGCCAGAGTGAAGGCTATCATACAGCTGTGCTTGAGATATTTCCTTCCTGAAAAGTGCTCCTGATCAGATTTGGCCAGATACGACATCCCCACACCGGTTGACTGGAAGGGAAGACTTCTGAAAATATCCTGCTTATGCACCCAACTATTGTCAGGCATATGGGAGAATGCCTGTACAAATACAGCATGGCGTGTTGCCAGTTCATCCTTGTAAAGTGAATACACCTCAGGCGATGACAGTCTGACCACATAGGTCAGACTGCCGTTCTTTCCGATAACCATCCCATGGCCTTCCCTATCCGGAATGATGTCATGTATAGGATAAAAAAAATCATTGTCCATATCTTCTTTGGTTTAAAGCCCTATAAAGCCCACGGTTCGATATTGTGATAACACGGTTGTCCTTTCTTATCTTCACTTTGTCGGATTTCCTATAGAAATACACATAAAGAGCTGTCGGAATTCCCAATTCAATGACCGCCTCCACAAGGAAGGACAGTACAGTTCCCTTCTGCAAAATCGAACTGAAAGAAAACAGGACAAAGACAAAGCTCACCAGATAGGCACAGAAGACAATATAGAAATAGTGACTCAGCAACCCCTTGATTTTGCAGGGAGAATCCAGTCCCCTATATACCTTGCAAATATCCATCAGATGCTGAAATTCATACTTGCCAGTTTCGAAGCTATGAATCCGATAGCCGCAATACCGACAACAATAAATATCATCCCCTCTCCCACGGATATCCAACCGTCCTGCTTTGACAGTCCGTTCTTCCCGCGAAGAGCTTCTTGGTTATAGATTACAAGTCCGATAAATCCACCCAACATCAACAGACCGATGGCGGGTATCAGCCAGGAAGACAGCATGCTGTTTATGTCTGACCTGGAGTTTGCTGTCTGTGCAAACATTGAGGACGATGCCTGAAGCATCAGACCCAATAAAACGATTTTCTTTTTCATAATTATCTTCTTAAATAGTCATTGTAATTGTTGTCGTTAATCCAATCCTCCACGGATATGTCAAGGATTTCCAGTTTGTCCCTATCTTCATTAAGCTGGAACTCGTAGGTATAGCTCTCTCCAGCCCGGAACTCTGTACCATCCACCGAATATGTGTACTGTTTCCCGGACTTCAGGGTAATGAGCATTTCTTTCCCTACTGTAACATGAGGAACGACAAACAGCCGGCCATCCGTAGAAGTCACCTGGCCGGATTGTAAATCCGTGAACTCCCCGGTACAGATATTAAACCTGCATTTTACCGGAGAAGAAAGAGACAGCCCCGTAACCTCCTCACCTTTAACGCTAACCACAAGTTGCTCAAAGCATGGTACAATTTGACAGATAGGGAGACTGAACCTGGCGCAATGGGAGACGCAACCCTACTGTATAGTACATCGGTCTGCCTTGTCATATCAAGCGGCAGGACCGGTGGGGAATCATTCGACGAATAGGGATAATAAGCATATACCTTACCGGCTTTAGTCACATATACGGCTTATCCATTGCCCACGCCCCAGAGTTGTAGCTTGCGCTCCAGACACCGCTTCCTTCATAAGGTTGCCCGGCTTCCGAAGTGATATACATGCCGACTGGAGAGGAAAAATTCTCGGATTGGCCGGACGAACTGCTTACGACATAACAAGAGCTGATCTTCATCTCCGGCTCTGTCTTGCCATCGTTCTCATCACCGCCACATGCGGCGGTGATGAGACAAAGTGCTAAAGGAAAAATTACTTTCTTCATATCAGATAACTAATTAATGTCTACAGAATTTTTCTTCAGTTGAAGAAGAGTTACCTTTATTGTTTTTCCGGATGACGCTTGGGTAAACGTTACCACACCACTACGGGCTGAAGCATTCGGATTGTCTCCAACAGTTATCTTAGAACCGGAAACAGAAGCCCAGGACACATTGCTGGAGCCAGAATAACTGACATTCTCTGTGCCAGTTTGTACGCCGTTCCACTTCACGACCCTGGTAGAGACAATTGAATAACTCTTGGAATCACCTCCGGCGGCTATGCTGCTCCAGCTGGTACTTGTCGAGCCGTCACTAAAGGTAAATGTATATGTATAAGAGACAGAACCAGCCGATTGTCTGACGGTAACGTCAGCTGTCTTACCACCACTGGAGGCACGATAAACACCACTAAGTGCGCTTGCTGTGGTATTATTACCGAAAGTGACCGTAGAACCGCTCAATGAACCGGAACCGGAAACCTTGCTCCAGCTGGCACTAACTGCGATTGTCTGACTCTCAGTTGTCGTATTGGTAGTAATACCGTTCCACTTCGTGTACTTAGAGCGGGTCTGGTTAGCTTTACAGCTCAATGCGGAGTTTCCTCCGGAAGCGGCTACAGGATTAGGAGAAGCACTCACTGTAAGGCTGTTAGTGGTCCAACTGCCATATTCGGTAGTCATGCTGCCCGCAGACTGGGTAACTGTACAAGTGGCAGACTTGCCACCATGAGTGGCAGTATAAGTCACACTGCGGGAAGATGCAGAAAGTATTGTTGGCAGCCCGTTCACCGTAGCACCGGAACGGGTAAAACCGGTACCACTACCGGCTGATCGTAGGAAGTAGCCTTCTCTGTACTGGTCGACAACTCATTGGATCAGGA